>Ga0209540_10002965_pt1 | contig 11799 bp, 12 predicted proteins | sample BarGraIncu01121A_FD_184501 | JGI IMG/M metagenome (GOLD analysis project Ga0209540, IMG submission 184501) | Arctic peat soil microbial communities from Barrow, Alaska - Barrow Graham LP Incubations 011-21A (SPAdes) (version 2) | ecosystem: Environmental > Terrestrial > Soil > Wetlands > Peat... | reverse complement strand
CGAGTTCATCATCTGTCTTGTCCCAAGTCAGGAAGAAGTCGTTACTGTACATTTCCTTGAAATTGAGTGCATTCAGTTTATCAATATAGTCTTGAAGAGTTTCCATAATTTTACTCCATTTCACATGCTCTCGCGGTTACTTGGCTTACTTACAGTACAGGGTAGGGAGGGCGGCATATACGGCAGCGCACTTGACCAGGTCAGCTTTCCAGGTCCTTTCGTTGGGTGCGTGTGCTTGTGCTTCTTTACCCGGACCGAATCCGATGCAGGGAATCCCGTAACGTCCCATGATGGATACGCCATTGGTCGAGAAGGTCCATTTGTCAACGAGAGGGGTCCCGTACATGCCTTTGTAGGCTTCGACCATGGCTGTTGTCGCCGCATGATCTTCCGGAAGAACCCATGTCGGAAAATAGCACTGTGTCGGGTACACCAGGTCTTTGTAACTCGGTCTGTCATAGGAATACATGCTTACTTTTGCATCGTACTTCCTGACAGCAGGCAGGGCGGCAATCTGGTCAAGGGCGAGCTGGAAGGTCTCTCCGTCGGTCAGGCGGCGGTCTATTGAGATGGCGCAGCTGTCGGCGACGGCACAGCGGGAAGGGGAAGTGAAGAAGATTTCAGATACGGTCAGAGTACCTTTACCGAGGAAAGGATCAACATGAAGTTCATTATTCAGGTCACGGACTTCCTGCAGAATATCAGCCATTTCGAAAATAGCATTCTTACCGCGTTCAGGAGCAGAACCATGACAGGAAATACCTTTCACATCGACGCGAATCTCCATGCGTCCGCGCTGTCCGCGATAGATATTTCCATCTGTCGGCTCGGTGATAACGACGAATTCCGGCGCTATTTTATCTTCATTAATAATGTACTGCCAGCAAAGACCGTCACAGTCTTCTTCCTGTACCGTTCCGACGACAAGGACTGTGTATTTATCGCTGAGAAGACCCAGATCTTTCATGATTTTGGCACCGTATACAGAAGACACGATTCCGCCGAGCTGATCGGAGGTGCCTCGTCCGCCGATTTCGGTATCATTCTCAAAACCTTCATAGGGATCAAATTTCCAGTTGTCGATGTTGCCGATTCCTACGGTGTCAACATGTGCATCGTAACAGATCAGTGTTTGGCCGGTGCCCATGTAACCAAGAACATTTCCCATGGGATCGATCTCTACTTTATCAAAGCCAAGTGTCTTCATCTCTTCGGCAATACGGTTGATGTGTCCTTCTTCGCCGGCGCTTTCACCGGGGATCCGTACTAAGCCGCGAAGAAATCTGGTCATGTCTTTCTCGTAATTCTGTGAAGCTTCTTTGATTTTGTCGAAATTCATTTGTTGCCTCCATTCATGCTTTTGCAGGACTATTTGTTCATGTCATCTGTTCATTATTTACTCGCGTCATTTGTTCACATCTATATAGCTGTACAGGGTAAATTTGGAAATTCCAAAATATTTTGAGACTTTATCGCCGGATTTCGTAATAAGAAAAGCACCCTTATCACTGAGAAACTGTATGGCCGCTACCTTATCGTCTTTATTCATAAGTGCGACCGGTTTGCCAATCATTGCAACAGATTGTTCCAAAAGGATATCCAGTAATTCGTTTACATTGTGTACGATTTTTTCGGGCTGTGTATTACTCGACGCAGGCTCTGTATCGATGAGGGATTTGATGGCATGGTTCACAGTGAGTAAGCCGGTAATGTCATAGTTGACAGAAAAAATATAGTGTATGCTATCCTCATTATCGCGGATAAACATCGTGCTGGATTTTAGAATTCTGCCATCCGCCGTACGAGTCAGATATCCCAGACGATCTTCCTGTGCTTCCGGATTATTATGGATCGTCTCAAGTACAACGTTGGAGGGACCGTCGCCGATTTGACGGCCCGTTACGTGTCCGTTTTGTGTATATATAATTGAATGCTCGATGTTATCTTTGGATAGATCATGGATGACAATCTCACAGTTCTGACCAAACTGTCTGGCCAGTCCATCAGCTACCTGGGTCAAAATATCTAATGAACGATTCATTAAGACCCTCCTGTCAAAGACTCTCAAGAGGCAATACGTCGTATTCTTGTGATAGAATCATCATAGCACACAGGAAAATCGAATAGCAAGAATAATCAGAAATATATTTAGGTGACCTAAAATAAATTGTTGCCGACAAAACAGTTCGTTCAATTAATTTCTGGTATGATTTGTGCGTGAGAATTTCGATAATTTCTGAGATAATGGAAATAGAAATTGAAATTGAAATTGAAATAGAAATAGAAATAGCAATGAAAAGATAAATAGTGAAGGAGAACAAGTAATATGATAATTCATTCGGTTTTTGATAAGGAATTCAGAAGGTTTGGGCAAATACTGCAAGATTATGACTTTTCTGAATTGATTGATGTACTGAACAGGACGACGCCCAGACCTGAGGACGCGGTAGTATATGTAGCGTCAGATGCAGCCCTGGAGGCACTTCCGGCCGCGGACCTTCTTATGAACAGGGCATACGGCGGCATGCCTATCCAGATCGGATACTGCAACGGGACAAACAGTATGCTGAATTGTTTTGAGTATCACAGAGACAGCGAGATTAACATAGCGGCCGACGACAGTATTTTGTTAGTAGCCTGTCAGGGTGATTTGGATAATCATACGCTTGACACGTCATCTGTTGAGGCTTTCTTAATGCCTGCCGGAACAGCTGTGGAAGTGTTCGCGACAACACTCCATTATGCGCCCTGCAGCGCGGAGAAAGGTAAAGGATTCCGCATGGTTATCGTACTTCCTAAGGGTACTAATACGGAAAAGCCGGCTCAGCTTCTGCAGACCGGGGAAGACAGATTGTGCACGGCCAGGAATAAGTGGCTCATTGCGCACCCCGAATCCAATGAAGCCAAGAACGGAGCGTTTATTGGCTTAACCGGTGAAAACATAGATCTTTTCAAATAATAGATAACACGACTATAATGTGTTATAGTTAGTTATTGAAAATCAGAAAATCCAATTAGGATTTTCTGATTTTCAAATATGTGATGCTGTTGACCTTGGATTCAGCTTCAGCAGATATCCGGCAGGGAAAGGGAAATGATGATTAACGATCAAAAACGGTATCGGCTGACGGCTGCCGTATTTGTTGCCTTCGCATTATTTGTATATTGCTCATGGACTATTATACAGCCTTTAAATTCCGCGCCTGATGAATACATGCATTATCAGATTTCCCAGTTCATTTATCAGAAGGGTGCACTGCCGTTTGGCGGTGATCCTGAGATTATTAATCCGATTTGGGGCACTTCCTACGGATTTACACCCATATTGGCATATATCATCGGCGCTGCCTTTATGAAGATAACCAGTATCTTTACAATCAATGAATCGGCTCTTCTGATGTCGGCGAGACTGGTTAGTATCTTGTGTAATACCGGTACGGTTATTATGTGCTTTAAGATTGCCGGCAAATTATTGACAGGAATGTATCGCTGGATGTTTGTCATCTTTGTTGCATTGCTGCCGCAATTTATCTTTATTGGTTCATATGTCAATTCTGATGTACTGGCGATTTTTGCAACATCACTTATTATCTATTCCTGGATATACGGTCTCACATCAAATTGGTCACGTCCGAGCTGTATTTTGCTGGCATTCGGCATTTCTTTATGTGCGCTTTCTTATTACAATGCGTACGGATTTATATTATGCAGCATGATCCTTTTTTTGGCTGACCGCATGTTCTCATACAAGGCAATTACCAAGACTGACAGGACTTCCCCGGCATCCGGCAGACAGCAGTTCCTGCAGCAAACCGGTCGGCAGGCAGGGCTGATTATAGCCTTGGTGTTCATTCTGGCCGGCTGGTGGTTCATCCGTAATGCTATCATTTACGACGGTGATTTCCTGGGTCTTCATACATCTGATTATTATGCACAGATTAATGCACTTGAGGAGTTCAAACCATCGCATGCTAATTCCGGCTACAACAATCACTGGACGATTTTTTATATGCTTTTCAATACAAAATGGCTTGTAGGTTCCGTTATAAGTATGATAGGTTGTTTCGGTTATATGGAGATGTATCTTAAGCCCGTGGTATATGTTATATATACTGCGATTTGGGGAGTCAGCCTTGTTGGTCTCTTTTTCTGGATTCTGAGTAGATTTGGAAAGCGCACTGTGAAGTTGGATTGGAAGAACAATCTGCTGCCCGTTACTATGCTGCTTACCATACCGATACCATTTATCTTAAGCGTTATTTACTCGTATTACAGTGATATTCAGCCTCAGGGCCGATATTTGCTTCCCATGCTGCTACCTATGATGTACCTGATTACAAAAGGTCTTCAGCTGGTTATCGAAAAATTGTTCGCAAAAACATGGGTCCGTCGTACGATACAAATCCTGCTTTGTCTGTGGTGCGCTGCTGCTGCAGGTTACTGCTATTTCTATATACTCATCCCTCGTTATGTACCTTGACGCATCAAGAATAATGCAGCAATAATTGTTTGAAAAGAGGATGACATGATCAATTTCAATATTCCGCCAAGTTTTTGCAATGAGCTTCAATTTATTAAAACCGCCATAGATAATAATCATATCAGCGGGGACGGCTGTTTTACTGAGGAATGTTCGAAGTGGATGAGAAGCCGTTTTGCTGTTGAGAATGTTTTTCTGACAACTTCGTGTACACATTCCCTGGAGATGGCGGCCCTTCTGCTGGAGATAGTACCGGGTGATGAAGTTATCATGCCTTCCTATACTTTTGTCTCTACAGCCAATGCTTTTGTGCTGCGGGGTGCCCGGATTGTATTCGTCGATATCCGTCCGGATACTATGAATATTGATGAGAACTTGATTGAGGCGGCTATTACAGACCGGACAAGAGCGATTGTGCCGGTGCATTATGCCGGCATAAGCTGTGAAATGGATACTATCAACCGGATTGCCCGGAAACACCGGCTCATGGTAGTGGAAGATGCAGCGCAGGGCGTCATGTCGACCTACAAAGGGAGAGCTTTGGGAACACTTGGTGATATTGGATGCTTCAGCTTTCATGAGACGAAAAATTACAGTATGGGCGAAGGCGGAGCCTTGCTCCTGCACAGTGACGCATTGGCTCAAAAGGCGGAGATTATCAGACAGAAAGGGACCAACCGAAGCAAATTTCTGCGTGGACAGGTTGATAAATACACCTGGGTGGATTGTGGTTCATCTTATTTACCCAGCGACATGAATGCGGCCTTTTTATGGGCTCAGTTACTAAATGCCGATGAAATCAATCAGGACCGACTGATAAGCTGGAAGCTTTACAATAAACTGCTGACCCCACTGGCCGAACGGGGTCTGCTTGAGTTGCCTTTTGTACCCGACGCTTGCTGTCATAACGCCCATATGTACTATATTAAGACCTCGGATTTGGAAGAACGTACCCGGCTGATTGAGCACATGAAACAGCTGGATATCCAGTCTGTCTTTCACTATGTACCCCTCCACAGCGCGCTTGCGGGACTCAAATATGGACGGTTTTACGGAGAAGACCGTTATACTACCAGAGAAAGTGAACGGCTGATCCGTCTGCCGATGTATTACAAATTACTCGAACAGGATGTAAGAAGCGTTGTAAGCGCTATCGAACAGTTCTACAAGGTCTGATCTGACTGCATTTGATCCGACTGCACTTGTGCTTAATGCATTTGATTCGACTGTAAAATCATAGAAAGGAATGTATCAATGGCGGAAGCAATAGTCATAATAGGAGCAGGAATATTTCAGAAGCCGCTGATAGTAAAAGCCTCGGCTATGGGTTATGAGACCCATGTGTTTGCCTGGGAAGAGGGCGCTGCAGCCAAAGATGTCTGCGATCACTTTTACCCGGTCAGCATCGTGGATATTGATCATATTATGGAATACTGCCGGAAGATCAAGCCTGCAGCCGTAGTGTCCATCGCATCCGACCTGGCTGCAGTCACGGTCAATGAACTGGCAGCGAGGCTTGGGCTTCCGGCTAACAGTCCTTCTTGTGTTAAACGGACAACCAATAAGTATGCAATGCGCTGCGCACTTAAAGAAGCAGGTATATCTTCGCCCGAATTTGCTGCGGTGAATCGTGACATGGGTTTGGCCGGAGCGGAAGGCTTAGGATTTTCCTACCCGTTGATTGTCAAGCCGACTGATCGCTCGGGAAGCAGGGGTATTTCGCTTGTATCGAGTGACGATGCACTGCGCCTGGCGATTGATACGGCTGTGAATTATTCTTTTGAAAAAAAAGCAATTGTCGAGACCTTCCTTGAAGGCGATGAATACAGCTGTGAAAGTATTTCCTACCGGGGCCAACACCACGTTTTGGCTCTGACCAAAAAATATACCACGGGTTCCCCCGGATTTATCGAGACCGGTCATTTGGAACCGGCCGGATTTACACCCGAGCAGGAAATCAGTATTACCGCAGATATCGTAAAGGCACTCAATGCTCTCCGGATCACTAATGGTGCCTCACATGCTGAGTTCCGTATCAACCGGGACGGACAGCTCAGAATTATTGAAATTGGTGCCAGGATGGGAGGCGACTGCATCGGTTCTCATCTTGTATTCCTGTCAAGCGGGTACGATTTTCTTCGTATGGTTATTGATGTTGCGGCAGGGAATGCACCGGATCTGGTGAGGAAAGAGGTTCCCACGGCAGCGGCTATCAGATTTATTATGTGCGAAGCTGATGTCGACAGAATGAAAAGGATAATATTGGCAGAACCGCAGGCAATAGTTGAAGTCAGCCCAATTACTATTCATAATGAACCAATAATTGACAGTGCCAGCCGCTATGGATATTATATATTGACAGCTTCAAATTCACAGGAAATGGAACGTTTACTTGACCTATGAAAAAAATACGCGTGCTACTACTTTTGCAATTGGCGGTTGTACTTTATTCACTGGCTAATGTTGCTGCCAAGATGGCTTCGGGCTACTCTTTTTTTTCGCGTCCGTTTTTACTTTTTTATACACTGGAGATACTGGCACTGGGCGTATATGCAGTGCTCTGGCAGCAGGTAATCAAGAGGATCGACTTGTCAATTGCGTATATTAGCCGTGCTTTTACCGTATTTTGGCTGATGCTTTGGGCGGTCTTATTTTTCAGGGAAAGTATCAGCGTCACTAATATTATTGGACTTTTGATCATTCTGGCAGGTATATTGGTGGTGAACAAAAATGAGCTGGAATAATTCATGCTGGATTCTCGTGCTCTCAGTAATGGTTGCCTCCGTTTCGCAGATTCTACTGAAGAAGAGTGCACTGCGGCCGCATGTATCATGGATACGCGAATACATGAATGTGCAGGTCATCTCGGCATACCTGCTGCTGTTCCTGTCTACCATCCTTACCATTCTGGCGTTTCGCGGCATCACGTATAAGAACGGCATTATGATTGATGCTACAGGATATCTTTTTATTATGGTGTTAAGTTTCCTGTTTTTTAAAGAGAAAATTACCAGGAAAAAATTAATTGGCAATGTACTGATTGTGATTGGACTGATTATCTATTATCAGTGAGGGGAACAGTATGGATAGAATCTCAATTATTATACCGGTATACTTCAATCAGGATAATTTGCTGCCGCTGTATGCGGATATGAAGGCAAGGGTACTTGACGTCCTGCCTTGCGAATATGAGCTGATATTTGTCGATGATGGCTCCGGTGACCGTTCATACGAAGTGATGAGTCAGCTGGCGCAAATAGATTCACATATCAGAACTCTAAAACTGTCACGGAACTTCGGTGAACACGCGGCTATTCTTGCCGGCCTGTCAATTTGTACAGGAACATGCGCTATCAGGAAAGCCGCCGATCTGCAGGATCCATCCGACCTGATACTTGAGATGTACGAGCGGTATAGAGCAGGCAATAAAGTAGTGCTTGCCGTTCGGGAAGGGCGTGACGAGCCGCTTCTGCAGCAATTCACATCTAATGTCTATACCTTGATGATGCGTAAGCTTGCACTTCCGAACATGCCCAAGGGTGGATTCGACTGTTTCCTGATTGATCGCCAGGTGATCGATCTCCTGAATGATATGAAGGAGAAAAACACATCTCTGATGGGGCAGATTCTCTGGAGCGGATTCCTGACCGACCGGGTCTATTACCAGCGCCAAAAACGTACGATAGGCAAATCCAGATGGACGCTTTTGAAAAAAATCAAACTGTTTGTCGATTCGTTACTTGGATTCTCCTATTTTCCAATTCGTTTTATCTCATCAATCGGCTTATGTTCTTTCTTCGGATCTATGGTCTGGATGATATATATTCTAATAACCAAATTGATGAACAGAATTACTGTGGAAGGCTATACAACGCTTATGATGCTGCTGTTGATGACTTTTGGAGTAACCATGCTGTCATTGGGCATTCTCGGAGAATACTTATGGCGGATGTTTGATGCAACCAGAAATCGGCCGCCATTTATCATAGATAAACAGGATCAACCGGAAGATAATAGAAAAGAGTAAAGGTAAGTTAAATTTATCGTTTGATTATCTGACTCAAAACGGGGAAACAGGCACGTGCCTTTTTCCCCGTTTTGTCATGTCATAAATTGTTTGTAAGAGTCATGTTATTCTTTGGAGCAAATTATGTAGATGCAGCTATAAATAGATAAATACATGCCGTAGTCTGATTTCATTCCAGCTATAAAAAAGTTATAATAAAATGAATATGGTGAAGGGAGAAAAGTGTATGAATATCGATCAGGCAGCCATGTTAGAAACAGCGAATCAAGAGAAAGAGCTACAGTTTACGGGATTTACGAACGAAGATGCATGGGAAATCGGTACACTGATGATGGAAGCTGCAAAAGCCCGATCCTTAGCTATTACTATTGATATCTGCCGGAGCAATCAACAGCTTTTTCACTACGCTATGCCTGGAACAATTGTGGATAATGATGAATGGATCAAACGTAAAAATCGTGTGGTTGGCAGATTTTTTCATAGTTCGTTCTACATGGGCTGCCATTTCAGAAATTTGAATACTACTATTGAGAAGAATTCACTGTTGCCCGAGTCTGAATTTGCCCCTCATGGAGGTGCCTTCCCACTGACAATCAGCGGTGTCGGAGTAGTGGGAACATTTACTGTTTCCGGACTTCCGCAGAAAGAAGACCATGATTTTGTTGTAGGTATACTCAGACAGTATTTTGCAAATAGGAGCAGCGGAACAGCATAAAGGACCCGGAATTATGGTTGATGATTATCCGGAGAAGGCAATATTGAAAAGACGGCAAAACATCGCGAAAATTTGTCATTTCAAATTGCATAAAGCGCGTTAATATGAGGTAAAATAAAAGAAAAGGGGCAAATTATGAGCACGTGGAGTATTCCAAAACGTAGATCATATCGACCCGGATTCTTTCGAATTATCATAGCGTTTCTTGTGATTTCCTGCGGAATTCTCTGCATATATTTTGTTGCCCGGGGTTATAATTCATCCATCATATCCCGAAATGTCATGGCAGTTAATACCGTCATACCTGCTCATTCAGGAATGACAACGGTAGACATCCTTGATGTAGGGCAGGGAAGTGCAGCTTTGCTGTGCTTTTCCGATGGGAAAACACTTTTGGTTGATTCCGGACCGCCGTCAAGCGAAGATAAACTCATGACATATCTCGACGAGAGAAATGTCGACACGTTGGACTGCTTTGTTATTACTCATCAGCATGGCGATCATGCAGGCAATGTTTCCGGTGTTCTGGATGCATGCCGGGTCAAGGATATTGTGTTTCCTGTTGTCCCTGTTAATCTTTTGATAGATCCGGCCAGATTTGAAGGTATATACAAGGACATATCGGATCATAATCTCGTGATTCACAATCCGGAACGAAATGAAGTAATTCTTTCCGGAGACGGATACTCGGTTACCGTTTTGTCGGATGATTCCGGCGACTATGAAGCGTTGAATGACTACTCAATTATTCTTCGTGTTACCGTAGGTGATATCTCATTTCTGTTGATGGGGGATGCCGAGGCAGATACCGAGCAGCAATTGCTTCTTTCCGGTATATACCTGCACAGCGATGTACTGCTCGTAGGTCATCATGGCAACAGGAATGCAGATTCCATTCCATTCCTTACCGCAGTATCGCCGGATATTGCGGTAATCAGTGTAGGAGAGAATAAATTCGGACAGCCATCCAATTCCGTATTGAGCCGTTTATCGGAAAGTGATATTGCTATGTACCGGACAGACGAGGCAGGCACTGTCACTTTTGTTACGGACGGAATCACTTATCAAGTTGACTGCGGGGTTATTTAACATAACGGTACGGAATTGCAAAAATAATGCACGTACCAGATACGCGCATTATTTTGTATGAAGCATCTTCGGTACCGGGTGTATATCCTATCCTTTGCAGGAACGGACAAAATCTTCCCGGTTTTCGGTAAAAGAAAAATCAACAGAGAAAGTGACTTCCTGATCAGGATTTATGTATTTCAGTTTGCCTTGCTTTTTTACGGCTTCTCTGCCGTCAGCAAAACAGTTGCCGGGCTCAAGGCCAAGTACATAGTCGCGCTCGCCCATCATTTTCCATTCGAGCAGGCAATCCAGTGAATGCGGATCAAAGTGCATGCAAAGTCCCTTGCTGACAGATGGGCTGTATATGCCGGCACTTGCTTCTTTACTGTCACCGAAGCTGTGATAGTAGCACTGTTCGACAAAATTTTTCTGCGGCGCGAGTATTTTATTCCATGTACCCAAGTCTTCGGCTGCGCGGGCATTGCGGGGGACAACCTGCGTTGAGGAGACATGCAGCTCGCTATTTTCATCTAGCAGAGGGTAACCGAAATTAATATGATAGAGGTACATCAGAGGGGATATGGTATCGCCGTTATTCGAAATGGTATCAATGATCTTCATCTTGTTCTCGAAAATGGACACACGTATTTCCCTCTGCAGAACAAGCTTCTCCTTGAAAATACCCGATGCATTAATTGCCGCATGGACGTGGATAAATTCCTTATCAATTGTGTAATATATATTTTCTGCGGGTGTGTTGCCGATGTCGCCATGAAGTCCAAATGCCTGGCCCTCATCAACGGATGGCGATCCCACGGCCGTTAGTCCGCACGTCGTAAGAAAGCCTGCCGTAAAGCTTTTCAGGAATCCTAATTCACGATCATCATAATAGGTCGGTGCGACATAGCCGCAGGGAGAAAAGTACCCGAGGTTGTCACCTTTAAGGGATATCCGGTAAATGTCCGCACATCGGTCGGCGACAATTGTCAGAGCGAGACCTGCTGCATTTTTGACCTCAAAGAGACGCAGTCCGTCTCCTTTACCGCCGACAAGCCGGTGTTCTTCAACACCATAAAGTTGGGATGGATGACCTACATACTTTTGAATGCTCATTTTGTACCTCCATACTGATGTAAAAATCATTACATGTTGATTCATTATGCCATTTTGCATATCAGGTATCAACGGTCGGACTGTCGGATAAACCTGATTCTATTTGAAAGATTCAATACAATTCATATAGATGAAAAACCCTTCTGCACAACATAGGTTTGAAGTGCAGAAGGGCTTGATGTTTATTGTTCAGGATATAATCAATTATGCTTTCTGCGCTTTGAATAAATGATAATGCCTGTTGTCAATCCAATAATTGTAATAAGTATGAACGAGATCAGCCAGAAATTTATACCGTCAAGCGTATTGGATGCTCGTATTGCTCCTTCAACACCTGTTTGGCTGGATGCACTTGGGTCTGTCTGATCGTTAGCGGATATTGGAGCTGTCGCT
>Ga0209540_10002964_pt1 | contig 11800 bp, 5 predicted proteins | sample BarGraIncu01121A_FD_184501 | JGI IMG/M metagenome (GOLD analysis project Ga0209540, IMG submission 184501) | Arctic peat soil microbial communities from Barrow, Alaska - Barrow Graham LP Incubations 011-21A (SPAdes) (version 2) | ecosystem: Environmental > Terrestrial > Soil > Wetlands > Peat... | reverse complement strand
GACAACAAACAAGTTCTTGCAGATCTGGTTACTCTCCGCGCAAAAAGAGCCAAACTTCTCGGGTTTAAGTCGCATGCTGATCTGAGTCTTGACAACAGGATGGCCAAAACGCCTGCAAATGTATATGCACTTCTTGATCAGCTCTGGACGCCTGCATTAAAAGTTGCCGGGAAAGAGCTTAAGGAGATGCAAAAAATTGCTGATGGGGAAGGAGCAAAATACAAGATAGAGCCTTCTGACTGGTGGTACTTTGCCGAAAAACTTCGTAAAGAAAATTATAACCTGGATGATAATGAACTGAGACCTTATTTTAAACTTGATAATGTCAGGGAAGGAGCATTCTCAGTTGCAAACAGGCTATATGGCGTTACCTTTACTCCGATTACTGCTATTCCACTCCCTCATCCTGATGCAAAGGCATTTGAAGTTAAGGAAGCTGACGGAAGACCTCTTGGAGTTTTGTATATGGATTTTTTCACCAGGGCAAGTAAAAGCCAGGGAGCATGGTGTGGTGAGTACCGCGATCACAGATGGCTTGATGGGAAGGAAATCAACCCTGTTGTTACAATTGTATGTAATTTTAATAATCCTTCAAATGATACTCCATCTTTACTTAGTATTGATGATGTCAGAACTCTTTTCCATGAATTCGGGCATGGCCTTCAGGGCCTCTTCTCAATAAATAAGTACAGCACAACGAACACTGCTCAGGATATTGTTGAGCTTCCTTCCCAGATTATGGAGCATTGGGCAACAGAACCTGAGGTATTAAAGATGTATGCAAAAAATTATAAAACGGGTGAAATTATTCCTGATCCTCTGATAGCTAAAATTCAAAACAGCAGGTTTTTTAATACAGGGTTTGACAATGTAGAGCTTCTTGCTGCTTCGCTTCTCGATATGGACTATCATACTCTTGAGGCACCTGTAAATATTGATATCGAACAGTTCGAAAAAGACCACCTTCAGAAGATAGGCCTTATTAAAGAAATCGAACCACGATACAGGAGTACTTATTTTCTGCATATTGCAAGCGATGGATATGATGCTGGTTACTACTGCTATACATGGGCAGCAGTACTTGATAATGATGCATTCGAAGCCTTCAGGGAAAAAGGAATTTTTGACAAAGCAACCGCTGAATCTTTCCGTAAAAATATCCTGGCTCCAATGGGAATAACAGATGCCGAACAAAGCTTCATAAATTTCAGAGGTCGGAAACCTGTTATTGAACCATTGCTTAAAAACAGAGGACTTACTGACTAAAAAACTCCGGTGATCTCATCGATACTTACGCCAGGGACTTTCTGTGCTACCTTGTCAAGGTCTTGAAGATCACCTTTTAGGGGTTTTATAGTTTTCAGGAAATATATATCGTCTCCAAAAGGGAAATGCAGTAAGTGATGTAAACCGTACAAGGTACTTCACCATTTTTAACCCCATTGCATAGTGCATCAACCTATATAGAAGAGTTGCGATAAGAACCATACTTCCTATGCCTATTAAACTGGAAACAATTCTCCACCACCAGACTTCAGGTTGGATGTTTAAGGTATTTATTATCAGGATAATTATCTGAGCATTAATAATTGTGAATATAATCCAGAAAATAACAGCCATCCCATGAGCTGCTTCTATCGCCTTTTTTGGACAATGGTTCAGGCATCTCATGCAACTTTCACATAGATATATAAGGATTTCCAAGTATCCATCTTTTTACAGCATTATCAGAGATTATATTTCTGATAACTCATTATAGATACTAAGATATTGATAATCGTACTAATTTTGCAAATATCTGATGAATATGGTTAAGAAGAGTCTTTGTGGTCTGACTGCTGATGAAATATTTGATCTTATTGGACCATTAAATTTCACTTCTTCTCATGCCATCTCAATCTCAAACAGTATATATAAAAAGGGTATTTCGAATATCTCAGAAATGGTAAAAATACCATGCAGGCTTAAGGAAGAGCTTTTTAATATTGCAGCCACAGGAATATATTTACCTCTCGCTTCAGAAGTTTCAGCAGACAAATCAGTGAAATATATGTTCAGGACTGAAAACGGAAAAGAATTTGAGACTGTATACATACCAGATTATAAGAGGAATACGGTTTGTGTGTCGACTCAATCCGGTTGCAGAATGGGATGTTCGTTTTGTATTACCGGCAGATATGGTTTCAGGGGAAATCTTACTGCAGGAGAGATTGTGAACCAGATTCTTGCTATTCCTCAGGCAGGCAAAGTAACACATATCGTTTTTATGGGCATGGGAGAGCCCATGGATAATCTTGAAAATGTTCTGAAAGCCTGCAACATAATTACAGCAGAATGGGGACTTGCCATCAGTTCAAGGAATATAACTGTTTCAACTGTTGGCATAATGCCGGGTGTTGAACAGTTCCTTCAAAGATCTGATTGCAATCTGACATTAAGTTTGTATTCTCCTTTCAGTGTAGAGCGAAGAGAAATTATCCCGGTTGAAAACAAATTCCCGGTTCTTAATATAATTGAAATGATGAAGAATTTCCCTTTAAAAAAGAGGAGGAGATTGAGCATTGCATATATTATGATAAAGAATTTAAATGATACCGACATTCATTTGGAAGAACTTAAATCTATTCTTAAAGGTTCAAAAATAAGGGTTAATTTGCTTTCTTATCATCCTGGCAATAACGATAAAAACTGCTCTTCTCCAGCTGAAAGGATGCAGTTTTTCAAACATAATCTTATAATATCAGGGATTTCTGCTTCAATCCGTAAATCGCGCGGGGAAGATATATCGGCTGCATGTGGCTTATTGGCAGCAGGTTTAAAACAGTAAAGACATGTCTCAGACCTGTCTCTACAAATAAATATTCCATTATTATTCGTTAATCAACTGAAACAAATATTCATTCAAGTATCCATCGGATGTCTTAATCCAATCTTTTTTAATTCCTATCTGGACAAATCCCTGTTTTTTAAATAAATCTATGCTTTCACAGTTGTTTGCCAGTATATTACAGTACAGTTGATGGAGTTGAAGCGTTTTGAAGCTGTATTTTATCAGACAGGTCAGAGACATGGATGCATATCCTTTTCTTCTGTAAGATTCGTTGCCAATAAGTATTCCAATACCCGCTCTTTTGTGAAATGGATCAAACTCAAAAATATCTATAGTCCCGATGGTTATTTTATCCTCAATATGGTCAATCATAAGCCTTAGCTGACCTGTTTCATAGATATCCTTATGAGAATTCTCAATATATCGTTTAAGTGTATATCTTGAAAAGGGGGAAACGGTATTGCTTATCAGCCAGTAGGAGTCGTTATTTTCCCACTGGTAAAGAAGCTCCAGATCTTCAGGCTCGAGTGCTCTGAGCTTGATATTTTTGTACTTCATAGGAGGGAGTATTTCAGGACTATTTATGAGTAAGCGAATTAAATTCTCTGATAAACGCATTTTTAAATCCTGATTCCTGCAGGTGAACCATTTCGGTTTTTGCTTTTGTGAATGAACTGAATTTCCCATAGACATACCGGTAATAGCCATCGTCAGAGAAAATTTCGGTTACTCCTTCAATCCCTTTGAACAGGTTCATATTTAATTGCGTTTTTGAAGCTCTAAGCTGGACCGTATAAATTTTTTCACCTGCTGTTTGCCCGCTTACTGTTTCAGGAGTATTCATTGATTCCTGCGAGACTTTTATTTCATATTGGTTGATCAGGTAGGCATCTTTAAATCCATTTTCTTTAACATAGACAAGATACTTTAATGCATCGGCTTTATTATAAAACAGACCAAGAACGTAAAGTGAAACAGAATCTGTCTTAATTGGCTTGATAAAATGCATTTCATTCATCTTCAGGGTTCTGAAGTAATCAGGAGCAAGGTTTTGTTTTGTTTTTACAAGGACTATACTGTACTTCATTGAGAATGACTGCCTGAGATATTCGGGAGTAAAAGTATCCTGATGAATAATTATCCCGGTCTTCGGATCAACGATTCCAAATGTTACTCTCCTGTTGTACTTCCTTCCTTCAGGATTATCGGAACCGTCAGGATTTGTATTTAAAGCCTCGAATTCAGATTTGCCAAATGCTTTCTTTGTAAACCTGGAAGGCAAAATTCCTGACTCCGTAAGATAGTTGATAACCTCCTGTGCTCTATTGTTAGCTAGTATTCTGTTATATTCTGTTGTTCCTTTTGAATCGGTATAACTGGCGATTTCAATTTTTAGTTCAGGGTAACTGATAAGTATAGACTTTAATTTTTCCAGTGTTCCGACAGCCTCATTAGTAAGCTTATAACTATCAAAATCAAATAGAATATTTTTAATCTCCAGAAATTCTCCACTGATAATTTTGTCGGGTATCAATGAGGAATTAATAGCTAAATAATTGCCAGAGCAGAGTGAAGGAATACTGAGATTTATTGTATCGGTTTTATATCCAACGTGATTTATAAATAATTGATAATCACCTGGTTTTATATCGAATTTAAATAATGCTGTATCGATTCGTGATTGTGAGACTACTCGATTTTCTTCCTTATTCTCATTTTTAACATTTACATTAAGATTAATTGTATCTGTTTTCTTTTTGCCAATTCTACTTATCAGGATCTTAAATTTACCCGGTTTCATCACATACTTAAAGGACGCGGAATCAACGACAGAAATATTTTTAAGCAGGGTTCCGGTTTTTTGATCAAAAAGCTGGATGGTCATCTGTACAGGATCAACAGGCATCCCGTCGCGAAGAGAAACTGTACCATTGGCAGAAATAGTCTTATCAGCATTGTCCTCTGCAGAAATTGAATAAATGTTTCGTGATTTGTCTTGTTCGTTATACAGGCTGGTGATATATCCTGTGGAATTATTACTTAGAATAAAAAAGGTATTATCTAATGTATTATTAAAGGAGTAAGGTAAACCGATAGGCTGAGTCCAGATTCCATTTCTCTTTATTGACCTGAATACATCATATCCCCCCATGCCTAAATGACCGAGAGAACTGAATGTAAGTGTATTGGATGATGGGTCAAAAAATGGAGTATTCTCATTGTATGGGGTATTAATAGCAGTACCACAATTCAAAGGATGCTTCCATGATCCGTTGTTATCTTTTTCTGAAACCCAGATATCAAGCTCACCTGCGCCTCCTGGTCTGTTGCTGGCAAAATACAGGGTCTTTCCGTCGGGTGTAATAAAACCGTGAGATTCCCAGTAGATTGTATTTATCTCTTTGCCAAGACTCTTAATTTTTGTCCAGGTACTGTCTTTTCGCTGGCTATAATACAGGTTTCCATCTCCGCCGTCGTCCATATAAAGAATTAGTAGTCTTCCATCGCCGGTGATTGAGTTTGAATATAACCTGTCATAACCTCCTAGTTGTTTAGTAATGTCCAAAGGTTTTTTCCATGAACCTGATTTATATGAACAAAAAATCTTAGTTATTCCATCATTTATAACTGTGAAAATAAAAACTGAATCATTCTTAGCAAGGACAGGATTAGATGCTCCATGATATTCATTTAGCCATGGAGTAAAAAGACTTGTTAATATTGTCAGGGGTTTCTTTTTCATCTCAATGGCATACTTGCAGTCTCTGATCTGATTGTCAATATATTCGTTACGAAAGATTTCTGTAACTGAAAGTCTTTTTTTCGCATCGGAATAAAATGTTATGGCTTTTTGAAGGCTGTCATTCTGATGATATGCTACTGCCAGATAGAGATAGGTATCTAACGGTGCCTTTTCTCCGTACTCAAGGTATTCTTTATCAACGCCTACAACATTCAGTGAGGCCTTTGATAAAAGTCTCAGAGCATCTGCTTTTCTCCCATCCAGATTTAAATAGCATATTCCCAGTTTTGCAGAAAAGTTTGAGTTTCCGGGATAAATTTTAAGCAGAGACTCATACATAGTTGAGGCCTTCTCGAAATTCTGATCATAATAATAAAATATATCAGCATCATGAACGGTTCTGATCAATCCCTTTTTGGAAAGCGTTTGAGAATAAAGAGGTATAAAGCAAAAAAGAAGAAGAGAAAGATTGATTGTCTTCCTGAAAACTGTTCTCATTATTTTGACACTTTCTTGATAAAGATTTCTTCGGGGTAACCTTTCCTTATCAACTCCAGTCTTAATGAGTACGCTTCTTCCCTTGTTTGAAATCTACCAGTGGTATAACGGTAAAATTTATCGATATCGTTATACATTACTTTCATATCAGTAATGTATTTGAAATAGGTTACATCAACGGGATTATGAAGAGCCATAACCTGAACAGTATAGTATAATATATCAGAATCCTTGATATTAACATCGCCGACATCGCTTACATTGAGGTTTCTAATTAGCGTGGCTGTATCCACGGAAGCAATAGTAGGAATCAGTGTAAGATCGATCTTGGAATAGACTACCGGCGGTGCCGGAGGCGGGCTGATCCTTTTAATACTTGTATCTCTCTCAAGGGACACATCAATATTCAATACCAGATTCGGGTTGTCCTGCAAAATGGAAGTATCAACTGTCTGGGTTATGTACCCTAAACCTTTATAAAATATTCTGAATTGGCCCGGTGCTACAGAAAAACTATAGAGACCTGTATATTTATTTGGGTAGCCAACATCGATGGTATCTCCTGATGTTTTGTTTATAAGATGAATTGAATAATTTTCGTCAAAGGCCACAATAGTATCTTTCAGACTGAACTTACCTTTTATTTCAAATTGCTGATTAACGTCTGTACTCCCCAATCCCAGATAAAATATTTCTTTCTTTTTGTAGTCGGTAGTCATTGAATAATAAGCATTTTGCCCATTATTTACAGGTTGGAAAAATTTATCATCGTCGGTTGTATTAATAGGGAATCCGATGTTTGTTGGTGTTTTCCAGGTATTTCCTATTTTCTGACTTTTGAATATATCAAAACCACCCATTGAACTGTGTCCCTCAGAACTAAAATATAGCACAGAATCATTCTTTGTTATAAATGGAGTATCCTCATTATAAGGTGTATTGATGGCAGCTCCTAAATTAACTGCCGGCCCCCAATCACCCGTACCATCTCTTTCAGAAACATAAATATCAAGGTTACCCTGTCCGCCATCTCTGTTACTCGTAAAATATAGTTCTTTACCGTCAGATGAAATAGAGGCATGTGATTCGTAAAATTTGGTATTGATATTCTTGTTTAGTTTTTTAATTGGTGTCCAGGAGCCATTTACTAAGTTTGATGAATATATATTGCCGTCATAATTATCAGTTTTATACAGGAATAGTTCAGTGCCATCGCTGTTAAGAGAACATGATGAGCAATCTTCTCCGGCATTAAGTGCAGCAGTTATTTCAATAGGTGTCTGCCATTTCCCTCTTTCCTTCTTTGAATAGAAGATAGCATTAACCATACCTCTGTGTTCAGTGTAAACCAGCGAGTTCCCATCGAAGCTTACAGCAGGATTATCATTTATTGCCCCCTGATTGAAATCGCTTCCCATAGATTTTTTGCTGAAAACAGCAGGATTTGCCTTATACTGTATAGCATTTTTGCATGCCTGAATCTGTTGTTCAATATAGGCGAGGTTCTTCATACCTCCTTTGGAAGCGGTTTCCCTCGCAAGCTTATCAAAAGTTTGAAGGGTATTCATCGCTTTTTCAAGCTGATTATTAATCAGATATGCTTTAGAAAGGGAAAAATATGAATCGAGAGGAGCTCGTTTTTCTTTAAAAGTTTCAGTTTTTGAATCGTAAGTGGCTGATTTCACAGCATCCTCAAGATAGGGGATTGATTTCTCTTTTTCACCGGGAATATTCAGATAGCAGTTGCCTATTTTGTATTTAATATTAAGATTGTCAGTAGTATCCAGGAGAAGGTAAAGCTGATTTGCAAGTTCAAATTCTTCAAAAAGATAATACGACTCTGCCTTTGCAAATATTTTTTTCATCTCACTGGAAGATTGAGCTGAAGAGGCAACAGGGAAGATAACCAGGGTTAGTAGCTGCAAAAAAACACTTATGATTTTCATTCTTAGTTTTACCATCAAAACAAATATAGTAATTTTCTAAAGGATTAAGCTAATAACAACCCTATTTTTATTTAAAGGTATCCTTATAAATGTCTTCCTTTCCGAATCCTCCTGTTTCTTTATATTTTGAATAATAACCTGATCTACCATCTCCAACCGGCATAAAGAAAATATCATCATCAGGTGTATTAATAGGATAACCAAGGTTTTTAGGCTTACTCCACAACCCATTTGATTGCAAATCGGATCTGAACAGATCGTAACCTCCAATATTTTCATGCCCCTGGGAACTAAAAAAGAGGGTCTTCCCATTATTTATAAGAAATGGTCTGTCCTCGTTGAATTGTGTATTAATTTCCGGTCCAAGGTTCACTGCAGGGCCCCAATCTCCGTTTGTTTTATGAGAGACATACAGATCTAGTCCCCCAAAACCTCCTGGCCGGTCGGAAGCGAAGATGAGCTGATTTCCATCTTCTGAAAGGAAAGCATGTGATTCCCAATATTTTGTATTGATGTTTTTGTTTAGTTTAGCAGTCTTGTTCCAACTATTTCCGTCATAGGAACTCATATAAATATCACTATTAACATGGTCATCTTTAGAAAGAAACAGCAATTTACCGTCTGCAGAAAGACACGAAATATAAAAATCTCCATCAGACTGGAGTTCCGGAGTTATATTTACCGGTGGAGTCCATTTGCCATGAATAAGTCGCGAAAACATCACGGCATCATAGAATTTGAGGGAGACCATATAGGCAAAAGATTTTCCATCGGCTGAAATCAATGGATTGAAGTTCGATTTTTCATCATTAAAGAGTTCTCCCACGTTTTCCTCAGAAAATGCCACAGGTTTGGCTATCATATCTTTCGCCATATCACAAACCTTTATTTCGTTTTTAACAAAATCTATATTCTCCTGATCGTCAGGAAGAAGTGTAGCCAGGTATTTTGTAAAAGTTTCTTTTGCTTTATCAAACCTGTAATTTATCCTGTATGCCTTCCCAAGTTCAAATAATGCATCGTAAGGCGCGGCTGTCTGAGTGAGCGTACCCTCTTTATGCTTAGCAGACATATTCTTCGATGCGTTTTCAAGATACTCAATTGAGAGATTTTTTTTACCGGGAATATTAAGATAGCAAACACCAATACGATAAGCAAGGTTCATATTATCCGGCAGTTTTTCATAGAGCTGAAGATAGTAAGTGAGAGCATCAGAATAAGATTCATTCATCAGGAAATACTCAGCTTCGAGGAATGCGTCCTGCTGCTCCTTATTCTCTTGCGCATAAACAGGAATGATCAAAACTATCGTAAAAAACAGACAGACTGCTCTTTTGCTCATAGACAGAGATTTTGGTAAACAAATTTATTAAAAAAATGGCAAAAGAATTGTTAATCATATATTATTTTATGAAAATGACCGACATAAGCCGGTCATTTTCTCTCATTTCTATTTTTTCTGATTTCTTTTTCTCCTCCACAATATCAGAAATACTGACAGGAGCCCTGCTCCAAGAAGAAGCCATAAAATCCAAAGTTTGCCTTTTCCGGCAGGTGTTATATTTGGTTTAATATTCTCAGTGGAGATATCTTTTGCAGATATCAGGCTTGCGATACTTTTTGAAACGGCTTCTTCAGGATACTTTTCTTTATTCCTGAAGAGATAGATTAAAAGATCCTCTGGTGTTTTGATCCCTTCTTTTTTCAGATCAATTGATTTTAACGCAGAAGCGAGTGGTTCTTCTGAATTTATGATAAGATCGTTAAGATACTGTTCAACTTTAGTATCCGGAACTGAACTGATCATTACCAGCATTTCTGATATCTGGCCAGGAGTAAGTCCATGCTTAATAGCTTCATCGTAAAATGCCTGCAGCCATTTTCCCTTTGTTTTTATGTTGCTCTGATCGAGTACAGCAACCGTTTGACGAATAAGGTCTCCTGAAACTGAGTTCTCACTGAATGCCAGGATTTTACTTCTCAATAATGCTATGGATGGATCTGTTTCCGCTAATACATCAGCAGCAATCCTGTTCAGATCTTCAGGACTTATTTTACCACCTGTCTTTGCATTAATATATTCCTGTAAATCAGTCCAGGTCCTGAGATTCAGTTTATAAATATCAAGATCTGTGAGAAGTTTTCTCAAATCACCATCAGTGTGTCTTGCCAAAAAATCAACTGCAGCCTGTGAAAGGATATTGTCCATAACAGCAACTTTAAGAGCTAGTTTGTCAACATCTTCAGGACTGACATTCTTTTTACCAGCCTCTTCTTTCAGATATGAGATATAATCATCAACTTTCCCGAATTCTTTATTTTCAATATTTGCCTCTGTAATAACTTTCAACAGATTATCCCTGGCTCTGTTCTTCAGCATTGCAGCGAGTGAAGCAATTTGCTTTTGAGATATGACTCTGTCATATTCAGGGCTGATTATCGGTTGATTAATAATGGTTTTTTCCCTTGTGATCAAAACCTCAGTCTTGGTTGTATTGTTAAATCTGTCGGTCAGTTTAAAGACAACTCTGTTTTTTCCGCGACTTGGTACCATTTTATAGTTAAAAGTGGAATCGAGGATAGTAAAGTGTTCAACTGATACCAATGAATCTCCTACCCAATGTTCAACTGTAAGGAGAGATCTTGGTTCAACCTTCATTGGAAACACGATTGAGTCGCCTTTTGTAACGGAAATGGTTTTATTGGTTTCAACATTTAATTCTGCAACAAAGTCTGTTTTTGGGAGTATTGTTCCCGGAAGTGCAAAACTGTCGGAAGGGCTTGAAAGTGGCAAATCAATTTTCCTTACGACTTTTTCACCTCCGTCCCCTTCATAACTTATTTGATAATCACCCTGGGGCAGTTGGAACTCATATTCACCTGTTTTAGGATTGGAATAGACAATTATTGTCTGGTCAGGATTTTTGATATTCATAGCGCTTATCTTCACGCTATCTGTCATATTACTGATAAGGTCAGCAACTTTAACCATCCCTTTTACAAAGAATTTTCTGGGATGATCATTAGAAAAAATCTCAATCCGGTATATATCCTGTTTGCCATAACCACCCGGAAGATCTCTTGCCATATAACCTTCGTAACCTTTATTCAACGGTTTAAAGAACACATCGTCATCGGCTGTGTTAAGTGGATAACCGACATTCAGGGGAACTGACCATTCACCGTTATCGAGAAGTGTAGAATAGAAAATATCGTATCCTCCCATATTAAAATGACCCCTGGAGCTGAAGAACAGGGTTTTGTCATCATCACTCAAAAAGGGAGATTCTTCATTATAAGGCGTATTTATAACCGGTCCGAGATTTACTGCCGACCCCCAATCACCAGTGCTGTCACGATTCGAAACATATATATCAAGACCTCCGAACGTTCCCTTTCTATTGCTTGTAAAGTAGAGTTTTTTATTATCATGGGAGATAGTTGCATGTGATTCCCAGTATTTAGTATTAATATTATCGTTTAGCTTAACAAGGGGTGACCATGTACTGTTCTCAAACCGGCTAGTATAAATAATTCCATCATAATCAGCCGAACTGTATAAATATAGGTCCTTGCCGTCTTTCGATAGAGAAGTCGGGAAAAGATCACGGTCAATTTTCAACAGCTCGTTCATATTCTGTGGCTCTGTCCAAACACCATTAACTTTTGTTGAGAACATAAGTGCATCATAAAATGCTTCAGTTCTTGAAAATACAAGCAGATCCTCTTTATCAGATATGACAGGGTTAAAGTCATTGTTACTACTGTTTATTACAGGTCCCA
>Ga0209540_10002962_pt1 | contig 11803 bp, 17 predicted proteins | sample BarGraIncu01121A_FD_184501 | JGI IMG/M metagenome (GOLD analysis project Ga0209540, IMG submission 184501) | Arctic peat soil microbial communities from Barrow, Alaska - Barrow Graham LP Incubations 011-21A (SPAdes) (version 2) | ecosystem: Environmental > Terrestrial > Soil > Wetlands > Peat... | reverse complement strand
TTGAGATTCCGCCCCAACCCATTTCAAGTGCTATAGCTCCTGCAAAACGTCTTGCTTGAACTTCATCAGCTCCTGATAAGGCCTTTAGCCACCATGTATACTGCTTGGTTGTATCCATGCCACTATATATGGTGGTTTACATAATAAACTTTACTAAGTTATTTTTCGGCGCTTACTTAGCAGATTATCTGAATGAGAATTTCAGGTTTTTCCACATTTTCTTACGGGCTTCATACCTCCTCATTGCTGAGGGACGCATGCCATAATAAGGTTACTCCAAACGGAAGGAGTAGCATTTTTTTGCAATTTATGATGCAACTTCTCGTCGCACCTACATTTTTATTGTAGAATTGTAGTATTTATTCTCCCTGTCCTCTCTCCTTCCCCCAACCTTATCAAGCAAGGTCGGATTATTTGCATACGCTTTCTTGGCAAGGCGGCAAAATAAATGATTTAAGCAGATATCTGATTTATTTTAGGTATCCTTTTCAGGTAGGGGTAGTACTGGAATCATTGGAGAAGTTACTTAAGTCCCAATCGCAATAAGCCCCCCTCTTGAGGTTTTGTGGAAAGCATCGCATCGTCGCCCACTTCGATGAGCTTCAGATTAAAAATAAAATTGAGAAGATAATATCTTACCTTCTCTTTCTAAATAAATATATTATTGATAGGACCATCCCTATAGTCATCACTATTCCAAATCCAGGAGATGGCTTAGTAGTTGATACTGGAATAGTAGGTTCAATAGTCGTCTCTACGGGGGGAGCAGGTTCGACAGTAGTATCCACAGGTATAAGAGTGGCATTTCCCTCTTCAATTGCAATTTCCCTTGCATTTGTTTCGTTTTCATTTGTTTCAGTTACATCTGTGATATTGTTCGTCAGATTTGTGGCCGCAGGGGTCATGGTGGCAGTTGCTGTAACAGTTGGATTTGCATTTGGTGGTGCCCCTATTGCTATCAGGGCTGCATTGGGATCAGCACGGTGGTTAGGCTGGTTCTGAAATGATAATCCGTAGGCGTTGCGCGATCCGCCGCCATTTGGATCAATATGACATGTTCCGCATGAACTAACGCCGTATTCTGCATTAAGACTTGAAGCATATTCGGGGCGTGCAAAAGATGCCGGCACTCCCAGAAATACTAAAGTTAACGCAACTAATAAAACTACTTTCATATTCATATATTATATTTCCTATACTCTCTCTGAGTATGCTCTGCTTTATTGTCATGGATTGTAATAAATGACTCTATCACTGTAGACTGCCATTCTTCTGGATAGAAATGCGCGGGTAATCCGAAAAGCAGGAGCAGACAGAGTAGCAGCAGACGCAGGCGTTGAGCTTGCAAAAGTCATTGAGGGATAAGATATAGAGATTTCGCATGAAGTCACAAACCGTGCAAAACATGCAAAAACCTTTATGCTTGCTATAAAGTTTTTCCTTCATCTCATCGGCGGTTACTGCGGGGTATACCATACAGGTCAAAGAACGGCATATTGACATTATAAAAAAATAATTTTTACACATTCTGACGTAGCTCTACCCCTATTTCATGAATAGCGTCGTCCACCAGTTAATAACACTGATCGATAGATAAACTACTCCAGTACTTTTTATGACATTTGCTATTGAGATCAGGAACAAGAATCGTTTCAAATCATAATTCTGTACTCCGGCCACTAAGGGAGCAAGGTTGACAAAAACAGGGATCCATGGAGAAATTAGTAGTAATAAAACACTGTGTTTTCGAAAATAATTATGGGTTGTTTTTTCATGAGATTTATTGTTATCAATCCGGACAATTTTAGTAAGTCCGCGTTTTCCGACATGATAACATATATAAGCGCCGAATATTGAACCAAATGTCAAAATCAGGAAGATCAGCATGGGGTTTCCACCTATGCCAAGTAATCCAAACACCACAGGCTCTGAAGGTATTGGTATAATGGATGAAATAATACTAATAATAAAAAGTCCTATCATGCCGTAAGAAATGAATATGTCAAACAATGCCATTATTTATTAATATCCCCATCGTGCGCCTTATTTAGAATAAAGCTTGTGCAATAAAGGTTTGTGAGTGATTGAGAGCATTAAACTCTTTGTTAAGCTTTCTTAACATTAAATCTCCTTAATATCAAATATTTTTTTATTTTTAAAAATAACAAAAGCCAACATAAGTCCTCCAATTATATCAAGAAAAACATGCTGTTTGATAAACATTGTTGATAAGATTATCAAAAAAGTTAAAGGTATTAAAACCATTCCAAAGTTTGCGTTTTTTTCATAAACAAACGCTGAAATGGTCGACGTAAGTGCTACGTGCAATGATGGAAAAGTGTTATTGGGCATATCGTATTTATAAATTGTATTCGTCAACCGTGTAAAAAAATCCGTGGATGCAATAATTGGTCTTAAAACTTCTGTTTGAAACACAGAATAAATCATTATCGCTATCGATATGACTGCTATCAGCATTAGCGACATTGAACGATATGCCTTATAGTCATTCCAGTAAAATGCAAAGACAAAAATTATCATAGGAATATACAACAAATAAATAACAGCAAACTCTGGAATTAATGGAATGTATGTATCTAATCCTATTTCAAGATTGATACCGACTGGATTTATCGTTTGCACTAATCTATAGACACCAAGATATAGAGCGATAATAGTTAGCAATAATATGATTTTTTTGAATCGTTCCTGCATTATATCAACTTTTTGACATGGGGATGGATTTAAATCATCTTGAAATTCATTCAATGTATCAAATCACCACAACCTGTATAAATGTTGAATGTATTAATATATTCTGTTCAGACTTCACTTCAATTCATTATTCTCTGGATGCACGAGAATGCCTATTGGATGCAGTCACTATACTCGTATTAATATTGCATATCAAGAGAACATCGTGTTTGGGATCCGTTCCCATCTGCAAGCCATTATCTATTGAAATATGCCATAACCACGCTTATCGTTTCTTGTTTTGTTATCAAACCGCTGAAATAATCCATCACTGCCTGCACAGCCTCACTTTTTTGTATAATGCCATCGCTGCCTGCGTAGCGAGAGACCACATCTCCGCTTGGAGTTGGTATATATACGAGAGGGAGATAATCGATATTATTGTTATCGAACACATATTGCGAATCACATATCCTATCGCTATCAGTATCTATGCAGATCTGGCTGAAGCCTGTGCCGTTCGGATAAGCCCAGAAGTTGCCGCCGAGGTAGGGGCCGCCGATGATGTTTGTGCTATTAGTTTTAGTGATATTCCATCTATTTACAAAACCATCTAATCTAATATTGTTTATATTGTTGAAAAAATTGTTATAAATTATATTGTTGCTGGAAGAAGACAGATCGAGGCCGCTATAGTTGTTGTTCGATACATGGTTATTGCTCAGCATGTTGTTGTTGCTGTAATACCACAGAGAAATGCCATAATTGTTGTTGTTCGATGCATTGTTGCCCCTCAGCGTGTTGTTGCAGGAACCGAATAGACTGATGCCATAATCGTTGTTTTTCGCATTGTTGCCGCTCAGCACATTATTACTGGAATAGTACAAAAAAATGCTACCGTTGCTCAGCGTATTGTTGCTCAGCGTGTTGTGGTCGGAATAGGACATTCCAATACCAGCGCCATTGTTGTTCGATATATTGTTGCCGTTCAGCGTGTTGTAGTTGGACCCACCCCACAAATCGCCTAGATAAATACCACCTCCACCATTGTTCGATACATTGTTGCTAATCAGCGTGTTGTTGTTACCGGATAGATAAATGCCGTCGCCTTTGTTGTTTGATACACTATTGTTGCTCAGCGTGTTGTTGTTACCTTTTAGATAGATACCATGGTCGTTGTAGCCAGAGTTAACAGCACTAAATCCTTCAAGCATGCTATTTCCTACGCTCAAAATTATTGCACTGCCGCTTTTATTAGCATCAACAATAGGCTCTCCCTACCAGTATCAATTCCCTTCAAAATAAGCTGCTTGGTAACATTCACATTCTCGTAATAGGTGGCGCTGTAAACCAGTATCGTATCCCCCGCGCTTGCATTATCTATCGCATCTTGTATCCTCGTATAATCCGCGTTTCCGCTAGCGTTCACGGTCCATGTTTTACCAGATACAATTTCGATGCTCTTCACCGCTTTCGCATAATCCATCTTCGTGGCGGTTATATTGTGAATTCCATTTAGATTTTTAGGGAGAGTATAGGTGAGACTGCCGTGTTTATCCGTATTGCCTATATCGGTGGTGTCAAACATTATGGAGACATTATCAATCACATTACCACCGGCTGTCACATTGATCCATATAGTATCTCCTGCCATTGCTTTCGGAGGAGCGTCTATAACGAGATCGTTTGGTATTATTTCAGGTGTCACTGTAATTTCAGCTGTCACTGTACTTACGCCACTAGCCAGCAATAAGATTGTCAACGTAATTATTCCCACCGCGATTCTGAGGTTAGGCCCTCCGCCAATGTAATACGATTCCATTTTTCCCACCTATGTATTAGATACCTCACTGTATATAAATCACGCATGTTAAGTTTCCGTTGTCAATGAATGTGACATAATTTGCTGAAACTTCGGTCATATCGCATTTTATGGAGACAATTAAACGATGTCTGGATGGAGATAGAACACAGCGTCTATAGGTATTGGTTTCAGATAATGCTTGGGTAAAAATGTGCGTATACGTTGAATTTTACTTTGTTTATTACTTTGCAATGATGGCAATCCAGGGCAGGAGGAATTTTCAAATGGCTCGCTTATTAAAATGAGTTAAATATTTAAAAACACATGTATAGTAAATAAGTTATATTTATAGTGTTATTTGGAGAGACATTTCTAATTACTGGGTATAGTGATTGAACGCATGCGCTCGTTCTCATGCATCTAAAAATATGTTTAAATACGCTCACATAAAATGGAATCAGAAAAAATAAATACCCTTTGGTAAGAGGCATTTCCGTAAATTCTGGAAGCATTAGAGGATTTTGTTCAACATCCTTCCAGCGGATTGCTGCATTGCTTATCCGTACGCTCCAATCACCGCATCCTTCGCTCACTCCGCTGCGCTGCGTTCACTCAGGCACGGCTCTCGCCTTGCGGTCATTGTCGCTGCTCGCTGTGGCGACAGTCCTGCGCCGGGTGCTCGGACAGTCGCCGGTATCGGCAGCATGTTCCTTTCAGGCTGCATTTCTGTATATGGGGGCATGCTGAATTAGCTAGGGTAACGGAGATTTACTCGCCATGGTCTTAATTGGCAGCCGTTGATGGTGCGGGGGGTGGAGAGACGCAAGGAAGAGAGGAAAGCCAGGGCGGGGCAGATGAAGAGAAAACCGGCAGCGGAAAAGAACGGAAGATTCGTCTCAAAAGAAGAAATACAGATGGCTAAATCCTATCCAATCTCAAGAATTCTCGGCAGCAAGAAGCTTGTATTCTCTCCGCTTCATAAAGATGAAGTAAATTATATAGTCAAATGAATATAACAAACTTTAACTATAATGGCATCAGTATTATTTACCGGGGTAAAAATGTTCGAAAAAAGGGTAATTATCGACCTTGAGATAAGGCATGGAAAGCCAATTATAAAAGGCACAAGAGTACCTATTGACCTTATATTAGGCTCCTTAGCCGGCGGTATGGACATAGAAGATATCGCAAAAGATTATGATATTAAAAAGGAAGATGCGCAGGCTGCAGCAGAATATGCGATGAAAATCGTAGCAAACGAAGAGATTGTAGCTTATGCATAGTTTGAAATTCCTGCTTCTGCAACGTCATTGATTCGCTTTTCAACATCAATTCTAACAAGATCCGGGATTTTCTTTCCTCCAGAATTCTTTATTCCTTGAATGTGTTTACTTCCTCATAATATCTGTATACCATTTATGAATATTGGTCTTCACGAAAGTTTGTATTTCCTCTAAATGTTCTGGATTCTTATTTCCTTTTTTCCATTCATCAAAAACTTGTATGAAATAGGTATGCGGATCGTCAGTAGCCCAATCCTTGAACTCTGTAGTGGCTTCCTTTTCAAATTTATATATCTCCTTTAATATACCCTGGCAATGAAGTGCTGCTTCCTCATACCGCAAAAGCATCAGGCATTTCCTCATTTCTTCAACATATGGATCAATCGCTTCTTCGAACATCTCAGATGCCAGTTCATTTGGATCAACATATCCATGCAGTGTACCCCCTGAATTATCCCAGACATCCTCAACTTGAAGATGATCCAGATCATAAAAAACGTTTTCTGCGATATCATCCAGATCCACTTCTACCAGGTATTCAAGTGCAAGTTCCTTGATCCTTTCAGATATATTTGGATCCTCATTTGAAAGTCTTGTCAGAATTTCATATGCATACTTGGAACTGATATCATTCAGGATCTTCACTATTTCTTCTTCGCCCGGGGCAGTCAATTTTGTATCCTTTTGGCTGTTTTGTTCATTTTAAACCACTCATTGAAAACTTGAACCGAAATCCTTTGCCATGTATAAAAAGTCTTTTCATAAAACCCCCCGCATGCGCTGCATAAAGGCAATCCCACCAAAGACCAGATTCACACACAACGTCTAGAAAGTGTGCGAAGCCATTATCCACGCCTCAATCAAAGATTCAGTGTTTGCGTCAAACACTTTTTCAAGTAGACCGAAAGCCTGGAACCGTTCTGCCTATTTGAGTCACCCCTTTGAAAATCCGTTAATCTGGTCTCGCCAAACGGGATAGTTGTATATTTTGAAACCCTGGAAAAAATTTCATTTTTGACCTCTCCTCTTTCCATATAATACTTTTCACCCAAGTGGCCTTTGTATACTATCCTGTCACAAACCAGCCGGATTGAATATCTGGGCAGTTTTCTTTGCGTTACTAGTCCAAGCCAGCCGATTCGTTGTGAATTTTAAATTTGCTTAATTCTTTTAGTGTATCCTGTAGATCCTTGTATTTTTAATCGAACTGATACTCTATTTTCTTATTTAATTCTATAGCCACTTTTTCTTTGTATATTTTATCATTATCTATTTTCATCTCGTATATTTTTAGCTTTTTATTTTTTTCTTTTACTATAAAGTGATCAGTTCTACCATAATCTATTTTTAATATTACTTCAGTTTGTTTTTTGTTAAGTATTAGTAAAAACGATTTATTTAAATTTTTAATAGATACTTTAATAGTATTGTCATCGCGTAAAGAGCGAAGGGAATTTCTCAGAAAGAATTCGTGATTGTTTCAAAGCTGCCCGAAAATATTACGGGGATAATGTTAAAGAACTTGCCAATCAGCGCAAATCGCTTTCAGCGATAGAAATATAATGGACTGCATTTCTTCCAGTAGACAAGTAGTTAAATTGTAAATTAATTTACAGGTTTACTGGGTATCTGATTACTTCTCTCAGGTGTAACAACTTTACAGGTTGTCCCAAAACCCCAATTGAAAAAATTTTCATTTTCAGCATATAACTGTCCTGTAAAGCGTTCTGATTCTGCTAATTTTGCCTCCATTTTATAGGTACGAAGACAATAATCAGATACTCAGCCTCTTTAAAGCTTCAGATGGGTTTACACACACAAGGTATTTTTTGGCATCAATTTTAAGAGGATTATCCTCAGTTACCAGAATTGCCGATTCCTGCATGGCCCCTGAAAGAATGGGTATATCATTTTTGTCCTGGATGACATATTTCGAGAATTTGGCCTTGGGAACATTTTTCCTTACGGTGCAGCACTCTAATATATAATCAATCGCATAATTTATATTTTCTTGTGAGAAATCAAATTCTTTTAAAGTTCTGCGTATCTCTTTTATAACAAATTCATTTACAAAAAGTGAGATCAATCTTTTCTTCCCGCTATCAAGTAGTATCCACGCATCCTTATTTCTGCCTGTAATCGCAGAAATAGCGACAGTCGTATCTATGAAAAATTTAAGCTCCGTATTCTTCATTGTACACTTGAGACCGTACTTTCTTTACTTTTTCAACAATTTCTTTCATGCTGATTTTTTTCTCATCAGCTTCATCCCACATCTCTTTTATATTGGTGGGAATGCTTGTAAGCTCAGAAGGCACAATTTTTATCCCATCATCCACATCAGCGTATTTTACAACATCTCCGACTTTAATATGGTATTTCATTCTTAATTTCTTAGGAATGGTTATTGTTCCTGCTTTTGTTACTTTTCCAAATAAAGTTTCACTCAAATATTGCATATATTTTAAGATATTCGTATATTCGTATTTTAAGGTTTGTATCTTATCACTCAGGAGTTGTTCCGATAATAGTGCTTCAGAATATTCGCTTAAACCCACCCCTGCGTCATTTCCTTGTATAAATTAATTTACTGGTTTACTAGTAGGCATCGCTGGAGAGAAAGGCGTTCTTGATCAATCCATACACGATGGGTATGGCACTACCGTAGATGGTTCCGAGGTACATGTTTCCAGCCTGAGCTTCCGGATGCTCCGCTGTTGGTTTCTGTCTGTACCAGATGTTGAAGCCGTAATCCAAGAGTTGCTGGCTAGGCGATCTCCATGTGCTGGGATCATCGATATCAGCGTCATAAATGATGTCGAATGGTATCGAAGGAAACTCACCGCCGCCGCTAAGCCCGACCGTAGCTGCGATGGAAATCATTCCCACATCCAAGAGACGATTGACAAATCGATTGGTGCGTGCCACTCCTTGAAACCACTTGCCGAAGCGGCCTGCATTGCGCTCCATGATCTGAGCAGCTGTTTTGTCACGAGCATAAAAGCCATTATTTGTGTATATAAGAAAACGCCACCGTGAGACTTAACTACATCTATGAATCCTCCTTTTGCCACCTTTAATTTTTCCCAACCTAACTCTAATTCTGGAATCTTATTTTCAAGGCACAAAAGGTAATTTATCGTCTGAGTTTGGCGAGTGTCAATATATACCCATTCCTTTAACAATAAAGTTGCTATTGGTGGGAAAACCAATGCAATTGAAGGTGGTACCCCTTTTGTCAATGCCACACCCAGGAATGCGGCCGCTAGAGTTAAATTTAGTTTTATGACTTGATGCCGCATTTCTACTCTTTTAAGAAATTGCTCCCTTAAGAATGAGTATTCCATCTGGAGACCTATAAGTTTAAAAGATTCCGTATCCATATTCCCTTAATTTCTTCTTTTAGTATCCTTTCCATAAGCTATAATCTTTCGGGACTACACAGACTGCAATTCAATGAGAAAGTATTCTTCATAAAATAAGCATTATATGCAGTTTATGTCGACCAGAGCAATATCAGATAAACCCTTCAATGCCTGGAGGCCATACCTATCTTTTTCCTGAACATTAATAAAAAAAGTGGACTTGAAGTGTACATTTTACCTTCTTTTCTCTTATAAATGGGTTCTGATAATCTAGTGTTTAAGGTGTTACGTATGAAAAGAAAAGTTAAGCTGGCTATTATGATAGCATCTATAGGGTCAGTGGCAGCTTTTGGAGGAAAATTCTTCGAAATATATCCTGAAAGCGCAGTAAAGAAAGTAGCGAATTTCTCAAAGCCTTCACTTCTTATAGGTACAGGTTTGAGCTGACAGGAACTGATACTATGCAGAAATTATTCAGGAAAATTCTGCCCCTGGTATTCCTCAGTTTATTGATCCAGATCGTGCCGATCTTGGGACAGCAAACGACAGGGCAAGCAACCGATTCGGCATCTAATGTCGGGATAGGATTGGATCAGTCTAATAACTGGGCCGAGTATATCGCTACAGGCGGCACCTTTACTTCAGTCAGTGGATCATGGATCGTTCCGCAAGTAAACACAACAGGACTTTCCTCAGACGCGACATGGGTTGGCCTTGGCGGTGCATCCAGTAGCCAATTAATCCAGACTGGGACTCAGGCCCTGGTTAATAACAACGGTCAGGTTAGTTACCAAGGATGGTATGAGATGTTGCCTGCAAACTCGCGAAAAATTCCGCTCATGATCAACCCAGGAGATTCCATTACTGCTTCTATTGCCCAGCAATCAGCAAACCAATGGACAATCTCTTTGCGTGATGTTTCCACGGGTCAGAATTACCAAACTAACGTAACTTACGCATCATCTTTATCCTCGGCAGAATGGATTGAGGAAATGCCAGTTCTGGGCAGATCTTTCATACCGCTCGATAATTTCGGCTCTGTACAATTCAGCAATTTATCGACTGTTAAAGATAGAACTTCGCTAACCCCCGCCCAAGCCAACGCACAGTCTATAGTTATGGTTAATAGTAACCGTCAGGCCTTAGCCCAACCTTCGGCACTGGGAAGCGATGGAGCCAGTTTCACTATAACCCGCACTGCTTCAACCTCGACACAAATTGGTTTTCCTTTCGTGAGAAGCGGATTGCGCATAGTCGTAATCAGAGTTCACGGTACCCAGCCATATTACAGACAAAGCCATGGTAGAGGAAGATTTAGGGGTGGATTTGGCCGCAGATCCGGAGAGTGATTATCCAATGGTTAATTTTCGATACGAAATAGGGCATCACATTGAGAATAATACTTGTTCAATCCAAGAGCGATTTTGAGGTTATTAAAATGAAACTAACAAAGAAAACAGCAATATTGATATTAGTTACTGCGGTTGTGCTTTTTTCGGCACCAACGGTAGTAACAATGTTTGCCCACCCTTCAGGTCCGGGCATTGATATAGAAAGAGGATATTTTGGAACCTTTGTTGAGCATATAATCATGGGAAAAGGGTTTGCACTGAATGGAGCAGAGAGCTCGCAAATCCAGCAGAATGTTTTAATTCACAATTTTGAACGATGAAACATAGAAATGGAGAAAAAGGAGATACAACATATGAATAGAAAAACAGCAGTGATATTACTTTTGTTAACATTAGTAATTCTTGTAGGAGTACCGGAGTCTTTTGCTAGGCCCCAATATCTTACAAGCCTCAGCACAGTGTATGGAGATGGTTCATGCGGCACCTGTCATGTTAGAGCTTCAGGTGGTGGAGCGCGCAACTCATATGGGACGTTATTTGAGAACCAGCCGGGCCATGCTGCTGATCCCAGTTCAGCCTTGAAGGCTATAGGGGCTCCGCCTACAGCAGCTTTTACGCCAGCTGCCACATTGACCCCGGCAGCCACAAATCTAACGAACAATATCACAGATGTAACTGAAATAAATGAAAACGAAACAAATGCAACGGAAATTGTAAATGAAGCAGGAAATGCCCCCGTTATACCTGTAAATCCTACTGTCGAACCTGCTACTCCTGTAGAGACGACGATTGAACCTACAATTCCAGTATCAACTACTAAGCCATCTCCTGGATTTGGAATAGTAATGTCTGCAGTGGTCTTCCTCTCGATAATATATTTATTTGGAATGAAAAAGTAAGATTTTATTCTCTATTTTTTATTTTATCAATACCCTGCAGCTCTGCTGCGGTTGGGAGTCGGTAAAATTCCCATTTGAAATAATTGCTCGGAGAGCGCCAAGGCATAAACTGCGTAAAATCCTAAATTATATTCAGTTCTCACGAGATCGCTTATCTGAAACAATATCCACAGGCGATATAATTAACCATCGTCCATACTTTCCCTAGCGAAATGAATTATCAATGCCACTTCAGAGATGAATAATAACATTTTTACTGCGAAAGTTGAACCCTCTCCACGCCTGAAGGCGGGAGATTCCAGAGTTCATATAACCTCTCTGTGGCTCTCATCTTCACAGATTACATCATCCACAGCCTCAGTTATAGTTGCTTCTGATTGAACGGACGATCCGCTCTGTCTCTGGT
>Ga0209540_10002961_pt1 | contig 11806 bp, 12 predicted proteins | sample BarGraIncu01121A_FD_184501 | JGI IMG/M metagenome (GOLD analysis project Ga0209540, IMG submission 184501) | Arctic peat soil microbial communities from Barrow, Alaska - Barrow Graham LP Incubations 011-21A (SPAdes) (version 2) | ecosystem: Environmental > Terrestrial > Soil > Wetlands > Peat... | reverse complement strand
CGCTCCGTCCGAGGAGGCCCATTCATGAAGGTCCCGATCCTCATCTGTGAAACCAGCTTGCTACTTGAACCATGCGAAGTTGGCGGCCGACATGACGTCCGGGTCCTCGTCCAGATCCATTGGGACAATGTCCGCGAAAGCGTCGCCCTGCGTGCTGGAACCCCACTCGGCACCTTTGATCCCACGGTCTGGGAAGGGTTCGTCGCAAAGGCGCTGCGCCTGGCGGAACCGTGGATTCGCGACAGTTACGTCCATCAGGTCATGTGGTGGCCCGGCGACAACCGGCTGCCGGAGGGCTGGTTCGCCATGTACTGCTTCCCGGCCGGTCCCAGACGTGTCCTCCTGGGCGTCATGCGATACCTCGGCACAGGAGGGGATGGGCTCCCATGTATTGGATCCACGTGTTTCTGCGAGAACCCATGGTGGCAACAGGGAGGAGACTACCTCAACTACCTGTTTCATCTCGGACCGGGTGGCGAACGCCAGGCCGCATGAAGGGACCCATGTACAAGACCGCCCTGTTCACATTCGACCGACCAATCAGCAGTGATACGGAGCAGGCTGTCGTGCAGGCAGCCCAGACCGCCGAGCGTCCCGAAACGGTGCGAGCCGTCCTCGCCGCCAGCGACAGTGACATCCAGAGCGAACTCGACTTCATCGAGCGCTCCATCTGTGGCAACACTGCTGCTGAACGAGCCTACGCAGTGTTTGTCGAACAGCTGGAGCGACCGAGAGGCTGCGAGGCGGTACTTGCCGCATCAGGTGAGACATCTGCCGAGGATCGCGCCCTGCTCCTGGACCACTACCTCGTCATCGCCCACCGCATAGCGCAGGGATTCCACGAGAGGGTACAGAAGTACAGCACTTGAGCCCTGTCCCTGCAACTGCTGGATTTACAGCGTCCAAGGCTGGACGCAATGCCCTTTTTCAGCTATCATGGCAAGGATATGAAAACACCTGTCGGTCTTGCGGAAATGAGTCCTGTGTTTACGCTTATCCTCATCGTGGCCGTTGGCATCCTGCTTCGTCGGCTCCACGTCCTCTCGACGGAAGACACCACCAGTATCCGCAAGTTCGTGTTCAATGTCTCACTCCCCGCCCTCACCTTCATCAGCCTGTACAGCAACCCCATCCCAATAAAAGCGCTGTGGCTCATTCCGGGTGTCATCGTCATCCAGGTGCTAGGGTACCTGACCTTCAGGCTGGTCCCCATGCGCTATCGCGAGACGGTCTTCTCGGGATTCCTTGGGAACACCGCGTTCATGGGATATCCCGTAGTGCAGGCGATTCTTGGCCAGGGGGCGCTACCGCTTGCGGTCATCTATGAGCAGACACATTCGTTCATGGTCCTCAGCGTCTGGGTGCACAAGAATGCCCGCAACTTCATCAACCCGCCGCTGGTCGCCATGCTCCTCGCACTCATCCTCAAGCGCGTTGCCCTCCCGCAGTTCTTCACCGATGCATGTCAGCTCGTTGGCAACTCGACGTCTCCCCTTGCCATGCTGTTCGTGGGGTTGACCGTGGACCTGGACTTCAACTGGCGCGCGCTCATTCCAGCATCAATCAAGCTCGCCCTCGTACCGGCGATGGCGCTGGCCCTGACACTCGTCCTGCCCGTCGCCGGCGACATCCGCTCGGTATTCATCCTCCAGAGTGCCATGCCCACCATGGTTGCCAGCGTCGTATACGGCGCTGAGATCGGCCTGGACGTCCAGAAACTGTCCAGGAACGTCGTCGTCTCGACCCTCCTATTCCCACTGACCATCCTCTTCTGGGCGCGTTTCCTCTAGAAAAGACGTCATGGACAGCGACGAACAGGTCGTCGCGTTCGCACTGCAACATCCCGCGGCAGACGACCTCATCGCTGCCGACCGGGGAGATGACACCAGGGCAGAGCCTCACGCAGAACGTCACCTGGAGCTGGCGATGATTTCGGATGATGTCAAATGCATGTTGAAGCCTTTTGCGCATACGGGTATACTTCATACAGGACAGCTCAGTCTGCCGTCACTTGACAATGACAGGAGGAACACATGGGAGTCACCATCCGTACAGCACGGCTCGCCGACCGATCTCGCATACTGGCGATCAGTTCGCAGATATGGGAAGGAGACGACTACGTGCCACAGATTATCGACGAATGGCTCCGCATGCGGGGTTCCGAGGTGGCGGTCGCCGAGTTGAACGGATCCGTCATCGCGTTCGCGCGTACGGTCAATCTGGCCCCCGGGTACGTGTGGCTTGAGGGGATCCGCACGGACATCGCCTCGCAAGGACATGGCGCAGGCAGAGCGCTGACAGCCTATCTCATCGAGAAAGCGTGGCGCGAGGGCGCGCAGCGCATCGGACTCTCCACGTACATCGACAACCTGGCCAGCATCCACATGGTCGAACACAACGGGTTTGAGTGGCAGGCGTCCTTCATCCTCGCCGAGGCGAAACTGGACGGCCCCGCCCGGTCCTCTGCGGAACTGTCACCACTGGTTTCAGAAGTGCCCGTCGACGAAGCACGCGCGTGGATCCTGGGCTCGCCTTCCATTGCGATGAGCTGTGGATTCCTCCCTCAGGGCTGGAAGTTCTGGCCCGTATCACGCCCCGGAGTCGTCGCCTGGCCTGCCTTCCACAAGGCCATCGGCCTTCGCAGCCCCAAGGGGTCCCTGCGCAGCCTGCTCGTCTTCTGTCATCCCGATCACGGCGCAGGCGAGGTCTCCATCGATTTCGCAGATGGAAGTCCCAAACACCTGGACGTCCTCGTCCGGCACGCCCTCGCCCTCTATCCGGGAGTCAAGAACATCCAGACCATGGTCCCTGCGTGCAAGGGAATACACACAGCTCTCCTTGAGACAGTGACCGCGCTCGAATTCGATATCTGGCGCCATGGCGAGCCGGACGTGTTTGTCTACGAGCGCCCGGTCGAACAGCCCCAGTAGCCAGCGGGAATGCCGGCACAATGACGAAGGAGCATGAGGCATCACATCAGTCCCATGCTTCGCGCGTCAGGCACGGGCGCGAGGGTTCGTCAGACGTGTAGCCGGGCTTCAGATAGCCAGGTAGACGGAGAGGGAGCGGAACCAGGCCAGACGCTCGTGGTCGACGGCCTCGAGCCCGTACGCATTCAGGAACACCTCCTGACCAGCGGGATCCAGATACCCAAACATCGTAGCGAGGTCGTACCATGGGTCCCCAAGGTCTGTGAAAGACCAGTCCAGCACGGATGTGATCCGCTCTCCATCGAGGAGAACATTCTTCGGTCGGAAGTCGCCGTGGAGTACCGCGACAACGCCAGGCTTGGGGCAGGTCGCCCTCAGGTGCTCAAGTTCCTTGACGGGGTCGCCCGTGATGCCCTTGGCGCGGAATTCGGCTCTGCTCATCACCTTCTCCTGCAAATGGCGCTCGGCCGAGAGCAGCTGCCCGTCGACACACTCCTGCCAGCTCACCATTCGGACCGGCAGATGGTGCAACGTCGACAACATGGAGCCCATGGCAACGGCGATACGGTTGCGGTCGTCTCTGGAACCGGTCTCACGCAGAACGTCGGTCGCAGAACGACCTGCAGCGTGCTCCATCAGCAGGAACCCGAGAGGCCGGCTCTGGACATGGACAAGGGGTTTCGGCACAGGGATCTCCGTTCCGTGCAGCAGCTTCAGCACTTCATATTCGAGAGCGAGCTCCTGCATACGATACGCTCCGCGGGCGACCTTGACGACAAAGTACTGCTCCGACGCGTTCTGTAGCAACAACACCAGCCCGCACCTGCCATGGTACGGCGACGATCTGTGCACCACCGGTCCAGTGATTGCGAGGACCTGAGCAGGCAGTCGCAGTGTCATCGGATCCAGACTCATCGGCGGCAGCCGTTCGGCAGGTGTAAGATCACATGTGATGGCCCTGATGCGTGGTTGTATGGACCCCGTTGTGCCTGAATCGACAGTACGTTTCATATGTATATGATACCATCATTTGGTTTTATCCAACAAACCACTCTGGCACGGTATGGACGCCGGCAAGCCCCCTATTGTGTCAGGAGCCTGCCGGTATACATCAACAGAGGTAACGTCCCCTACAGGTTGAGCTTGCGGTCCATGAGCCATGAAGTCATAACAAAGGCAAGAACGCCAAGCGCGACCAACATGAGTGGAGAAATCAGCGGAAACTGGGCCGGCTGTGTCCCCGCTCCGACGATGGGCAGGTTCTCCCACGGCCGCAGATACAAGCGGACTCCACTGAATCTCATGTCCAGCATGATCCCAAACTGCGCACCGGCCCAAAGCACCGCGATGACGACAAGCGCAGAGAAGACGCTTCCGAGATGCTTCTTCGAGTTGGTGAGTGTCTTGCCGAACGTCACGCCGAAGAACATGATTGTCATGAAGCTGACGATCACTGCCAGGACGCCGAGGCACATCACCCAGTAGTCGGTGGTCAGGAGGAATCTGCCGACATAGGGCCGTATCTCCTGAGTGAGTCCCGGGGCAAGAGACGCGAGCACGATGACACTCGTCATGCCGCCCAGCAACGTCATAAGCGTGTCGAAGACGAGCAGGACGATGCGGGAACCAAGGACCTCTGCTCCGCGGAGTGGCAGGCCGAAAACGAGGTACCCCGTGTCACCGTACAGGTCCTGCGTGTATGTCACGATGTTGATGACGGTCATGACGGCGTAGAACAGGACCCAGAAGCCTGCCATCATGAGCGGCACATTTATCGACACCGGTGCCGACTGTGCAGGGTCCTGACGCATCCCGATGAAGCGTGTCGCCTGATACAGCGTCAGTGCACACATGGTGATGAGACCGATCGTGTACAGGAGTCTGCGGCCCCTGAACTCGTACCTAACGAGCTTCCACATGTCCGTATACCTCCTTGTAGATCTCCTCGATCGAAGCGCCTCGGTGGGTACGCAGGTCCTCCGCCTCGCCCGCCAGGACCACACGACCATTATCGAGGAACACGACGTCATCAAAGAAGCGTTCAACATCGGCAACCATCTGCGTCGACAGGATCATCGAGCAGTCAGCGCGGAAGTTGGCTACCAGCGCATCCAGGACCTGGGCACGCGCCAGGGGATCCAATCCGCCGAAGGGCTCGTCCAGGATGTAGAGCCGTGCCCTGCGGGAGAAGACCAGCGATAGCCTTGCCTTCTCGACCATCCCCCTGGACAGCGAGCCGATCTTCTGACCGGCTGTGAGACGCATGATGGCAAGCAGTTCTTCGAACCGCTTTCGGTCAAAGTCGTGGTAGAAATCCGCATAGAAGTCCCCTGCCTCGCCGACCGACATCCACCGGTCGAGATGGTTGACGTCCGGCAGAAACGAGACGAACGCCTTGGTCCCGACGCCCGGTACCATGCCGTCGACGAGGACGCTCCCCGAGGTTGGTGACACCAGGCCTGCGAGGATCTTCATGAGCGTCGTCTTTCCGCTGCCGTTCGGGCCAAGCAGTCCCAGGATGTGTCCTTCGGGAATATCCATGGTAATGTCGGACAGCGCCGACGTGGTGATGTAGCGCTTCGTAAGACTGCTGATCTGTACGAGCATGCTCATTTCTTCTCCTTCCTGGCCGTCTCCACTGCCATCGCCGCTATCTCCTCCGGTCCATACCCCAGCGAGCGCATTCCAGTAACATACGTTGCCACGATGTCGCGTGCAAGTCTCTGCCGGAGTAGATCGACAGTACCGCCGTCGCCGGACACGAAGGTCCCCATGCCGCGCTGTGTCGCGACATACCCTTCACGCTCCAGCTCAAGGTAGGCCTTCTGCACCGTGTTCGGGTTCACGACGACCTGCTGGGCGAGGTCGCGAACCGACGGCAGCTGTTGCCCGACCTTAAGCTCCCCGACGGCGATCCGCCTCTTAATCAGGTCCATGATCTGTGCGTAGATGGGAGCCCTGTCATCAAACTCCATGTCACGCCTCCTCCGTCCCGTGGACGGTCACTGTGTCACCTGGTGTCTTGGTGTACTACTAATCTAATATACATGATTGCAATGTCAACCATGTCCCTTGAAGCGCTCTGGACACGTTGGGAAATACAGTGTCCCACGCCGCAGGCCATGACGACCGCGGAGTTTCTCATATACTGTGCGCGTGCCCCTGAAGGGGCATGGGAGGAACTATGGGAGCAACGGAGAGACCAATGCGCAGGAAAGAGTACGAGGTGACTGATACCGCCGTCATACGGCGCATTCTGGGACGTGCCACGCTGTGCCGTGTCGCGATGGTGGATGGCAGCGAGCCGTACCTGGTCACCATGAACTGCGGCTGGGACGGCGAACACCTGCTTCTCCACGCTGCGATCCAGGGCAGGAAGCTGGACATCCTGCGCGCCAACCCTCGCGTCTGCGTCGAGGTCGACGAGGACATCCAGCTCGTGATAGGGGCGAAGGGCGAGGATTGCACGGCGAACTATGTCTCCATCATCGGAACCGGCACCGTGTCATTCGTCCTCGACTCCTCGGCCAAGAGCAGGGATCTGAATGTCATCCTCCGTCAGTGCCATCCCGGCGTCCCCGAAGAGGTCTTATCCGACGAAGCCCTGTCTCGTGTCGCCGTGCTGGAGGTCCAGTTCGACCATCTCGCCTGCAAGGCGAAGGGGACGACGCCACGACCGTAACACCACATTCCTGACCGGAGGAACCACGGCATGATCTATCACATCGAAACCGAAGACCTGTGGCAACAGGCACTCATCGGTGCCGGCTGCAGTCCCATAGACAGGACACTTGTGCGGTCGCGCAGTTTTCTCTACACTATGGACAGGCACCCGGCAGCATTGGGTGGCACTGCAATTCCGCTACCAGCAAAGGGAGGAACACACAATGGGTTGGATTATCGCTCTTGCAGTCATTGTTCTCGTCGTCGTGTGGCTCGTCGGCATTTACAACCAGCTCATCCGCAAGCGCACCATGAAGGACGAAGCCTGGTCGGGCATGGACGTCCAGCTGAAGCGCCGCTATGACCTCATTCCGAACCTTGTCGAGACGGTCAAGGGGTTTGCCGGGCATGAGGAGAAGGTATTCACCGAGGTCACCGAGATGCGCTCCCGCGCCATGGGTGCAACCGGCGTCGCGGACAAGGCTGTGGCTGAAAACCAGCTGAACGCGACCCTGAAGACCTTGTTCGCTGTCGCAGAAGCCTACCCTGAAATCAAGTCCAACACCAACTTCCTCGACCTGCAGGCGAAGCTTGCAGACCTGGAGGACCAGATCCAGATGGCACGCCGGTACTACAATGGCACGGTGAGGGACTACAACATCATGTGCGAGACGTTCCCGTCCGTCTTCGTCGCAAGCATGTTCGGCTTTCAGAAAGCTGAGTTCTTCGAGCTGCCTGGCGCGGAGGAACGCGAAGCACCGAAGGTCTCGTTCGACAACAAGTAGCAGCCCCCCGATGAATCAGGTGCCGGCCGTGAGAAAGCTCGCCTGCACTGTTCTCATGCTGATGGCAGCCCTTATGCTCCTGTCCCCCGTGGGCAGAGCAGGGGCTGCCGAAGCGGAGCGCATCGTCTCGTTCGATAGCGTTGTCACCATCCATACCAACTCCACGATGACCGTCCAGGAGACCATTCGCTTCGTCTCAGCAGGCGTCAGCATCCAGCATGGTCTGTACCGTGACTTCCCCACCACCTATACGAACCCGGGGCGTGCTCCCGTGCGGGTCGCCTTCCAGGTCCTCGGCGTCATACGGGATGGTGCTACCGAACCATGGCACGCGGTCCGGCAGACGAACGGTGTCCGGGTCTACTTCGGTTCCAGCTCGGTGGACCTGGAACCCGGCGAACACACTTATGTGTTCACGTACTCCTCCGACCGCCAGCTGGGGTTCTTCGATGACCATGACGAGTTGTTCTGGAATGCGACGGGCAACGGCTGGGAGTACACCATCGACCACGCCAGCTGCACCGTCATCCTGCCCGGAACCACGTGGCAACAGATCACCGGGCTGCTGGCCTACACGGGCCCCCAGGGCTCGACCGGAGCGACCTATACCGTGTCTCGTGACGCAGGGGGCAACCCTGTCTTCACGACGAAAGCTCCGCTGGCACCATTCGAAGGGTTGAGCGTCGTCGTCGGATGGCCGAAAGGGTTCGTGGTTCCACCATCGTCGCTCCAGACGCTGCAGTGGTGGCTGCGGGACAACCGTTCGGTCGGCGTTGCCGTGATTGCGCTCCTCGGCCTCCTGCTGTACTACCTGCTCACCTGGGTGCGCGTCGGTCGCGACCCCCGGCCAGGCACCATCGTTCCACAGTTTGCACCGCCCGAGGGACTCAGCCCTGCTGCGATCCGTTACCTGCGGCTCATGAGGCCCGACATCAAGGGGCTGGCAGCTGCGATAACGGGGCTTGCAGTCAAGGGTGCGCTGGTCATCTCACAGGATGAGGATGGCTCCTTCGCCGTCGATACCACCGGCTCGGTACCAACCGGCCTGTTCCCCGACGAGGCCGAACTCCTGCAGGAACTGTTCGAAGGCCGCTCGAAGACGCGGCTTGTCTTCAGGCAGAGTGCCCACGACCGCGTTCAGACTGTCCGCAAGGCCCTTGAGCAGGCCCTGCGATCGACGTACGGCAAGGGGTACTTTGTCACGAACCTCCGCTACGCGGCGACCGGGGTCGCCCTCTCCATCGCAGGCGTCGTCGCTGCCGGCCTGCTGGGAACGACGCAGCCCGAGAAGATTTTCGGGTTCCTGTTCATGTCGGTCTGGCTGTCGATATGGACGTTCGGGGTCGCAGCGCTTGTTACGCAGGTCGTCGCGTCGTGGCGCGGGCGACCTGCAGGCACATCGGGAAAACACACCTTCAGCCTTCCGAGTTCTGTCGGACTCACGCTCTTCGCGATACCGTTCCTGCTGGGCGAACTCATAGGCACGATCGCGTTCGTGGTGTTGGCAGGGCCCCTGCTCCTGGCACTGGTCTTCGTGACCGTCGCAATCGACGTCATCTTCTTTCGTCTCCTGCGCGCCTATACACCACAGGGGCGGGCTCTCCTCGACCAGATAGACGGGTTCCGGCTGTACCTCAGCGTCGCCGAAAAGGACCGCATGAACATGTTGACTCCAGTCGACCACACGCCTGAAACGTTCGAACGGTATTTGCCCTATGCGCTGGCCCTCGACGTCGAACAACAGTGGAGCGAGAGCTTCGCCGACGTCCTCGAGCGTACTGATGCGTCCGGCCAACTAGCCTACCACCCAGTGTGGTTCTCGGGGGGGATCTGGAGTTCTACCACCTTCTCGACACTCGGCTCATCGCTGTCGGGGGCATTCGCGTCCGCAATCGCCGCCTCCTCGGTGGCTCCAGGAAAGAGCTCCGGATTCGGCGGGGGTGGAGGTGGTAGTAGTGGTGGTGGAGGCGGCTCCGGGGGCGGGGGTGGAGGCGGTGGAGGCGGAGGCTGGTGAGCGTCTGCCGTACACCGCTGGAGTATTGTCCTCAACTGCGCTATGTTATTTGATAAATCAAGAAGCTAAAGGAGTACACATGAGAAAACGTAGACTGCTGACCCTGACCATCGTGCTGGCGATCGCAGTCCTCGTGTCCATCCCGGGACTGGCCCTGGCAGAACAGGAGCGCATCACCAGCTTCGACAGCGCAATCACTGTCAACCAGGATGGGTCGATGCGGGTCGAGAACACCATCAGGGCCATCGTGACCGGCAATCAGATCCAGCATGGCATCTACTATGACTTTCCGACCATCTATGCCAACGCACGCACGGGCGGTCGGCTCGTCATCGACTTCCGCGTCCTGGGCGTCCAGCGCGACGGACAGACCGAGCCGTACACCGTGGAGAACCGGGCCAATGGCAAGCGTGTGAAGATCGGAAGCGCCGACACTCTCATCGACCCCGGCGAACACACCTGGGTGCTGCGGTTCAGCGTGGACCGTGAGCTGGGCTACTTCGCCGACCATGACGAGCTATATTGGAACGTGACCGGCAGCGGCTGGCTCTTTCCCATCGAGCGCGCATCGGCAACCGTCACACTCCCCACAGGCGCCGCCGCAAAGATCACCGGCCTCAGCGCATACACGGGTGCCGCCGGCTCGACGGCAAGCGCCGTCACAACGACACAGGACGCCAGCGGAACCCCGACGTTTGTCACGACCTCCGTTCTCAACCCTGGTGAAGGCCTGACCATCGTTGTCGGATGGCCCAAGGGGTTCGTCCAGGCACCGACTGCTACAATTCGGCTGGGCTGGTTCCTCCGCGACAACAGCGCCCTTATCGTCGGCCTCCTCGGCGTGCTTCTCGTCTTCCTGTACTACATGGGCATGTGGTACCGCTATGGCAAGGATCCCGACCGTGGCACGATCTTCGCGCGCTTCGCACCGCCCGAAGGGACGTCCCCCGGAGGTGTCCGGTACCTGTCACACATGGGACACGACAGCAAGACGTTCACCGCAGCGCTCATCGACATGGCAGTGAAGCGGTACATCAGCATTCACCAGGAACGAAGGAAGTACTGGATCGAGCGGGACACTGCTCCCGAAACCGTCCTGTCCGACGACGAGCTCGCACTGGCCGGGTCTCTCATCGGTGGCAATGCACGCGTCGACTTCGAGCAGGGCAACGCCGAGGACATCCAGCGCGCCATTGCAGCCAATAAGAAGCCCCTGGAAGCCGACTACCAGCCGAGGTTCTTCGTCAGCAATATTGGGTACTTTGTCGTCGGCATCCTCCTGTCCGTGGCCGTCGCCGTGGTCACACTCTTCCTGTCCCTCTCCGGGGCCGCGGCACAGTTCCTCGCGCCCGTGGTCGTCCTCGCAGCGCTAGCCGTCATGGGCGTCGTGTTTGGCGTCGCACTCAAGTCATACACCGCAGCGGGGCGCAAGGTGATGAACGAAGTCGAGGGGTTCAAGCTGTTTCTGTCCGTGACCGAGAAGGATCGCATGAATCTTCTGAACCCACCTGAACGCACACCCGAGATGTTCGAGAAGTTCCTGCCCTATGCCCTTGCACTGGACGTGGAGCAGCGCTGGTCCGAGCAGTTTGCCAGCGCGTTTGCCCGCATGGCCGCGGAGGGACGTCCCTACGCGCCCATGTGGTACTACGGAGCCTACTGGAACCCGGCCAATCCAGCCGCGTTTGCCAGCAGCATCGGTACCGGGTTCAGCAACGCCATCAGCGCTTCAGCGGTGGCACCCGGAACCAAGTCGGGCTTCGGTGGTGGAGGTGGCGGCGGGTTCAGCGGTGGCGGCGGTGGCGGAGGAGGAGGCGGTGGCTGGTAGAGCCCTGTCTCTTGCGAGAGCCGCGAGAAGAGACGCCCCTGGGATATTCTCCCAGGGGCGTCATGTTTCCGACATGTTCAGGCTATGGGAAGCTGCGACTCCTTCTGGAGCTGCTCACGACGCCTGCGGTAGAGGACGATCGGCAAGTCGCCCTGGATGAGCTTCTCCCCGCCGTTCAGGCTGCTGACAAACGGCCGCTGGGTCTGCACAACACGGCGGTCCTGGTGCGCGATGATGATATCCGCCAGCCCGGTCAGCAGGTCGAACAGCTGCCGGACGACAGGAAGCCTGCCGAACCTTCGGTAGAAGCGCAGGTACAGGATGCTGTGCTGTTCGTCGACACATACGAACGCAGCGGTGATACGAGCGTTCGGGCCAAGGTTGTTCTGCCAGAGGTTCGGGAAGACGAAGGTAAGCTGTGCATCCCTCTCCGGAACCACCATTTCGTCCGGCCGGCGGGGGGTCTGGCCGTGATCCTTCTCGTTGTCCACCCAGATGCGCAGGATGTTGCCCTCCATGCGCGCCACGGGGCCGTTGACGATGGTCTTGTTGCCCGCGCCGATCGTGTTGTAGTGAACGAAGGGCA
>Ga0209540_10002960_pt1 | contig 11807 bp, 21 predicted proteins | sample BarGraIncu01121A_FD_184501 | JGI IMG/M metagenome (GOLD analysis project Ga0209540, IMG submission 184501) | Arctic peat soil microbial communities from Barrow, Alaska - Barrow Graham LP Incubations 011-21A (SPAdes) (version 2) | ecosystem: Environmental > Terrestrial > Soil > Wetlands > Peat... | reverse complement strand
CGTGGAAACCGCTGGGACCCCGAGGCGCTCTTCGAGGGTCTCAAGGCGGGGCATCACCCCACGCTCCCGCGCTTCATCCGTCATGTTGACGGCGAGCACGAGCGGAACTTCCATCTCGGCGAGCTGCGCGGTGATCATCAGGGAGCGGCGCATGTTCTTGGCGTCGCACACCTGCAGGACCCGCGCGCCGGGTTCCCGCATCAGAATATCCCGCGTGACCCGCTCGTCCTCGGACATGGGAAGCAGGGAGTACACACCGGGGGTGTCGATCACCTCGAGTGTGATCCCCCGATCGCGCGCCTCGCCGCGGGTGACCTCCACCGTCGTGCCGGGATAGTTCGACACGTTCACGTACCGACCGGTGAGGGCGCCGAAAACGACGCTCTTCCCCACGTTGGGGTTTCCCACCAGGATCACGGCGCCCAACGATTCCAGGGAGGTCTGCGCGACGTTCATCGAGACCGCTCCGGAGAGTTGCCGGAAGCGCATTTCCTGCAGAAGCCGTAGATCTCGAGACGGTGCGCCGTCGGGCGGAACCCATGCCGTCGGGTAACCAGATCCTGGAGATCCTCTATCTCCCTGTCCTCGAACTCGATGACCGTCCCGCATTGCCGGCAGACGAGATGATCGTGGTGCGGGGACAGATTGCTTTCATAACGCCGGGCGCCCTCCCCGAAATCGAGCTCCTTCGCGTATCCGAGCCGCTCGAGGAGCTTCAGCGTCCGGTACACCGTGACCGCCCCGATCCCCGGAGCGCTCTCGTGTACGGAACGCGTGAGTTCCTCGATCGTTACGTGTTCTCTCGCACGGAAGAACCCCTCGATCACGACTGCCCGGCTCCGGCTCCTCTTGCCTCCGGCGGCCAGGATCTCGCGGTCGATCCGTTCGAGGAGTCGTTTCAACGGGCGGGGCGTCCTCCATTCATGATAATGAAATTCATTTTCATAATAGCCGTTCCTCCCCCTTCCCGTCAAGCAAAAACGGCCCCGAAGGGCCGTTTTTCGCGTATTCGATCCGATGTGCGGAAAAGGGATCCTACCCCCCCCCGCCCTCCGGCGTCTTCTGCGTCTGTCCCCGCGAGGAACGAGGCTTCGTCGGCTTCGGTGCGGCCTGTTTCACTTTCCTCGCGGCCGGCCTCGACGTCTCCTTCTCTTCCTTCTTCTTTCCCGCGGTTTTCGCCGGCGCTTTTTTCGCGGCCGCCTTTTTCTTCTTCCCGCCGGCTTTCTTCTCCTCGACCGGCAGATACTCGATGATCGCCATCTCGGCGCCGTCTCCGACGCGGAAGCCGGTCCGGACGATCCGGGTGTACCCGCCCTGCCGCCCGACGAACCGGCCCGCAAGCGTTCCGAACAGCTTGTCGGTCGCCTCCTTGTCGGTCAGGAGGGAAAAGACCCGGCGGCGGGAATGGAGCGTGCCGGCCTTCCCGAGGGTGATCAGCCGGTCCGCGAGCGGCCGCAATTCCTTGGCTTTCGAAACGGTGGTCTCGATCCGCTCCGCATGAACGAGCGCGTTCATCAGGTTCTTCAGCAGCGCCTTGCGGTGCGCGGGTTTTCTTCCCAGCTTCCTGTGATCTACTCCATGGCGCATAAGAAATCCTCGTTCCTTCGGTTGGTCAATCCTCTTTCCGCGGCGGGCTGAACTTTTCCGGAGTGAACTCGTCGATCTTCATTCCGAGCGAAAACCCCATCCCGACCAGGACATCCTTGATCTCGTTGAGGCTCTTCTTCCCGAAGTTCTTGGTCTTGAGCATCTCCTGCTCGCTTTTCTGGACAAGCTCACCGATAAACTTGATATCGGCGTTCTTCAGGCAATTGTAGGCGCGAACCGAAAGCTCCAACTCTTCCACCGGCTTGTAGAGATTCTCGTTCGCCCCCCCCTCCTCGAGCCGCGCCGGCTCGTCGGGGATATCCGCCTCGTCGTCGAAATTGATGAAGACGGTCAACTGGTCCTTCATGATCTTCGCCGCGTAGGCGACCGCGTCGGCGGGAAGGAGGGATCCGTCGGTCCAGATCTCGAGCGTCAGGCGATCGTAGTCGGTCTGCTGTCCGACCCGCGCATTGGTCACCGAAAAGTTCACCTTCCGGATCGGCGAGAAGATGGCATCGATGGGAATCGTCCCGATCGGGGCGTTCTCCTCGAGGTTCCGTTCGGCCGATACGTACCCTTTCCCCATCCGGACGGTCATCTCCATGCGCAGCTTGGCGTTCGCGGAGAGCTCCGCGATGTGGTGGTCCCGGTTGAGGATCTCGACCATCGGGTCCGGAGAGATGTCGGAAGCCTTTACCCTGCGCGGCCCCTTCGCCTCCAGCACAAGCGTGCGCTGCTCCGGGGAATGCATCCGGAGGCGGACCTCCTTGAGGTTGAGGACAATGTCCGTGACGTCCTCAACGACCCCCGTCATCGTGGAGAACTCGTGCTGCACGCCCTCGATCCGGACGGAGGTTATGGCGCCGCCCTGCAGGGAGGACAGGAGGATCCGCCGCAGCGCGTTCCCGAGGGTGGTTCCGAAGCCCCGCTCGAGGGGCTCGGCCACGAATTTTCCGTAATTGAACGTCGCCGTGTCGGTCTGGACCTCGATGCGGCGCGGCTTGATCATCTGCTTCCAGTTTCGCTGAAACATGCGTCCCCCTTCTCCTGCCCCCAAAGAGTCTTACTTCGAGTAGAGCTCGACGATCAACTGTTCCTGGATCGGCTCCTGGATGTCCGCCCGGGACGGCAGCGTCCTGATCTTCCCACGGAAACTGTCGCGCTCGAGCTCGAGCCAGGCCGGGATCCCCTTCCGGACCACGGCGTCGAGCGACTCGTTCACGTTCGGGATCTTCCGGCTCTTTTCGCGCAGCTCGAGGACGTCCCCCGAACGGACGAGGAAGGACGGAATATTCACCTTCTTCCCGTTCACGAGGAAGTGCCCGTGCCGCACGATCTGGCGGCTTTCCCGGCGGGTCGGGGCGAACCCCAGCTTGTAGGCGACGCTGTCCAGTCGGCGCTCGAGGAGGATCAGCAGGTTTTCGCCGGTCTTCCCCTTCATCTGGTCCGCCTTCTCGAAATAGTTGCGGAACTGGCGCTCCAGCAGACCGTAGATCCGCTTCGCCTTCTGCTTCTCCCGCAGCTGGACACCGTAGTCGCTATGTTTCGGTCGCCGTTGGCCGTGCTGGCCCGGCGGGTAGCCTCTCCTCTTGATTGAGCACTTGTCGGTGAAGCATCGATCTCCCTTGAGGTAGAGTTCGACCCCTTCCCGACGACAGAGCCTGCAGACGGCCTCACGATACCTTGCCAAAGAAAATGTCCTCCTTGTCCCGTTGGGTTGCGGTGGTCAGACGCGACGGCGCTTCGGCGGCCGGCATCCGTTGTGCGGGATCGGCGTCACGTCCCGGATGAAGTTCACCTTCAGCCCGGAGGCCTGCAGGGACCGAAGCGCGGCCTCGCGGCCGGATCCGGGTCCCTTGATGTGAACGGTCACGGTGTTCACGCCGCTGTCCATCGCCTTTTTCGCGACTTCCTCGGCGGCCACGGTGGCCGCGAACGGAGTGCTTTTCCTCGATCCCTTGAACCCCTTTGCGCCCGCGCTCGCCCACGCAAGGGTGTTGCCGTCCGGATCGGTGATCGTGATGATCGTGTTGTTGAAGGTCGCCTGGATGTGCGCCACCCCTACCGGCACGCTCCGGCGGACCTTCCTCTTGCCTTTCTTTTTCGGCGTTGCCATCGTTCCTCCGCACCCGCCCCGCGGCGGGGGTTGTCGCCGGCTGGTTCAGCCGTCCTTATTTCTTCGTTGCTTCCTTCTTCTTTGCGACGGCGCCCTTTCGCGGACCCTTCCGGGTCCGGGCGTTCGTGTGGGTACGCTGACCCCGCGCCGGCAGCCCCTTGCGGTGCCGAAGGCCACGGTATGCCCCGAGGTCCATCAGCCGCTTGATGTTCATTGATATTTCCTTGCGAAGGTCCCCCTCGACGCGGTAATTGGCGTCGATCACGTCCCGGATCCGGGCGACCTGGTCCTCGCCCAGCGTGCTCGTCCGCAAATCCGGCGAGACGCGGGCCTCCTCGAGGATCTTCATTGCGGAGGTCGGGCCGATTCCGTAGATGTACGTAAGGGCCGTCCCAATCTTCTTCGTCTTAGGAATGTCCACTCCCGCTATGCGTGCCAACCGACTCCTCCTTGGTACGATCTGTTGCGGCGTCTACCCTTGTGCGTCTATCCCTGGCGCTGCTTGTGCTTCGGGTTCTCGCAGATCACCCGTACGACGCCTTTCCGACGAATGACCTTGCACTTGACGCAAAACTTTCTCACCGACGGTCTGACTTTCATCTTCGTCCCCTCTTCACTTCGATCGGTAGGTGATCCGGCCCCGTGTCAGGTCGTACGGCGTCAGCTGAACGGTTACCCGATCCCCCGGCAGGATCTTTATGAAGTGCATCCTCATCTTGCCGGAGATGTGCGCGAGCACCTTCATCTTGTTGTCGAGCTCCACCCGAAACATGGCATTCGGCAACGGCTCGATCACCGTACCCTCGATTTCTATCGCCTCTTCTTTTGCCATATTCCTCTTTACATCCGAATATATCTTACCAAACAATTCAAGGAAGACTTAATATTTGATGGCCGCCTTCGGTGACGGCCACCGTGTGCTCGAAGTGGGCCGAACGGCTCCGGTCGCGCGTCACGACCGTCCATCCGTCCGCCAGGACCTCCACGGCCCATTCCCCTGTATTCACCATCGGTTCGATGGCCAGGACCATTCCCGGCATCAATTTCGGGCCGACCCCCCGCTTGCCGAAATTCGGGATCTGCGGATCCTCGTGCAGCGATCTGCCGATCCCGTGCCCGACGAAGTCGCGCACCACCGAGAAACCTTCGACCTCGACCGTTTCCTGCACGGCCGCCGAAACATCGCCCAACCGGTTCCCGGGCCGAACCTCGCCGATCCCCGCCGCGAGCGACCGTTCCGTAGCCGCGAGAAGCCTGGAAGAAACGCCGTCCACCGCCCCAACGGGAAAGGTCATCGCGGAATCCCCGTAGAATCCCTCACGGACGATCCCGAAATCGATGCTCAGGATGTCGCCCCTCCGCACGACCCGGTCCTTCGACGGGATCCCGTGCACCACCTCCTCGTTGATGGAGGTGCAAAGATGCGCCGTGTACCCCATATATCCCTTGAAGGCGCTTCGCACGCCGTTCCGGGCGATGAACCGGTCGGCGAACAGTTCAAGTTCCCACGTGCTGACCCCGGGAAGAATCAACGGCCTCACTTCTTCAAAGAACTTTCCTACGACGGCGCCCGCGCGCCGCATCACCTCGATCTCTCGAGGCGACTTTACGAGAATCATCCCCCCTACCTGAGAATCTTCACGATCGCAGCGTAGATGGCGTCGATCTCGCCGGAAGCCATCACGGACCGGATTTTCCCCGTGTTCCTGTAATAATCGAGCAGCGGAGCCGTGGCCTTGTTGTAGTTGGCCAGCCGGTTCGTGATCGTCTCTTCCTTGTCGTCGTCCCGCTGGATCAGGGCCGTTCCGCACTTGTCGCACTTCCCCTCGGCCTTCGGGGGGTTGAACTTCACGTGGTACATCGCCCCGCAGCCGGTGCAGGTCCGTCGTCCGCACAGCCGCTCCATCAGGTCGTTCTGGTCGACTTCGAGCGAGAGGACGAAGCGGATCTCCTTCCCCAGCTCCTTCGTCACACGGTCGAGCGCCTCGGCCTGCGGGATCGTACGCGGAAACCCGTCGAGAATGAATCCTTTTCCGCAATCGGGCTCCGCGAGACGCTCCTTGACGATTCCGATCACCACCTCGTCGGGGACCAGCCCGCCCGCATCCATGAACGCCTTGGCCTGCTTGCCGAGTGTCGTCCCGGCCTTGACCGCCGCCCGGAGCATATCGCCTGTCGATATCTGCGGTATGGCGAACGCCTGGGTCAACTTCTTGGCCTGGGTGCCTTTCCCCGCGCCGGGGGGACCCAGAAGGATGATTCCCATCATCGGATTATCCCCTCCTCCCCTTTATCTGGCCTTTCTTGAGGAAGCCTTCGTAGTGACGCGTGATCAGGTGCGACTCGATCTGCTGGACCGTGTCCATCGCGACCCCGACCACGATCAGGAGACCGGTCCCGCCGAAATAGAAGGGGACGTTGAAACGGGCGATGAGGATGCTGGGCAGGACGCAGATGACGGAGACGTAGATCGCGCCGCCCAGCGTGATCCGCGTCAGAATTTTGTCGATGTACTCCGCCGTCTTCTTTCCGGGACGGATCCCCGGGACGAAGCCGCCGTACTTCTTCATGTTGTCCGCGACGTCGACCGGATTGAACGTGACCGCCGTGTAGAAGTAGCAGAAGAAGATGATGAAGGCGACGAAGAGCATTTCGTAACCGACACTGCCCGGCGTCAGGGCGTTGGAGATCGACCGCGTGATCGGGTGCTTGATGAAGCTGGCGATCGTCGCGGGGAAGAGCAGGATCGAGGAAGCGAAGATCGGCGGAATGACGCCGGCCGTGTTCACCTTCAGCGGCAGGTGGGTGCTCTGCCCGCCATAGACCTTCCGCCCGACGATTCGGCGGGCGTACTGCACCGGGATCCGCCGGTGCGCCCGCTCGAAATAGATGATGACGGCGACGACGGCGACCATGAGCGCCAGCAGGAACAGCGCGGCGAAGAGGTTCATCTCCCCGGTGCGGACCAGGGTGACCGTGCGGACCAGGCCGCTCGGGAACCGGGCGACGATGCCGGCGAAGATGATCAGGGAGATCCCGTTGCCGATCCCCCGCTCCGTGATCTGTTCGCCCAGCCACATCAGGAACGCCGTTCCCGCGGTGAGGGTGATGACCGTCATGACCCGGAATGCCCAACCCGGGTGGTAGACGACGGACCCCGTCCCCGCCGAAACGCTTTCCAGCCCGATGGCGATCCCCATCCCCTGGATAACGGAAAGGACGATCGTGCCATACCGGGTGTACTGGGTGATTTTCCGCCGGCCGAGCTCTCCTTCCTTCGAGAGCTTCTCGAGCTGCGGGATGACGACCGTCAGCAGCTGGAGGATGATCGAGGAACTGATGTACGGCATGATGCCGAGGGTGAAGATCGAGAAGCGCGCGAGCGCCCCCCCGGAAAACATGTCGATCAGGCCGAAGAGGGTACCCGCCTGGCTGTCGAACACCGCCTTGAGCGCGAGGTTGTCGATCCCCGGCGTCGGGATGTGGATCCCGATGCGGTAGACGATCAGCAGGAGGCCCGTGACGAGGATTCGCCGCTTGAGCTCGGGGACCCGCGTTATGTTCTGGAAGCCTTCGAGCACCGGCTCAGACCTCCACGGTCCCGCCGGCGGCGACGACCTTCTCGACGGCGGATTTGCTGGCCCGGTCGACCTTCACGGTGAGTTTCCGGGTGACCTCGCCGTTTCCGAGAAGCTTGACGCCCCCCGGACAGGCGCCTTTCACCAGGCCCTCGCGCCGAAACGCATCGGCGTCGACCACGGAGCCCGCCTCGAACCGGTTCAATTCCTTCACGTTGACGACGGCCGTTTCTTCGCGGAAGACGTTGACGAATCCGCGTTTCGGGAGCCGCCGCTGGAGAGGCATCTGTCCGCCTTCGTACCCGGGCTTCGTCCCGCCGCCGCTGCGCGCCTTGAGCCCCTTGTTTCCCTTGCCCGAGGTCTTCCCGAGTCCGGAGCCTTCGCCCCGGCCGACGCGCTTGCGCGCGCTTTTCGCCCCCTTCGCGGGGCGGAGATCCGTTAGCTTCATGACGTCTCTCCTACCTCTTCCATCCGGACGAGGAACTTGACCTTTTCCACCATCCCTCGGATCTCCGGCGTGTCCATCCGGACGACGGGACGGTTCAACCGGGTGATCCCGAGCCCCTGAACGACCTTGCGGTGGTACGCGGTTCTCCCGCTCAACCCCCGCAGGAGGGTGATGCGCAGTTTTCCGCTCATGCCGTCGCCTCTTCCTCTCTCGGGCCCCGGACCGCCAGGATCTGTGCCGCGGTCCGCAACTGGGAAAGCCCCTCGATCGTCGCCTTCACGAGGTTGTGAGGATTGTTGCTCCCCAGGGACTTCGTCAGGATGTTCGAGATCCCGCTGGACTCGATCACGGCGCGTACTCCGCCGCCCGCGATGACGCCGGTCCCCGGAGAGGCGGGCCGGATGATCACCTTCGAGGCCCCGAACTCACCGGTCACCCCGTGCGGGATGGTGCCATCCACCAGCGGAACGACGATCAGGGACCGCTTGGCGTTCTGCACCGCCTTGCGAATCGCATCGGGAACCTCGTTCGCCTTCCCCAGACCCGTCCCGACGTGGCCGTTGGCGTCGCCGACGACGACGACCGCGCTGAAGGAGAAGCGGCGCCCGCCCTTCACGACCTTCGCGACTCGGCTGATGTGAACGACGCGGTCCTTTAAATCCAGTCCTTCCGGATCGACTCTTTTCAAGCCTTCCTCCCCGTCCCCTCGTGAAAGTGTGCGATCATTTTCAGAATACCAACCCGGATTCGCGCGCTCCGTCCGCCAGGGCCTTGATCCGCCCATGGTAGAGAAACCCGTTCCGGTCGAACACCACCCGCTGGATGTTTTTCTCCAGTGCCTTTTTCCCGATCCACTGCCCCACCTTCTTCGCCGCGTCGCTCTTGTCGAGGTCGCCGATCTCCGCGCGGAGATCCGGGGAGAGGGTGGACGCCGCGAGGATGGTCGACCCCGTGGAGTCGATCACCAACTGGGCATAGATGTGCTTCGCGCTGCGGAAGACGGACAGCCGCGGACGCTGCTCCGTGCCGAAGATCCGCTTGCGGATCCGGCCTTTCCGGTTCTGTCGTGCGGTTTCCCGCTGGTTTCTCTGGCTCATGGCGTTCGGATCCCCATCGTAAGGAATTGCGCGTTGTCCACTACTTGCCCGCCGCCTTCCCGACCTTCTTGATCAGACGTTCGCCGCGGTAGCGGATTCCCTTGTTCTTGTAAACGTCCGGCTTCCGGAGCATCCGGACCCGGGCGGCGGTTTCCCCGAGTACTTCCTTGTCGAACCCGCTCAACTTGATCACGGTGTTCGATTCTACCTGCGCGGTCACGCCCGCCGGCAGGGGGAAAACGACCGGGTGGGAGTACCCCAGCGCCAGGTGAAGCGCGCCCCCCTTGGACTCGGCCTTGTAGCCCACGCCGACGATCTCCAGGATTCGCAGAAATCCTTCCGTGACTCCCTGCACCATGTTGGCGAGGATCGTCCGGTACATGCCGTAGAGGTTCCCTGCGTCCTGGTCGAGAAGAACGACCGTGGCCGTTCCATCCTTTACTTCCACCGCCAGCTTCTCCGGGATCGGTCGGGCAAGCCGCCCCAACTTCCCGGTGACGGTCAGCACTCCGTTCACCGCTTCCACCTTGACTCCGGCGGGAAGGACCACAGGTCTTTTACCGATTCTCGACATCGTTTCGCTCCTCGTTGGAAAGAACCCGGAAGCCGCCTACCAGATCTCGCAGAGCAGCTCGCCGCCGATCGAAAGCTTCTTCGCCTTCTCCCCCGTCATGACGCCGCGCGACGTGGAGACGATGGCGATGCCAAACCCGTTCTTCACCGTCGGGATTTCGTCCTTCCCGACATATAGGCGTCGCCCCGGCCGGCTCATCCGGCGAATCCCCTTGATGGCGTATCCCGTTTCCGGGGTCGATTTCAGGGCGATGCGGAGGCGGTTCGCGTTTTTTTCGGTCACGACCCGGTACCCCTTGATGAACCCTTCCTCCTTGAGGATCTGCGTGATTCCCTGAAGGATGTTCGTCGCGGGGATCTCCATCTGTTCGAATCGTGCCTGCTGGGCGTTCCGCAGCCGCGCCAGCAGATCCGACACGTGATCGTTGTTCGCCATTGCCATTGTCATCCCGTCCCCCTACCAGCTCGCCTTGGTCACGCCGGGAAGCTCCCCTCGCAGGGCAAGCTGCCGCAGGCAGATCCGGCACAGCTGAAACTTCCGGTAGAAAGCGCGCGGCCTGCCGCAGCGCGGACACCGGTTGTATTTCCGGACGGCGAATTTCGGCGTCCGTTTCGACTTGGCGATGATCGATTTCTTGGCCAACGTCTGCTCTCCTCTCTTGCTTACGCCCGGAAGGGCATTCCCATGAGCCGCAGGAGCTCAAGGCCTTCTTCGTCGGTCCGGGCCGTGGTCACGATGGTGATGTTCATACCGCGGATCTTGTCGATCTTGTCGTAATTCACTTCGGGGAACATGATCTGTTCCTTGATCCCGAGGGTATAGTTGCCGCGCCCGTCGAACCCCTTCGGGGAAACCCCCTTGAAGTCGCGCACGCGCGGAAGGGCGATCGCGATCAGCTTGTCGAGAAAGTGGAACATCTGATCCCGACGCAGCGTGACCATGACGCCGATGGGAACCCCTTCCCGCAGCTTGAAGTTCGCAATGCTCTTGCGCGCCTTCGTGACCACGGGCTTCTGGCCAGTGATGATGCTGATCTCGGCCGCGGCGGTCTCGATCACCTTGACGTTTTCGATCGCATCACCGAGACCCATGTTCACGACGACCTTGGAGAGCCTGGGCACCTGCATCACGTTCCGGTACCCGAACTTCTCCTTGAGCTTGGGAACGATCTCCGCCTTGTACTGGTCCTGCAATCTCGCCATTTCCGATCACCCCCATCCGCCGTTCCGGCGGAGGTATCCTTTCACTTCTTTTTTGCCGCGAGGACGTCCCCGCATCGCTTGCAGACGCGGCTGCGTTTCCCCGCGCCGTCGACCGCCATCGCGATCCGGGTCGCCTTGTTGCATTTGTCGCACATGATGAGAACGTTGGAGTAGGAAAGCGCCGCCTCTTTCTCCACGATGCCGCCCTGGGGGTTCGTCTTCCCGGGCTTCGTGTGCCGCTTCACCAGGTTGAGCTTCTCGACGAAGACCCTCCCCTTCTCGCGGTCGATCTTGAGAACCCGGCCGACTTTCCCCTTCTCCCGTCCTGCGATCACCTTAACGATGTCGTTCTTGCGGATCTGCGTTTTGTTCGCGGTTTCCATTCCGCCCCTCCGGCTCACAGGACTTCCGGCGCCAGGGAGATGATCTTCATGTACTTCCTGGCGCGCAGCTCGCGGGCGACGGGTCCGAAGATGCGGGTCCCGATCGGCTCGCCCTGCGGGTTGACGAGAACGGCGGAGTTCTGGTCGAAGCGAAGAAAGCTGCCGTCGGCCCGGCCGATCTCTTTTACGGTGCGGACGACGACCGCCTTGTGAACGTCCCCCTTCTTCACCTTGCCGTTGGGGATCGCCTCCTTGACGCTGACGACGATGATGTCTCCCACGCCGGCGTACCGGCGCCGGCTGCCGCCCAGCACCTTGATGCAGCAAAGACGCTTCGCACCCGAGTTGTCGGCCGCGTCGAGCATGGTTTGCATCTGGATCATTTCATCATCTCCGCCGGAATTTTTCGGCTCACTGCGTGGCGATGCGCTCGATCAGCCGGACGACGCTCCACCGTTTGTCCTTGCTCATCGGCCGAGTCTCGACGATCTCCACGCGATCGCCTACATGAAACTCGTTCTTCTCGTCGTGCGCCTTGAAGGTCACACGGCGTCTCACGTATTTTTTGTAGACGTCGTGCGGGACCAGCCTCTCCACGCGGACGACCACGGTCTTGTCCATCTTGTCGCTGACGACCGTCCCCACCTTCTTTTTCCGCGCACTGCGGGCTTCCATCGCACCCTCCGCCGTCATGTCAGTTCGCCTTCCCTTCCGTCTTCGCGTGCAGGAACGTAACCACGCGCGCCAAGTCCTTGCGCCGGTTGCGGATCTGCATCTTGTTCTCCAGGGCGGATGCGGCGCGCTTCATCTTCAGACGGAAGA
>Ga0209540_10002958_pt1 | contig 11812 bp, 9 predicted proteins | sample BarGraIncu01121A_FD_184501 | JGI IMG/M metagenome (GOLD analysis project Ga0209540, IMG submission 184501) | Arctic peat soil microbial communities from Barrow, Alaska - Barrow Graham LP Incubations 011-21A (SPAdes) (version 2) | ecosystem: Environmental > Terrestrial > Soil > Wetlands > Peat... | reverse complement strand
ACCCGCGTACAGGTCCCACACGACGGCGCCGTCGACGGCGCCGGCATGGTCCAGCCGGGAGAACAGCGCCTCACGCACCCGGTCGCTGGTTGGCCGGGTCCCCGCACCCGGCACGGCAAGGGTGCGTCCGCCCGCCGTACCGGCAACGATCCGCGTCACGACGCCACCGTAGCCGCGGCCCGGGCGGTTCAGGCCCGCTCCAGGAACTCCTCGCGCTGCGGGCCGAGCCACAGGTCGATGGCCGTCGCAAGGGCCGGGTGGCGGGCGAGCGTCGGGTCGGCGTCGACCACCTCGGCGGCATCGGAGCGCGCCTGGGCGATCAGCTCGGCGTCCTTGACCACCCGCAGCAGCCGCAGCGAGCTGCCCGTCCCGGACTGCGACGCCCCCAGCACGTCGCCCTCCCGGCGCAGCTCCAGGTCGACGGCGGCGATCCGGAAGCCGTCGCTCGTCTCGGCGAGGGTGTGCACCCGCATTGCCGCGTCCGTCCCCTCCGGCGCGGCCGACATCAGCAGGCACACCCCCGGTGCCGAGCCGCGACCCACCCGCCCGCGCAGCTGGTGCAGCTGGGAAAGGCCGAACCGGTCGGCGTCCATCACCACCATCACGGTGGCCTCCGGAACGTCGACCCCCACCTCGATCACGGTCGTGGAGACCAGCACCTGCAGGTCGCCCCCGGCGAACCGCGCCATCGCGTCGTCCTTCTCCGCGGCGGGTAGCCGTCCGTGCAGGACCCCGATCCGCACCCCGGCCAGCACCGGCATCGCTGACAGCTCCTCGGCCACCTCGAGGACAGCGCGGAGCGGCCGACGCACGGGTACCTCGTCGAAGAGCAGGTCACCTCCCCCGTCGCCGGCCGTTCCGGGCTCGGCGACCAGGTCGGCGTCGTCGGCCGCCTGGGCCCCCTCGGGGTCGTCCGGGCTGATCCGCGGGCACACCACGTACACCCGGTGGCCGGCGTCCACCTCCTCCCGCACGCGGGACCAGGTGCGGGCGACCCAGGCCTGGTTGTCGGCCGGCACCACGTGGGTGGCGACCCCTGCGCGACCTTCCGGGATCTCGGTCAGCGTGCAGATCTCCAGGTCCCCGAACACCGTCATGGCGACGGTCCGCGGGATCGGGGTGGCGGTCATCACGAGCAGGTGCGGTGTGACGCCGGCCCGGGTCCTCAGCTCGTCACGCTGCTCCACCCCGAACCGGTGCTGCTCGTCGACCACCACCAGCCCCAGATCGGCGAACTGCACCCGCTCACCGAGCAGTGCGTGCGTGCCGACGACGATCCCGGCGCGCCCCGAGGCGGCGTCCAGCAGCGCCTCCTTCCGGGCCGCAGCGGTCTGCGAGCCCGTCAGGAGCACCACCCGGGTCGCCCGGTCGGCCCCGCCGAGCATGCCGTCCTCCGCGAGCGGGCCGAGCAGCTGGCGCAGGGTCCGCAGGTGCTGCGCGGCCAGCACCTCGGTCGGGGCGAGCAGCGCCGCCTGACCCCCGGAGTCCACGACCTGCAGCATCGCCCGCAGCGCGACCACCGTCTTGCCCGAACCGACCTCGCCCTGCAGCAGCCGCTGCATCGGCCGGCGGCGCGCGAGGTCGGCGGCGATCTGCTCCCCCACGGCGCGCTGACCCGCCGTGAGCACGAACGGCAGGCGGGCGTCGAAGGCGGGCAGCAGACCCCCGTCACCCTGGGCCGCACCGGGCCGGGCGACGGCATCCTGCTCGGCGACCTCGGCCCGGCGCCGCGCAAGGGCCGCCTGGAGCACGAACGCCTCCTCGTACCTCAGCCGGTCCTGCGCCCGCTTCCAGTCGGCGTCCTGGTACGGCGCGTGGACGTCCCGCAGCGCCGTGAACAGGTCCAGCAGGTCGTGCCGGGTCCGGATGCCCTCGGGGATCGGGTCCGGCACCTCCTCGCGCTTCAGCGGGTCGAGCACGGTGCGGACGGCCGGGGCGATCCGCCAGCTCGGGATGGCCGCGCTCGCCGGGTAGATCGGGATCGGCCGGCTCGCCTCGACCAGAGCCGCCGCCTCGTCGTCGGCGTCCACCCCGACGATCGTGTAGTCCGGGTGCACCAGCTGTGCGGTGCCGCGGTACCTGCCGACGTTCCCGGTGAAGAGCCCCACCCGGCCCGGCCGCAGCTTGGACTCGTGCCCGCGCAGCCGACCCTCGTGCTTGGCGAAGAAGGTCAGGCTCAGGTCGCGGACGCCGTCGGTCACGATCACCTCCATGACGGACCCGCCACGGGTGTGCATCTTGCGGACGGTGGCCTGACGCACCTGGGCCATCACCGTGACGTGCTCACCGACCCGCAGTCCCCGCAGGTCGGTCATCTTCCCCGGGGAGGAGTACCGGCGCGGGTAGTACCGCAGCAGGTCACCGACCGTCTGCACACCGAGCTTGGCGAGCGCGCCGGCCGTCCGGGTGCCGACCTCCCGACCCAGCGGACGCAGCAGGCGGGACGACGGGGTCGCCGCGTCCAGGTCGTCGGTCACCGCGCTCCCTTCACTCCGCTCCGAGCACCACCTGGTCGCCCGGCGCCCCGGTGGGCAGCACCACGACCTCCACCGGCGTGCCCTCGACCTCGGCCCGCACGCGGTCGACGACGCCGGCGGGCGTTGCCGCCGAGGTGAGCACCGTCAGCAGGGTCGTCTGCTGCGACAGCAGTGTCCGGGCAGCCTGCACCGCACGGTCAGCATGCTCGCCGGGTCCGACACCGGGCACCGCCGCGGTGCGCACGCCGAGCACGGCCCGCAGCACCGCGTCGGCCAGTCCGTCCGCACCGAGCCGCGGGTCGAGGCTGGCCAGCGTCGCCGCGCCGGCGACGACCTGGGCCTCGCTGAGGTGGTCCGCGACCCGCACCCCCGGTCGCGCCGGGGCGCCCGTCAGCAGGCCGTCCGCCGCGAGCACCAGCACCGTCGCGGCACCCGTGTCGTCGATCGCCCGCTCGAGCTCCGGCCCGGCGGCGCCCCCGGGCGGCACGAGCACGACGACGGCCCCGGCGCGGGCCAGGTCGGCGGTCAGGCCGGGCGCACCCGTCACGGTGACCAGGCCGAGCGGCGGTCGGTGCGTCCCGTGCACGCCGGACTGGCTGGCCAGGTGCCGCACCCGGATCTGGGTGGCCTCGACGTCGGCCGCGCGGGCGGCGTCGACCGCGCGCAGCGGCGTGTCGGTGTGCACGTGGGCCTGCCACAACCCGTCACCCCCGACCACGGCGACCGAGTCCCCGACGGCCGACAGACCGGCCCGGAGCGCCTCGGCCACCACACCGTCGTCCGTCGGGCCGGAACCCTCGTCGCCCACCACCAGGTACATCACCTCGAACTCGCCGCCCGGGCCCTCGGTGGCGCAGGTCCCCACCGGATCCCGCCGCACGGGCATCGCCGGACGAGCCCTCGGGGTGCGGGCGCCCGGGCCGTGCAGGGCATCGGCAAGGGCGTCCAGCACCAGGAGAAGGCCCCAGGCCCCGGCGTCGAGCACGCCCGCGGCGCGCAGCGCGGCCAGCTGCGCCGTGGTCTGGGCGAGCGCGACGTAGCCCCGGTCGATCCCCGCCTCGAGGACGTCGAGCGCCCGCAGGCCGGCCGCGCGCAGGCCGGCCGCGCGCCGGCTGGCCTCGAGCGCACCCTCACCGACCGCCCGGGCCACCGTGAGCACGGTGCCCTCGACGGGGTGTGCCACGGCCCGGTACGCCGCCTCGGTCGCGGTGCGCAACGCCCGGCAGAAGAGCTCCGGGGTCACGTCCGGGCCGGTCTCCAGGGTGCGCAGCAGGGCGCCGATGTACTGGCTCACGATGACGCCGGAGTTCCCTCGCGCGCCGACCAGGGCACCGCGGGCGAAGTCGCGCGCCACCTCGCGGTCGCCCACCGCCGGGTGGCCGCCCAACCCGGCCCGGTCGCGGATCAGCGCGTCCAGCCCCTCCCGCAGGGTCAGGTACAGGTTCGTCCCGGTGTCGGAGTCCGCCACCGGGAACACGTTGAGGGCGTCCAGCTCGCCGCGGTGGTCGTCGAGAGTCCGGACGGCACGACCTGCCCAGTCGCGGAGCACCGAGGCGTCGAACGCAGCGGGTGTCGTCTCGCCCACCGTCGCCTCCCTCACTGCAGGCAGGCCTCCGTGCGCCCCGGGGTTTGGGCGCACTGCCCGCGATCGGCTACCCTATCGAGGTTGCCCGGCTCTGTCGGCGCACCCGCGGGAGCCCGGTGCAGTGTCACCGCCCGGACTGCCCCGAACCCCTGACCAACGCCGGCGAACCAGCGTGGCGTGCACGATGAGGAGATACACGTGGCTGCCAACTGCGACGTCTGCGGCAAGGGCCCGGGCTTCGGGCACAGCATCTCCCACTCCCACCGCCGGACCAAGCGGCGCTGGAACCCCAACATCCAGCGCGTGCGCGCAGTCGTCGCCGGCGCGCCGAAGCGGGTCAACGTCTGCACCTCCTGCCTCAAGGCCGGCAAGGTCCAGCGCACCGCCTGACACGTTCACCGGACGCCCGCGGGTCGACGACCTGCGGGCGTCTCGTGCGTCCGGGCCAGGGCTGGCCGACGGCACCCCGGGATGGCAGGGTGTCGTGTCATGGTCGAAGACGTCGCCGAAGTCCTGGTCCGGCCCGCGACCGTGAGCGACGCGAAGCAGATCGCCCGCGTGCACATCGCCTCCTGGCGCGAGGCCTACGCGGACGTCATCGCGCAGGAGTACCTCGAGCACCTCGACGTCGCCGCCCGTGAGGAGGAGTGGCGGGCCACGCTGGCCGACCTTGACCGGTCGGCGTCGGTGTGGGTGGCGCAGGAGGACGACAAGGTCCTCGGTTTCGCGTCGCTCGGCCCCAGCCGCGACGAGGACGCCGACCGGACGACCGTTGAGATCTACACCATCTACCTCGAGCCGTCCGCCTGGGGCCGTGGCGTGGCCCGCGAGCTGATGCGCGCCGTGCTGGCGGGCGTCCGGGAGGGTGCGACGGTGACCCTGTGGGCGCTGGACACCAATGATCGCTCCCGCCACTTCTACCGCCGCAGCGGGTTCACCGCCGACGGCGTGGAACGCATGGAGGAGATCGGCGGCCAGTACTACCGCGAGGTCCGTTACCGCCGGGGCTGATCCCGGAAGTGGTCCCAGCCCGGTGAGCCGCGCCAGAGCGCTCCGTCGACCAGCACGGTGCCGGCCACGGTGCCGGCACCCTGCTCCGCCGGCGCGGTCACCTCGCCGATCACCCGGAACGGGGCCGGTACGGCACCCGGCGGGAACGTCGCCAACAGACCGTGGTCCTCGCCCCCGGTGAGCACCCACACCGCCGGGTCGACGCCGAGATTCTGGGCAACCGGTGCCAGAGCGGCCCAGTCGTCGGGGAACGCAGCCTCCGGTTCGTCCAGCCGCACGACGACGCCGCTCGCCCTGGCCAGCCGTGCGGCGTCCCGCAGCAGTCCGTCCGAGACGTCCAGCATCGCCGTCGCACCGCCCGTGGCCGCCAGCACACCGGCCTGCAGCGGGCACACCGGACGCAAGTAGGCCCGGACCGCGTCGCGGTGCCCTGCGCCCTGACGGCCGGCGTGACCGGCTGCCAGCAACGCGCACCCGGCGGCCGAGCGACCCCGGACCCCGGCATGGGCGACGACGTCGCCCGCTCGTGCGCCGCTGCGCCGCACCGGCGCGCGGCCCTCGAGGTCGCCGAGGGCGGTCACCGACACCACGAGCTCGGTGCCACCGGACAGGTCACCGCCGACCACCCCGACCCCCGGCGGGCAGGCCTGCGCCAGACCGCTCGCCAGGTCGACCGCCCACCGGACGGGCAGTGTCGGCGGGACGACCAGCGCCACCAGCAGCGCCGTCGGGCGGGCGCCCATCGCGGCGACGTCGGCGAGGTTCTGCACGGCAGCCCGCCAGCCGACGTCCACACCGTCGGACCAGTCGAGCCGGAAGTGGCGGCCCTCGACCAGCACATCGGTCGTCACCACGACGCGGCCATCGGGTACCGCGAGCACCGCCGCGTCGTCCCCCGGGCCAAGGAGTGTCGCCGAGCCGAACGGGAGCACCGGGAAGAGGCGCTCAAGCAGGGCGTCCTCACCCAGGTCGGCGATCGTCAGCTCCGGCACGTCCGCCACCGTACCTGCCGGCACCTGAACGGCACCTGAACGGCAACGCCCGCGTCGGCATCCGCTACGGCGAACCGGTCGACGTCGTTCCTGATCGACCTGGGGCCAGGGGTGGCCAAGGTGGACCAGACGCGGGCGTGCCTGTGACCTCTAGGATCGCCGGGAAGGAGGTCCACCGTGAAAGAGCTCGAACGCGTTGCTGTGATCGCCGGAGGCCTGTCCAGCGAGCGTGAGGTGTCCGTCCGCTCGGGGCGTCGTGCGCTCTACGCGCTGGCTGAGGCCGGGGTGGACGCGGTCCTGTACGACGCAGACGAGTCCCTGCTCGAGAGGTTCTGCGCGGACAAGATCGACGCCGTCTACATCGCCGTGCACGGCGCGAGCGGCGAGGACGGCTCGCTCCAGACTGCTCTGCAGCTGCTCGGCATCCCCTATGTCGGGTCGCCGCCGGAGGCCTGCCACCTGGCCTGGGACAAGGCCGTCGCCAAGGAGCTGATGGCGCGCGCGGGCCTCGCGACGCCTGCCTGGGTCGCCGTCTCGGCCCGGTCCTTCCGTGAGCTGTCCCCCACCCGGATCATCGGGGCCATGGTGGACAAGCTCGGCCTGCCCGTCGTGGTCAAGCCGGCGACGAGCGGCTCGACCCTCGGGATGAGCCTGGTCGAGCGGGCCGACGACCTGCCGGCAGCCCTGGTGCGGTGCTTCACCTACGGCAGCCTCGCCGTGATCGAGCGCTACATCCCTGGCCTGACGATCGAGACGGTCGTGGTGGAGGACGACGGCGTGCCGACGGCACTGCCGCCCGCCGCGTTCACCAACCCGGGCGTCTCACCGTTCAGCTTCGAGGCCCGCTACAGCGCGGACCTCATCTCGATCGCCCTGCCGGCCCCGTTGCCGGCCGAGGCGCTCGAGGCCGCATCGGCAGCCGCGGTGCTCACCCACAAGGTCCTGGGGCTGCGGGACATGTCCCGGACGGACCTGATCGTCGACGAGGCCGGCAAGCCGTGGTTTCTCGAGGCGGCCATCTCCCCCGGGCTCACCGAGACGTCGGTGCTGCCGATGGCTGCGGCGGAGGCCGGACGCCCACTGGGCACGCTGCTCGCCGACCTCCTCCGGGCGGCGCTGAACCGCGCCGGCTGAGACCTGCGCGTCGCGCCGGCACGGACCTGCGAGGCGTTCAGCCCCGCGGACCGTCCAGACCGACGAGCTTGCCGGAGATGCCGCCGGCTGCTCGCAGGGCCGCACCCGAGCCGAAGCCGGACGACGACGCCGGTACTCCCGCGTCGCGGGCCTCGACGAGCGCGTCGACGAGCACGTCCGCGGCGGAGCGACGTGACGCCCACAGGTACAGGCCCATGGCACCCGGCACGGAGTTGATCTCGTTGACGAACACGTCCTGGGTGGCCGGGTCGTAGAGGAAGTCCAGGCGGGGCACACCGGTGATCAGGGTGACCGCCGCCACGCGACGCGCCAGCTCCTCGATGCGGGCGGCGACCTCGGCCGGGATCTGCGCCGGGAGCTCGCGCGGCGCGCTGGCCATGCCCGCGTTCTCACCCGCCTCGCCCGCGAGGTACTTGTCGGCGTAGGACAGCACGCCGGCCTCGGCGCTCCGGGTCGGCCGTTCGATGTCGGAGAGCTCGAACGCCGGGCCCGTCCGGAAGGCGATGTTGAGGTCGACCAGGTCGTTGCGGAACGGCTCCACGACGGCGCCCCCACGCAGGTGCACGCTCGCGCGGGCGACAGCGCGTGCGGCGGCGATGTCGTCGACGATCTCGATGCCGATGGACGACCCGCCGAAACGCGGCTTGACGATGTACGGCCCGGGGAACGACGGCTCGACGTCGGGCTCGAGCGCAGCCCGCGGGAGGGTCGGGATGCCTGCGGCGAGCATCAGGCCGGCGAACGCCAGCTTGTCCATCCCGACGGCCGAGGCGTACAGCGTCGACCCGGTGGTGGGGATGCCGAGCAGGGCGAACAGGCCGACGAACCCGCCGCCCTCGCCGAGGCCGCCGTGCAGGCAGCTCAGGGCGGCGTCGATGTCGAGTCGCTCGGACCGCAGACGACCCTTGACGAACAGCCCGGGGTCGGCGCCGAGCCGGATGTCGACTGGCTTGGCCCCGGCCGGCACCCCCTCGAGGTAGTCGCGGGCCTCGGTGCCGTTCGGCACGACGAACCATCCGCCGGTCGGTGCCCAGTACAGCGGGACGACCTGCTGACCGGCCCGGGTGAGGACCCGTTCGCTCTGCAGCCCGGTGAGGATGGAGATCTCGTGCTCGGGGGACGGGCCCCCGAACACCACGGCCCAGCGCTCGGACATCATCACCTCGTTGCTCGGGGGTTCCTCGGTCCACTGTGGGGCGTCGGCCCCGGCACGATCACGGGTAGTGGTCCGGAAGATCGTTCTCGTAGAGTACGACGCCGCGCTCGCCTGCGACGGACGTGGCCAGCCGGACGGCCTGCTCCCGCCGGTCGACCACGTCGGGCACCCCGCCCCCACGCCGGGCTCCGGCGACGAGCGCGGCCCGGTTGGTCCGGCCGACCACCACCAGGTGGGCGCCGGTCTGCGCGGCCGACCAGGCGAAGACGGCGTTGCGCTCGCGCTGGACGCGGCCGAGCTCCACGATCCCCGGGGTCACCACCACCAGCGGGCCACCGCGCTGGATGGCCAGCTCAGCGGCCTCCGCCAGCGCAGCCTCTGCCCCGATCGGGTTCGCGTTGTAGGTGTCGTCGATCACCGCGACGCCGGCGCCCGCGTGCACCTCCGCGCGGTGCGCGGCGCGCGGCAGGCCGTGCAGGCGCGACGCGAGCAACGCCGGCTCGACGTCCAGTGCGAGCGCGACGCCCACCGAGACCGCGAGGTTGACCGGGTGCGGCACCGCCTCGCCGATGTCGAGGGTGACCTCCCCGTCGCCACCGACCGACGCGTCGCCACCTGTGCGCACCCGGACCTGTCCTGCCGCCGGGTCGATCACCACGTCGGCACCCGGGACGGCTGCGCCGCCTGGCGACACGACCGAGCACCGCACGACCCGCTTGCCGGCCGCCTCGCACCGGTCGGCAAGACCGGCCAGCTCCGCGGTGTCGACCGGCAGCACGACGGTGCGGGCGTGCTCGGTGATCTCGCTCTTGGCCGCCAGGATCCGCTCGTGCGTGCCCATCCGCTCCAGGTGCGCCTCGCCGACGGTCGTGATCACGGCGATGTCCGGCGGGAACAGCCTGCACAGCCCGCGGATCTCCCCCGGGCCGAACGTGCCCATCTCGGCGACGAAGACCTCCGTGCCGTCGACCAGGTGGTCGTTGACCGCGCGGGACAGGCCGAGGCGGTTGTTGAACGAGGCCGGCGACGCCACAACGGACCGGCTGGTCGCCAGCAGGTGGGCGATGTAGCCCTTGGTCGAGGTCTTCCCGTACGAGCCGGTGACCGCGACCACCTGCGGCCGCACCCGGGCCAGCCGACGTTGGGCCTGCGCGACGAAGGGGGCCGAGAGGCGTCGCTCGACGCGCTCCATCAGCCACAGCGCCGCGTCCGTCGTCGCCGGCACAGTCACCGCCAGCAGCGCCGTCGCCCCCGCACCCGCCAGCCACCACAGCCCCGCTCCGATGGCCAGCACACCCACGGCCCAACCCATCGCCAGCCGCCGCAGCCGGTGAGTCCAGGCCAGCTTCGACGTCCGTCCGCGCACGGACAGACCCCACGGCAGCACGGCGGCGATCAGCGCCGCGGGAATCGCAAGCAGCGTCGCCCAGGTGCCCGCACCCTCCCGCAACGGGTAGACGCACGCGACCGCCGCAAGCACCGCCGCGACCAACCCCAGCACCACGTCCCGGACGGACCGGGACAGCCACAGGCCCTCGATGGCCCGCACCCGGCCCGGCACGTAGTGCTCACGCTGGGCCACCCGCAGCCAGCGCAGCGCGCTCACCGCGAGCGAGACCAGCACGACGAGGACGACGACGAGGTCGATCATCGGTCACCCTCGCCGAGCACGGCCAGCAGGCGCACGCGCACGGCCCCGGCCAGGGCGCCGTCGAGCAGGTGCCCGGCGCCAGGCACCACCTCGACGTCCACACCGAGGACCTCCGCTGCCAGGCGGGCGCCGGCGAGCGGGGCGGCGTCGTCGTCCTCGCCCCACACCAGGTGCACCGGAACCGTCAGCCGGGCGAGGTCGTCGCGGTAGTCCTCCCGCACCACCCGGACCAGGACGTCGCGCATGACGCCCTCGGCCGCGCGGTAGTCCGCGGACCCGCTGTGCCGCCGGATCCGCTCGACCACCGAGGCGGGCACCAGGTGCGCGGCGCGCAGGCGCTTGGCCACCCGCAGCGCAAGGGCCGGCCGCGGCGGAGGTGTCGCACGCACCAGCGGGACCCCGGTGAGTACAAGAGCCGAGACGAGCTCCGGGTGGGCGACCGCCAGCCGCACCGCGACCCGGCCACCGAAGGAGTGGCCGACCACGACGAACGGCCCCGAGCCCGCCAGCCCCGGCACCAGGTGCTCGGCGTAGTCCTCGCTCCCCCAGACCGTCGGCGGCGGCGCGGTGGTCCCGAAGCCGGGCAGGTGCACGGCGAGGGCGTCGCAGCCGTGCAGGATCGCGGCGAAGTCGGCGCCGGAGCGGCCCCAGCCGTGCAGTGCGAGCACGCTGGCTGGGCCATCACCGATGCGGTCCGCGAGCACGTCACCCGCGAGGACCGTCAGCACGCCGACGAGGCTAGCACCGGGGCGAACACTGTTCTCGCCGGCCGGCACCCGGCCCACCGCACGGCGGCCGCCCGCGGGGCAAGGGGGCTCCGCGGTTAGGCTGCCGACGTGACCGACGACCTCTCCCCCGCGACGCTCGCAGTGACGGCCGGACGGCCGGCGCGCGACCCCGGCGCCCCCGTGAACCCGGCAGTGGTGCTCTCCTCCACCTACGTGTCGGCGGGCGTGCCGCAGCCCGGTGACCCGATGTACACCCGGTACGACGCACCCACCTGGCACCCGTTCGAGGAGGCACTCGGTGCGCTCGAGGCCTCGCCCCTGCCGGCGCTCGTGTTCGGCTCGGGGATGGCGGCCGTCGCCGCCACCCTCGCGCTCGTGCCGCGTGGCGGCCGGGTGGTGCTCCCCCGGCACGCCTACCAGGTGACCCTCGTCCTGACCGCCGACCTGGCCGAGCGCTCGGGGCTGCAGGTGCAGACCGTCGACATCGCCGACACCGACGCCACGCTGGCCGCGACCCATGGTGCGGCGATGCTCTGGGTCGAGTCGCCGACCAACCCCATGCTCGAGGTCGCCGACCTGCCCGCCCTCGTCGCCGGGGCGCACGCCGCGGGCGCGCTCGTCGCGGTGGACAACACCTTCGCCACGCCCCTCGGGCAGCAGCCGCTGGTGCACGGGGCGGACGTCGTCGTGCACTCGGTGACCAAGTACCTCGCCGGGCACTCCGACGTCGTGCTCGGCGCCGCCATCACCGGAGATCCCGACCTCCGCGCCCGGCTGGCCGCCTACCGGACGACGCACGGAGCGATCGCCGGGCCGTGGGAGGTCTGGCTGGCCCTGCGCGGGCTGCGCACCCTTGCGCTCCGCGTCGAACGGTCCCAGCGGAGCGCCGGGGTGCTCGCCGCCCGGCTGGCCGAGCACCCCGCGGTGGCCGAGGTGCGCTACCCAGGGCTGCCGACCGACCCCGGTCACGAGCGGGCATCGCGCCTGCTCGGCGGCTTCGGCTCGATCATCGGCCTGCGGCCGCAGGGCGGGCAGGCCGCGGCGGACGCGGTGGTCG
>Ga0209540_10002957_pt1 | contig 11818 bp, 10 predicted proteins | sample BarGraIncu01121A_FD_184501 | JGI IMG/M metagenome (GOLD analysis project Ga0209540, IMG submission 184501) | Arctic peat soil microbial communities from Barrow, Alaska - Barrow Graham LP Incubations 011-21A (SPAdes) (version 2) | ecosystem: Environmental > Terrestrial > Soil > Wetlands > Peat... | reverse complement strand
CCCGCACACCAACCGGCAGGAGCCCGACAACGTCTGGGACTTCTTCAGCCTCTCGCCCGAGGCCACGCACATGTTCACCTGGCTGTTCGGCGACCGTGGCATCCCGGCGAGCTTCCGACACATGGACGGCTTCGGCTCGCACACCTACCAGTGGGTCAACGCGACCGGCGAGCAGTTCTTCGTCAAATACCACTTCAAGACCGACCAGGGCATCGAGTGTCTGACGGCCGAGGCGGCCGCGAAGCTCGCCGGCGAAAACCCCGACTCGCACCAGATGGATCTGCACGAGGCGATCCACCGCGGTGAATTCCCCTCCTGGACACTCAAGCTACAGATCATGCCGGCGGCTGAGGCACGGACTTATCGCTTCAACCCCTTCGATGTCACCAAGGTATGGCCCTACGCCGACTACCCGCTGCAGGAAGTCGGCAAGCTCGTGCTCGACCGCAACCCCGCCAACTATTTCGCCGATGTCGAGCAGAGCGCGTTCAACCCAGCCAACTTCGTGCCCGGGATCGGGCCGTCGCCCGACAAGATGCTGCAGGGCCGCCTGTTCGCTTACGGTGACGCGCATCGTTACCGCCTGGGCGTCAACCACACCGACCTACCGGTGAACAGTCCGCACGCCGCCAGCGCGGCCAACTACAGTCGCGACGGACTCATGCGCGGCGGCGACAACGCCGGCGCGGCCAAGAACTATGAGCCGAACAGCTTCGAGGGGCCGGCCGAGACCGGAGAACCGCTGTACGCGCCGCTCGCCGGCGACGGTCCCAGCGGTAGCTACGAGTGGGACAACCGCGAGGGGGACGACTTCGTACAGGCCGGTGCTCTGTACCGCGTCATGGACGAGGCGGCGCGAACTCGGCTGGTCGCCAACATCGCCGGCAGCTCGCGCAGGTCTCGAAAGACGAGATCGTCGAGCGCTCCGTGGCGCACTTCCGCACCGCGGATACCGAGTACGGCGAGCGGATCGCCGGCGCGCTCGCGCAGCTAGGGGAGTCGGTGGCCGGCTAGCGACGAAGGTTGACGAATCCGGCACTGTCTCGTCGCGCCGGACCCCCGGGCTGGTTCTATCGATATACGGTTGTTAGCAGGACATTTGTGAGAGTCTTGCTAAGAACGACGCGAGCGCCTTTCCTCGCCAGTCTCCGACCCTTTTCATCTTGTTAGTCCCTCGGGAGCCGCTTACCGAGATCCCTGATCTCGGGAGAAGGGTTGGGAACCTGTCTCATGAGGTGCATCCTCGACGCGCTGGAGCGGCGCTGGACTACAGGATGCTTCGGATGCGGTGCGTGCGCGTACGTGAACAATGCCCTGCATTTTGCTGCTATGAGCGGTCCAGCGTTCCCTTTGACGGGATTGGTATCGCGCTGAGAGCCGATATCTCGCGATGCGGTCGCACAAAAAGCCCGATATGCGCCTTCATCACGCGCTTCGTTCTGGCTGAAAAAGGCCGATGACCAGGTTACTTCGCCGCGTCCAAGGAGCGACTCGATGCAAGGTCGATACCGGTCCGTCTGGCTTGTTTTCCTCGCCGCTGGGGCGGTCGCCGTTGCTACATACATGGTGATTCCGACCGGAAGCGCCCGTAATTGGGTCGCTACCGACGCCGTTGGTCTGAGCGCGCTGCTGATGACTACGCTCGGAATCTACGTCTTTCGACCGCGCGCTCCCAGTGCCTGGATCCTGCTTGCCGCGGGTCAGCTCGCCTTCGCTCTCGGCCGTCTCCTCTTCGTCTACCAAGGGCACGCCGAGCATGGGAATCCCTTCCTCTCGATCGCCGGTGCCTGCTACCTGAGCGGGTATCCGCTCGTCTGGGCGGGACTCGCGCTTTTCATCCGCGCCCGCGCACCAAGACGGAACTGGACCGCCATTATCGATGCGGCTGCGATCACGACCAGCCTCGCACTCGCCTCCTGGCTCTTCGTCATGAGCCCGATCGTGCACGACCAAACACTCACTTCGGCTGGAAAGGCCATATCGCTCGCCTATCCGCTCGGAGCCGTGTTTCTGCTCGCGACCGTACTCCGTATCTCGATGGGCGCTAATAAACATCCGCCCGCTTACTGGTTCCTCGCCGGCGGCATCGTCATGCTGCTTATTGCGGACTTCGCCTATCTCGCGATGCTTCGCAGCGGAAGTCTTGTGGGCGGGCGGGCTATCGACCTTGCCTGGCTCGGCAGCTACGTGCTCTGCGGCGCCGCCGCTTTGCACCCATCCATGAAAACCCTCTCGCTTCCGATTCCCGAGCGAGCGCCGCGACTGACTCCGCGCCGGCTAGAGCTTCTCGCCTGCGCTGCAATCGCCACACCGGTGATACTTACCATCCAGTACGTTCGCGGCGTAAGCCTGGAGATACCAATCGCCGTCGGATCGAGTGCGCTGCTCGTTCTGCTCGTGCTCGCCCGTATGGCCGTCATCGTCCGCGGTCACGAGGCTCACGGCGTGGAGCTCGAGAAAAAAGGGGCCGAGTTGACGAGCGAGCTCGAGCGGCACTCGCAGCGTGATCCAATCACCGGTCTCGCCAACCGATCATCCTTCTTGAGCCGGGTCGACGAGACGCTTTCCGCCCGCGGAGCCACGCCTCTTGCGATTCTTCTGCTCGGCGTCGACGACCTGCGACTCGTAAACGAGAGCATCGGCCGAACGGCGGGTGACGAGCTACTGCGCGCGATCGCAGAGCGCCTTGGCGGGCTGGTTCGCCAGGGCGATACGTGTGCCTGGACGGGAGCCGAATTCGCTGTTCTCATCAAGGACGTCACAGTCGAGCCGCCGGCGGCTGTGGCTGCTCGCCTGGTGAAGGCGCTTCAGCTCTCTTTCTGGCTATCGCATGACCATGAAGCGACGACCGGCGTAAGCGCCGGCGTCGCAGGTGCCGGCGGCGAGGAGAGCGCAGAGACCGTGCTGCAGAACGCTGAGATCGCGCTCTCGAGAGCGGAGCAGGTCGGGAACGGATCCGTCAAGCTCTTCGAGCCGGGGATGCACACGGCGGTGTTCGAACGGATCGTGCTCAAGGGGCAGCTCGAGCGGGCGCTGGCCGAGGGCCAGTTTGTGCTCAACTACCAACCGATCGTCGAGATGAATCGCGGCGGTCTTTGGGGAGTGGAGGCGCTCATTCGCTGGCATCACCCCGAGCGAGGGCTCGTGCCGCCGGACGAGTTCATCCCCTTGGCGGAGGAAACCGGGCTAATCGTCCCGATCGGCATGTGGGTGCTTAAGGAGGCATTGCGTCAAGCGGCGGAATGGGACAGGGTGACCTCTCTTGCATCGTTCACCGTCACGATCAATCTGTCGCGCCGCCAGCTCGGCTCGCCCGATCTTGTCGGTTCGGTCGCTCGTGCGATCAGAGAAGCCGGGGTAAACCCGGCCGAGATCGTGTTCGAGATTACCGAGACCGCTCTGGCGGACGACGTCGACTCGGCCCTCCAGACGCTCTCCGAGCTAAAGGAGCTCGGGGTCGGGCTCGCCATCGACGATTTCGGCACCGGGTACTCGTCGCTTCAGTACCTGCGTCAGGTACCGGCCGACATAATCAAGATCGCGAAGCCGTTCGTGGATGGCGTTCGCTTTACCGACAGCGACGAATACCGTGTCGCGAACGCGATCGTGCAAGTCGGCGAGGCCTTTGGCCTACGCACGCTCGCCGAGGGGATCGAGGACCGCGAGCAGTTCGAGCGGATGCGCGAGCTCGGTTGCGAGCTCGGGCAGGGCTACTACTTCTCTCAACCGCTACCGGCAAAGGAAATCGCGCCCCTCCTCGCGTACGAGCGCGAGGTAGCGGCAGCCTAACTGCCGCGATCGTTCCTGGCTCGACGCTCGTACGGTGCTCGCCGCAATCGTTTCGACCGCACCAATCGCGTTCCGCCGCGCAAGCCGGTCGAGACCTAAGCGGCGCCTACCCCCGTGAGATTCCGCGCTACGGGTTGCCGGTAGCGTCAGCCGATCAACTGCCAGATCGGCCCCGCGCCTCCTTTACCGAGCTCCAGCACCGGAATTCCCGCCACCTCCGCTAACTGGACGAGCGACCGGGTCACGTCGCCGGCGGTCGCCAGGATGTGATTGGAGGGAAAGACGCGCAAGAACTCCTCGAACTCGCACTCGAGGCGTGCGTGCACGTGCGGCCAGGTGGGGTCGGTCTGCTGGTTGAGGCGCTTCCGCTCGGCGGGCGGCAGATCGACAACCTCTCCGCGGGCGACCACGAGGAACGGCCGATCGTCCCAGAGTCCCAGGCGCGCAAAGGTGAGCGGCCCCGGAGCGGCGTCAAACTCCACCGAGGCGCCGCCGGCGCGGAAATAGAGCGGTAGCGCCGGATGAAAGTGAATTCGAGAGAAGTTCGCGCGTGCGTCGTCGGAGCGGGTCGCGTACCAGCTCGCATGCTGGCCCGAGTTGGCGAAGTCCCAGACGTCGATCTCGGGGTGATAGAGGCGAACGTCCATGAACAGGCTCGGCAGGCCGCCCGATACGTACTTGAGCAGCTGCATCGAGAGCGCCGCGAGCGCGTCGGCCTCGGTGGCGCAGACGGTCGGCTCCTTCGCGCCGTTCCAGTCGTAGGGGTCGTTCAGGAGCATCTCGGCGACGTCCGCGAGGCAGACGTACTCGGTCAGCTCGCGCTGGCCTTTGATGCCGCAGTAGTCGAAGCCGTTCTCGGCGTTCAGCTCGCGGAGCGCGAGGTAGAGGCGCAGCTGCGTCTCGAGCGTATCCGGCGTCAGCCGCTCGCCGTCGTAGAGCAGGCGATCGCCGAGCAAACCTTCGAGCCACTCGCGACCCCGCCGCGCCTCGTCCGTGTCGACGCTCTTCATCCGCTCGACGACCCAGAGCTGATCGATCTGATACGCGGTCGTGCCAAAGGCCTTGATGATCGGAACGAGATGGAAGAAACCTGTCTCCATTCCCATCGAATGGCCGCCGTAGAGCCCGTACACCTCGCCGCGGATCGTGCTCAGAGCCTGCGCGGCACGCACCCAGTCGACGACGGCGATTTGCGTCGCCGCGTCGCCCGAGTCGCCCACGACGCGGTGCGTCCGCAGTCCGGCCTGGCGCAGGGCGCCGTCGGTCGCCAGTAGGCCGACATTGCCCGGGCGCTCGCCGTTGTTGTTCGAGAGCGAGAGCAGCGGCAGGTCGCGGCCGAGCGTTTCGAGTAGCGGCCAGACGAGGTAGGGAAAGTTCCAGACGTTGAAGCAGAGAATGAGCGAGCGGACGCCGGCTCGCCGAAGCTGCTCTCCGACCTCCTGGGCGACGCGGACGCTCGTGATCGTGTGCTCCCCGACGATGATCTCGGGTGAGCTTCCGTCGGCGCTGACGACGCGATCGCGGAGAACCCCCGCCCAGCGGTGCAGAACGCCCATGTTCTCGGCCTCGTTCAGCTCGTTTACGTGCGGACGCTCGTCGTTCAGCATTACGAGCCCGACAGGTGTGGTCCTCATCTCGTTCTCCTCACTCGGCGGTCAAGGTCTCGGGCGAATCTCCTTGGGAGCCGGCGGCCTGAAGCAGGGCGAGCCTGTGGGCCTGCGATCGCGTCGCCGGGTAGAGCTCGCGGTAGATCCCGTAGAGCTCCTCGTACAGCTCACGATTCTCGGAGTCCGGAGCGACTGTCCCCACGATCCGGTTCCAGCTTCCAAGCGGGGCGGCGCCGCAGCCGGCGGCAGCAAGCTGGGCGTCGCCGTAGGCGGCACCGATCACGATCTCCGCCACGTCCTGCGTCCGCCCGGTCACATCCGAGACGATCTGCGTCCAGAGCGAGCCGCGCGTGCCACCGCCGACGGCGACCAACCTGCGCGTGTCTCCCCCCGCGTGCTCGATCGTTTCGAGGATGTGCCGTACGCCGAAGGCGATCGCCTCCAGCAGCGCACGGTAGAGATGGCCGCGACCATGGCGCAGGGTCAGCCCGAGGAAGGCGCCTCGGGCCTGCGGGTCGAAGAGCGGTGTGCGCTCGCCGGCGAAGTACGGAAGCACGACCAGCCCGTCGGATCCAGGGCCGGCGACTGCGGCCTCGGCGAGCAACTCCTCGTAGGAGGGCCGGCCGACCAGATCCCGGAACCAGCCGGTGAGCGCGCCCGACGTTGCCATTCCGGCCGCGATCGTCCGCGTTCCCGGCTCGATTCCCGCCGTCAGCCAGAGCGAGGAGTCTGGGCGCGCCGCAGGAGACACCTGGATAATGAACATCGTCGTTCCGTACATCAGCTCCGTGTCGCCCGGCGCCAGCACACCCACACTCAGAGCCTCGCTCCAGGCGTCGATGGTGCCTGCGGCGACCGGCGTGCCGGCCGGGATCCCCGAGTTCGAGGCGGCTTCGGCGCTTACAACGCCCGCGATCTCGCCCGGCCAGAGCAGGCGAGGCAGCTCGATCCCAGGCGCGATTTCCGCCGCCCAGTCCTCGCGCCAGCGGGACGCGTCGAGATCGTAGAGCGGGTCGCACTGACTCGCCGAGTGGTGATCGAGCACGTACTCGCCGGTCAGGCGCAGGACAGCAAACGAGCTGGCCATCAGGAAACGGCGCGCCCGCGACCACAGGCTCGGTTCATGCTTGCGTAGCCAGAGGAGCTTCGGACCGATCGCTTGCGAGGTGAGCGGCGAACCGCCCGACGCCAGTATCGCCTCCGCCCCGTAGCGCTGCGTGAGCTCGTCGATCTCCGCTTCTGCGCGCGTGTCGATGCCGTAGAGGATCGCGGGGCGAAGCGGTACCCCCGCAGCGTCAACCGGCAGCAGGCAGGGCCCAATCCCGCTCACGCAGAGCGCGGCGACACGGTCGAGCCGATCACTACCCAGCTCGCGCAGCAAGCCAAGGACATCCGCCCACCAGACGCTTTCGGCGTCGTGCTCGGCCCAGCCCGGTCGCGGAAGCGAGATCTCGTGCGCTCGCTCGGCGCTCACGACGACGCTTCCGTCGGCCTGCGCAAGCACCGCCTTCGAGCTCGAGCTGCCAATGTCTATGCCGAGCAGAAGGTCTTTCATTCGCTAACTCTATCCAGCTCACGAAGCTGCCTGGGGGTGACCATCCCCGCGTCGCTCTTCGCGACCGCGCGAACGCGATTTGGCCCGTCCGCAGCCGTTCCGAACTTACGTTCGTGGTAAACTGTAGCCAGCAAGAGCGAGTACCGATTGCGCTCCCCGGCGCCTTCTCTATCCGTTCAATGAGCAGAGGAGGGGTGTCCTTTCGTGCCAAACGGTGCCGTCGAGTGGTTCACGCGCAGAAGCAGACCGAGCCCGGTTGACGCCGGTTCGAAGCGCCGTCTCATACGTGCACGGCTCAGAGTGCGCCGGCAGACCGAGCTTGGCGACCAGGCTGGGCATGCCGCTTCACGCCGTACGGCAAAACGGCCGCGATTTAGCTGCGCCGGTTGCGGATACGGCATAGTCGCCGACGGCGCGTTACCGCGCTGTCCCATGTGCCAAGCCAACGACTGGCTGCCCAGCACGGGCCGGTAACCGCCGCCTCGCCGCGGGGAGTACAAACGCCCTTGAACGAGAACGGGAGGCGCCGACTAGCGACGCCTCCCGCGATCTCAACTTCAGGCTCTATCAACCAATAACGCGAACGTTGGTTGCCTGCGGGCCCTTCTGTCCTTCGCTCGACTCGAACTCGACCTTCGCCCCTTCGGGGAGACTCTTGAAGCCCTCGCCGGCGATGCCATTGTGGTGGACGAACAGATCCTTGCCGCCATCCTCGGGCGTAATGAACCCGTAGCCCTTGTCATTGTTAAACCACTTGACGGTTCCGGTTGCCATAAAACTCACCTCCCTGCTGTCTCACGAACAAGCAAGGAGCGCTGGCAGCGCAACCCGGTACTCGTCCTATTGATGTAAACCCTAGCGCGCCGTGAGAGGTATTACCGCTCGGATTAGCGAACAGCATCGCCTCAGATTGCGCACGAAATTGTGTAGTACCCACGAGCGTCGTTTTCTACCAGCGTGAATTACGGCCGCGGCGACTCGTGTAGACGCGGCGCGGCGCCGCAACGCGCATGCCTTCGCGCTCGAACTGCTCGCGGTAACCTAGCCGCGCCGCCAGGCGGCTGACGTCGGCCTGCTGCTCGGGCAGAACGAAGGTGATGCCGTTTCCGCTCTTGCCCGCGCGACCCGTGCGCCCGACCCGGTGCACGTAGTCTTTGTCTTCCTCGGGCGGATCGTAGTTGATCACGTGCGTGATCGCCTCGAGGTCGAGCCCTCTCGCGGCGACGTCGGTCGCGACGAGCGTCTGCACCTCACCGGCGCGAAAGCGCTTGAGCGTGCGCTGGCGCGCGTTCTGCGGCATGTCGCCGTGCAAAGCCAGGGCGTTCACCTGAAGCCGGGCCAGCCTGAGCGCCAGCCTATCGGCCCCGCGCTTGGTGCGGACGAACACGAGTGCCAGTCCGCGCTCTCCGGCCAGCTCCTCGACCAGCTTCTCGACCTTGGCATCCGCCGTGACCGAGACGAAGCGGTGGGCGATTTGGCCCTCCTCGTGATCGGCCAGCGGCGCCGTCTCGAAGCGGGACGGATCGCGCGTGTAGGAATCCGCGAGCTGTCCGACCGCGCCGTCGAGAGTCGCCGAGAAGAGCATCGTCTGACGCTCGCGCGGAAGCCGCTTCATCAGCCGCTCGACCTGAGGCTTGAAGCCCATGTCGAGCATCCGGTCGGCCTCGTCGAGCACGAGCAGGCTGACCTGCTCGAGCGAGACCATCTTTCTTTCGACTAAATCTTGGAGACGGCCGGGCGTGGCAACCAGGATCTGCGCGTTACGCGCCTTCTTGGCCTGCTGACCGATCGGCGCACCGCCAAAGACGGCCGCGACCCTGAGGCCGCACACCTCGGCCAGCGGCCTGATCTCGTCGGCTACCTGTCCAGCCAGCTCACGCGTCGGTGCGAGCACGAGTGCGGCCGGCTGCGACCTGTCGCGGCTGATCCGCTCGACGATCGGTACGGCGAAGGCAAGCGTCTTACCCGAGCCCGTCGGTGACTTCGCGAGCACGTCTCGGCCCGCGAGGGCGTCGGGGAGCACGAGCTCCTGAATCGGGAAGGGCTGGGTGATGCCCTGTGTAGCGAGCACTTGCTCGACTTGCACGCTGACGCCCAGCGCGCGAAAAGACTGCATATACATATGTTCAAACTCCTTGGTATTCGGGTTCGAGACCGACAACTCGAAACCACGCAAGGAGGAACGAGAAGCTAAATCTCCCGGACGACGAACCGCCATCCGTGACAGGACCGTAGCAGAAGTGCCCGCCCTGGGTCTGCTACCGTGGACATTGAGCATGTACGAGTGCGGTATGCGCCCAGGCGCCCTCTCCTCACTCCAGACAGAAAAGAAGGTGCACTCTCGATGAAAGGCATGACCCTGAAGTTGCAGCTTCGCGGGCACAGCCTCCTCGCCCCCGAGGGCGTTGACATCGAGAGCGGCGCCGCAAACGGAGCGTGGTGACGGATGGCTAAGGAAGAAAAGGTCGAGTTCGAAGGTGAGGTCGTCGAGGCGCTGAGTAACGGCAAGTACCGAGTCGCGCTCGACAACGGCTACGAGACCCAGGCCTACACGGCCGGCAAGATGCGGCGCTACCGGATTCGCGTGCTGCCGGGCGACCGCGTCAAGGTCGAGCTCTCCGCCTACGACTTGCAGCGCGGGCGCATCGTCTTCCGCTTCAGGTAGCGGCGAAGTAAAGCTCGCTCTGCTGGATACGCGACGAGGCGTATCTTCGTACGGTCATGAAAACTCGACTTCCGGCATCTGGATGGGTCGCCCGCCGCTCGGCGCTCGTGCTCGCTGCCCTACTCCTGATCGCCGGTTGCGGCGGCTCGCCGCGGCCGGGCGCGAAAACAACTCCGACGGCCACGATCGGGAAGCTGGTGCCGGGCACGCGCCCGGCCGGGACGGCGTCCTTCCTGGGGCCCGTGCGCCGGGTAAAGGCCGGCGGCATCTCGATCGGCTATCGCCAGTTCGGGAGCGGGCCGCCGCTACTTCTGATCGCCGGCGAGGCCTCCTCGATGGTCGAATGGGGGCCGTTTCTGCCGCGTAGGTTGAGCCGGCACTTCCGCGTGACGATGTTCGACAACCGCGGCGTCGGCTACTCGAGCGACCAGCCCGCGTGGCCGCTCACGATCGAGCTGATGGCTGACGACAGCGCTCACCTGCTGGGCGCGCTCGGCATCCGCAAGGCGCTCGTCGTCGGCTGGTCGACTGGCGGCGAGATCGCGCTGACGATGGCCGTGCGCCATCCCAACAAGGTGAGCGCCCTTGTTACCTCCGGCGGTACCGCCGGCGGCCCGACGGCCGTCCAGCCCTCGGCGAAGAGCGAGGCCGCCTTCCGCTCGAACGGCATATCCGCGGCGAGCGGCCTGCTCGACTCGCTCTTCCCCTCCTCGGCGCATGCGGCGGCGATCGCCTACGTCGCCGGTCTCCTGGCCATCCCGCCCGAGAAGGTAAGCCGGCAGGTCTCGAAGCGGCAGGCGCAGGCCGAGATCCGCTATGCCCTGACGAATGCGACCTACGACGGGTTGCCTCGGATAAGGGTTCCGGTGCTCGTGACCAACGGCGCGCTCGACGGCCTCGTTCCTCCGGCTAACGCGCGCCTCATCGCCGGGCGCATCCCCCGTGCTCGGCTGGTGATCTTTTCGGGCGCGGCGCACATGATGATGTTCCAGGACATGGATCGGTTCGTCGCGCTGGTCGAAGAGCTCGCAGCCACGACTAGCCACTGAACACGTAACCATTCGCCTCCGACTATCTTGCGCTGCAAGTCTATTGCCACTATCATGCACTGCATGAGTCCCGTCTCGGAGCGATCGAGCCAGTTACTGCGCGGCGTGCTCGATGTCTGCCTGCTCGCGGTGCTGGTGGACGAGCCCGCCTACGGCTACGAGATGACGCGGCGCCTGGCCGCGCGAGGTCTCGACGTGGTCGGCGAGGGCTCGATCTATCCGGCGCTGGGCCGACTCGAGCGCGGCGGTCTGGTCGAGCCTTTCGAGCAGCCGAGTGATGGCGGGCCTCCGCGCAAGTACTACCGGGTGACGCCGCGCGGGCTTTCGGCGCTCGGGAGATGGAGGCAGGAGTGGAACGAGATGCGAAGCGCGATCGACGCCGTGCTGAGCCCGAAGGAGGTCAAACCATGAAAGAAGTGCTCGCGGCCTGCCGCCGCATCTGGAGGCGGCTCGGCGTAAGGCGCGCGGACGCCAGTTCCATGGCTGCCGAGCTCGAAGCCGACCTGAGGGCTGCGGAAGACGACGGCACGAGCGTCGGCGCGTACGTCGGAGGCGACCTGCGCAGCTTTGCGCTGGAGTGGGCGAGCGCCCGCGGCCTCGTTCGAGCCCGGCTCGCGCTCGGCTCGACCGCACTCGCGAGCGTCCTCGGCACCATTCCCGGAGCTTTCTTCGCGCTCTTCGTCGCCTACGGCATGTCGAGCGAGGCCTTCGCCGAGATCTTCGGGAAGCCGGAAGGAACCGGAGACGCGACCGTGATGGTGTTCAACCCATCGCTTTGGCTGCTTGGATGTCTCTACGTGCTCGGAGCGGTAATCGCCTATATCGGCGCGCTCGCCGCGGTCTCGGCCTGGCTCTCGTGGCGCCTCGACCCGACCAGAAGACGGACGCTCCGTTACCTCGCTCTCGGGCTGCCCTTTGGGACGGCCGCCGCGGTGTTCAGCACGATCGCGTTCGCTTCTACTGAAGACTTTTCGACTCAGAGCTCCGTCGTACTCGCCGACGCCGCGGTTGCCCTGACGGTGTTCGGCGTCAGCGCTGCGGTGCTCAGGCTTGCCGCGGTGCGCCAGGAGCGACTTGCGCTCTCGCTCGCGGAGAGTCTTTAGGTCGGCAAGACGTAGAAGGCGATCGCGCTGTACTGAAGCGCCACCGCCAC
>Ga0209540_10002955_pt1 | contig 11819 bp, 9 predicted proteins | sample BarGraIncu01121A_FD_184501 | JGI IMG/M metagenome (GOLD analysis project Ga0209540, IMG submission 184501) | Arctic peat soil microbial communities from Barrow, Alaska - Barrow Graham LP Incubations 011-21A (SPAdes) (version 2) | ecosystem: Environmental > Terrestrial > Soil > Wetlands > Peat... | reverse complement strand
CCAGGACTGGGCGCAGGACGACGCCGTGCTCGCGGTCTCGATCCAGGGCGCCGGCGAACGCGGCCTGTGCGCAGGTAACGACGTCCGGGCCCTACGCGAGGGCCTCATGCAAGGGCACGGGTCAGCGCGTGTCTTTCGCGACAGCCACGCCGTGCTCAGCGGCACATGGGTCTTCACGCTGCTCGCGGCGCTGCTCAGGCTGGTCGAGCCGACCGGCGCGGAGACCCCGAGTCCTCGCTGTGCTGGACGACGCTGTCGACCCGCAAGCTGGCCGGCGAGCTGACCTCGGCCGGGCATCGGGTCGGCGCGGACACCGCAACTCGTGGGGTGGTGGCTGCTGCCGTGCCCTGGGCTCGTCATGGCACCGGGCACACGTACGCCTTCGATGACACCGTGGCCTGGCTGACCGTGCCCTGCTCCAAGACTGCGGTGCGCGAGCTGATGCGGGTCGCCTGGCGCACGGTCGGGTCGATCATCACCCGGGTCAGCGCCGATGCGATGGCCCGGACCGACCGGTTCGCGAACCTGTCCCGGATTGGGATAGATGAGATCAGCTACAAGAGGGGTCACCGCTAACTTGACGGTGGTGGTCGATCACGACTCTCGCCGGTTGATCTGGGCTGCGCCGGGACGCCCGCACGATCGACCTCGCGGTGACAGTGCCGGAGAATGTCAGTGCTGACACACTCCTGGCGGCGGCGATGGCCGCCGGCAGCAACGGCCATGTGACGGAAGGCTCACCCGAGGACGGTCTCGACCTGCCGACCCGGGTCCTCGACTTCGCCACCGAACTGGTCACCAATCCCGGGTCGGCCCCGCTCGCGGCGGCCACACGGGTGGAGGCGGACCACTTCGAGGTCACCGACGCGGGCCAGGGCCAGGACGACGACGCCGACGTCCTGCGGCTGCAGTGGACCGCCGACCAGCACGTGGTGCTGCAACGGGGGTGGGCGCCGTTTGCCCGGGCTGAGACTACTCGGGCCTCGGCGCTGCTGCGCTGGCGGCTGCCGTATCCCGTATTGCGGGGGACGCTGAAACACCCGGCTGGGTCGGCTCGACGTACAGAAATGGGCGAGCTGATGGGCCCCGACGATGCACCGGCCCTGGAGCCGGAGCAGCTGCATCCGCTCCACCTGTGTTGCGGGCCGGGGGAGCGGGTATGTGGTTCGTGGTTGGGGGTATAGTTTTTGGTATTTCCTAGACAAACCTGATGCAACGCAGTGGTGGCGTTCCCAGCCGAGGAAGGTGTGAGGGTGGACCCGAAGAAGATGCTCCTGTCCTGGCCCGTCGTCCGGCAGTTCCGCACCGGCGACTTCCTCGGGCGTGGCCCCTCGGTGACGTCGGCGCACACCCGTGACCTCGCGCCACGCACGTCGACAGCAGACAAGATCGTCCAGAGCGTTTGCCCCTACTGCGCGGTCGGCTGCGGCCAGCGGGTCTTCGTCAAGGACGGGCGCGTCGTGCAGATCGAGGGTGACCCTGACTCACCTGTCTCGCGGGGCCGACTGTGCCCTAAGGGATCCGCCAGTGAGCAGCTTGTCAACAACCCGGGGCGTCAGCGCAAGGCGCTCTACCGTCGTCCGGGAGGCGCCGACTGGGAGCCGATCGAGCTGTCGACGGCCGTCGAGATGATCGCGCAGCGGTTCGTCGAGACGCGGCGTCGCACCTGGCAGGACCACGACGAGCACGGGCGCCCGCTGCGGCGCACGATGGGCATCGCGTCCCTCGGCGGCGCGACGCTCGACAATGAGGAGAACTACCTCATCAAGAAGCTCTTCACCGCCGCCGGCGCCATCCAGATCGAGAACCAAGCGCGTATTTGACACTCCTCCACGGTCCCCGGTCTGGGGTCCTCGTTCGGGCGCGGCGGCGCCACGCAGTACGTGCAGGACCTGTCCAATGCCGATTGCATCGTCATCCAGGGATCGAACATGGCCGAGTGCCATCCGGTCGCCTACCAATGGGTGATGGAGGCGCGCCTCAAGGGCGCCAAGGTCATCCACATCGACCCGCGCTTCACGCGAACGTCGGCCACGTCCGACAAGCACATCCCGATCCGCGCCGGCAGCGACGTCGTGCTGCTCGGCGCGCTCATCAACCACATCCTCAGCAACGAGCTCTACTTCAAGGAGTACGTCGTCGCCTACACGAACGCCGCGACGCTCGTGAACGAGGACTTCCAGGACACCGAGGACCTCGACGGGCTCTTCTCCGGCTACGACGACGAGAAGGGCAGCTACAAGCAGGACACGTGGGCCTACGCGAGTGACGACGGCGCCGGCGACGAGTCGCCGGGGACGATCGGCGGCCCGGACGCGGGTCACGAGCACGGCGACAGCCAGTCCGAGCGGTCTACCGGTGAGCAGTACGGATCAGGCGGTCCGGCTCTCGAGCACGCCCGGGTGCTGCGTGACGAGTCACTCGCGGACCCGCGCACGGTCTTCCAGATCCTCAAGCGGCACTACGCGCGCTACACCCCCGAGATGGTGGCTGACACGTGCGGGATCAGCGTCGACGACTTCCACTACCTCGCCCGTGCCGTCACCGAGAACAGCGGCCGCGAGCGCACCACCGCCTTCGTCTACGCGGTGGGCTGGACGCAGCACACGCTGGGGGCGCAGTTCATCCGCACCGCCGCGATCGTGCAGCTGTTGCTCGGCAACATGGGCCGACCGGGCGGCGGAATCATGGCCCTGCGCGGGCACGCGAGCATCCAGGGGTCGACCGACATCCCGACGCTCTACAACCTGCTGCCCGGCTACCTGGCTATGCCGGTGGCCGGCCTGCACGACACGTGGGACGACTACCTGTCGGCGCTCGCCAACAAGGAGCAGAAAGGCTTCTGGGCCAACGCCGACACGTATGCCGTGAGCCTTATGAAGGCGTGGTGGGGCAAGGCCGCCACGGCCGAGAACGACTGGTGTTTCGACAACCTGCCGCGGCTCACCGGGGCACACGGCACCTACCAGACAACGATGGCGATGCTGGATGACCAGGTCGAGGGTTACTTCCTCCTCGGCCAGAACCCCGCGGTGGGGTCGGCCCACGGGCGCATGCAACGCCAGGCCATGTCCCACCTCAAGTGGCTCGTCGTCCGTGACTTCAACATGATCGAGTCCGCCACTTTCTGGAGGGACGGACCCGAGATCGCGTCCGGTGAGCTCGTCACCGAGGACATCCAGACCGAGGTCTTCTTCCTTCCGGCAGCGGCCCACACGGAGAAGAGCGGCTCGTTCACCCAGACCCAGCGGATGCTGCAGTGGCACCACCAAGCGGTGCAGCCACCGGGCGACTGCCAGAGTGAGCTTCAGTTCTTCTTTGAGCTCGGCCGCCGGGTCCGTGAGCTCCTCGCCGACTCATCCGACGAACGCGACCGGCCCCTGCTGGACCTGACGTGGGACTACCCCACTGACGAGCACGGCGATCCGGACGCTGAGGCGGTGCTCGCGGAGATCAACGGTCGTCACCTCGCGGGCGACAAGGAGGGCCAGCCGCTGTCCGCCTACACCGAGATGAAGGCCGACGGGTCCACGTCCGGGGGTTGCTGGATCTACACCGGGGTGTATGCCGACGGCGTCAACCACGCCGCCGACCGCAAGCCCGGCCGTGAGCAGGACCTCACCGCCCTCGACTGGGGCTGGGCGTGGCCGGCGAACCGCCGCATCCTCTACAACCGCGCCTCGGCCGATCCCGAGGGCAAGCCGTGGAGCGAGCGCAAGAAGTACATCTGGTGGGATGTCGAGAACGGCAAGTGGACCGGTCACGACGTGCCCGACTTCGTGCCCGACAAGGCGCCGACCTTCCGGCCTGAGCCGGGCACCGGGGGCCCCGCGGGGCTCGCGGGCGACGACCCGTTCATCATGCAGGCCGACGGCAAGGGATGGCTGTTCGCGCCGATGGGCATGCTCGACGGGCCGCTTCCGACGCACTACGAGCCTCAGGAGTCGCCGGTCCGCAACGCGCTCTACGCGCAACAGTCGAACCCGGCGCGCAAGGTCTTCCCACGCAACGACAACCTGTGGAGCCCGTCCGGTGACGCGCCGGGTGCCGACGTCTACCCATTCGTCTTCACGACCTACCGCCTCACCGAGCACCACACGGCGGGTGGCATGAGCCGCTGGCTGCCCTATCTGTCGGAGCTCCAGCCGGAATTCTTCTGTGAGGTCTCACCCGAGCTCGCCGCGGAGCGAGGACTCGAGAACGGCGGCTGGGCAACGATCGTCTCGGCCCGCGCGGCCATCGAGGCCCGCGTCATGGTCACCGAGCGGATGACACCACTGCTCATCAGTGGTCGCACGATCCACCAGATCGGTCTGCCCTACCACTGGGGCGTCGGTCGCGACGCGGTCGTGAGCGGGGACGCCGCGAACGACCTGCTCGGCGTCGCCCTCGACCCCAACGTGCAGATCCAGGAGAGCAAGGCCGGCTCGTGCGACATCGTGCCCGGTCGACGCCCCGGGGGCGACGAGCTGCTTCGGCTCGTCGCCGAGTACCAGTCGCGCGCTGGCAGCACCGTCTTGACGGGCAACGAGCTGCGCACCGGTCACCCGGAGTCAAGCCCGGCCACGAGAGAGGACTGAGTCGATGGGCTTCTGGCGCAACCAGCTCTCAGGACCGACCAACCCCGCGGCCGACGCCGCGTGGGACCGGCACGAGGCACGCAAGGGGTTCTTCACCGACACCTCCATCTGCATCGGCTGCAAGGCCTGCGAGGTGGCCTGCAAGGAGTGGAACGGCGTGCCCGAGGACGGGCTCGACCTGCTCAACCAGTCGTACGACAACACGGGCGCGCTGGGAGCGAGCACCTGGCGGCACGTCGCCTTCGTCGAGCAGACGAGCGACCGCATCGAGCAGGCCCGTGAGTCAGGCCGCCGACTCGTCGCGCTCGGGATGCCGACCGTCCGCGGCGCCGACCAGCTGACACCGGCAGAGACGCCGCCGGCCGCCGCCGCTCCCGGCCCAACAGACCCCGCGATACCCGACATGCGCTGGCTGATGGCCTCCGACGTGTGCAAGCACTGCACCCACGCCGCCTGTCTCGACGTGTGCCCCACGGGCGCGCTGTTCCGCACCGAGTTCGGCACGGTCGTCGTGCAGGACGACGTGTGCAATGGCTGCGGCTACTGCGTCGCCGCCTGCCCGTTCGGGGTCATCGAACGCCGCCGCGGCGACGAGGGCCACGAGTCGACTGGCCAGTCGCACGGCATCAGCATCAAGGGCGCGCCCAGCGGCGGGTCGCACCAGAACCCACCGTCGTATGCCGCGTCGAACGGCGAGGTCAAGAACGTCGGCATCGCCCAGAAGTGCACGCTGTGCTACGACCGCCTCGGTGCCGGCCAGACGCCCGCGTGCGCTCAGGCCTGCCCCACGACCTCGATCAAGTTCGGTGACCTCGACGAGATGCGCGCAACGGCTCGCGCCCGGGTTGCCGAGCTGCACGACCTCGGCTTCAGCGAGGCACGTCTCTACGGCGTCGACGACAACGACGGCGTCGGGGGCACCGGCTCGACGTTCCTCCTGCTCGACGAGCCGGAGATCTACGGCCTGCCACCCGACCCGCGCGTCACGACGGCCGACCTGCCCGACATGTTCCGCAAGGCTGGCTACGCGGGGCTCGCCATGCTCGGCCTCGCTGCGGCCTCGTTCGTCGGGAGGCGCCGTTGACGACCAACCCCTTCGACGCCGACCGTCCGCCGGAGCGCACCCGTCGCGGCAAGGGCCAGCGGCGCAGCGACCAGAACGGCGGGGGCCGCCGCCGAGACGAGTCCCTCATGGTGCCCGACGTGTCGTTCGACAGCTACTACGGTCGGCACATCGTCAAGCCCGCCCCGTGGGGAAAGGAGATCGCGGCGTACCTCTTCCTCGGCGGCGTCGCCGCAGGGTCGGCACTGCTCGCCGCCGGTGGCCGGGCTCTCGGCTACCCCGCGCTGCGGCGGGTCGGGCGGGTGGCCGCCATCGGAGCTGCAGCCCTCGGCGGCGGCGCGCTCGCAAAGGATCTCGGCAAGCCCAGCCGTGCGCTCAACATGATGCGAACCGTGAAGCTCACCTCGCCGATGTCCGTCGGCTCGTGGATCCTCACCGCTTTCAGCGGCTTCTCGAGCCTGGCGCTCGCATCCGAGGTGACCCAGGCAGTCACCGAGCGGAGTCACGGCGGTGCGACCCGCTCCGGGGGGTCCGCCCTGGCCCGGGTGGTCCGCATCCTCGAGGTGGTGGACGGGCCCGCGACGGCAGGGGCGGCGCTTTTCGCGCCGCCGCTCGCGGCATACACCGCGGTGCTGCTCGCCGACACCGCCACTCCGACCTGGCACGAGTCCTACCGCGAGCTGCCCTTCGTCTTCGTCAGCTCGGCCAACCTCGCGGCCGCCGGTCTCGCGCTCGTCGCGGTGCCCACGGCGCAGAACGGGCCCGCTCGCAAGCTCGCCGCCGTTAGCGCACTGACCGAAACTCTGGCCTTCGAGCGCATGCAGGAAAAGCTCGGCCCGGTCCTCTCCGAGCCGCTCCGCACGGGCAAGTCCGGTCGGCTGCTACGGGCCAGCAAGGCCCTGACGATCGCAGGCGCCGTCGGCTCCGTCGCGCTCGGCCGCAGTCGCGTGGGGGCCGCTGTCAGCGGGATCGCCCTGATGGCAGGGTCCGTCTGCCTCCGGTTCGGCGTCTTCGAGGCCGGCATGGTCTCCGCGATCGACCCGAAGTACACCGTCGAGCCCCAGCGTCAGCGGCTGGCGGCACGACGCGCCGCCGGCGTCGTCGACGACTCGATCACGACGGCGCGATAACGCGTCGTCATCGCACGGCGGCGCGATGACGTGCGCGCCTGACAGGAAGGGGACGCCGTGAGCAGCAGGGTCACGGAACCGCAGACCACCAGCCGGGCGACGAACCGCTGGCTGATCCTCGTCGCCGGGGTGCTGGTCCAGCTCGCCATCGGTGCCGTCTACGCGTGGAGCGTCTTTGCGAAGGCGATGCAGAACGACCAGGCCTTCGGGTGGTCGAAGGCTCAGGCGGCGGTGCCGTTCGAGGTCGCCATCGGCATGATCTTCGTGGGCAGCTACATCGGCGGACGCATCCAGGACCGGCGAGGACCGAGGGTCGTCGCGCTGACCGGCGGCATCATCTACAGCATCGGCGTCATGCTCGCGTCGTTCGCCGACAAGGACCGCTTCTGGATCCTCCTGCTCGGCTACGGAGTGCTCGGCGGCTTCGGCCTGGGCATGGCCTACATCGTGCCGATCGCCATGCTGCAGAAGTGGTTTCCCGACAAGCCGGGACTCATCACTGGCATCGCCGTGGCCGGGTTCGGCTTCGGCGCGGTCATCACCGCGCCACTCGGCCAGCGGCTGATCGCGGGCGACCCGTCCCTCCCGACGAAGGCGTTCCTTCCTCTGGGCATCGGCTACCTCGTGGCGGTCGTCATCGGCGCGAGCCTGTTCCGCAACCCCCCGACCGGCTACCTGCCCCCGGGCATGAGCGCACCGGTGCGTGCTGCCGACGCCACGGCGACCGCGCCCACGAAGGACCCCGTGCCCGCGGCGGACTTCACGGCTCCCGAAGCCCTGCGGACGCCGCAGTGGTACCTCCTGACCGCGATCCTCACCCTCAGCGTGACGGCCGGCATCTCGCTGATCTCGGTCGCCGCGGGCAGCGCGAGCGACGTCGGCGGCTACTCGACGGCCGCTGCGGCCAGCCTCGTCGGCGTGCTCGGTCTCTTCAACGGAGGCGGCCGCATCCTCTGGGGCTGGCTGTCCGACCGCATCGGCAAGATGCCGGCGTTCATGGGGATCCTCGGCATCCAGGGCGTGTGCCTGCTCCTCATCCCTCACGTCGCGTCGCCGGCCCTCTTCGCCGTCCTCGCTGCCCTCGTCTACACGTGCTACGGCGGCGCGTTCGGCACGATGCCATCGACGGCGGGACGGTTCTTCGGCGTCCGCAATGCCGGAGCGATCTACGGACTGATGCTCATCGGGTGGAGCATCGGCGGCATCGTGGGCCCGCTGCTCATCTCGTCGCTCATCGGCGAGCAGAAGGCGTACACCTTGGCCTTCACCGTGGTCGGCCTCATTGCCCTTGTCGGGATGGCGCTGCCGATGCTGACGAAGAAGCCCGCGCCCGCGACAGCACCCGTCACCGCACCCGAAGCGCGTGATCGGTCCGCGGGACGAACTCACCGATGACGGTTCCGCCAGGGACCTCGCCGGCGATGAGCAGGCCCCCGCTCGTCTGGGCGTCGGCGAGGAGCACGAGCTCCTCGTCAGCGACGGACGCCTCGAGGTGCGGTCGCACCCAGTCGAGGTTGCGCCGGCTTCCGCCGGGCACGTAGCCGTCCCGCAGCGACTCGCGGGCTCCGTCCAGGTAGGGCACCGCGCGGGCGTCGACGACAGCTGACACCCCTGACGCCCGCGCCATCTTGTAGAGGTGGCCGAGCAGACCGAACCCGGTCACGTCGGTGGCCGCACGCACTCCTGCAGCGAGGGCGGCCACGCTCGCTGTGTCATTGAGCGCGACCATCGACTCAACGGCCTGCGGGAAGACCTCACCGGTCGTCTTGTGGCGGTTGTTGAGGACTCCGACGCCGAGCGGCTTTGTCAGGCTGATCGGGAGGCCGGCCTCGGCGGCATCGTTGCGCAGCAAGCGGTTCGGGTCGGCCAAGCCCGTCACGGCCATGCCGTACTTCGGTTCAGGGTCGTCGATGCTGTGACCGCCGGCTACCGGGCACCCGGCAATGCGGGCCACGTCGAGTCCGCCCCGGAGGACCTCCTGGGCGAGCTCGCGCGGAAGGACATCGCGCGGCCACCCGAGCAGGTTGACCGCGAGGATCGGGCGGCCGCCCATGGCGTAGATGTCGGAGAAGGCGTTGGCCGCCGCGATGCGGCCCCAGTCGTATGCGTCGTCCACGACGGGTGTGAAGAAGTCGGCCGTGGCCAGCACCGCGATTCCGCCGTCGATGCGCACAGCGGCCGCGTCGTCGCCGTCGTCGAGGCCGACGAGCAGGTCCTGCGACGGGACCCCGACGAGGCCGCGCACCATCTCCTCGAGCTCCCCGGGCGGGATCTTGCAGGCGCATCCCCCGCCGTGGGCGTACTGGGTGAGCCGGGTCGTCGTGCGTACGGTCGTCACCCGTCAACTGTATGCGGAGCGAGGGCTGAGGGGGTCCCGCGGGCACAGCCCGGACGTGTGCGGGCGACGCGTGACCGGCGCCCAGCCGGAGTGGGTACGGTGGGGCGTGGAGGTGTCTGGGCACCTGGTGGTCCCCCCGGTCTTCAAAACCGGTGAGGCCGAGCATCTCGGCCTGGCGGGTTCGATTCCCGTCCACCTCCGCCAGCTCTCACCACTCGTGGGCAGTCCTCGGATGGTGGCAGACGCAGTGTCGGACGCAGTGTCGGAGAGGAGTCGACGTGTCGCAGGCAGACCCACGACGGAGCGTCCCGCGCACCGACGTGCTGCTCGCCCACCCGGACCTGGCATCCGCGTCGGCTCGGCACGGCGCTGGCATCGTCAAGGCGGCGGTGCGAGCAGCCCAGGCGCGAGCGCGTGCTGGAGAGATCGAGCCCGGCGACGTGGTCGCGGCGGCCCGGGCGGCTCTCCCCGTACGCAGCACCACCCTGCGGCCGCTCATCAACGCCACTGGGGTCGTCGTGCACACGAACATCGGCCGGGCGCCGCTCTCCGACGCCGCGGTCGCCGCGGTGGTGGCTGCAGCGGGCTACGTCGACCTCGAGTACGACACCCTCACAGGGGCCCGCGCCCGGCGCGGACGGGGGACCCTCGAGCTTCTTCATGCCGCCGTGCCCGCGGCCGGCGACGCCCTCGTGGTCAACAACGGGGCGGCCGCCCTCGTCCTCGCCACGACGGCCCTGGCCGCAGGGTGGGAGGTGGTATTAAGCCGCGGCGAGATGATCGAGATCGGGGACGGGTTCCGCCTGCCCGACCTCATCGCCTCGACGGGAGCCCGGCTGCGCGAGGTCGGGACCACGAACCGCACCCGACTCGCCGACTACGCCGCCGCCGTCGGCCCTGACACGGGCTGTGTGCTCAAGGTGCACCCGAGCAACTTCCGCGTAGAGGGCTTCACCAGCGCTGCCTCCGTGCGGGAGCTCGCGTCACTCGGCGTGCCGCTCGTCGTCGACATCGGCAGCGGGCTGCTGCGCCATGACCCACTCCTGCCCGACGAGCCCGATGCCGCAACGGCGCTCGCTGACGGTGCGACGGTAGTGACCGCGAGCGGCGACAAGCTCCTCGGCGGCCCACAGGCCGGTCTCGTCCTCGGCGAGGCAGACACCGTCGAGCGGTTGCGGAGGCACCCCCTCGCCCGGGCGCTGCGCGTCGACAAGCTCACGCTCGCTGCCCGAGAGGCAACCCTGCGTGGACCGGTGGTGCCGGTCGCCGCATACCTCCACGCCAACACCGACGCGCTCCTGGCGCGCTCCGAGCGTCTCGCCGCTGCAGTGTCGGGTGACGTCGTGCCCGTCGAGGGGCGGGTCGGCGGCGGAGGGGCGCCCGGAGTGCCGCTGCCCGGCTGGGCCGTCTCACTGCCCGAGGCGTGCGCGGAACGCCTGCGCGGCGGTGAGCCCGGTGTCGTCGCACGCGTCGTCCGCGGCCGCTGCCTCGTCGACCTGCGGTGCGTGCCCCCAGACCGAGACGGCGATGTCGAGCGTGCCGTTCTCGCCGCACTTGCCGACGAGATCACCGACGGGGCGTGACCGGTGCACGTCATCGCCACCGCCGGGCACGTTGACCACGGCAAGTCGACGCTCGTGCGCGCCCTGACCGGTATCGAGCCCGACCGGTGGGCGGAGGAGCACCGTCGCGGCATGACGATCGACCTCGGCTACGCCTGGACGACGCTCGCCTCGGGCGTCGACGTGGCGTTCGTCGACGTGCCCGGACACGAGCGCTTCATCGGCAACATGCTCGCCGGCCTGGGCCCCGCGCCGGCCGTCCTGCTCGTCGTGGCCGCGGACGAAGGGTGGCGTCGGCAGTCCGCCGAGCACCTTGCTGCCGTGGACGCGCTGGGGATCTCGCAGGGACTCGTTGTCGTCACCCGGAGCGATCTTGCCGATCCGGGGCCCGCGCTGGCGCAGGCGGGCGAGCAGGTCCGCACCACCAGCCTGGCAGGTAGCCGCGCGCTCGCCGTGTCAGCTCGCACCGGGCAGGGGATCGACGACCTGCGGGCCGCCCTGGACGACCTTGTCGCCTCCCTCCCGGCACCCGACCGCGGTGGACGCACGCGCCTCTGGGTCGATCGGTCATTCTCCATTCGTGGCAGCGGGACTGTCGTTACGGGGACGCTCGGCGCGGGGACGATCCGGGTCGGCGACGAACTCGTCGTGCATCGCGGGTCGGGCGTCACCCACCGGGTCACGGTGCGCGGTTTGCAGAGCCTCGAGCAGACACGGGACGCGGCATCGGGTGTGGCCCGGGTCGCGGTCAACCTGCGCGGCGTGGGCGTCGATGACATCGCGCGTGGCGATGCGCTACTGACGCCCGACGCCTGGCACGTGACGAGGACGCTCGACGCACGTCTCGTCCCCAGCCCTTCGCCGCCGGCCGGCGCGTCCACCGTCTCCTCGGACCCGGACCGGCTGCCCTCGCACGTCATGGTCCACGTCGGCACCCTCGCAGTCGAGGCCAGGATGCGGCCGCTCGGCCCGGGTGCGGTGCGCCTCGCCCTGCCGGAGCCCCTGCCGATCGGCGTCGGTGACCAGTTGATCCTGCGCGACCCCGGATCGCGTCGCCTGGTCGGGGCGCTCGTCGTCGACGCGGACCCGCCCCCACTCGACCGCCGGGGCGCGGCGGCCCGGCGGGGCGAGGTGATCGCCAACCTC
>Ga0209540_10002954_pt1 | contig 11825 bp, 13 predicted proteins | sample BarGraIncu01121A_FD_184501 | JGI IMG/M metagenome (GOLD analysis project Ga0209540, IMG submission 184501) | Arctic peat soil microbial communities from Barrow, Alaska - Barrow Graham LP Incubations 011-21A (SPAdes) (version 2) | ecosystem: Environmental > Terrestrial > Soil > Wetlands > Peat... | reverse complement strand
TGACTTCCTCGTCGAGGCGGTCGAGCAGATCGCCCAGCACGGGCGCGCCGAGCGGAATGTCCAGGGCCAGGGTCCAGCCAGGGGCCGGAAAGGACAGGTGGCCGCCGCTGGGCTGCCCAAACCGTTTGAGCACCGCCAGGAACGAGGCCAGGCCGGTGTCACTGAGCATCTGGATGCACCGGCGGAGAGTGTCCTCGGCGCCGAAAGGCACGACGAACTGGTACTGCAGAAAGCCCCTGGGACCGTATATACGGTTCCACTGCCCCACACCATCCAGGGGGTGGAAGAACGCCGATATGCTCTGAATCTCGCCCCGACGCTCCCTCGGAGCCTTGCGGTACCACACCTCATTGAAGGCTGCGACGCTCGCCCGGTTCAGTAGTCCTGACGGGAAGATCGGGGGTGCGACCGTCAGCTGCTTCGGCCGGAAATCCAGGCCGCGATCCCGCAGTTTCTGGGGTAGCTGGTCGCGGGTGGCCGGCCAGCCCCGGGTCAGCACTGACCGCCCCAAGGAAGAACCGCGGGTAAGGCAGTCGATCCAGGCTACCGAGTACGTATACCGGTCGTCGCCTTCGGCCATGCGCCGCAGCAGGTCGTCCAGGTCCACGCACCGCTCGGTGTCCACCAGGCAGTAGGCCGACTCGACCTTCTTCATTCTCAGGGTCGCGCGCAAGACCAGGCCGGTAAGGCCCATGCCACCGACCGTGGCCCAGAACAGCTCCGCCTCCGGGGTCAGCGCTGCGATGGTGCCATCGGCACAGAGCAGGTCCATGGCAACCACGTGACGCCCGAAGCTGCCATCCACGTGATGGTTCTTCCCATGGATGTCGGCAGCGATCGCGCCACCGATCGTCACCTGCCGCGTCCCTGGAGTGACCGGCACGAACAGCCCCCTCGGCAGCAGGAGCCGCATCAGCTCGTCGAGGCTTACGCCGGCTTCGACCTCGACCAGCGCCGTCTCGGTGTCCACCGACAAGACGCGGTGACGCGTGGTCATGTCCACCACGACTCCGCCACCGTTCTGCGCGGCGTCGCCATAGCTGCGTCCCAGCCCACGAGCAAGCACCCCCCGCCGTCCGGCATCAGCGATCAGCCGGACAAGCTGTGCGTCCTCGCCAGCCGAATGGACCGTTGCCACGCTCGGGCTGGTCCTACCCCAACCCGCTAGTGGGCGGCGACTATCCATGCATCCTCCTCGACAGGGTGTCCAGCCGACTCTACCCAAAGGGCTGCCTCAACGCCGGGACACGCGTTCGGGCTTCGAGGTCGACAGAATGCACGCCGACTATCTGAAGCAACTTCTCGCTGCCGCGCCCCTTGCCCGTCGGTTCCATGATGGCTGGCGGGGTCGAAACGGGAGTGGGCGATCCAGAGGTTGTCTCGGCCCAGGTGCACTGATCACAGAAGTTAGGAACACGGTCGGCTGGTGATTTGCCTCCGAGTGCGGTGTGGCCGCGGTGGTGGTGTGGCCCGCGGGACGGGGAGCCGTCCCCCCGTCTCCGCGGCGGCTCTTCAACTTGGTTGAGTCGGCCTGGGGCGCGGTGCCGGGATTACTCCCGGTCCGTTTCCCCAGACCGCTCGCCGAACCCGGCGTGCGACTTTCACCGCACCGGGCTCTCCACAGTTCCTGCCGCCATGGCGGGGTTATGCAGGGTCCAGGGGTTGGGGATCGTGTTACCCCGCCAGCGATACCGAGTAACCGGCACCGCTTCGAGGTTGAACAACTCGATCCCGTCCACCGTGATCGGCCGCCACCGCCCATCGGGTGTGGTCAACCGGCGCCGAACGTCCTTCCACCTCCAACGGTGCAGCGTCCGCCACCACTGGACCACCCGCCACCAGGCGAAGTGGGCCAGTGAATGCAGGGTGTGCTTACACACCGCGTGCTTGAAGTAGTTGGCCCAGCCGCGCATGATCTGATTGAGCCGGATCAGCACGTCCCTGGGATTCTGCTGCGACGTCCTGTTGGTAAGGGCACGGATCTTCGCCTTCAACGACCGGATCGGCCGGTGCGCGATGAAGGTGTAGACGTGCCACTGGTTCGTGCCGTACTTGCGGCGCCACTGGATGTGGAACCCCAAGAAGTCGAACCCTTCGCTCATGTGCACGATCTGGGTCTTGGCTGCCGACAGCACAAGACCCAGTGGTGCCAGCACTACAGCGACTTCTTCGCGCAGGGCCTCGACGTCGGCGCGGGTGCCATGCACGAGTACGACGAAGTCATCCGCTTATGCTGACCGCCGGATTATGCCGCGTCTGGCGCGTTGATGCTGGTGGGGGCGTTGGCGAGGTCCTCTGGATCGGCATAACGAGGGTCGTGGTCGGCTGATTTTCCTGTCTGTATAGGTGGGTACATACCCAACCGTCAGACGGGAGAAGATCATGGATGTTGGCGAACGTCGTTCGGGCCCTGCACCGGTAGTGATGAGCGGGCCGCTGGCTGTGTATGAGCCGGCGGTGCGGATGGCGATGACGCAGGCGGGGTACGCGCCGTCGTCGGTGGTAGAGGCTTCGGCGGCGATGCGGCGCCTGAGCAGTTGGATGAGCGGCCGGGGCCTGACTGCCATGGAACTGAGCCCGCTGGTAGTGGAGGAGTTCCTGGCCGCGCGACGCCGGCGGTGTCGTAACGCGGCGGTCTCGCGCCGCTGGGTCGGCGCGGTGTTGCGTGCCCTGCGCGAGCAGGGCGTAGTACCGGCCCGGAATCGGGTTGCTGCCACTGATCGGGAGGTCCTGCTGGGCGAGTTTCGCCTGTGGTTGACGGCCGAACGGGGCTTGGCTGCCGAGTCGGTACGTTGCTACAGCGGCCAAGGCGGCAAGTTCCTGGCCAACCTGCCCGACCCGCTCGGGGAGTCGTTGTGGCGTCTTGACGCCGGGGCGGTCACCGCGTTCATCATCGAGCAGGCGAAGGCGGCAGGCAGTGTCTGGTCGGCGAAGGCGCAGGTCACCGCGACCCGCGCGCTGCTGCGGTTCCTGCATGTCCAGGGCCTGATCCCGGCATCGTTGACCGCGGCGGTCCCCGGCGTGGCCGGCTGGCGGCTCGCAGCACTACCCCGAGGCCTGGCACGTGAACAGGTGCAGGCGCTGCTGACCGCCAATAGCAATGTCGCGACGCCCGCAGGGTTGCGTGATCACGCGGTCCTGGTGACGTTGGCGCAGCTGGGGTTACGCGGCGCGGAAGTCGCCGCACTTCGGCTCGAGGATGTGGACTGGCGCGGTGGACAGATCGTGATCCGCGGTAAGGGTGCACGGATGGAACGGTTGCCGCTGCCCGCCGAGGTGGGTACCGCGTTGGTCGCCTACCTCACCGGGGCACGCCCTTCATGCGACTGCGCCACAGTGTTCGTCACGGCCCGCGCCCCGCATCGGCCGCTGACGGCGGGCACGGTCCGGGCAGTCATGGGTCGTGCCTGCCAGCGTGCGGGTATACCCAGAGTCGGGGCGCACCGGCTGCGGCACTCGCTGGCCACGGATCTGTTGCGGGCAGGGGCGCCACTGGCCGAGATCGGGCAGGTTCTCCGGCATCGAAGCCAGCTCAGTACTTCGGTCTACGCGAAAGTCGACCACGACACGCTACGGACGCTGGCGCGGCCATGGCCCGGGAGCACACAGTGAGCACGATCCGGCGCCAGGCCGACGACTACCTGGCGATGCGCCGAGCACTGGGGTTCAAGCTGACCACGTTCGGGCAGAAGCTTCTCAGCTTCGTCGACTACCTCGACGCCCGCGACATGGACGTCCTGACCACCGACGCGGCGCTGGCATGGGCGATGGCCACGCCGCGCAGCAGCGATGAGGTGCACTGGAGCCGCCGGCTGATGGTGGTGCGGATCTTCGCCCGGCACCTCGCGGTCCTCGAACCGGCCACGCAGGTCCCGCCAGTGGACCTGCTGCCGCATCACTACCGGCGGATCACCCCACACCTGTACACGCCGGGCGAGATCACCGCACTACTTCACGCCACCGACGCGTTGCTGCCCGAGCTGCGGGCGCTCACCTGGCGCACACTGATCAGCCTGCTCGCCGTCACCGGGCTGCGCACCGGTGAAGCCTGCCGGTTGGACCGGGCCGACGTCGATCTGCACGACGGGCTGCTCACCGTACGAGACACGAAGTTCGGCAAGCACCGCCAGGTACCGGTCCACTCCAGCACCGTTGAAGCGTTGAACAGCTACGGGCAGGCCCGCGATCGACTCCTGGCCACCCCGGCTACAGCGTCGTGGTTCGTCTCCACCCGCGGCACCCGCCTGGACCAGGCCAACCTCCCGCACACCTTCGCCCACCTGGTCGAAGCTGCGGGCATCCAGGTGCTGGCCGGGCAGCACCGCCCACGTCTACACGATCTGAGGCATTCGTTCGCTACCGCGACCCTGCTCGGCTGGTACTGCGACGGCGTCGACGTGCAGGCCCGGCTGCCCTGGTTGTCCACCTACCTCGGGCACGTCGACCCGAAGTCGACCTACTGGTATCTGAGCGGGTCACCCGAGCTGCTCGCGTTGGCCGCCGCACGCCTGGGGAGCGCCTTCGGGGAGCAGCCATGAGCAATCTCGCGCCCCTGCTGGAGGGGTTCTTCACGGACAAGCTGGCCCGGCAGCGCCAAGCCAGCCCGCACACCATCGCCGCCTACCGCGACGCCTTCAAGCTGCTGCTTGGCTTCATCCACCAGCGCACCGGGCGGCAACCGTCCCAGCTGAGCATCACCGACCTGGATGCCACCACCGTTGGCGCGTTCCTGCAGCACCTGGAGAACGAGCGGGGCAACACGGCCAACACACGTAATGCCCGCCTGGCCGCGATCCACTCGTTCTTCCGCTACGCCGCGCTGCGCGACCCCGAACACGCCGAGCTGATCCAACGAGTGCTGTCGATTCCACCCAAACGCCTGGGCCGGGCGATCGTCAGCTACCTCACCCGGCTCGAGACCGATGCGCTGATCGCAGCACCCGACCGCACCACCTGGCTCGGACGCCGCGACCATGCCCTGCTGACCGTCGCGGTCCACACCGGGCTCCGGGTCTCCGAACTGACCGGGCTGACTCTCGTCGACGTCCAGCTCGGTGCCGGTCCGTACGTGCGCTGCCATGGCAAGGGCCGCAAAGATCGCTGCACACCGCTGACCAAGCCCACCGTCAGAGTCTTGCGAGTCTGGCTGGCCGAACGCGGGGGCAGCGACGGCGACCCCCTGTTCCCCACCCGTCGTGGCGGCGCGCTCAGCCGTGACGCGGTGCAACGTCTCGTCACCAAACACGCCACGGCAGCCTCGCGCACCTGCCCGTCACTGTCGACCAAGACCGTTACCCCGCACTGCCTACGGCATTCCACGGCCATGGCGCTTCTGAAGGCCGGGGTCGACGTCACGGTCATCGCGTTATGGCTTGGCCACGAATCAACCGACGTCACACAGATGTATCTGCACGCCGACATGAGCATCAAGGAACGCGCCCTCGCCCGGCTCGCACCCTCGGGCACAGGCTCCACCGGCCGATACAAACCCCCGGACAGCCTCCTCGCCTTCCTGGACGGCCTCTGACTCCACGCCGGAAACACGACGCCGGATTATGCCGACCAGATGGCGAGATCGCCCTTTAACAGCAAGGCCTCTCGAGCCTCACGCGGCATAATCCGGCGGTCGGCATAAGCGGATCTATGCCGCGCGCGGCATAGGTCCGCATAACGGACGACTCGCCAGTTCGGCAGGTCCTTGCGTCGGCGCCGGGCGCGACTGCTGGAGGTGGCCATGGACCCGCTTGCCTGCCACGACCCATGCAGGTGCTCATCGAGCACCGACAGGGCAATGTTGGCCAACAGCGGGGACAGGATGCCACCTTGCGGCGTGCCGGTATGCGTCTCCCGATTCTCGCCGAGTTCGGTGAGAATCCCTGCTTTGAGGAACGCCTTGACCAGCAACAGCACCCGCTTGTCCTTGACCCGCCGGCGCACCCGGTCCATCAGGGCTGCGTGGTCGATGGTGTCAAAGCACGCCTCGATATCAGCATCCAGCACCCAGCGGTAACCGTGGGTGCCGAACTGGTGGATCTCGGCGATCGCGTCATGTGCTCGCCGCATCGGCCGAAACCCATAGGAGACCGGCACAAAGTCGGCCTCGAAAATCGGTTCCAGCACCAGCTTCAGCGCTGCCTGAACGACACGGTCCGCCACGGTAGGAATACCGAGACTGCGGACCTTGCCCGACCCGCCCGGCTTGGGGATCTTACGTTCCCGCACCGGAAGTGGGGCGAATGTGCCCGCCTTGAGGCGGGCACACAAGTCGTCCAGGAACCCGGGAACCCCGATCACCTCTTCGACGTCGGCGACCGTGAGGCCGTCCACACCAGGTGTCCGCGACCCCGTGTTACCCGCAACCCGGTCAAACGCCACGATCAGCGTCGCCGGGTCATACACGAAGTTGAACAGGTCGTCGAACCTGCGGCCAGGATCGGCCGCCGCCCAACGGTGAAGCTTGGCCTGCATCTCCGATACCCGACGACGTGGACCTACAGGCCCATCCTCCGCCGGGGCGCCACCATTCGGTGGTGCATCTTTCGGCATTACAGCCTCCATCCCTTCTCGAAACTGCTGCCGCCCTTCCCCATGTATCCGGCTCTCCCGGACTCGGAGTACTACGGCGGCTCCGCCCCGTCCCGGACCGATCGGTCGACGGTGGACCCAGCCCAAACACCACGCCGGAAGCGTGGGACCGGGCAAGGACCGGAACGGTTCCCGTGTTCACTTACAACTCGCTCGACGAAGGAGGAGCCCAACTCTGTCCCTGCGGCATCGCCACAGTTACCCCGCAGCACTTCACCGTGGCCTCCCGGGCGAACATCCACATGCCCACCCCAGAGTTCCCCACCCGACCAACGCCGGAAATGGGTGCGCACCGCACCCGGCCCATATCCACCAGATTGGAGCCGGTGAGCCCTTAAGGGACGTAGTAACGCTGGTTCCTCGCGTACTCCTCTTCGTCACGCTCGCCGGACCCACAACATCTGGCAGTACTGGCATGTCCCGGCTTTGTCAGGGCTGCTCCCACCCTCCCCGGCACCTCCCGGGCAAGGCTGCCCTCAGCTGCACCGCCCTGCTGCGACAGGACGGCGATGAAGGTCTCCCACCTCCATTCGAGTTGTCAACGCCTCACGGCGCACATGGATCGAGGCTGAGGCCGCACCGCCGACGATGACGGCGGGTCTGAAGGCGAGTCTCGATAGTTGCGGGCAGGCCGGTGGCAACCACCGCCGCGTTAGCCGTATCAGGGCAGGGCCGATGATCGCCAACAGTGTTCGAAGCTGCATCGAGGTTCGCCGGCGTGGGACCACGTCGCCCCGTCGAATAGTGCCCAGGGCCCCTTCGATGTCGCCCAGATGGGCGCTGTCGAGGACCGGACTGCGGTCCGTCGGGTCGTTTGTCATCAGGGACTCCAAACACAGGAGGCTGCGCCCATGCAGGGCGCCACAGAGTCAGGCGGGCACACGTGACCAAGACACGCGGCACAGTGGAGACGTCGTCAGGAAAGAACGCCGCCCATGAGACCCAATACTCTGGCGGCCGGGAGTTGGCCTACAGCGCCCGTGAGAGCGGGCCGGGGGGTTGGGAGCGGATATCAGCGGGCGGGCAACTATGTCCGGGACTCATACCCCTCACCCCCGTTCGGGCCAGGCGCGCACACGGCGCGCAACCTCTTCTACCAACGTGATCAGTCAAGCGTGCGCATCACTAGACTGTCAAGTGGTTGCGCAACTATCGTGAGTTTGACGCCACCAGATGGGGAGACCAATGACAGGAACATCCAGCCGCACCGTCCCGGACCGGGACGCATTCGCCGACGCCGCCGAGGTCTTCCAACTGCTCAGCACCCCTGGTCGGCTCCATCTGCTCTGGTTCCTGTCCAACGACGAGGTCGACGTCACCACCCTCGTCCACGCCATCGGAAGCACCAAAGCGGGGGTCAGCCAGCATCTTGCCAAGCTGCGCCTCGCCGGCTGGATCGAAGGACGACGAGACGGACGACACATCCTCTACCGAGTCGTCGACCCCCACATCGTCACGCTGGTCCATCAAGCCGTCGAGCACATCCTCGACCAACGAGCAGAACGCGGAACCGGACGAGACGCTGCCAGCCATCCGCTCACTTACAAGACTTGAAAGAAGCAGGGAAACTCTCGCAAGGCCGATTGGGTACAGGTACCGAGCCTGATCGTCGTCGTGACATGCATGACCATTCCGGACGGCACTCGGACCAGCGGTGTGACGTGCGAAGGAGTTGTTCGCAAAGAGCAGCTGGTCGTCCAGCTGACGCAGGGGGTTCATCCTGGGCCTTTCGGATTCAGTTGCGGCCAGTTGGGCGCGGCGTGATTTGAGCATCAACGGGACCGGGAAGAAGCGGGGTCAGGGGTCGTCGCAGCGCGATCCACTGCTGTTCTGCTGTGCCATATCTGCGTACGGGTCCGCTACCCTGCGCACCGGGGCGACGGTGCGTTCGTCACACAGAGCTGAATTCGGGTCTATCTTGGCGCTGTGGATGCTCCTTCAGGCGACCTCCAGCGGCCATCGACGTGACAGCCCGGGCCCCGGCCAATCGGGCCACGGATCGGCCATCGTGAGCCGGTTCAAGCCCGGAGACCCACTCGACCGGATCTTCGAAATTGGGATCATCCTCAAAGGACTCGACGGCGTCCTGGAGACTATTGGCGGACTGCTCCTGCTCGTCGTCACCCCGGCGACGATCAACCGTCTGACCGTAGGGCTGACCCAACACGAGCTGTCCCAAGACCCCCACGACTTCATCGCCAACCACCTGCTGCGCTATGCCCACGGTCTGACCGGCTCCGCAGTCACCTTCGCCGCCGTGTACCTCTTTCTGCACGGCCTCACCAAGATCGTGCTGGTGGCAGCGCTGCTACGCAACCAGGTCTGGGCCTACCCCTGGACGATCGCCTTCCTTCTGATCTTCATCGGATACCAGCTGTACCGCATCGTTCTGGAGCCCACCTTCGGGCTGAGCGTCCTGACCATCTTCGACGCGTTCATCGTCTGGTTGACCTGGCGAGAGTGGCGCAAACAGACAACAGATCGTGCCACCCGTCCTCGTGAGTGACACCGATGCGCGGCGCGGCGCGCCTGCGCCCTGAATGATCACAAAGACGTGGCCACCGAACGTCCGAAGATGCCGCGTTGGCTGTGCGTTCTGGTCCGGTAATGGATCCTCACCGGACCAGAACGCACGCCCATCGCGGCCATGAGAGTGCGACCGGCAGGTCTGGACCTTCCTTTGACCCGGTCAGCGATTCTGAACTGTCACAGCCGGGTACCACATAGGCCCGTTCCTGTGCCTCGCTGCGACCCCCGAGGCTTGGTGATCCCTGCAGGTGCCGACGGCGCGCCTTGGTCGAGTAGGGGCCCGTCTTGCCATTGCTGCCGTGGCGCGTGGTCAGGGAAGTGGTCGCAGCAAGGAAACCCGTGACCGTCGCGGACTTGCTCGGGTCCGAGAACCGCATTATCAGCCCGGAACGGTGCCAGCCGACGAGCCGAGGTCCCGGAGGTACCCGGCCTGGTTCCACTGGAGGATGACCGGGGTATCGCGTTCGTACCCGAGCATCGACACGGTCGCCGTGGCCAGGGCAAAGTGTCGTCCGGACGGCACGTCGAGACCCAGCCAGCGAGCGGCAAGCACACGAAGCAGGTGACCATGGGCGAAGATCGCCACGTCGCCGCTCTCATCAAGCGCCCTGCCGATGGCGAGGTCGGCCCGCCTTCCGACGTCAGCGGCCGATTCGCCGCCGGGCACCGGCGCCGTCCAGATGGTCCAGTCGGGCACGCTGCTTCGGATCTCCTCGGTCGTGAGACCTTCGTAGTCGCCGTAGTCCCATTCGACCAGCTCCTCAAGCACCCGAACCCTCGCAACGTCGACGCTCGCGCGGCGAAGGGTCTCAGTCGCACGCTGAAGGGGACTGACCAGGACGGCAGCGAACGGTCGGCCCCGCAGCATCGACCCGAGCGCGTCGGCCTGGCGCTGCCCGAGCTCGGTGAGCGCGACATCGGTCCGTCCGGTATGGCGCCCGGTACGGCTCCACTGCGTCTCGCCGTGGCGGACGAGGACCAACTGACGTCCGTTCATCGCGACACCCAGGTCGACAAACTCCAGTCGGCGGCGCCGACGAGTCCACTGTCGTCGCCAAGAGATGCCTGACTGACCACGATCTGTGCGGCCAGCTCACATCGTGGACCGTAACGTTCCAATGAAGTACGGATCTGCCACGGCCCTAGGGGACAGCCCCCATGCCCTGCGACGAGCCCGGCACCCTCTGTCGAGAACACCTCCAGAGCTGCATTGAGGGCACGGCCACGGCGACCTATCAGAGCCCAGGCCCACAGGTAGATGATGCTGACGATTTCGCCCGCAGCGATCAGAAGGTGCACGCCTCGCAGGACGAGTGCGCCTCGCCCGAGGCTCGAGGCGGGAGTGAGCAATCTGTCATTCATGCTGCGAGTGTCTCAAGACAGTGTCGATTCAACGACATGCCCGCGGCCACCGGAGCCCCGGAATCCTGGCGGTCCTCCCTACGCTATGTGAGCCAGAAGCAGGGTCGAGAAGGGAGGATACATGGCAGCGAGTGTCGAGTTCGAGGATGACAACGGACAGGTGGTGCGTTACGTGCGCCACGCCAACGGCGGCGGGCTGGTCTCACCGCGCGCGGGGGTGCACGAGGGTGCGATGGTGGCCTCCACGGCCTACGTCGAAGCCGGTGGGCAGGTAGGCGACCGCTCTCGGATCGACGCAGGCAACACACTTTGCTACACGACCTCTCGGCCCAGGCATTCACGAAGGCATCCAAAAAGGTCAGACCCTTACACAGGGTTGTCCCTGGCGTCCTCTCTGACCCCCGAGCGCAAAGCTGGGTTGGGGGCTGCCGGAGGTTCTACCGCGTGACCTTGTGCGATTCAGTGGCCATGGCGTCTGCGCAGGTGAGAGGCGTGCTTTCGCTTGGTCCGATTGTTGTGTCACGACAAGAATCCACGCCCGCCTTCTCAAATCCTGCCCCGATTGCGGATCCGGATGCGTAACACCCCGCCCAGCCAAGTTGGCGTACCTGGCGCATAATGTAGGTATGAGCACAGATCTGACCGAACTATCCGTCAGCCAGGCGAGGGATCACTTCTCCGACGCCGTGAACCGGGCTGCATTCGGTGGTGAGATCACCTATGTCACCCGTGGTCGCAATCAACAGCGCGCCGCTGCGATTGTGCCAGCCGAGCTCGTCGAGCAGTACGAAGCAATGATCGACCTCGAAGACGGTCGGATCGCTCTCGAGCGGCTGGCAGACCTCGAGGCCGGCCGTACTGCGGCGGTCCCAGCAGATGAGGCAGCTCGGGCACTCGGGCTGTGAGTGCAACAGGGCCCTACACCGTTCAATATGACCCCAAGGCTCTCAAAGAGCTGACCAAGCTCGACAAGCCAGCAGCGCGCCGCATCGTCAAGGCCATCGATGCCTTGAGCGTCGGCCCGCGACCGAGCGGCGCAAGACCTCTCGTCGGATATCCAGACCTCTGGCGGATCCGGGTCGGTGACTACCGGGTTGTCTACACGGTCAAAGACGCGGAACTCGTGGTCCTCGCGCTGCGGGTCGCCCATCGCAGCGCGGTTTATCGCAATCTTTGAGGCGGCCTCCCGGAACACCCATGGCCGACTCAAGAATCCCGTAGCACGATGGCTTACGGGGGCGCGAGTGCAGTTCGGTCGCGGCTCATCGGGTCAGGGGGACAGCGTCTAGTCGGGCGGAGAGCCAGTCCAAGCCGGGGCCCATTTCCTGGGACCATGACTCAAAGTTGTG
>Ga0209540_10002953_pt1 | contig 11825 bp, 6 predicted proteins | sample BarGraIncu01121A_FD_184501 | JGI IMG/M metagenome (GOLD analysis project Ga0209540, IMG submission 184501) | Arctic peat soil microbial communities from Barrow, Alaska - Barrow Graham LP Incubations 011-21A (SPAdes) (version 2) | ecosystem: Environmental > Terrestrial > Soil > Wetlands > Peat... | reverse complement strand
TCAGGACGGGGAATGAGGGTAGAACCATTTACTTTAATGATGCAATCATAAAATGTTGTTTCCCCAAGTATGTATTGCACAGGCTTACCGGTCTTTAGTTCATTAGTGAATTCTATAATTTTTTCTGCCTCAGTATTTGTAACAGGTGATCCTGAATCATAAAGCTGATGCAACTTTGTCAGGCCAGTAACAGTCTTAATAAGGATATCGGCAAGGGCTCTTATTTCTGTTTCCCTGTAAATGCCCGTAAGTTCCTTTGCCAGATAAAATCTGATATCTTTTATTGTTTGTATCTTGACACCCATAAGTCAAATTTAGTATTTTCACTGAAATGACGGAGACAAAAGATATTAAATTCATGCGTAGATGCATCGAACTGGCTACAAAGGCCGAAGGTTTTACTTTTCCTAATCCGATGGTGGGTTCAGTAATCGTTCATGAAGGTAAAATAATAGGAGAAGGGTATCATCTGAGATCCGGAGAGTCCCATGCGGAGGTAAATGCAATTAACTCTGTTTCTGATAAAACAAAGCTTAAGTCATCTACGCTGTATGTCAACCTGGAGCCATGTTCTCATTTTGGAAAGACTCCTCCATGTTCAGATTATATTATTTCAAATGGAATCCGACGGATAGTGATCGGAACAACCGACACAAGTGAGAAAGTATCCGGGAGAGGGGTAAAAAAGCTACTTGATGCCGGATGTGAGGTCAAAGCCGGGGTTGTTGAGGCAGAATGCAGAAGACTGAACAGAAGGTTTTTTACTTTTCATGAAAAAAAAAGACCCTATATAACTTTGAAATGGGCACAAACTGCTGATGGTTACCTGGATATCTTAAGATCTGATGATCATAAACCAGAGCCAACCTGGATAACCGGCAAGCCTGAAAGAGTTCTTGTTCATAAATGGAGAGCCTCCGAACAGGCTATACTCGTTGGAGCAGGGACAGTAAGAGCAGATGAACCAAGGCTTAATGTAAGGGAATGGAAAGGTAACGATCCATTGAAATTAATTCTTAGCAGTTCAGGATCTGTAATGAAAGCATCATCTCTTAATAATACAAATAGCAGAGTTGTTGTTTTTACACATAATTCTGATGCAGAAATTAGGAATGGAGTGAAGGTAATTCTTGAGGAAAGTGAGCCTTCATCTGTCCAGATATCAAGGTATCTTTATTCTTGCGGCATTCAATCGCTGTTTATTGAAGGAGGAGCTGACGTATTAAATCATTTTATTTCGACCGGTTTATGGGATGAAGCAAGAATTTTCAGGGGTAAGGATTATTTTAGGAATGGTGTCAAAGCTCCTTTAATAAACGGGATACTCTCTTCAAAGACATTTTTCAGCGGGAGTTCCCTTGAAATATATTTAAAGAATGGAAGTTAGGACACCTGCAGATTGATAATTAGAAGAAATATTTCTATTTTTGAGATATCGTTAGAGAAATTAAACTAAGTCTAAACAATATGAAGAAGCGAGTATTTTTTATTGCAACCATGATCCTCGTGGCAGTAAGCGTTTTTGGACAAAGTGCCAGGAAGTCTTACAAAGCAGGGACAGAGTTTGTTGATAATCTGAAATATGATGACGCTATCGTTCAGTTTACAAGCGCCATTAACCTCGAACCTTCAAATCCTGACTACTACTATGCCAGGGGGCAGGCTTATGAAAAGCTTTCTAAATATGCTGAAGCTAAAGCAGATTTTGAAAAGTCATTGGTTTTTGCGCCAAAAAATGTTGATGCAGTGATCAGCCTTGGTGCAGTTTGTAACAAGTTGGGCAAGTATGAGGAAGCCTTGAAGTTTCTTAATCGCGCTGCAAAACTTGATAAGCGAAATACAAGGGTTTATCCTGAAAAGGTTATTACTCTGACAAATCTAAAGAAGTACGACCAGGCGCTTCAGGCTTCAGATACTGCAATAATAATTAAAGATACCCCAATGGATTACTATTGGAGAGGCATTGTATACAGAAGACTCAACAATGATATCCTTGGGGAAAAAGAATTAAGGAAATCAATTTCGAAAGACAAAAAACTGGCTGAACCAAGAATAGAGCTTGCTGATCTGCTTATTTCCACTAATCCTAAAGAAGCTATGGAACAGTGCAATGAAGTCATTAAAAATAACGACCGGAATACAGCAGCATATATTCAGAGAAGCAAGGTGTTCAGGCAAATGCTTGATTATCCGAGTGCCATCAATGATATTTCCAAAACAATCCTTATTGATCCGGCTAACCCGGCATTTTATTATGAAAGAGGTAAATGCTACCAGAAATTCAATCAGCATGCTAATGCGATTAATGATTTTTCGAAGACTATCTCTCTTAATACAGCGCTAAAGGCAGAAGATCCCGATGTTTATTATTCACGGGCCTCATCGTATGAAGAAATTATGGATTATGATAAAGCCAGAGCCGATTATAACAAGATTACATTTCTCTCGAAGTACGATGCAAAAGCACGCGAAATGCTTGAACTTTCGCAGAAGAGACTTTATGACTTAAACAGGGAGACAGATCCTCCTGAAATTGCAATTGTCAGTCCTGCGCCAATAAAAGATACGGTAGAAATCAAAGGAGATAAAACGACACTTCTTATATCAGGTTCTCTTAAAGATAAAAGTAAAATAAAATCATTTAAAATTAATAGTGAGAGTGTTATCCTGGTAGAAAAGAACGGTGAAAATGATTTTCTAGCAAATATTAATGTTAATGGAATAGATAAGATTACTTTTTCTGCAATCGACGATTATGATAATGAAAAGGTTCTTAATTATGCAATAAAACGCACTGAAATCAATCCTCCAAAAATATTTATTATTGCCCCATACACATCTGAAGAAGGACAGGTTTTTCTTGAATCTACTACACCAAACATTGCTATTCAGGGTAAAATTTCAGATGAGAGTCCTATAAAATCAATTACCGTAGGCAATTTTACTGCAAGCTATAATCCGAATGAATTGAACCCTGCCTTCACAGCCACTTTAAATGTTTCAGATTTGAATAAGTTTACCGTAGTTGCCGAAGATATTTACGGTAACAGAAAAGAAACTGAATTTATACTTAACAGGGAAGGAGCCGGTATTTCTGCCAAAAATCCGATGGGAAGGACCTGGGTGGTGTTTATTGAAAATTCAAGTTATGAGACTTTCGCCAGCCTTGACGGACCAATAAAAGATATCAGTACTGTTCAGAGAGCACTGGCTAATTATGATATACATAACTATATTCATAAGAAAGACATGACCAAAGCCGAGATGGAGAAATTCTTTAACATTGAGCTCCGCGACCAGGTTAAGAAAAACCAGGTTAAATCGTTATTAGTCTGGTATGCTGGTCATGGCAAATTCATTAACGATGTCGGTTACTGGATCCCGGTAGATGCGAAGAGGGATGATGAGTTTACCTATTTTAACATCAATTCATTAAAAGCCGGGTTACAGGGATATAGTGATGTTGTTGTGCATACTTTGGTTGTCTCCGATGCATGTGAATCAGGTCCGGGATTTTATTCGGCAATGCGATCTGCCGGCGAGGCTCCGACTTGTGATAATGTTCAGGCCACAGGCGGAAAGTCTGCGCAGGTATTCTCATCAGCAGGATATGAACTCGCGGTTGATAATTCAAAATTCACGGCAACATTTGCTAATGCTTTGATGAATAACAAGAATGCCTGTATACCTATTGAAACGATTGTTAAATTAGTGACTGCTGCTGTTACGACAGATAAAGGACAGAAACCCAAGTTTGGTAATATACAGGGACTAGATTACATGAAGGGGACATTCTTCTTTATCACAAAATAGGATCTTATATGTCAGCCATAAGCATCATTAAGTGCCAGGCAAAGTTTTTTGTCTGGTTTGTGCTTGTTTTAACTGCCACAATTTTACCACTTAAAGCACAGAAGTATTTTTTTGATAATTACAGCAATAAGCAGGGGCTAAGTGAGCAGAAAGTTTATACACTTCTTCAGGATTCAAAAGATTACATCTGGCTTGGAACTGCAAATGGTTTGTCACGTTTTGACGGGAAGAAGTTTGAAAACTTCACATCGCGCGACAATCTTGCTTCAGGTGGAGTTAAATCTATAAGCGAGGATTCTTTGGGATATCTCTGGTTTGGTCATATGAATGGAGGCGGAATATCCCGTTATAATGGTCAGATATTTCAACAAATAGCCTTCGACTCATTAAAAATCACAGGCGATATAACAAGTATTGTACAGATCAAAGATAAAATATGGTTTACCTCTTACACTGACGGAGCAATTCAGGCTGATTACCCAATAAAGGACTTAGAGCATATTAAAGCGAAGCAGTTCAGAGGCAAGGAGGGTCTGAGTGATCAGGTTTTTGGTTCAACTGTGATTAAGGGAGGTTCATTTATATGTATTACTGATGCAGGTCTAAAACGATATAACGTAGAGGAGAAGAAATTTGAAGGCTATCGTATGCCTCATATGACTACATATTTCATTACCACATCTTTACTTGAAGACAGAAACGGGAACAAATGGTTTGGCACTTATAATGGGGGAATTTATAAGTATGTCACATCTGAAAGCAGGATGGTTTATTATGATTTAATCAGGATGGGTGTTTCAAGTAACGCGATTAGCTGTATCACTGAAGATAGCAGGGGCCGGATATGGATTGGAACCTGGGGAGGAGGGATAGCCGTTATTGACGGAGAAAATTTCCGTAAGTTTAATACGGAAAACGGACTCAAAGCTTCGAAAATATACAAAATTATTGAAGATGTTGAGGGCAATATCCTGATTGCTGATCAAAGTAACGGGCTTACTATATTTAAAGGTGATGCATTTGAAATAATCAACGAAAAGGAGATACTTCCCGATCCAAATGTCAATGCTATATACCAGGATAGTACCGGGGCATTATGGTTCGGGACAAATGCAGGTATTTCACGCTATTATCCGGGTTCAGATAAAAAACCCTTGTTTTATAATAAGACAAATAACTCACTTTATATAGACATCAGGTTTTTCAGGAAGGACAAGGATGGAAATTTATGGATCGGAGCAAACGATGGTGGAGTGATCCTTTACAACATGAAGACTTCTAAATTTGATGCTCAGCCATATATCAACTCAATTCTCTATAGCGACGGACAGGTAAAGGCATTGGAGATTGACAAGCAGAATAATCTATGGATAGGTACTAATGAGGGCGTTGCTTTAGGTACTATTAATCAGCAAAATTTCCAGAGGTACACACTCATGGATAGTTTAACAATATTCGGAATTACAACCCTTTATTGCGATCCGAATGGCGATATGTGGATTGGTACCGAACCCCGGGGCCAAAAACCTGGCCTGATCAGATATAATTCAGCAAAAAAAATTTTTAAACCTGTTTCTGTTCTTCCGGGGATAATCCCGAAGACAATGGTAATGGATAGGAAGGGGGTCTTATGGATTGGTACAGGTCAGGGATTAATTGCATTCAGGAATGATTCTGTACTTTCCACTTTAACCAAGGTTGATGGACTTCTTTCAGATAATATTAACCTTTTAACTACCGGTGATGACGGCAGTATCTATATCGGCACAAACATAGGACTAAACAGATATTTTCCCGACAGTAAAAGGATCTTTTCTTATACTGAGAGAAACGGATTTTCTGGGATTGAAGCTAAACCCAACGCAGTATATAAAAGCCCCACGGGAGACTTGTGGTTTGGGACTGCTAATGGTGCCATACATCTGAGTCCTTCTCAAACATCAACCAGGAGTCTCGATCCACTCACGCACATTATGGGTATGCGGGTAAATTATGAAACGAGGGAAATGACCACCGGGCTGAAATTAAATTATAATGAGAAATCTGTTTTGTTCGACTATTACAGTATCTGCCTTACCAACCCTGATGTTGTAAGATATAAAGTGAAACTTGAAGGAGCAGACGAGGACTGGCGACCTGTAACTGACCAGACTACTGCAATCTATTCAGCATTACCTCCCGGAAAATACACATTCAATGTGATAGCAAGTAATAGTCAGGGTATCTGGAACAGTAAACCCTTAACGTTTCATTTTATGATAAAACCACCATTTTATCTTACCTGGTGGTTTATTCTCGCATCATTCGTACTAATTGTTGTTATCGTAGTAACATATATTAAAATAAGGGAACAAAACCTGATAAGAGAAAAGATAGTTCTTGAGGAAAAAGTAAAAGAAAGAACTGCCGAGGTAGTTCTGAAAAGCAGGGAAATAGAGGAGAAAAACAAAGATATAACGGCAAGTATAAGATATGCAGAGCGTATACAGAGGGCAATGCTCCCACGGGAGGACACATTCGAGGAAACTTTCGTTCTATTCATGCCAAAGGATATCGTAAGCGGTGACTTTTACTGGATGTATGATAATGGTGACTGGCAGTTCATAGCAGTGGTTGACTGCACTGGGCACGGTGTTCCGGGTGCTTTTATGTCAATTATCGGGCATAACTCTTTGAATAAAGTTGTAAGGGAATACGGACTAACACGTCCTTCTGCTATTGTGGACCAGCTCAATGTTGAAGTAATGAAAGCTCTTATGCAACGCCATGAAAAAGCAATTAACGACGGAATGGATCTGGCTCTGATAGCTTTCAACAAGAAAAATTATACACTTGAATTCGCCGGAGCATATAATCCGTTGTATGTTGTAAGAAAAGGAGAAGTTATTGTCTATAGAGGTGACAGATTCCCGATTGGAATGACAACCATGGATGAGAGGAAAAGCTTTACCAATCAACCTGTCGATATTCAGCAAGGAGATATGATATACATGTGTTCCGATGGTTATGCAGATCAGTTTGGATCTCCGGCTATTAAAAAATATAAATCGGGAAATATTAAAAAACTCCTCTCAGAGATATGGCAGCTTCCTGTAAATGCGCAAAAAGAGAGGCTTGAAAAAGAGATATTGGATTGGAAAGGTGATCTGGATCAGGTGGATGATATATTATTTATTGGTACGAAAATACCTGAAAATTAAATCCTTGCAATACTTCGCGGATCGTTGTGCCAGTCTTCTTTTTTACCGAGGAGAGCGATAACTTCTTCTTCTGTGCCCGCAATTTCCCACATGCCTTTATGTTCATATCTGAGAAAGTGACCGGATACCATATGTTCTAGAAATTCAATAAATGATTTATAAAAATTCATTGTGTTCAGGATTATGATCGGACCCTGATATAGACCGAGTTGCTTCAAAGTCATGGCCTCTGTTAGTTCTTCAAGTGTACCGACCCCTCCGGGCAACGCGACAACAGCGTCTGCCAGTGTAAACATCTGTTTTTTTCTTTCTCCCATATCGGTAGTGATAATCATCTCGCTTACACCACGATGATCCCATCCTTCATCTTTCATGAATGAGGGTATAACGCCGGTTATTTTTCCTCCGTTTTCAAGAACCGCATCAGCGAGTCTGCCCATCAGCCCTATCCCGCCGCCACCATATACTACATCAATTTTAGCCCGGGCAAGCAGCATCCCAAGATTTGCAGCAGCGCTTGCATATTCATTATCGATACGGCTGCTCGATGAGGCAAATACACAAATTGTCATATAAGGTTATTAAAAAGGCCGTTACAGTTTATCTGAACGGCCAAATCCAGTATTTTATTTTTTAAATAAGAGCATTTAGTTTTACCACGAAGTTGCTCTTAGGAACTGCCCCTACCTGTTTATCGGCAATTTTTCCATCTTTGAAAAAGAGTATAGTAGGTATATTCCTGATACTATACTTTGCAGCTACAGCAGGGCTGCTGTCTACATCACATTTTACAACGAGGGCTTTCCCTTCGAATTCATGAGAAATTTCTTCCATGATCGGAGCAACCATCCTGCAGGGTCCACACCATTCAGCCCAAAAATCAACCAATACAGGTTTGTCGGACTTAATAACCACATCATCGAAGTTCACGTCATTTACCTCAATTGCCATAATATTTTATATTTTAAATAGTAATAAATATCTGTTGCAAAGATAGCTAATTAACTTTAAATTCTATTCCGGGATGGTCTTCAAGATAGGTAAGTAATTCGTTATTTAACCTTATCCTGAATGTTCTGGAAAACATAGGCAGAGAAATTTTATCATCAGGATCAAGGAAAAGAAATTTCAGTTCGGTTTCACCTTTGTGCTCATTAATCAGTTTTTTCAGATCATTAATCATTTCATTATTTATATTTTCCGGATCGATTTTCAGAGTAACTGTTTTAATAAGTTCATCCTTGACACTCGATAACAGATTAATTGTTTTGATCCTGAATTCAATTTCTTCTTCTTTGTACTTTCGTTTCTGTACCCTACCTTTTACAAGTAGATAATAGCCGGCAATAAAGAACTTGCTGTTGTCAATGTAATCCTTGTCAAATAACATGAACCGGAAGGAATCGGAATAATCCTGCAATGTAAATGACCCGTAAGGTTTGCCATTTTTACCAATGCCGGTTTTTATGTCGGTCACCATTCCTGCTACCACAACATCACGATCAAGATATTCGCGGAGGTTCTGAAGGTCGGCAAGGGTTGCAGTTGTAAAAGTGTTTATCTCAAGTTTGAAGTCGTCGAGTGGATGCGAGGACAGATAGATACCTATTACCTCTTTTTCTCTGTTGAGTTTTTCGAGTTTGGGCCAATCGGGGCAGGGTGCCGGTTCGGGTTTTATCATATCAAATCCGCCAGTTTCGCCAAAGAGAGATTGTTGACTCGATATTTTTACACTCTTGGAATTATTTCCATATCTTATAATACTTTCAATAAAGCTTGATCCTTTGATGTCGAGAGAAAAATACTGTGCTCTTGTTATTTTAGAAAAGCAATCAAGTGCACCAGCAACTGCCATAGCTTCAAGGTTTTTCTTGTTAAGGGAGTTAAGGTTTACTCTTTCAACAAGATCATAAATGTCTTTATAAAGGCCATTTTTTTCTCTTTCATCAATAAGCTGTAATACAGCACTTTCGCCGACTCCTTTGATTGCCCCAAGTCCGAATCTTATATTTCCATCTTTATTTACCGTGAATTTCACGTTACTCTCATTTGCATCGGGCCCTAGCACTTCCATCCCCATTCTACGGGTCTCGTCCATAAAAGTTGTGATCTTTTTGATATCACTTATGTTACGGCTGAGTACAGCAGCCATGTACTCTGCAGGATAATTAGCTTTCAGATAACCTGTCTGATAAGCAATGAGGGCATAGCAGGTTGAATGTGATTTATTAAAAGCGTATTGGGCAAATGCTTCCCAGTCGGACCATATTTTATTTACAATTTCTTCATTATAACCTTTCTTTGAACATCCCTCCTGGAACTTCAGCTTCATTTCGTCCATAATGGAACGTTTCTTTTTTCCCATGGCTTTTCTAAGGGAATCAGCTTCACCTTTCGTAAACCCTGCCAGTTCCTGCGACAGTAGCATCACCTGTTCCTGGTAAACAGTAATTCCGTATGTGTCGTCGAGATATTTTTCCATTACAGGGATCGGATAATCGATCTTTTCAGTACCATGCTTCCTGCGGATAAATTTTGGAATATACTCCATCGGTCCGGGACGGTAAAGAGCATTCATGGCAATAAGATCTTCAAGCCGGTTCGGTTCCAGATCTCTCAGGTATCTTTTCATACCGGTTGATTCAAACTGGAATATTCCTGTTGTCTCTCCGTTACTGAAAAGCTCAAAAGTTTTTTTGTCATCAAGAGGCAGTGTATCAATACTGATATTTATACCTTTTGACTGTTTTATGTTATCAATAGCATCTTTGATAATGGAGAGCGTCTTCAGACCCAGAAAATCCATTTTAAGAAGACCGACTGACTCAACATGGCTTCCGTCATATTGTGTTGCATAAAGATCAGTATCTTTTGCCGTGCAGAGAGGAATATAATTGTCGAGAGAGTCTTTCCCGATAATAATGCCGCATGCATGTACTCCTGTTTGTCTGACTGAACCTTCAAGAACCTCGGCATATTTCAGTGTTTGAGCTATCAGTTTATTGGAAGATTCTCTTTCACGGGCAAGTTCCGGTACTTCGGCATAAGCTGCTTTCAACGTTATCCCGGGTCGTTCAGGAATAAGCTTTGCAAGCCTGTCAGCATCAGGCAGAGGCAATTTTTGCACACGTGCAACATCACGTATTGCCATTTTTGCGGCCATCGACCCGAAAGTGATAATATGAGCAACCTTATCGTGTCCGTATTTATTAACAACATATTTCAATACTGCTTCTCTTCCGTCTTCATCAAAATCAATATCAATATCTGGCATTGAAATACGGTCGAGGTTTAGAAATCGTTCGAAAAGAAGACCATATTTTATCGGATCTATATCTGTGATTCTCAGACAATATGCTACCGCTGATCCGGCAGCTGACCCTCTTCCGGGTCCTACCGAGACTCCCATTTCTCTTGCAGCGCGCAGAAAGTCCTGAACAATAAGAAAGTATCCGGGGAAACCCATTTTGGCAACCATTTCCAATTCAAAATCCAACCGGTCGGTCTGTTCCTTTGTCAGTGATCCCCATCTGTCTTCTGCCCCTTTGTAGGTAAGGAACCTGAGATACTGGTCCTTATCAGTATAACCTTCAGGCAGGTCAAATTCCGGCATAATGGGATCATGATCGAGCTTGTATTTTTCAATTTTGGCAACCAGGCCGGCCACATTATCTATTGCTTCAGGAACATCGCTGAAGATTGTACGCATAGTCTCTTCATCCTTAAGATATTCCTGCTTTGAATATCTCAGTCTGTTTGGATCATCTATGTCTTTGGCGGTATTAATACAAATCAGCCTGTCGTGAGCTTCAGCATCCTCAGCATTAATGAAGTGGATATCGTTTGTTGCTATGAGGCGCACATTATACTTGACGGAAAGTTTTTTAAAGGCCTCAATAACTTTTTGCTGAAGCGGAAATGCAGACCGGTCCGCATCGGGATCATAAGTCTCATGTCTCTGAATCTCAAGGTAAAAATCTTCACCAAAAATGTCAAGATAACTCTTGAGAGCAGCCTCTGCGCCCGACATTGTCCCATTGAGAATTTCATCCTGAACCTCTCCGGCCAGGCATGCAGAAGAAGCTATAAGTCCCTCCTTATACTTGATCAATAGTTCTTTATCGATACGCGGTTTATAGTAAAAACCTTTTATCCAGGCAATTGAAACCAGTTTGATAAGATTCTTATATCCGGTAAGGTTTTTAGCCAGGAGAATCAGGTGATCTCCGGAACGGTCCTCTTTACCGCTTACATCTTCTATCGATCTTTTTGCCACATATATCTCACATCCGATTATAGGTTTTATCCCTTTTTTTGTTGCGCTGTTATGGAATTCTTTAACGCCAAACATGTTTCCATGATCGGTGATGGCAATGGCTTCCATTCCCAGTGATTTAACCTTGTCGATCAGCAAATGGATATTAGAAGCCCCATCGAGTATAGAGTATTGAGTATGAACGTGTAAGTGTGCAAATCCTGCCATAAGTGGGAATAAAATATTCGATTAGAAGAGTTAACAAAAATACGTAAAATAGAATTAAGATCACGTAAGTCATTCCCTTAACGGGGAAAAATCCGTTTGATATTTATTAACAAATGTAAAGTCAAAAGTTCATTTTGTTAATTTGTAATTAAAAACAGGAGTAATTAAATTATTTTGATGGTTTGGTTTTAAATTAAAAGGATATTTCAGTGATTTTGAATAAAAACTTTAGATTTGCACTAAAAGATTATAAATTTGTTTTATGACGTTAACCTGCGTTATAAACAGTAAAAGGGATTCGTTGATTCCATTTGAACAATTATTATAAC
>Ga0209540_10002952_pt1 | contig 11829 bp, 10 predicted proteins | sample BarGraIncu01121A_FD_184501 | JGI IMG/M metagenome (GOLD analysis project Ga0209540, IMG submission 184501) | Arctic peat soil microbial communities from Barrow, Alaska - Barrow Graham LP Incubations 011-21A (SPAdes) (version 2) | ecosystem: Environmental > Terrestrial > Soil > Wetlands > Peat... | reverse complement strand
GTCGTGTTGCACAGTGACGGCCACGTTGCTCATGAGTTCGCCCAGCTCTGCGGGTATACCGTCGAGCGCCTCGCTCACCATCACCTCGAATCGCTCGGGATCAACTTCGACCATGCAGCAAGTGTCCTACCCGACGCCATACGCGCCGCGCTGAGGCATCCGCTCATCCGGATCTGAGCGGACAGCAGTTGTGGTCGCCCGCATGCCGACAGGCGGCGAAATGACGCAGCTTCTAGCCGTCAGCTAGACGAGCGGGATCGCGGCTACGAGTGGGGACTTCCTTCTCGAAAGCGCCACGCCAGGACGCTGTCACACCTCGTCGTCGACAGGAGCGCTAAACAGGTCGACCCGCTTCTGGATCTCTTCGAGGTCGGCCGGCTGGTCGCGCTGAACCCACATCATGGAGGTCTCGGAGGGCACAGCCTGCGCACAGGGTTGCCCGAGGTCGTCATCTCGCAGAGAGGAAGGGTCCAGAGTCACATCAGTGCACACGTACCAGACCTGTCCGAGGTCGATCTGCTGACCAGACACCATAGGCGCAAAGGGCACGCTGAAGACCACCGTAGTCGCGGTCGTACCGCCGAAAGTCAGTTGCTCGCTTGAAATGTGCGGTGTTCGTGCGGGTTTGATGCGTACGACCTCGCCTCTGAGAAGTCGTGCGCTGTTCGAGATGGAGTTGCTTTCAGTGAGCGTGAGTTCTTCGGGGATGAGTAGCTTCACCGACGTCTGCTCTTGGATGAGCAAGAGGTCCTCGACGGTCTTGACGAGCTTATCCAGGTGCAGGTCCGGCCATAAAGGATCTGTTCGAATCAGCGGCACTCCGGGGTGGGTGACCGGCCCATAAGGCCGGGCCAAAACGATCTGGTTCGGAGCATGGATGGCCGCAAGGACCTTAAGGGCCGGGAGGATCGCGGCCGGCGGCTTACCGCTCGCGTTCAGAGAACGGAACTCGATGTTGCTCGTCTTTGCCTCTAGGTCGGTCAACAGCTCCATCTCGAACACTTCGGCATGGTCCCGACCGTGCGCTCGCACTCCTGACTTGTCGAGACCGACGGTGACCGGTTGCATTTGGACTGGGACCTCGGCCAATAGTTCGTAGGTGGCGTCTCGGACTTGCAGGCGGATGTCGTAGGGGTCCCCGGAAGGGTCGAACACGTAAAGCGCGCCGGCCTCGAAATCCCCACCGAGCCCGCCCGGTAGGCCGATGCTTCCTGAGACTGCGCCTTGTGGGGCCGTGAACGGGGTGCCGTACTTCTGGAACATCTTCAGGTCTTCATCGAGTTTGGTTCCCGGTTCGACCTTGATATCGAAGTTCAGCGGGATGGGCCGCTCGTTAACGGCCTCGGCGAAGCGTGCGTAGACGTTGACTGTCAGGCATGGCTTCGAGGGGTCGGCGTACCCCATCTGGACGGACGCCACGAGTCCCTCAGACGTGACCAAACTAGCCCGTCGGCTCTTGTCGAGATGGATGTCGTAGGCGAAATGCGGGTCAGTGTCGAGGAGCGCCTGTACGGCCTGCAGCCGGTCGAACACGGAGGCCGGGGTCACTATGGCGACTTCTTCTTTGTTGTTCTGCGGGATGCCGAAGGCTGCCGCTAGGGCATCCGTCGCAGCACGCATCCGTTCACTGCCGTTGAGGAGGTAGTAGTCAACGAGCTCGGGGTAGGTGCCCGCGAGACCATCGACGAAGTTGAATCCGCGCCATTCGCTATTCCAGTCGTAGCCAGCGGTCATCTCGTCGAACCAGGTGACGTTGCCCGGCGTCGGGTCCAGCGGCATGGTCAGGTACCAGTTGCGTACGGAGAAGTGCTCCTCGCTGTCGACCGTCTTCTTCAGGCGAGCCAAAGACTTCTTGATCTGGGTCTTCTGACCGTCGGTCAGGTTGGTAGCAAACTTCTTGACCTGGTAGACGTCGAAAGGCCCAGGGGTCTCAGTCGGAACCTTGATGTCGATCCCGCCATCGCCAGATGCCGGCCGGATGACCTGTGCTGACGGGTTCTCGCGACAAAGCATCATCGCCACGACATGCTCGATGTCGGCGCCGTCATAGGTTGTCCAAGCAACACGAGCCATGAGCACAAACCTAGCTGCGTAGACGCGGCCGAGGCTGCGCTGGCTCGTCGCCGACTTCGGACGCATCGAATCTAGAGACGGGTGTGCAGGCCCGGATGCCATCCATATGAGGCGGTGATGTGCTCGCCTGCGGCACGGACATGAGGTATGCGCACGTCGGCATGTACAGGCGGTCCGCGCCGTGGTCGGGCGCCGCCCGTCAGCCGCATGGGCGGACGCTCGCACAGGGCGAGGGGGTTTGCGACGCTGGATTGGCCGCACCCCTCGCGGAATGACGCACTCAGCGCGGCAATAGCGGACGACGAGGCCGGGGTGTCAGAGGCGCGTGTCACGCTCAGTGACATGACCTTGTACGTGGATGGCAGCTGGGAGGGCTGGTCCGGGGACACCATCCGCTTTCGGCGAACGCATATCAGGCGGCCGGGTTATCGCTGATCACCGGTTGCCGTTCCCTCTACGACGCGAGGTACGGCGGGTTCTGCGATGCTGACACCGCACAACAACTGGCCCAACCAGTCCCCGGAACCGTCCTGCCATTTGCTTTCGACCAGAAACTGGAACTCATGGCCGACCCCGACCCCGACGTCGCCGCGCAGCCGCAGCTGTACTTCAACGCCGCCCGCCTCGACCAGTCGCTTGTCACGTCCGGAGCCGACTACGTCGCGCTCGTCCGGCCACCGCTGGACCATAGCCGAGCCTGTCTGAGGCTGGAGAACGAGGAGCGGTATGGGGCGCAAGCCCGCGTGGCGCCATGGGCGAAGACGATCACCTCGGCCGCAGTTCGGCGGGTTCACCGAGGGGCGTCTGTAGTTTCCTGGATTCGTGGCGCAGACGTGGAGACGGGGATGTGGATTCCGTCGCTGGCGCTGGTGATCAAGTCGCTTTGCGCGGTGCGGACGGCCACGGCGAGTGCGCCTACGAGGCTGGCCCGTTCGCCGAGAGCGGAGCGGATCACTGCGGGAGGGAAGGGCGCGAGCTCGTCGATCAGCTCATCTACACGGGCGACCAGTGCAGTGTTGGCTCCGACTCCGCCGGTGAGGATGATCGTTTCGGGGTCGATGATGGCGCAGATGGACGCAGCAATGGCGGCGATGCGCTGGCTCTCCTCCTCAACCAGGTCCATGGCGGGTTGTTCGCCGTTTGCTGCCCTTGAAAACAGTTCTTCAACACTGGTGGGGGGGGTGTCGGCGTGCCAGCCCGGTCGGGCCCGGGCGTTGTGCAGGAGCGTGAGTCCGCCAGCTTCATCGGGGGAAGCGGGACGGAGGCGTTGGTAGCCGCGGTTCAATGGCAAGAAGGCAACCTCGCCGGCGCCTCCGTGCGCTCCTCGCAGAAGCTGGCCCTCGTGGACGATTCCAGCGCCTACGCCCGCTCCAACAGCGATGACGGCGAAGGTCCGTAGCAGTTGTGCTGCCCCCTGCCACTGTTCACCGAGGGCGGCAAGGTTGACGTTGTTGTTCAGGACGACGGGAGCCCCTAGACCGGCTTCCAGCGGGTTGCGGAAGTCGTAGGGCTCGGGCTGCCCGATGTTCCACGCGTAGTGGACGGTCGAGCCGTCCGCGGCCACCACGCCTGGAACCGATACCCCGACGCCAGTCAAAGCGGCGCCAGCGAAGGGGGTGCCATTCCTTAGAGCTCCCACAAGGTCTACGGCCTGCTTGACGATGTCGCGACCACCCGATGTGGAGGTGGCTTGGCGGGTTTCGACGAGCAACTTGCCACGGGCGTCGCTCAAGGCCACGCGAAGGTTGCTGCCTCCGATGTCGACGCCTGCGACCAGAGCGGCGTCCGTTCGCAACTCATACAGGAATGCTGACCTTCCGAGCATGCCGCTGCGCTGGCCGACCTCGCTAATGAGTTGCAGGCCTTCCAGCCGCTCCATCGCTGTGAAGACTGTGGGACGCGAGAGATGACAGGCCAGCGCCACCTCGGGACGTGTGACCGGCTCGTGCTGGCGAAGCAAGAACGTCAGGACCTTCTGAGCACTCGACCGCGCGGCTACTGCGTCCATGCCGCCCCCTGTTTTGACTCATGTCCTTGACTCATTCGGTTCTGCTGAGCATACTCTCCTTATTAAGCAGATTGCCTAACAAAAGGATGCGCCATGAACCTCAGCGAGACGCCCCAGCCGTCGGAGCTTGTCGGCACTGGCCCCACCCGCCGGGTGGTACTGACAGTTGGCGGCGGATTAGGCCTGGCCGCCTTCCTTGCTGCCTGCGGTGTCAGCGGTGGCGGCGGTACGAGCGGAGGTGCCGGGAGCGGCAAGGGGACTATCCGGGCACTGGTCATGAAGCAAGCGGGCTACTCCGAGGCGGACATCCGCAAGATGACTGGATCCTTCCAGGCGGCCAACCCCGACATCAAGGTCACCCTGGACTTTGTGGCGTATGAAGCTTTGCATGACAAGACAGTCGCTGCGGCCCCGGCGGGGACCTATGACGTCGTGCTCATCGACGTCATCTGGCCGGCCGAGTTCGGCACTAAGAAGATCATCGCTGACGTGTCGAGCAAGTGGCCGGCCAACTGGAAGCAGCAAATGCTCGGCGGTGCTGTCGCCACGCCGCAGTACAACTCCCACTTCTATGGCGTGCCATGGATCCTGGACACCAAGTACCTCTTCTTCAACGCCGCGCACCTGGCCAAGGCCAAGGTAGACGCCTCGGAGCTGGACACATGGGACGGTGTGCTCAAGGCGGCCCGCGCCCTGAAGGCCAACGGTGTCACAAAGTACCCGCTGATTTGGTCCTGGCAGCAGGCTGAGGCGTTGATCTGCGACTACGCCACGCTGCTCGGCGCGTTCGGCGGCACCTTCTTGGACGGCTCAGGCAAGCCCGCGTTCCAAAATGGCGGAGGCGTGCAAGCGCTAGAGTTCATGCACCAGAGCATTACCGACGGTCTGACCAACCCGACATCGACGCAGTCCCTGGAAGAGGACGTCCGTCGGGTCTTCTCCGCCGGCCAGGCCAGCATGGCGATGAACTGGACATACATGTTCGGCATGGCCAACGATCCCAAGCAGAGCCAGGTCGCCGGTCACGTTGAGGTCTTGCAGACGCCTTCTGGCCCGGGTGGGCGACCGGGCGTCAACGGCAGCATGGCTCTGGCCCTCAGTGCCGAAAGCAAGAACCAGGACGCCGCATGGAAATACATCACCTACCTGACCAGTCAACCAGTGCAGAACAACTTCGCCCTCAGCTCGTTGCCCGTCTGGAAGAGCTCATACGACGACCCTGCGGTCGTCAAGACGAACCCGGCAGTGGTCAAGCAGGCAAAGAAACAGCTTGCTGACCTGATCCTGCGCCCTCAGGTCAAGAACTACAACGCCATCTCTCAGGTCCTGCAAACCGAGATTCAGAACGCGCTGCTCGGCAAGAAGTCTGCCCAGCAGGCGTTGAACGATGCCGCCGACAAGACCACGCCCCTGCTCGCCAAGTGAGCGCAACCGGCGTCGCAACCGCGCCAAGGAAGAAGCGGCGCGCGCGGGTAGGTGGCAAGGGGGAGGCGCGTTTCGCGTTCCTTCTTCTGCTGCCGGCCATTCTGGTCGTCTTCGGGGTAGTGCTCTATCCCGTCGCCCGGACCTTCGTGATCTCCCTGTTCGCTGTGGACAGCCCGCTTCCGGGGTTCTACCCCTTCGTCGGGCTCAGTAACTACACCCGCGTCTTTCATGACCCTGCCTTCTACGGCGTCTTGCGGAACACGCTGTACTTCACCCTCGTGTCCACCGGCGCCGAACTTGTCTTGGGTATTGCCGTCGCGCTGCTGCTCAATGCCCCGTTGCGGGCGCGGTGGTTCTGGCGCAGCCTGGTCGTGCTGCCATGGGCACTACCCACCATCGTCAACGGCGCATTGTGGAGATGGATCTACAACGGACAGTACGGCGCGCTGAACGGATTGCTCGACGCACTGCACGTGTCCAGCACACCCGTTCAGTGGCTCGGCTCGCCCTTCCTGGCGCTGAACATGGTCATCGTCGCCGACGTCTGGAAGAACACGTCCATCGTCGTCTTCTTCATCCTCGCCGGCCTGCAAACCATTCCTACCGACCTGTACGAGTCGGCCCGCATCGACGGAGCCAGCGCATGGGCAGCGTTCTGGAGACTCACGCTGCCGCTACTTGCGCCGAGCATCGCAGTAGTCCTGATCTTGCGCACTATCGAGGCGTTCAAAGTCTTCGACATCATCTACGTCATGACCGGCGGCGGACCTGCCAGCGGCACCCAGACCGTGGCGTTCTACACCTACCTACAGGCGTTCTCAAACCAACTGTTCGGATACGGGGCCGCACTGGCCTACCTTATCGTGTTGGCGGTCTTCGCCCTCGCAATGGTGTACCTGCGCATGTTGCGCCAAGGCCAGATGTCGGGCGTCGAATGAGGCACAGCCGCAGCTACATGATCGCCATCCACGTCGCCGCAATCGTCATGGCGGTGGTGATCCTCCTGCCCTTCGCATGGCTGATCATCTCCAGCATCTCCCCAGCCACGGACCTGGTCTCTGCACACGTTCACTGGTGGCCCGCTCACCCCACCCTGTCGCGCTACAAGGCGGTCTTCAGCTCCTCGGGCGGTGGCGACAACGTCGCCGCCAACTTCAGACTCGCCATGATCAACAGCCTCATCGTCGCCGGGGCCACCACCCTCATTTCCTTGACCGTGGGCGCGCTAGGTGGTTACTCCTTCGCCCGACTTCGATTCCGGATGCGTCGTACCTCACTGTTCACCTTCCTGGCCGTCTACATGCTGCCACCGATTGCCTTGGTCATCCCGCTGTACCTGGCGTTGGCGAACCTGCACCTTCTCGACAGCAAGATCGGACTGATCCTGACGTACTGCTCCATCGTCACGCCCTTCTGCATATGGACGATGAGCAACTACTACCTGAGTCTGCCGGCAGACCTCGAAGAAGCCGCACGCGTCGACGGCTGCTCACGACTCGGCGCGTTGGTGCGGGTGATCCTGCCGCTGGCAGCACCAGGTCTGCTCACCACAGCCATGTTCGGCTTCCTTCTCGCCTGGGACGAGTTCCTCTTCGCGCTGATCTTCACCTCCACCAGCAACGCCAAGACCATCCCCGTGGCGATCGCCGAGTTCACCGGCAAGTACTCCTCCGACTTCGGTCTCATCGCTGCCGGCGGCGTCCTGGCCGCCATCCCACCCGTGATTCTCGCCGTGCTCTTCCAGCGCTTCATCGTCGGAGGACTAACCTCCGGCGCTGTGAAAGGTTGACATCTCATGCTCTTTACCGAAGGCATTGCCGCCCAGCCCAACGTCCTCGCCCGCAGCGCCAAGTCACTTCGCGACGCACTGCGTGACCTGCCCCTCCTGCGCCCGGGTGACGTCATCGCGCTCGTGGGTATCGGCGCCAGCGAGCACGCTGCGGCCAGCGCCGCGCCGGTCTGGCGCGATCAGGGTCTGCGGGCGTTCGCGGTGCCCGCTTCTCAGTTGCTGAAGACCACGATACCCGTTGCCGACCTCTACGTGGGCCTGAGCGAGTCCGGCCGCAGCGCCGAGACCGTGGCTGCCCTGGGCCGGCTCTCGGGCACGAGGCGCGTGGGGTTGACCAACTTCGCGGACTCACCCCTGGCCGCGGTCGTCGATGACACGCTCTATTTGGACAGCGGCCCCGACAGCCCCATCTACACCACCGGCTACACGGCCACGCTGCAGGCGCTCGGACTCCTGGGCGAGCACTGGTCCGGACAAGCAACCAACTGGAGCGAGCTACCCGAGATGGCAGCCACAGTGCTGGCCGACGCGGCCCCAGTCGTGGCAGACCTCACCTCGGTCCTCGCCGGCGCTCGGATCGTCGACATCGTCGCCACCGGCGCCTCCAGCACAACCGCAGGTGAAGGGGCCCTGATGTTGCGTGAGTCCGCACGGCTGCTCACCGCCAAGCACGAGACGTACAACTACTTGCACGGCCCAATGGAACCACTGGACGCCCAGACCGCCTGTGTCATCATCGGCGACGGGCGCGAGCTTCACCTGGCACGGGACACCAGCGAACTGGGGTGCCCGACGCTGCTCATCACCACCCGCTCAGACATCACCTCGTCAAAGACGCTGACAGTCCTCACTCTGCCTCGAGCCTCCTCGCCGCTGGCGCAGGCAGTCCTCGAGATACTGCCGTTGCAGCAGCTGGCTTGGGCGGTGGCTTCGGATCGTGGTCTGGCAGTTGACGGTTTCCGGTACCACCAAGATGACACGAAGCTGAGCTGAATCGATGAGCAGCTCCATCAGCATTATCGGCAACATCCAGCTCGACGTTCTGGCCAGCCCGGTGAGCGCCTTGCCGACCCCGGGGGGTGACACCGTCATCGAGCGCATCGCGGTCCGTACAGCCGGAGCCGCCGGTAACGTTTCCCTGGCTTTGGCCGCGCTCGGGGTGTCACATCGGCTGTTCGGCGCTGTTGGGGACGACGATGCCGGCCGTTGGGTCGCTTCGGAGCTCGAACGCCTTGGATTGGAGAGGGACATCAGGATTGTGCCGGGGGGGGCGACCGGGATCTCCATTGCGCTGGAGGCACCCGAACGAGAACGGGCCTTCCTCACCGCGCACGGGGTCCTGTCTACCTACGACATCACCGACGTCCCGTCCGACGCGTGGGAGGCGGACCTTGTCCTGCTCACCGGGTACTTCTCGCTACCGGGCCTGCGTGGGAAAGGGTCGCTGGAGATCCTGCAAAAGGCGAAGGCCGCGGGTGCGCAGACATTCTTGGACACCGGCTGGGACCCAGAGGAGTGGGCTGGTGACGCCGTCAGCGAGGTGCTCGCCATGCTGCCGCACGTCGACGTGTTCCTCCCCAACGAATCAGAAGCGTTCGCCCTCACCGGTGAGACCGATGCCGCTGCAGCGGCGTCCGCCCTTGGGACTCACTGCCCCGGTTGGGTGGTCGTCAAGCTGGGCTCCCGCGGCCTGCTGGCCGCCGGGCCGAGCGGTGCGCGGCTGACCATCGACGCCCCTGCAGTGAAGGCCATCGACACAACCGGTGCCGGTGACAGCCTCGCCGCCGGGTTGCTCGCCAGCCTCGCGGACGGCCACGACGTGGCCAGCGCCCTGGCAATCGGAGTGCGCGTGGCCTCCACCGTCGTGGGACGCGACTCCCACCGCCGGTACCCGACGAGGCGAGAACTGCTCTCTCTCTGAGAGAGTGCCGTCCCCTGGGCCCCCAGGACGCTGGGGAAGGGTTTCTGGGTCGGGCCGCGCTTTTGCGGCCAGGCTCGCCGCAGGAGTGCGGGGTTGGCGCAATTTTGCGGCGACCCGGATCAGGTCTGGGCGGAGTGTTGCGTCGAGATACGCAGATGGTCCCTCAGATTCGATTACCAGAGGAGTAGCGCGTGGAGACGATCATGGCTCAGGAGATCGCCGAGCAACCGGCCGCCATCGCGGCAACTCTGGCGGCGCTGCGTCCCTTGCGGGCCCAGATAGCGCAGCTTGCCCAGAACCGTCAGCAGATCCTCTTCGTTGCTCGCGGCTCGTCGGACAACGCCGCCGTTTACGGTCGCTACCTGATGGAGGTGCATGCGGGACGGACTGCTTCGATGGCTGCGCCGAGCGTGGCGACGCACTACCGGCGCGAGCTCGACCTGAGCGGTGCTCTGGTGGTCTGCATCTCCCAGTCCGGCCAGACCGAGGAGATCGTCCAGACCCAAGACTGGGCCAGGCGCTGCGGAGCCGCCACGATCGCGGTCACCAACGTGCCGGGCAGCCCCCTTGCGCAGGCCGCTGACCTGGCACTGGTCACCCTAGCCGGCCCCGAGCGGGCGGTCCCGGCCACCAAGACTTTCACCACCCAGCTGGCCGCAATGGCGATGCTGGCCACGGCTCTCGCACCGGACCCGTGCGCGCTGGACGCCGACCTGGACCGCGTGCCGGCGGAAGTCAAGAAGCTCATCGCCAATCGCACGGGCGTCAACGAGGCCGTGACGTTGCTTGCACGCACCAACGAAGTGCTCGTCAACGGACGCGGGCTGGCGTACGCCGCAGCCGTCGAAACCGCGCTCAAACTGGAGGAGACCTGCCTTCGGCCGGTCCGCGGGCTGTCCTACGCGGATCTCAAACACGGTCCCATCGCGATCGTCGACCCCCAACTGGTCTCCATCGTCGTGGCCGCCGAGGACGGACCCATGCTCGAGGGGCTCACCGAACTGCTCGGGGACCTCCGTTCGCGCGGCGCGCTCAGCATAGGTATCGGTGGTGACAGCGGGTTTGCCGCTGCAGCAGATGTGAGTGTGGCCGGGCCGAACCTCCCCGAAATGGTCGCACCCATCGCTCTGGTGGTCGCTGGTCAGCTGGTCGTTGAGGGCTTGGCCCGGGCGCTCGGGTTGAACCCTGATGCCCCCCGCGGGCTCCACAAGGTCACCCAGACCGACGCCAGTCAAGCATCACAGGGGTGACGAGGCTGGGTCCGCTTGCCGGACAAGAGCTGAACGTGGCCGATGTGGGTAAGGGGGCTTCAGAGACCCGGCGGCTATATCTGGCCGATGAAGTGCCTGAGCGACCTTGGTGTGAGCGGGCCGGCGCCGGATCCGGTTCAGGAACCGGTCGAAGTCCTGCAGCAGGACTACAGCCGATATCTGACCGGGCGGGGGGGGGCCTGGTCGACAGCCGAGGTGTAGATCCGCCTGGTTCGCCCCGTCGTTGCCGCGCGCTACGGTCGCGACGGGTCTGGCTTGGCCGGGCTCTGCGCGGCCGACATCAGCAGGTTCGTCCTGATGTCTGCTCCTGACCAGGCTGTCGCTTCGTCCAAGCTGCTGGTAACCGTGCTGCGGTCCGTACTGGGATCCGCCTACGGACACCGAGACTGGGCTCCGATGCGTCCGGTCACCGTTCGGCTGGTGACACGCGCCGTCCACGACTTCGTTGGGCGCTCGTGGTTAGCGATGGGATGCTGGGTCGGTGAGTAGCGGCGGTCTTCCGATAGGCGTCGGCAAGACCGCGCTCGGTGCGGCGATGGTGAGAGCGCACGAGAGCCGACGAGCGGACAGCTTGTTCAACGACCCCTACGCTGAGGCGTTCTTGATGGCGGCACCGGGAGCCTTTGACGTGGAGCAGCGCGCAGCCAAGGCGGGAGCCGGTGACATGGCCTCGTGGGGTGCCACCCTCTGGTCCCACGCAGTGATAAGGACCCGATTCTTCGACGACTACCTACTTGATGCCACAGCCCGCGGGATCCGTCAGGTGGTGCTTCTTGCCGCCGGCCTGGATACCCGCGCCTACCGGCTGCGCTGGCCCCATGGCGTGCGTATGTATGAGCTGGACCTTCCTGAGGTGATGGGCTTCAAGGGGGAAGTCCTCACCGAGCGCAGGGCCGCATCGCGCTGTGAGCGCACGGTTGTCCCGATCGACCTGCGGAAGGACTGGACCGTTCCGCTGTCCAAGGCCGGGTTGAGCAACAGCGAGCCGACGGCATGGCTGGCGGAAGGGCTGCTGATCTATCTGACCGCACGAGAGTCGGCGGACCTGCTGACTCGGGTTGGCGAACTGTCTGCGTCGCGCAGCCAGGTGGCGTTCGAGGTTGAGAACCTCGGGACCGACCTGATGCGGGCTCAGGCCCGTCAGACTCCGGCGATGCAGAAGTACACCAAGCGATGGAAGGGCGGGTTGCCGGACGCGCCTGGATGGTTGGCTGAGAACGGGTGGGAGCCTCAGCTACACGACCGGGCAACGGTGGCGTTGAGCTATGGACGACCGCAGACCGGGCCATCCATCGGCGGTTTCGTCGTCGCCGCCCGTGCCTAATCAGCCACGCACCCGGGG
>Ga0209540_10002950_pt1 | contig 11835 bp, 9 predicted proteins | sample BarGraIncu01121A_FD_184501 | JGI IMG/M metagenome (GOLD analysis project Ga0209540, IMG submission 184501) | Arctic peat soil microbial communities from Barrow, Alaska - Barrow Graham LP Incubations 011-21A (SPAdes) (version 2) | ecosystem: Environmental > Terrestrial > Soil > Wetlands > Peat... | reverse complement strand
TGCTCGTGCAGTCGATCGACCGGGCCACCAGCCGCGGAGCGATGCACAAGAACGCCGCAGCGCGCAAGAAGTCGCAGGCCGAGCGCCTCGTCGCGAGTAAAAACTAGAGCGCAGCTCGCTCTCCATCGATCGGCGTGGGCCGCTGCGTGATCGACAAAAGGACTGCGATGACGAGCTTCGCACTGGGCGACTACCGCTGCAGGTATCTGAACGTCGGTGAGTTCGACCTGAGCGCGGACACGCTCTTCGGCGACGCTCCGGTGGGCGCGCTCGCCGAGACGCTGAAGCGGCACGAGCTCGACCCCGAGCGCATCGTCTTCCAGGTTCGCGCCCTGCTCGTCGACACGGGCGTTAATCGCGTCCTGATCGATCCGGCCGGAACCTGGGAGGATCCGCATCGCCTGGGCACCGTTCTCGAGCGGGAAGGGATCGATCCCGAGTCGATTGACACGGTGATCGTCTCGCACGGCCATGCCGACCATTTCTGGGGCGGAGTCCGCGCCGATGGCCGCCCGCTTTTCACGAACGCCCGCTACTGGATGCAACGCTCCGAGTGGCAGCACTGGCTCCCCGGCGACAACCCCGAGCCCGATCACGCCGAGACTTTCCGCAAGACACTGCTGCCGCTCGAGGACTGCTTTTCGTTCGCCGACGGTGAGCAGGAGATCGTGCCGGGCATCCGCTTCCGGCCGACGCCCGGTCACTCGCCCGGTCACATGGCCATCGAGATCGGCGGCAGGGCGATCTACACGGGTGATGTCCTTCTCTCGCCGCCGAACGTCGAGCAGCCCGACTGGGTCTGCCGCTTCGACGTCTGGCCCGAGCAGGTCGTCGCCAGCCGCCGCAAGTTACTGGCCGAGCTCGGCCGAAGCGGATCGCTCGTGCTCACCTGCCACTTCCCCGGTTCCGGCGCGGGACGCGTCGTCGCCGCAGGCGACGGATGGCGCTGGCAGCCCGAAGAGCTCGCTTGATCTAGCCCGCTCTCCGGGTCAGGTCGATCAGCGCCCGCTCGAACTCCAGCTCGGCCGGCAGGCGGCTGCCGCCCTTCAGCGCCAGGTCGAGCGCGGCCAGGCGTACAGTCGCTCGACGCAACTCGACCTCGCTGAAATTGCGCGCCTGGGCGACGGCCTTCTCGGCGGCGTAGGGGTGTATCCCCAGTCGAGTCGCGGCCTCGCGGGCGCCGAGCCCTTGCTGCGCAAGGTGGTGGCAGGCCGAGACTCGGCCGATGTGCGAGGCGACGAGCGCCGCAAGACGGGCGAGCAGCGACGTGCGCGTCTCGCTTGCCCGCTCGAGCAGGAGCTCGTAGGCGGCCAGTGCTCCCGCCACGTCGCGGCGGCCCCAGGCGTCGGTAAGCCCGAACGGCGCCACGTCGCCGCGCGGACAGACCAGCATTTCCAGCTCCTGTTCGTCGATCTTCTCCCCACCCGACCAGATCGCCAGCTTGTCGATCTCGCAGGCCAGCTCGCGCATGTCCTCTCCCACCAGCTCGATCAGATCGCGGGCCGTGCGCGGCGATACCTCGACCCCGCGCTCGCGCAGCTGCGAGCGCACCCAGTCGGGCAGCTCCCGCTTGGCGACGTCATAGGCGAGAATCTGGCCCCTCTTCCCGACCGCTTTCGCCAACGCCGCGTCGCGGCGAAACTTGTCGGCGACCATCGCCAGAGTCGTGTCGGGCGCCGGATTGTCGAGATAGTGGCCGACCGCCTTGGCGTCCGCCGCCTTCCAGTGCTCGACTCCCGCCACGATCACCGCTCGCCCGCCGCTCGCGAACAGCCCGCCGGCGTTGCAGGCGGCCACGGCCTCCTCCCCACTCGTCTCGCTCGCCTGCAGGCGCTCGACCGCCTCGGGCGTAAAGCGATCGCGTAGGCGCTTGACGGCCTCCTCGACCCGCGGCCGGTTCGTTCCGAAGATGAGATAGGAGGCTTTGAGATCAGCCACAAGCCAAGGATACGGTCTTCGCCCGCTGGGCCCGCACGGTGACCGTGCAGCCGTCGGATTCGAGCACGACGCGCCCGTCCTGATCCGTACGAAGGACGCTGAGCCCGGAGTCCTCGGCCAGCGCGGCGAGCATCGAGGGCGTCGGGTGGCCGTAGTCGTTGTCGCGGCCTACCGAGATGACCGCGATCTGGGGTTGCAGGCGCTCGAGCAGCCGCGGCAGTCCGTCGTCGGCCGAGCCGTGATGAGCGACTTCGAGCAGTTCGAGCGGCTGGATACCTAGCGGCAGCGTGACCGGGGACTCCGCGTCGGACGGGAGCAGGACGTCGGTCGAACCGTAGGAGACAAGCACGACGACGGCCGACTCGTTGGCGTCGCCGCTTGCGCTCGATCCCTCTCGGGGCCAGAGGATGCGCAGATGCAGGGCGCCCAGGCGCAGGTCCTGGCCGGCCTCGGCGGGCCGGAAGGGAATCTTTCGCTGCGCCGCCTCGCGCCGGGCCTCGCGCTCGTAGTAGTCGCTGGAGGGAATGCCCGAGTCGAGCACCAGCCCCACCTCGAGCTTGCGCAGCAGCTCGGGCGCGCCGCCGATGTGATCGCTCTGGGGATGGCTGAGCACGAGCGCCTCCAGGCGCCTGATGCCGAGCCGGGCGAGCTGCCCGGCCACGTTCGCCTCGGGTGGGCCGGCATCTACGAGCATCGCGCCGTCGGCCGTCTGGATCAGCGTTGCCGCCCCCTGCCCGACGTCGAGGAAGCTGACGCGGAGCCCGGCCGGAGGCGACGGTAAGAGAACCGGGCGCGGTCGGTTCTGCCAGCCCCAAAGCGGGATGAGCGCGGTCAGCGTGAGCACGACGAGCCGCGGCAGCCGCGGTTTGAGCAGGAATGGCCAAAGCGCAAGAAAGCCCAAACCGAGGCAGAGCCGTAGAAGTTGAGCCCTATCCACCTGAGCACCGGGAAGCGCACCGACCAGGCGCGCGCAGAAAGCGATGTAGGCGGCGAGGAGCCCGTTCAGGAAAGCGAGCGCCCGCGCGGCGGGAGGCGCGAGCGGCGCCACGAGCACGCAGGCCAGGCCGAGAAAGAGCACCAGCGGAACGACCGGCTCGACGGCGACGTTCGCCAGTACCCCGTAGACGGGCACCCGGCCGAATTGGACGACCATGATCGGCGTCGTCATCAGAGTGCAGCCGGCAGAGACGGCGACGAGCGGGCGCACCGCCGCCGGAAGCGGCGTCTTCTCGAGCAGGCGCTCGAGTGGTCTCACCAAGACGAAGATGGCGATCACCGCCGCGAACGAAAGCTGGAAACCGGCGTCGAAGAGCGAGCGCGGATTGCAGACCAGCAGCGTGAGAGCTCCGAGAAGCAGGAAGTACCAGCGGTCGCGCGGTCGCGCCGCCAGCCAGGCCAGCGACGCCAATCCGCCGGCCACGGCCGCTCTCACCACCGACGGCTGCCAACCGACCACCAGCACGTAGGCCGCGATCGTCGCCAGCGCCAGTACCTCGCCCAGGCGCCTCGGAATGCCGCACAACCACGCCAGCCCGAGCACCCCGGCCACGAGAAAGGCGATGTTCTGACCCGATACCGCGAGCAAGTGGTACAGCCCCGAACGGCGGAAGGACTGGCGCAGTCCGTCCGACAGGCCCTCGTCCTCGCCCAGCGCGAAGCCCAGCACGAGCCCGCGCCGCTCGCCGCTCAGCCCGGGCACGAGATCGTGCGCGAGGCGCTCGCGCAGGCGGTCGCCGAAACCACCGATGCCGCCGCGGCGACCGACGAGGCGCCAGGGGCCCGTCTTCAGAACAACGTGAATGCCCTGGCGAGCCAGCCAGGCTCGCTGGTCGAAGCCGCTCGCGCTCGGCCCTGCCGGCAGCTCCACCTTGGCGCCGAGCTCGAGCACGGCCCCGATCGGCGGTGCCTTCCCGGGCGGCAAACTGAGCCAGACATGCTCCCTCAGAGGCACACGGCCCAAGCGCTCGACCTGCCCGACCGCGCTGACCGCGAAGGAGCTCACACGCGGCGCCGCGACCACGACGACGCGCACCTCGGCGCTTTCGCCAACGTGTGGGAGCAGAGGGCTGCGATCGAGCGAGGCCAGCCTGAGCGAGCCGAGCGTGAGGCCGAAGAGCAGTAAGAGCGCTGCGATCGCGGCGAGACGAAGGGGCGCTTGCCCACACAGTACGATCGCGACGGAAAGCACGAGCGCCGCGATCGCCGCAGCAGAAACACCGATCCGCAACGCGTTGGCCAGCGCCAGGCCCAGGCACAACGCCGCGACGAGGCAGTGCTGGAGCGGCAACGACCGCGACCTGTCGGTAACGAACAAGCCGGCCCGCTAGGGAACGACGAGGTCGCGCAACTCGGCCAGCTTGGCCGGACCGATACCGCTCACCGAATCTAGCTCGTCAACGGATTTGAACGGTCCGTTCGCCGTGCGGTAGTCGATGATGCGCTGAGCGGTGGACGGCCCCACCCCGGGCAACTCGTCGAGCTGCTCGAGGGTTGCGCTGTTCAGTCGCACGGGAGCGGTCGTGGCCGGCGCTGACCCGCCCGAGGAGGTCGCCGCGGCGGCGGTCACCTTCTCCGGCACCAGCACCTGCTGCCCGTCGGTCAGCAAGGCGGCCCGGTTGACGAGGGTCAGGTCGGCCTTCTCGGTCTCTCCCCCGGCCTTCAGGAGCGCATCGTTGATGCGCGATCCGGCCGGGAGCTTGTACACCCCCGAACGGTGAACCGCGCCCGAAACGTCGATCAGAAGCTCGGCGCGCGTCGCCGCGGCCACGAGTTTGACCTGCGCGGGGCGCTTCTGCGCGACCGGTTGCCGCGCTCCGAGCAGCTTTCCTGCGGCGACGAGCAGCACCAGGGCCAGCACACAAACGACGATCGCCTGCCGGCGCGAGATCTCGGGAAGCTTCATGCCTCGATCCTGCCAGCCGAATTGTCGCGAGATTGCGCCGCTACCGAGCCAAAACGCGCACCTTGATTCCTGGGGTTTCGGCGCGAGAGATCCCGAGATCACGACGATTCTGGAGTCGGGCGTACCGGCCGTGTTCATCGACTACGATCCGATCGAAGCGCGGGTCGGTTGCGTGACGTCGGCCAACGTCGAGGCGATGGGAAACGTCGTTCATCACCTGTACGAGAACGGGCGGCGGCAGATTGCGCTTATCACGGGCCAAAGCAGCACGTGCCCGGGCCCCGACAGGTTGCTCGGCTTCCGCTCCGAGCTGGCCAAGCTCGGACTGCCGTTGCGGCCGGAGTACGTCGAGGAAGGCGACTACTTCCATCGCAGCGGTTACGAAGCCACAAAGCGCTTGCTCGCGTTGCCCGAGCCGCCCGACGCCATCACCTGTGCCAGCGACGTGATGGCGGTCGCCGCGATGGTCGCGGTTACGGAGGCCGGGCTTCGCGTTCCCGAGGACATCGCCGTGACCGGTTTCGACGACGCCCCCTTCGCCGTCACCGTCAAGCCGAGCCTGACCACGGTGCGCCAGGACGCAATCGGCTTGGGAACAGCCGCCGCCGAAGCGATTCTGCGCATGCTCGCGCATCCGGACGAGCCGCCGCCGACGACTGTCCTGCCCACGGAGTTGATAGTCCGAGAGTCGAGCGGGCCATTGGCGCCAAGCAAGTCCTAAAGACGCATTAGCGCTTCTTCGTAAAGTCGCATATTCACCTTCAAGCGCCCGGTTGCAGTAATCGGGACGCGCCGAATTGGCGAGTCCCCCCTCTTTAAATCCCAGCTCGAAAACCGATGAATAATGAACGAGAATTGAATCCTATGTCCAGCCAAACCGATACCTCAGAGTCGGGGCGACTCGCGCCCGCGGACATGTTCGCAGCCCTACGCGGTCAAGCCGCCGAGGCGCTCGAGCTCAAGTCACGCTCCGAGGCGATGGCCGAGAAATGGATGCGCGACCCTTCTCGCAAGCGCTTCCTGATCGGTCTCATCTCCTGCCTGCTTCCGATCCCCGACCTCTCGCACCCGGTCTTCGAGAAGATGCTGCTCGGCATTCGCGGCCGCCTGACCGCGAACGACTGCGATCTGCTCCTTTGCGCGACGCGACCGCTGGGCGCCGACGACGACCTTCGAGTAGCCGCGGCCCGGCAGACGATCGAGCGCGGCATCGATGCGGTCATCGCCTGGGGCATCGCCAGTGACGACCCGGAGTGCAAGCCGATTCTCGACTCCGGCCTGCCCGCCATCTTCGTTGACAACGATGTGCTCGGCGAGCGCGCCGGCAGCGTGATGTCCGCCAACGTCGATGCGATGGTTGGGATCGTCGATCACCTGTACGAGAACGGGCGGCGGCGGATCGCTCACATCAGCGGCCACTTCAACACGCGCCCCGGCCCCGACCGGCTTTTCGGATACCGCTCCGCGCTAACACGGCTGGGCTTGCCGGCGCCGGACGAGTACGTAGTCGAGGGCGACTTCTTCCACGACAGCGGCTTCGAGGCTGCGACGCGCCTGCTTGCTCTGCCGAAGCCACCCGACGCGATCGCCTGCGCAAGCGACTCGATGGCCGTCGGTGCAATGGCCGCGATCGAGCGGGCCGGACTTCGCGTTCCGGAAGACATCGCCGTTACCGGTTTCGACGATGCGGACTACGCCGCAACCGTGATACCGGCGCTGACGACGGTACGCCAGGACGCCCTCGCCATGGGCAGCGCAGCCGGCGAGGCGGTCTTGCGCATGCTCGAGAATCCATACAGCTCCCCGACCGTGGCCCTGATCCAGACTGAGCTAGTGGTGCGCGAGTCGAGCGGTGCCACGATACCCAAGCTACCGGACGACCGGTCCGCGTAGCTACAACACTCGCCGGTGCCCCGACGCCACTGTCCGCTCTACATTCGTCTGCTCAGCGACCGATCTCAGATATGAGGCCCATGCGCGACCATGAAGCGACATCCGGCGGCGGTTATCTCACTCCCTCGAGTATCTACGCGGCGCTGGACAACGATTTCGCCGCCGCGGAAGCGTTACGAGAGCGCACCGACGCTATGGCCGAGCGGCCCGCCCACACCCGCATCGCCGGCAGATACCTGGTCGGGCTGGTCACGGCGATGTACGAGGTGGCGGAGCTCGATCACCCGTTCTTCGGACCGGTCTTCAGAGGACTTCGCGGCCGTCTGGTGGCCGGCGGTTGCGATCTGATTCTGTGCGGCAACCGTCCGGCTCGGCCCGACGATCCGCTGCGAGCGGCTGCGCTCGAACGGACGATCGAGCGCGGTGCGGACGCTTTGATCGTCTGGGGCACGGGTAGGGATGATCCGGAGGTCGAGCCGATCCTGAAATCAGAAGTCCCGGCGGTCTTCATCGACATGGATCCGATCGGCAAGCGCGCGGGTTACGTGATGTCGGACAACGTCGGCGCGATGGCGCAAGTCGTGCGCCACGTATACGAGACCGGGCGGCGGCGGATTGCACACATCAGCGGTCTTCAAAACACACGTCCGGGCCCCGACCGGCTGCTCGGCTACCGCTCCGAGCTGGCGCGGCTCGGTTTGCCGACACCGCCCACGTACGTCGAGCAAGGCGACTACTACCAACGCAGCGCCCGCGAGGCGTGCACGCGCCTGCTCGATCTGCCCGAGCCTCCAGACGCCATCACCTGTGCCAGCGACGTGATGGCGATCGCCGCCATGGTCGCGATCGAGGAGGCCGGGCTCCACGTTCCCGAAGATATCGCCGTGACCGGCTTCGACGACGCCGACTTCGCCGCCAGCGTCAAACCCAGCCTGACGACGGTCCGGCAGGATGCGGCCGGCCTGGGAACGGCCGCCGCCGAGGCGATCCTGCGTATGCTCGAGCATCCCGACGCGCCGCCACCGACGCTCGTCCTGCCCGGAGAGCTGATCATCCGCGAGTCGAGCGGGCCGCCCGCGAACAGCTAGACGACGAGGTTCACGAGCTTGCGCGGGACGATGATCGTCTTGCGGACTTGCTTGCCCTCGAGATACGGCACGACTCTGGCTGAGGAGCGCGCCAGCTCGATCAGCTCCTGCTCGCTCGCGCCAACCGAAGCCTCGATGCGGTCGCGCACCTTGCCGTTCACCTGTACTACCAGCTCGAAGACCTCCTGCTCGAGCAGGCTTTCGTCGTAGGCCGGCCAGGGCTCTACCCAGAGGCGCTCGTGCCCGAGCCGCTGCCACAACTCCTCGGCGATGTGCGGCGCGTAGGGCTGGATCAGGCTGACGGCGGCCTCGGCGGCGAAGCGGGCGCCGGGGTCTTCCGGGGCGCGGTTGATCTCGTTGACCAGTTCCATCACCGCCGCGATCGGGGTGTTGAAGACGAAGCGACGGTCGATATCGTCTGTGACCTTGGCGATCGTCTGGTGCGCCTTGCGCACGAGCGGCGTGATCTCCTCGGACGCGGGTTTGTTAGCCGCCTCCAACGTCGTGCGCCAGAGCCTTCCGAGGAAGCGACTGGTGCCCTCGACGCCGCTGTCCTGCCACTCGGCGTCCTGATCGGCCGGGCCCATGAAGAGGATGTTCAAGCGCACCGCATCGGCGCCGAAGCGCCTGATCATCTCGTCCGGCGCCACCACGTTGCCCTTCGACTTGGACATCTTGGCGCCGCGGTAATAGATCATCCCCTGCGTGAAGAGCCTGGCGAAGGGCTCGCGGAAACCGAGCATGCCTAGATCATTGAGCGCCTTGGTGAAGAAGCGCGCGTACATCAGGTGCAGGATCGCGTGCTCGATGCCGCCGATGTACTGGTCGACCGGCATCCAGTGATCGACTGTCTCGCGATCCCAGGGCGCGCCTGAGTTGTGCGGATCGCAGTAGCGGATGAAGTACCAGGAGGAGTCGACGAAGGTGTCCATCGTGTCGGTCTCGCGTCTGGCTTCGCCGCCGCAGTTCGGGCACTTCGCCTGCACCCAGTCTTCGGCAGCGGCGAGCGGCGAGCGGCCCTTGGGCATAAAGTCCGAGACCTCGGGCAGCAGTACCGGCAGCTCCGCTTCCGGCACCGGCACGACGCCGCATTTGTCGCAGTAGACGACAGGAATCGGGCAACCCCAGTAGCGCTGGCGCGAGATGAGCCAGTCCCTGAGCCGGTAGGAGATCGTGGCCTCGCCCAGCTTCTGCTCACCGAGCCAGGCGATGACCTTCTTCTTTCCCTCCGGGCTCGGCATCCCCGAGAACTCGCCCGAGTTGAGCATGATGTCGTCTTCCGAGCTGGAGACGTAGGCCGCGGCCCTGACGTCGACGCCGACGTCAGCGTCCACCTCGCCCTCGCGCGGCCCGATCACCTGCACGATCGGCAACTCGTACTGCCTCGCAAAGGCGTGGTCTCGCTCGTCGTGGGCCGGCACGGCCATGATCGCGCCTGTCCCGTATTCCATCAGCACGTAGTCGGCGATCCAGATCGGGATCGCTTCATTGTTGACCGGGTTGATCACGTTGCGTCCCGTGAAGACGCCGTCCTTCTCCTTCTCCTCGCGCTCGATCGACGAACGCGTCTGCGCCTGCTTGACGTAGGCGCGTACGGCTTCCTCTTCGGGCCGCCCGGCCACCAGTTCGGCGACCAGCGGGTGCTCCGGCGCCAGCACGAAGAAGGTCGCCCCGAAGAGCGTGTCCGGGCGCGTGGTGAAGACGGGCAGGTCGATCTCTGCCCCCTCGACGCGGAAGACCACCTCGGCGCCCTCCGAGCGGCCGATCCAGTTGCGCTGCATCGTCAGCACGCGCTCGGGCCAGTGCTCGAGCAGATTCATCTCGTCCAGCAGCGCCTCGGCGTAGTCGGTGATACGGAAGAACCACTGCTCGAGCGAGCGCTTCTCGACCTCGGCGCCGCAGCGCTCGCAGCGCCCGTCCACGACCTGCTCGTTGGCAAGCACCGTCTGGTCGTTCGGGCACCAGTTCTGCAGCGACTCCTTGCGATAGGCGAGCCCGCGCTCGAAGAGCTTCAGGAAGAGCAGCTGCGTCCAGCGGTAGTACTCGGGCGTGTGGGTCGAGATCTCCCGGTCCCAGTCGATCGCCCAGCCCATGCGCTGCATCTGCTCGCGGATGCGACTGATGTTGCGCTCGGTGATCGCGCGCGGCTGGCCGCCCTCCTTGATCGCCGCGTTCTCGGCCGGCAGGCCGAAGGCGTCGTAGCCCATCGGGCGCAAGACCTTCCAGCCGTGGCGGCGGCGGAAGTGGGCCACGACATCGCCCAGCGTGTAGTTCTTGACATGCCCCATGTGCAGCTCGCCAGAGGGGTAGGGCAGCATCTCCAGCACGTAGGTCGAGCGCTCATCCCACTCCGGACCTCCCGGCGCGGGGTTGGGCACCGAGAACGCTCGCTCGCTCGCCCAGAGCGCCTGCCACCGGGGCTCGATCGCCTGCGGGTCGTAGAAGTCGCCCGGTATCTTCTGACTGTAGTCGTCCGTCAAAGCCCTAGAAAACTACCTCAGCTCCCGGGCGTACGCGCGTGAGCAGGGCTTCCCTAACCGGGCGCCACTAGGAAGACCGCTGGCCGTAGCGCGGTAGCCCGTCCTCGGGAACCGAGAGCCAAGCGGGCGCCGAATGAACCCAGGTGTGCCGGCTGGGGCGCAGGTCGGGGTCTGCATCGAGCACGCCCATGCGCACCCAGATCGTCTCGCTGTCAGGTTCGTTCCGGCCGAACAGGCTCGAGCCGCAACGACGACAGAAGATCTTGATCGCCAGCCCCGGTGCCGGTTGAATGCGCTCGAGCAGCTCTTCGCCGGCGACGAGGCGCATCTGCTCGACCGGGACTTCAATCGCGACCGAGCCAAAGGTGCCCGAATGCTTACGGCAGTGCTCGCAGTGGCAGCAGCTGGCAACGACGAAGGGCGGGGTCAACTCGAAACGCACGTCTCCGCAAAGACAACTGCCGGGGACAGGATGATGCTCGGACATCTCGACGTCCTCCTCATTCGCGTGAGAGACCAGATTACGACAGAGCGGCCGAGATTCGTCGCCGCGACTTCGTATCGCTAAGCTCGCGGGGTGTCCGTTCTAGATCTCTTCCCCGACAGTGCCCGCATCGAGCAGGGCGAGCTGGAAGTCGGCGGCCTGCGCGCCTCCGAGCTGGCGCGCGAGTTCGGCACGCCGCTCGTCGTCTACTGCGAGCAGACGCTCAGGGCCCGGGCCCGCGCCTACCGCCAGGCGGCGCCGAACGCGCTTGTCGTCTTCGGCTCCAAGGCCTTTCCCAACGTGGCCGTGCTGCGCCTCCTCAGCGAGGAGGGCGTGGGCGCAGACGTCTCCACTCTGGGCGAGCTCGAGGTCGCCCGCAGGGCGGGAATCGGCGGCGAGAAGATCGTCGTCCACGGCAACAACAAGAGCGACGAGGAGCTGCGCGCCGCGGCCGAGGCCGACGTTCTCTATCTGGTCCTGGACGCCCCGGACGAGGTCGAACGGGCGGCCGCGGCCGGCATCAAGCGGGTGCTCGTGCGCGTCACACCCGGCATCGACGTCGACACGCACGAGGCGATCCAGACCGCTCACCGCGGCTCCAAGTTCGGCTTGACGCCCGAGCAGACGATCGAAGCCGTGCGCCTCGGAACCTCGCTCGGGATGGAGATGGCCGGGCTGCACATCCACCTCGGCTCGCAGCTGCTCGACCTGGCGGCGCCGCGCATGCTGCTCGACTGGCTGGCCGGCTTCGTCGCCGTCTGCCGCACCGAGCTGGCCTGGGCGCCGGCGGTCGTGGACGTGGGCGGCGGGCTCGGTATCCGCTACACCGAAGACGAGCAAGCGCCCTCGATTGCCGAGTGGATCGGTGACGTCGAGGCGCGGCTGGCGCGCGACTTCGCCGCGCACGGTCTGCCTCGCCCGGGACTCATCCTCGAGCCCGGTCGCTCGCTCGTGGGCGAGGCCGGCTTCACCCTCTACACGGTCGGCGTCGTCAAGGAGCCCGCCGAGGGCCCACCCTGGGTGGCGGTGGACGGTGGCTACTCCGACAAC
>Ga0209540_10002948_pt1 | contig 11836 bp, 11 predicted proteins | sample BarGraIncu01121A_FD_184501 | JGI IMG/M metagenome (GOLD analysis project Ga0209540, IMG submission 184501) | Arctic peat soil microbial communities from Barrow, Alaska - Barrow Graham LP Incubations 011-21A (SPAdes) (version 2) | ecosystem: Environmental > Terrestrial > Soil > Wetlands > Peat... | reverse complement strand
ACCTTCCTCGCGGCGATGGAGAACATCACGACCGGCGAGGCCGCCAAGCGCCTCGACGAGCTCGCCGGGGTCGTGCGCGAGGCACCGAAGGCCCGCAAGAAGGCCGCGAAGGTCAAGGCAGCGGCCGACGCCCCGGCCTACGGGGTCGAGGTCTACGCGAAGGACAAGGGCCTCGACGCCGAGAAGCTCAAGGCGTGGGGCCTGAAGGACTGGCGCAGCAAGATCGTCATCCCCTACCTCGGGCTCGACGGCGCCGTCGCCTGCACCCGCTTCCGCAACCCGCCCGGCTTCACGACGCCCGACGGGAAGGAGCAGCGATTCTCGTGGAAGAGCGGCAGCGCCGGGAAGATCATCCCCTACGGGATCTGGAGGTTGAAGGAGTGGGCGGCCGACTGCGATCTCGTGCTCGTCGAGGGAGAGAGCGACTGCCACGCGCTATGGGAGCTCGGGATCGCGGCCCTCGGGATACCCGGCGCCAGCTACTTCCGACCCGACTGGACGAGCTTCGTCGAGGGTCATCCCGTCTTCATCCACGACGAGCAGAACGCGCCCGACGCCAACGGGATCAGCGGATCTATCACGTTCATCGCTCATACGAGCGCCTCCCTTGCAGCGGCCAGCTTCGCGAACCCGGTCAAGGTGTTCGCGACCCCCGGCGAGCTGAAGGATCCGTCCGACCTCTATCGTACCCACGGAGTCAATGCGGCCAACATGATCGCCGAGGCCATGAGAGGCGCTAGAAGCCTCGATCTGGCCGAAGTGGCTCAGACACCCACGCCCACCCGTCTCCTCGACGAGCGCGGGCTCAGGTGCCCTCGTGGGTGGGTCTGCGACTCGGCAGGGATCAGGAAGTACGACGAGCAGACCGAGACCACGCGCACGATCACCGCGACGCCGATCATCCTCTCGGGCAGGATCGTCGAGGCTTCTGGCGGCTCGGAGAAGGTGCGCCTCGCCTTCTTGAGGGGAGGCCGCTGGATCGAGACGATCACGGAGCGCGAGCTCGCCTTCTCATCTCGCGGGATCCTGAGCGTGCTGGCGCCCCTCGGATGCCAGATCACGAGCGAGGACGCGAAGCTCGTCGTCAAGTGGCTCGGAGCCCTTGAGGCCGCGAACATGGAGAGCGTGCCGGTCGTCGTCTCGGCCCGGCGGCTCGGATGGTGCGGGAAGGCCTTCATGCCGACCAACACCGACGGGATCATGCTCGATATGCCCCACGGGACGGAGGACATCATCAGCGCCTTCGAGACGCGGGGATCGGCCTCTGAGTGGTACGCCTCGATGCAGGAGAACCGGCAGGCCTCGCCCGTCTTCCGCTTCGTCTTCGCGGCAGGGCTCGCCCCGGCGCTGCTACGCGCCACGAACGGCCGAGTCTTCTTCGTCTACAACTGGGGAAGCTCGCGAGGCGGGAAGACTGCCGCGATCAAGGCGGCGATGAGCGCATGGGGAGACCCCGCGACCCTGATGACGACCTTCAACGCGACGGCGGTCGGCCTTGAGAGGCGGGCCGGGATCTTCCGCGATCTGCCGCTCGGGATCGACGAGAGGCAGGCGGCAGGAGGCGGGCAGGACTGGATCAACTCGCTCGTCTACTCGATCAGCTCGGGCACCGGGCGCGTCAGAGGAGCTCGTGACGGGGGCCTTCAGGAGCAGCACCATTGGCGAACCATCGCCATCGCGACAGGCGAGGAGCCGCTCTCGGGCTCCACGTCGAAGACCGGCGTCTCGACCCGCGTGCTCGAAGTCTACGGGAGCCCCTTCGCCTCTGAGGATCAGGCGGCAGCGATGCACCGGCTCACGAGTGAGACCTACGGGCACGCCGGGCCCGCGTTCATCGAGGAGCTCCTCAAGCTCGGAGACGATCAGGTGCTCTGCCTGCACGAGATGATGCTCAAGCGCCTCGAAGCTCATGGGGATCTCTACGCCAGCTCCCACCTCTCAGGGATGGCGACCGTGCTGGCGGCCGATGTCATCATCTCGACCGCCTTCTACGGGCAGGATCTCGACGAGGCCATGAAGGAGGCGACCTCTCTCGGGGTCAGCGTGCTCAGCCGAGTCGAGGTGAGCAAGGCGGGAGATGTCGACGAGTCGGCGATCCTGTTCATCGAAGACTGGCTCGCCGAGAACGCGGCGAAGTTCACGTCGACCGGCTTCAGCTCGCAGATCTACGGAGAGCGCCGGGGCTCGGCGTGGCTCATCTACCCGAACCCGCTCAGGATTGCCCTAGAGGCTCAGGGCTTCAGCTATCGCAAGACGCTCCGGGCCCTCGAAGTGAGGGGAGCGGTCAAGACTGGCGCCGACGGGGGCGCTACGACCTCTCAGCGCGTCTACAACGAGCAGAAGCGCGTGGTCTGGATCGACGGGACGAAGCTCGACAAGGATCCCGGCTCTCAGAGCACCATCGAGGCGCTCGCCGAGGAGGCCTTCTAGTGTGCCATCCGAAGAGCGATCACCTGATCGTTGAGATGCTTGAGGCCGGGAGGATCCGCGTCGACGGCTCAGGCCTCGGAACGGTCTACATCAGAGACGAGCGCACCGGGATCTATGCGCCTATCGCCGAGCAGGTGCAGCAGGCAGGGAAGCGACCGAGGGCGGCCGAGTACCGCAGATGCGTCGTCAGGTGGCGGGGAGTCTGCCGCACGCTGAGGATCAACCGGGTCGTCTATGTCGCCCTGCACGGCCCGACCCCTTGCGAGATCGACCACGTCAACGAGAACACGCTCGACTGCGGAGCGGCGAATCTACAAGGCCTCACGAGGTTCGAGAACGAGGCCAAGAAGCGCGAGGCCGCATGGTGGCAGAGATGTCACGGGCCCGAGGAAGTGATGAGCGATGCCTCGCCCTTCTGACGCTTCCCGTTACTGTTATCAACGAGCGTTATCCCTAGACGGTATCAACAAAGTACACCTGACCTGCTCTACTTCTACTTGATAACGTCAATAACGGAGAATCTAGAGCTACCCTCCCGTGTACGCAGGCGCACGCACATACACGCGCACACGCGCCCGCACCCGCCCGCCTGCGCCTGACCTTTCGCCGGATCCCCGCGTTATCGAGCAAAGAGAAGTAGCAAAGAGGCCCTGAGCAGGGTCGTGTGATAGCATCATGGTGTCTCAGGTGATTGATGTTACACACCGATGAAGGAGGAGCGAAGTGTCGAATCTGAAGCGAATCGGAGAGCCGGGAGAAGCCTTGCCGAGCCCTCAATACGGCTCGGCCACCGGCTACGGGAAGCGGCAGAAGCAGGTGAGCGAGTTCCTCGCGCTCGACGAGAGCGTCAGATGGGCCGAGGTGAGCACGGACGGATGCAGGAGCTCGAACGCCTGCTTCACCTCGCTCAAGCACGCGATCCTGCGGGCAGGAGTGGAGGGTGATGTTCATCCCGAGGTCAGGCAGAAGCGCGTTTACCTCGTTCGGGGGCCCGCGCCTGAGTCCGACGGGAGAGGCAACAAAGAGGGGAAGCGAGCCCGATGATCTACGCGGAGGGAGAGGCCTACCACGAGGAGCATCGGCTCAAGTACGCGACCCTCTTGGGGAGGATCGTGAAGGCGCGAGAGCTCAGCGATGAGGAGCGGGCCCCTCACGAGCAGCTCTATCAGAGGCTCTTGCGTGACTGCGCCAGCGAGCGCGTGAAGGCCACGAGCCCGTGGATCGACGTGGTCTCAGACGCCCCGGTCGCGTGGGATGACCCCCGGCTCGCTCAAGCGGATTCATCCTTCGGGACGGTCGAGAGCGTAGCCATCGACATCGTCGATACGCTGATGGCCCTGAGGCTTGCGGAGAGCCCCGAGGAGCTCATGGCGGCGATGGGCGCGGCCCTCGTTCGCGACTCCTCTAAAACCGCGCTCACGGGCGACTGCGAGCACGACTTCAAGCGAGGCGTCTGCGTGGCCTGCGGGATCAACAAGAAGCAGCTCGACTATGAGAGGACGGGACGATGAAGGAGAGCACGACGCACGAGGATCAGATCAAGGCGGTCATCGACAAGGGCCTCGCCGGGATCCGCGACATCGCTCGCACGATGGTCGCCGGGGGCCTGAAGAACCTCTCCCGACGTGACCTTGAGAAGTTCGTTCGCTACGTCGCCTTCTCAGGCGATCCCGTGCCCGCCCTCAGGGCGACGTGGCTCAGCCGGTTCAAGGCGTGGATCAAGCGATGAGCAGGTCACGGATCTCAGGGCACGAGTCGGCGCTGATGTCGCTTGAGCTCGTCGTCGAGCTGATGAAGAGCAGCCCCCGGCCCTCGCACCTATCAAGGCAGCAGCACCGGGCGCTGATTCGGTCGCTGGAAGAGAGGGTCAGGCGCGAGCCTGCGTCCCTGAAGGAGGTGAGCTAGGTGGCAACGAAGGCCGAGACCTTGATCGTCAAGGCGATCCTCACGACTGCTCGGGGCGTGCCGGGGATCTGGATCGAGAAGATCCACGGGGGCCCGTATCAGAGCGCCGGGATCCCTGATCTCCTCGGGTCATACGAGGGCAGCTTCTTCGGTGTCGAGGTCAAGGTGCCCGGTCAGAACACGACGGCGCTGCAAGCTCTCACGATTCGACGTATCATCGCAGCAGGTGGCAGGGCAGGCGTCGCCACGAACGTCGACGAGGCGCTTGCGATCATCACCGGGAGGTAGCGCGTGGCACGACCCTCGACATACAAGCCCGAGATCCACGACATCGCGGCCGCGTCGACCTCTATCGAAGGGGCGACGTGGGCCGCTATCGCTTCGGCGTGCGGAGTAGGGCTCACGACGGTCAAGGAGTGGGGCGGGGCCGTGAAGGACAAGCCCGGCCATCCCTCCTTCATGCAAGCGGTCGAGACTGCGAAGGCGAAGGCGAACGATCACACAAAGAGCTCGCTCTTCCTGAACGCCAACGGGCAGACGACCACGACGAAGACGAAGACGAAGACCGTGACCTTCGAGCGCGTGCTCCCTCCGAAGAACGCGAGGCAGCTCAAGAAGCTCGAAGAGGGCGGCTTCATCGACAAGGAGGGCCTGATCCTCGTGCAGAAGAGCGTCGAGACAGAGAGCGAGGTCTTGACGCAGCACAAGGGCGAGACGGGCGCTCAGGTCTTCTGGCTCTGCAACAGGCAGCCCGACAAGTGGCAGCACGTTCAGAAGATCGAGGGCACGGGGGCGAATGGCGCGATCCCGATCAGGATCGTCGACGACGTACCGGCCAACGACTGATGCCCGTCGCTGAGACGCAGGACATCAGGATCACGGAGGTCATCGCCCCGTCCTTCTGGAAGGCGCACAACGCGATCAAGGCCGGGGGCGTGAGTCGCGAGGGCGTCTTCTACCCGAAGACTCACTTCTGGCTCAAGGGCGGCAGGGGCTCTACGAAGAGCTCGTTCGCCGGGATCGAGGCCGTGCTCGCGATCAAGCGCAACCCGGCCCTCAACGTCGTCATCCTCCGCAAGGTCGCCGACACGATGCGCGACTCGGTCTACGCTCAGGTGGTATGGGCCATCGGGATCCTCGGGCTAGGCGACGAGTTCAAGATGAGCGTCTCGCCGATGGAGATCGTCTACCGCCCGACCGGGCAGCGGATCCTCTTCAGGGGCCTCGACAAGGCAGAGAAGCTCAAGAGCCTCAAGGTCGCGGTCGGCTACGTCGGCTTCATATGGTTCGAGGAGGTCGACCAGCTCGGCGGGATGCGCGAGATCCGCTCCGTCTTGCAGTCGCTCATGCGCGGCGGGGATCGCTTCACGGTCGTCTACAGCTACAACCCGCCCAAGAGCCGCGACTCGTGGGTCAACCGGGAGACGATCAAGAAGCGGCCCGATAGGATCATTCACTCGTCGACCTATCTCGATGTCCCTCGGGAGTGGCTCGGGGAGGCGTTCATCACCGAGGCCGAGGAGCTACTTCGCACCGAGGGCAAGACCGAGCGCGACATCGAGCGCGACTCGAAGGCCTACGCTCACGAGTACCTCGGCGACGTGACCGGCACGGGCGGGGCCGTCTTCGAGAACGTCACGGTCAAGGAGCTCATCGAGGACGAGGTCACGGAGTTCGACCACGTTCACAACGGCGTCGACTTCGGATGGTTCCCTGATCCGTGGGGCTTCTGGCGCTGCCACTTCGACTCGACCCGGCGCACGCTCTACGTCTTCGACGAGGCCGTCGAGCTCAGGGCGACCAACGAGCGCACGGCCGAGATCATTCACGAGCATCTCACCCTCACTCGGGACGGCGTGAAGATCGAGCAGCGCGATCTAGTGATCTGCGACTCCGCTGAGCCCAAGAGCATCGCCGACTACCGCGACCGGGGGATCGACGCCCGGCCCGTGGCGAAGGGGCAGGGCTCGGTCGAGTACGGCGTGAAGTGGCTACAATCGCTCAGGGAGATCGTCATCGACCCGGTCAGGTGCCCGATGGCGGCCGAGGAGTTCACGCTCGCCGAGTACGAGCAGACCCGAGACGGCGAATACACGACCTCCCTGCCCGACAGGAACAATCACTCAATCGACGGTGTAAGGTACGCTATGAGCAGCGCGATCAACCGAAGGCAGTAGAGAGAGGGCCCGACGTGCGAGCTACCCCGACGATCACCCAAGTCATCGAGGCCATCGGAGCCCCCAAGAGCGCCGAGCATTGGGCGAAGAACATCGCTCGATGGTCGTACCTGTTCGCCTGCCGACGCCCTGAGCTCACCATCGAGCTCGTCGACGGGCAGCACAAGAGGCGCCGTCGCTCGCTCGGGATGGCGAAGCGCGTGGCCGAGGATTGGTCGGGCTTCTTGTGGACTGAGAACGCGAGCGTCGAGGCGGGCGGCGACAAGGAACAGGCCTATCTCGACACGATCTTCGGCGACGACTTCACGGAGCGGATCGCTCAGGACATCGAGGTCAGCTTCGCAAAGGGCACCGGGGCCATCGAGATCCTGCTCGAAGGGCTCACGATGAACCTCGACACGGGGGCCCTGATCCTCGGATCTGGCGGGGAGATCGACCTCGGCTTCGTCCCGGCTGAGTGCATCATCCCGATCTCGTGGAATCGCGGCGAGATCGAGGAGGTCGCCTTCGTCTCGTGGTGCGGCGGGGAGATCGAGGTACGCGAGCACCGGGGCGACCACGATCTACGCACGATCACGAACAGGCGCTTCAAGTGCGCCGACGAGAGCGGGATCGGCAAGCTCACGGAGATCGACCTCGCGCCGGGCGTCGTGCCCTACATGGAGCTCGTCGACGCGCCTGCGATGTTTTGCATCATCTCGCCCGCGATCACGAACAACATCGACCCCGAGAGCCCCTTCGGGATCTCGATCTTCGCGAACGCCGAGGATCACCTCGACACGGCCGACACCGCCTTCGACAACTTCGGGGAGGATATGCGCCTCGGCGGGAAGATGGTCTTCATCCCCGACACGATGCTCCGCAAGGACAAGGCCACGAAGCAGGTCATCTACCCGCAGGCCGACAAGCAGAACCTCTTCATCGCGGTCGAGAACGCGACCGGCGAGGACGGGCAGAAGATCCACGAATACAACCCGAGCCTCAGGGTCGACGACAACAAGGCGGCCGTCGAGTTCGCCCTCTCGATGATCGGCTTCTTCTGCGGGATGGGCGAGGATCGCTACACCTTCACCGGGGGCGGCGTGAAGACCGCGACCGAAGTGATCGCAGAGAACAGCGACCTCTTCCGCAACAGGAAGAAGCACCTCCTGAAGCTGAGCTCGTCGCTGAGCAAGCTGGCGACCGGCGTGCTCTACGCGGCTCAGCAGTTCCTCGGGGAGAGCGTTGACCCGAGCGTCGAGATCTCGATCAACAGCGACGACAGCGTCATCGAGGACGACGGCGCCCGTGAGGCCCGAGGCCTGAAGCTCGTGGGCGCTGGCGTCTTGAGCGAGCGCACCTTCCTCATCGACTACCGGGGCTACACCGAGCTCGACGCCGACGCTGAGATCGCACGGATCCGCGAGGGAACAGCGGCGACGCCCCTGTTCGCGGGGTAGGCCGTGGCGCTCACGCAGTACGAGATCGACCACCTCGCCGACGCGGCCATCGAGTCGTTCAACACGCTCGAGGACACGATGAGAGGGAAGGCCGGGTCGGCCCTGATCCGACTGACCTCGGCCGACGCTGAGACCCTCAAGAACGAGCTCGCCCTCGTCTCCCGTGGCAGCAGGCGCGAGATCGAGCGCACGATCACCGCCACGATCCAGAGGGCCGCAGAGGCCTCGCTCGCGAAAGACGAGGCGACCTACGCAGCAGCGCGGGCGGCGGGCCTGATCGCCCCCTACGCGCCGGTCGGCGAGAGCGCGGCCCTCAATGAGCTCCTCAGCAAGGGGATCGCGACCGCTCAGAACATGGCGAACATCGTCAGGACGAAGGCCGAGCAAGCGGTCTTGGCCGACTTCATAGACGCCCTCGACTCAGCGATGCTCGCGGTCGCCGTGCCCGATGGGATCGGGATCGAGGCGGCCACGCGGCAGGCCATCGCGAGCGTGATCCAGAAGACCCCGACCGTGACCTACGCTCAGGCCGACGGGTCGACAATGAATCAGGGTCTCTATGGCGCCGTGCGCCGGGCCGTGCAGACCGGGGCGAATCAGACGACCGCGAGGCTCACTCTCGCTCGGGCCGAGGAGCTCGGTGTCGCGACGTTCGAGGTCTCGGCGCATATGGGGGCCCGACCCGACCATGCGGAGTGGCAGGGCGGCGTCTACACGCTCGAAGAGCTTGAGACCGTCTGCGAGTACGGCGATGTCGTGGGCCTCTGCGGAGCCAACTGCCGCCACACCTTCTACCCCTTCATCTCTGGCGTGATGGAGCCGACCGATTGGTCGGAGATGGACGATCCGACCGGCGAGGCCTACGAGCTCTCTCAGCGGCAGAGGGCGTGCGAGCGGGCGATCCGTGGCTACAAGGGCCGGGAGGCGGCCTACTCGCAGGTCGTGAAGGACAGCGGCGACCCGCAGGTCAAGGCGTGGGCCGAGGATCAGCAGCTCAAGGCGAACGGGCTCAAGCGCAAGTGGCAGGACGAGGCCGACCGCGTCGCCGGGCTACGGGGTGGCGTCCGTCGTGGGGCCCGAGAGGTGGGGGCTCTGGCGCAGACCCCGCCCGTGAAGATCCCGACGTTCGCTCCCCCGGCGCCGGTCATCCCGCCAGCTCCCCCGGCCGCGTCAGCGCCCGCCCCGGCTCCTGCCCCCGTCCCGGCCTTCGTGGCGCCGGGCTCTACGCTCCCGCCTATCGACGAGACCATCAGCACGCAGAAGCTCATCGGCAGGCTCAAGGGTCAGGGCGTCGACATAAAGGGCCTCTCGTCGCTGACGCCCGAGGCGGCCCGCGACATCGCCCGAGGGATCGAGCGCGAGCTCGCGGCGGGCACGACGATCCCTCCGATCACCGTGAAGAAGGCGGCCGCGAAGTTCGCAGCGGCCCCGGCCTACGCCTCGACGACCATCGTCAACGGTCAGGCCACCTCGACGATCACGATCAACACCGCTTGCCGGTCGACCCTCGACGTGGCCTCCCGCGAGCGCATGGTCTCTACGGGATGGTGGGCCGGTGACTCGACCCTCGGGTCGCTGATCTCCCACGAGCTCGGTCACGTCGAACACTACGAGTCATTCGTCCCGACCGGCGTGCCGATAGGCTTCGCCCGACACAACATCGGGATCCCGAAGCTCGTGGGGATGGGCGGGACGCTCAACCCGAAGTGGACGGAGATCGAGGGCAAGGTCAGCACCTACGCGATGACGAATGGCACCGAGTTCGTCTCCGAGGTGAGGGCCGGGATCATGGCGGGCAAGACCTACGACGCCGAGGTGTGGGAGATCTTCTACAAGGCTTGGGGATCAGGGAAGAGGCCATCATGGATCAAGTAGAGACCGTCGATCATGGCACCGGGATCGCGTCGTGCCCGGCCTGCCGACACTACATCGGGGCGCTGACTTGCAAGGCCTTCCCGACCGGGATCCCCGACGGGATCGTCATGGGTCTCGACCCCCACACGACCCCTCACAAGGGCGATCACGGGGTCAGATTCGAGCCGATGCCCGAGGGGCAGAGGGCTCAGGAATAGGCCCGCGACGCGAGCCTCTGACCTGCGGCGATTCACCCTCTGGCAGGCTAGAAGATTCGGCGACCTACCGGGCCACTATTCGGATACCTCGCCTCTACGGGGCCCACAATGGCCCACAGGACTAAACGGCGACTTATGTATAGTTCGGCTTTCGGGGTCTCGACAGGCCTCGAATCTGCTATTCTGACCCCGTCGACGGCCGACGAATAACGCCGTGCGATCCCTCATCGCGGGAGCTGACTCGCGTCTAGAAACGAAGCTAGGGGATCGGTGGGAGCGACCGAAAAGGATGGCCCGAAGTGATCGACGACAAGGTCAAGGCGAGGATCCGCAAGCTGCTCGGCGAGGACAGCGATGTCACCGATGAGCAGATCGAAACGGCGTTCAATGGCGCGAAGATCCACGACCTCACCGAGGGCGGCTACATCTCTCAGGAGAAGGCCGACGGCCGGGTAGAGGCCGAGGTCAAGAAGGCCGAGAAGGATCGCAAGGAGCTCGCAGACCTGAAGGCGGCGACCGATGGAGACGACGGTCTCAAGCGGCAGCTCACCACGATCACGGAAGAGCGCGATCAGCTCAAGACGAAGCTCGGGGAGGCAAGCGGGGAGCTCACGAAGGCGCAGCGCACGGCGCTCGTCAACGAGAAGCTCGGCCACCTGACTCCCAAGCTCCGAAGGCTCGCGATGCAGGACGCCGGTGAGCTCGTGACCGACGACCTCGACTTCAAGGCCGCGCTTGAGAAGATCGTCGCTGACGATCCTGACTACGCAGCTCCCGCAACGGATGACGACGACGAAGAGGAGCCCGAGGTCGTGACCGGCAAGGTCTCGACCGGCAAGGCCCCGAAGGGCAAGAGCACCGACGGCGGCGCCGACAAGGCCTTCGCGGCCTTCGAGGCCGGTGCCCTCGGTGCAGAGGCCGACGACAAGGACAAGAAGGAGTAGTCAGCGATGACGATGCCCGCGAATAGCATCGAGACCGCGACCAAGATGGTCGGCGTGCTCGACAAGATCTACAAGGCCGGGGCCAAGTTCGCGAACCTCGACCCGGCACCGAACGCGATCAAGCCCACCGATCAGGCGGGCACGTTCAAGATCCGCAAGCTGACCCTCACGGGTCTCGGCAACTACAGCAAGACGACCGGCTTCCCGAAGGGGAAGGTCGCGGTCGAGTGGGAGCTCTTCACCTACTCGCAGGATCGCGGTCGCTCCTTCTCCATCGACGCAGTCGACGAGACCGAAGCGATGGGCGTCTTCGGCGAGGTCGGCGCGGAGTTCATGCGCGTCCACGAGATCCCCGAGGTCGACGCCTACCGTGCGGCGAAGCTCGTCGAGGCCTTCGGGATCGACGCCAGCGCCACGCTCGACACCACGAAGAAGGTCATCGACGCCCTCAACGTGGCCTACGAGACGCTGGTCGCGAACAACGTCGACCTCTCCCGTCTCGTGCTCTACATCACGCCGACCCTCCCGCACCGCGTCCGCACCTCGGTCGCGACCACGGACGGCGTCACCGACATCTTCGAGCTGGCCGAGGTCGTTGAGGTTCCGAACGACCGCTTCTACACCGCCATCACGCTCGACGATGGCAGCGCAGAAGACGAGGGCGGCTACGCGAAGGCGGTCGGCGCTGCCGACATCAACTTCATCCTCATGGACAAGGGCGCGGCCTTCTCGGACGCCAAGCATCAGGTCATGCGGATCTGGAGCCCTCGCGGCGAGAACGGCTACCCGATGAACCCCGACGGCGATGCGTGGAAGTACGAGTTCCGCCTCGTCCACGAGTGCTTCGTGTACGCCAACCGCCTCATCGG
>Ga0209540_10002947_pt1 | contig 11846 bp, 7 predicted proteins | sample BarGraIncu01121A_FD_184501 | JGI IMG/M metagenome (GOLD analysis project Ga0209540, IMG submission 184501) | Arctic peat soil microbial communities from Barrow, Alaska - Barrow Graham LP Incubations 011-21A (SPAdes) (version 2) | ecosystem: Environmental > Terrestrial > Soil > Wetlands > Peat... | reverse complement strand
TGGATGCGCCTGGGAAGGACCGTAGTCCGGAGCCCATTCAGGCTGGCTCATTTTTTGAGTCATGCCTTCAAATTCACCTTTTCTGACATTTGCAAGATTCTCCCTCTGCGGGCTGGTCGCAGCCTTTTCATACATGAATATAGGGAGGCCGTATTTTTCTGAAACTTCCTTGGCGGTCTCGTTGGCAAGCTTTACTGCTTCTTCGACGCTGACATTTTTTATGGGGATATAAGGCACTACATCACAGGCGCCCATCCTTGGATGCTGTCCCTGATGCACCCTCAAGTCAATCAGTTCAACTGCAACCCCGATGGCCTCTATGACAGCTTTTTTTACAGCCTCAGGCTCCCCTACCACTGTCACGACCATCCTGTTATGGTCTTCATCCCTTTGGTAATCAAGAAGCTTGACTCCGTCTTTCCCTCTGAAAGGATTGACTATTTTTTCGATTTTTTCAAGGTCCCTTCCCTCGCTGAAGTTAGGGACGCATTCGATTATTTTTTTAGCTTCATTCATTATTATTCCACCTTTCGATTGTATATAATGCTTTTTGCCTTAAAATACTTTATCAATGACATCTGCAATTAGCTTTTCATCTGTTATATACGGCAAAGTGATGTGATCCGTTTCACTATTCTTTTTATTGTATTCCATGCTGGTTGAGATGGAGTTTTCGTTCCTTGCCCATGCGCGTCTTGCTACTCCGCCCATGACATCCCAAAGCATTGATGACTTTATGATCTCATCTATCCTGCTGCTTCCGTCCAAAACCAGCCCAAAGCCTCCGTTTATAGATTTGCCGATGCCGACTCCGCCGCCGTTGTGGAGGGCAATAAGGCTCATGCCTCTGGCTGCATTTCCTGCATAGCATTGCACTGCCATGTCGGCCATGATATTGCTGCCATCCTTTATGTTGGAGGTTTCCCTGAACGGAGAGTCTGTTCCGCTTACATCATGGTGGTCTCTCCCGATCATGATTGGCCCTATTTCGCCATTTCTGACCATCTCGTTAAATTTCAGCGCTATGTTCATTCTGCCGTAAGCATCCTGATAAAGTATTCTCGCCTCTGTTCCCACTACCAGCTTGTTCTTTTCTGCATCCTTTATCCACATATAGTTGTCCCTGTCCTGAGCTCTCCTGTTGGGATCGATGCAGGACATGGCGGCATGGTCGGTTTTGATTAAATCTTCATGGTTCCCGCTAAGGCAGACCCATCTGAATGGTCCATAGCCGTAGTCGAAAAGTTCCGGCCCCATTATGTCCTCTACATAGGACGGGAATATAAAGCCGTCTTTTTCATCCACACCATTCCTGGATATTTCAATTGCTCCGGCATCAAAAACAGCTTTCATGAAAGCGTTTCCGTAATCGAAGAAATAGGTACCTCTCTCTACGAGGGTTTTGATCAGTTCAAAGTGGCGCTTAAGGGACTTGTCTACAAGCTTGTTGAAATCCGTCCTGTCTTCCTTTAAAAGCCTAGTTCTTTCCTCAAAGCTTACTCCCTGCGGGCAATAGCCTCCGTCGTATACGGCGTGGCAGGAGGTCTGGTCCGAAAGCATTTCTATTTTCTTGTTGTTTTTGACTGCATACTCGAGCAGGTCCACTATGTTTCCGTGGTACGCTATGGAGATCGCTTTCTTTTTAGCCATATGCTTCTGGGCGATATCAAATATTTCATCCAGGTCAGAAGAAATCTTGTCGACCCAGCCTTGGTCATACCTTGTGATGATCCTTGAATAATCAACTTCTGCGATAATTCCTACAGCCCCGGCAATTGTAGAAGCTTTTGGCTGAGCGCCGCTCATCCCCCCAAGGCCGGAGGATACAAACATGTGCCCTTTTAAATCCTCATCAGTTCCAACACCGAGTTTAAGTCTTCCTGCATTGAGTATAGTATTGTATGTTCCATGGACAATACCCTGCGGTCCTATATACATCCACCCGCCGGCTGTCATCTGCCCATAATTTGCTACACCCATCTGCATCGCATAATGCCAGTCCTTCTGGTTGTCAAACATACCGACCATCAAAGCATTAGTAATGATAACCCTCGGAGCTTCAGGTTTGGATTTGAACAATCCGACCGGATGTCCTGATTCAATTACAAGGGTCTGATGGTCTGTCATAACTTCCAGATACTTTTTAATAAGTCTGTACTGCATCCAGTTCTGGAACACTTGTCCCGTTTCTCCATAGGTTACAAGTTCATAAGGATAAAGGGCGACTTCGAAATCCAGATTGTTGTCGATCATAACCTGAAATGCTTTACCATCGGTGCAGTTTCCCTTATATTCATCAATAGGTTTGCCATAAATCCTTTCATTTGGCCTGAATCTATACCCGTAAATTCTCCCTCTTGTCTTAAGTTCTTCCATAAATTCCGGAGCCATGGCTGCATGAAACTCCTCGGGAATATACCTCAGAGCATTCTTGAGCGCAACTTCAGACTGGGCCTTTGTCAGTGTGAATCCCCTGTCCGGAGCTCTTCGTATGCCTTCAGCGAATTCAGGCATTTCCGGAAGTTCATTGTCAAGTTTAACAGCCATAGCTTCTGAAATGTTTTTATTAGTTATCATTTTGTATTTCCTCCCGCTAATATATTTTAATAATTTATCTTTACTTCTTTTTCAACAATGTTTAAAAGCTTCGAACTACTTATAAGTTCAGTAACTGTATCTAAATCATAATACATAATCTTATCTTCTTCAATGAAATCCACCACTTCCCTAATTGTTTTATAGGCAGCAGAGGTTCCTTTCCCTAATTCAAATCCTTTTCTGAAATCGATCGCTTGACAAGCCGCCATAAGTTCTGTGGCTAATACTCTTTTTGTATTTTCCAATATTTCTTTGCTCTTTCTGGCTGCAATTGTGCCCATACTAACATGATCTTCCTGATTTGCGGAAGATGGAATTGAATCAACAGATGCCGGATGTGACAACACCTTATTTTCCGATACCAACGATGCTGCTGCATACTGAGTGATCATAAAGCCTGAATTCAAGCCTCCCTTTTTCACTAAAAACGCAGGCAAATCATTCAGCTGATTATTGATTAACCGCTCTAATCTTCTTTCGGAAATGTTGGCAAGCTCTGCAATTGCAATGCCTAGAAAATCAAAGCTTAAAGCCATAGGCTGTCCGTGAAAATTGCCTCCAGATATAACATCCCCGTCTTCCAAAACAATCGGATTATCAGTAACAGAATTTATCTCTATCAATACTTTTTCCTCTACATTTCGAAGGGCATCTTTGCTGGCGCCGTGCACCTGTGGTACGCATCTTAATGAATAAGCATCCTGAACCCTTAGTTCTCCTTGTCTGGTAACAAAAGTACTGCCTTCCGTCAACTTCAAAATATTTTCTGCTGTTATTATTTGTCCCTTATGAGGCCTTATTCTGTGGGTCCTTGGGTCGAATGCATCTTTAATGCCTCTCAATGCCTCCAAAGTAAGCGCTGATGCTATGTCGCAGATTTTTATCAGCTCGATGCTGTCATATACTGCAAGCGCCCCAATTCCTGTCATTACTTGTGTTCCATTGATTAACGCCAAACCTTCCTTTTCAACAAGTTCCACAACGGGAATGCCTGCTAATTTCATGGCTTCAGATCCGGGCATAACTTCCCCTTTGAATTCAGCCTTTCCCTCGCCAATCATCGGAAGCACCATGTGTGCCAACGGCACTAAATCACCTGATGCGCCAAGTGAACCTTTTTCAGGTATGATAGGATGTACACCTTTGTTCAACATTTCTATAAGTGTTTCTAAAGTTTTTAATCTTATTCCGGAAAATCCCTTTGACAGTGCATTCGCCCTAAGCAGCATGATCGCCCTCACAGCATCTGTAGGCAGCTTATTTCCTGCACCGCACGCATGAGAAAGGATTAAATTCCTTTGAAGTGTTTTACAGTCTTCGGTTGAAATGCTCACGCTGGAAAATATGCCAAACCCAGTTGTGATCCCGTATACCACTTTATTGTCTCGAACAATGCCGTCTACTATTTCTCTTGATTTTAAAACTCTTTTTATAGCTAAATCCTCCAATTTAACCACATGATTTTGCCTGGATACCTGCACGATTTGTTCTAATGTTAAATCTTGTCCATTAATAATAATTGTTTTCATGTTCTCCACCCTTTCAAATTTTATATTTTGATTTCAGATTGATTATAAAAAATACTTTAAAATAAAAAGGGCAAAACTCAATAACAATTGAGTTTTGCCCCCTAATAACTAACAACTTTGGGTCAAATACAAAAAATCTTCTAAAATATAAAAATCATATAAAAACACTTTATGATTTTGTTTGAATTTATATGGGGTTAATACCTAGTCCCATCACTTCATGCTCATACCCTTTGACTGGTGCTCCCATACTGCCATACAAAGCAACGGCAATCCATTCACCATCTGAATCATCGCCCAAAATTCTCGGACCTCGTACAATGCTGAATTTCAATCCGGCCGTTCGCAATATATTCCCCAAACCAACCTGTCCTCTGCAAATACCGGAATAGGCTTCTAAAACAGTATGATAAAGTGGGTGTTCCTCTCTATAGCTCGCGTTGATAAGACTTTCTTTTTTTGCTGCAGTTTCTATTGCCGCAAAAATCTTAGCAGAATCCATGGAACCTACCCGACCCTTAAGCACTTTGTAGCCATTCAGAATGGAAGTTTTTCTAATCATTTCTTCCTCACTTTCTGATGACATGCAAATTAGTAACGCTGTTTTACCTATGCTTAAAGACTCAAACAATATATTACCTCCACGAGTTGAAAGTTAACTCCATACTCAATTTATCATATAATTATTCCTATTGTCAACACTGCGCTTTTGAATGTTTTTTCAAAATATATTTTATATATATTGCAGTTCGCTGAATGCTTTTATGAATTCTCTCACCCCGTAGTTTTCAAATTCCACTTCAATCATCATTTCATCTTCTTTCAGAACTTTTCCTTTTCCGTATTTCTGATGGCTCACCTGGCTGACATTGGCCGGACTCTCTGGTTCATAAGCTTGATTCTCCATTTTTTTTGCAGCTTTAGCCATCTGGATTTGTTTCTTGAGTTCCTGCAAATTTACATCCATACTTTTGACAGCATCGTTCTGAACCAATTTTGACGGGATCATGCTGATGTACCTGCTTTCTCCAGGCATCACACTTACGCAATCAGGATTTGTATAATATGAAAGTTCTAGATGATTCTTTGCCCTAGTGATGCCTACGAAAAATAATCTACGCTCCTCATCATCTTCATCCATTGGCCTTGTCTGCAATGGAATCAATCCATAATTGACACCAGTAATGAATACATGGGAAAACTCCAGTCCTTTGGAAGCATGCAGAGTCATCAGTTTTACAGAATCAGCATCTCTGCGTATGTCTTTCATCAAAATATTCACGCCATATAGCGCAGAAGAGTTTATAAAATCAGCAGTTCCGTCCATAAACGGCATTTGTTTTTCTTTAACATATTCTATGATGATATCCAGCAAAGAAGATATGGATTCTTTGTCCTCCTTGTAGGCAGAAGATGTTGGCCTGATATACTTGTCAAATTCAAAGTAATTGTAAATTTCATCAGAGTTTTTGGCTTCAGCACAAAGGGAATCGAACTTGCACATCTTTGCATATAGTTCAGACTTGTCAAGATGCATATTCCTCACTATCTCGCCAGCTTCACCCTCAGATATTCTTTCACCATAATCCCTGCTGCTCAGGACATATAATGCTGATGACAAATCATTATGGTTTACCGAATAGCGGAATAGTTTGATCAGCCAGTTCAGGACGGGAATATCGCGGATTGTTTTTTTCAAAGACACTTCATGAGGAATATCATTTTTAGAAAATACGTCTTTAAAAACCTGAGACTGGCTCTGCAGCCTGTAAAAAACGGCAATTTCATTAAATGGCACTCCCGAATCATGAATATCCCTGATCCTGTCGGCAAGATAACATGCCTCATTAAAGGGATTATAATGGCTTTTTACTACGATCTTGCTTCCCGGTTCCCGTATTCCTGTCAAACAGCTTCCGTCCTGAAGAAAACACTTTGCTGCTTCCAGGATTGAATTGCTGGAGCGGTAATTGATAGGAAGGGAAAGTTCCTTTGCAGCATATTTTTGTTTCAAAATGCTGAACACATTAAATGAGCTTCCTCTCCAACTGTATATAACTTGGTTCGGATCGCCTACCACAAACAAACTGGTACGTGTACTTTTTAGTTTATCGATGAATTCAAGCTGCAGTTTATCGCTGTCCTGCACCTCGTCAATGATTATCCACTTAGGCTCCAACTTATAATCATCCAGCAAAGTGTTTGCATTCTTCAGCAGATCGGAAAAGGACATTTTGTTCTGTTTTACCTTTTCTTCCATCAGCAGATGGACCAGCTGAAATGTGTCATCATTATACTGCGAAATCATTTGCTCTTCTGAGTAAACGGACATATCCTGCTCAAGCCTTTTTTTCAATCGATTCTTGTATTTAATGCGTAGTTTTTTTTCTTGTATTATTTGCATTGCTATATCTAATTCTTCCTCGGGCTCTATTACCAGGAAGCCTTTTGCATACCCGATTTTTTCTACAGGCAGCACATCTTTAAGCAGATTTAGCGCCACGCTGTGAAACGTTCCAAACCCTTCGAGCTCTTCTGTTTTAATGTTATTATCGGAGGAGATTAATCTATCCTTGATTTCATTCGCCGCTTTGTTTGTAAAAGTCAATACGATCATGTCACTGTAGCTGACATTTTTCGCATAGCGGAGATAAATGATTTTTGAAATCAATACCGTTGTTTTTCCGCTTCCGACATTTGCATTGACTACGCAGGCGCCGCTTTCATCCAGGACTGCTTCCTTTTGGTATTCGTTTAATCTTTCTAAATCATCCTTATAGTGCATGAGCGCCTCCTATTCCACAAGATCTTTGTATCTCTTTTGCAGTTTACTTTTGATATCTGGTTTGCCGGCCTCTTTATCAGCAATTCTGGTTTTTAATTCAATTCCTGCCGGGGCCTCCGTGTAAAATTTAAGAATATTGATTATGCTTCTCTTATTGTTTTCTTCCATTACCCATTCGTTATAGAACGCATTTTGCAAAACTAAGGTTAACACTTGATTGTCAACTTCCACCTCAGTTATAGAACTTAAAAATGTTGCGAATATATCTCCGTTTTCTACTAAATAATCACAGAATTCTTTCCATCTCCCCTGCAATTCGTTAAAGCGGAATTGCTTCTTAATGAATGTCGAGGTTGCATATTCCACTAATTTTATCCCTTTTGGAGCCTCTATTTCTTCCAGCAAATTCTGCAAACCCCACAAAACCAGGGCTTTGTCCAGTTTATAATCTCCGATACATGCAGCACAGCCGTTTTCGCATTTGCATCCGCCCACCATTTTGATAGAATTTTCTATTATGCGCGCAATCAGATCGAATACTTTTTCTGAATACCCCAATCCGCCTATATACTTGTCATAAACAAACATGCATACATCAGCCGACAAGTTTTCTCTAATTTCTATAGCGTTATTCGACATGGCAACGCCTATATCTTCCTGTTCCGTCATCGTTGCCATCATTGCCGCATTTTTAATTGCATAACACAAACCTTCAAAATGGTTGTTCCTTGTGAACTGCCCGTTTTGATTTTCCTGCAGCAGCCTCCTGTATACATTTACAACATTCCCGGGTATTTTTATCCATGTGCTTTCCGTGTCGTAATCCTTAGCCAGTGGCCTTTCCAGATGTTCAAATCCCAAATTCTGATGGTTGTGGAACTGCAGTTTTTTGTACATATAGACCATCTCATCTACATTCACATCGCCAAAAGCAACTTCAGCCCTCTTGTATTCCTCTTCCTTGCTTTTTTGTATAATCCTGATATTGGTATTACCACCCGGCATCGTATAATAGTTTCCATTAAACGGTATTGCAAATGCAGTTTTACTTTCTAAATCCAGTTTTATAACCTGGTAATGCACACCATCATGCATATAAATTGCTCCGCTGTGAATTTCGCGGAATGCCTGCATTTCATCCATCTCTGTAATTTCTTTGTTGTTTTCCTTATTGATAAGTTTATATCTGGACTTGTCAATATTTCTTAAGCTGAAGTCCCCTGCCGGAAATGAGTTCCCTGACCAAGAAAACTTGCCGCTTTGACCAGTCAATTCTTTTGCTCTTATCAATATGGGGATAGTTTCACCTAAATCAGGAAAAATCGAAATGTCGTCCAACGTTAGTGGGATTTCAGCTGCCGCTGCACGTATATGCGCTAACTCTATCAGAAGATTATTCTTGTCGATGACTGCACTTTCACTACTGTTCTCAAAAATCCAATCAGTATTTATCGCAATATACTGATCAAATGGAAGGTTATCCAGAATCAAATAATTAGTACATTCCTTCCCGCTTCTGCCCGCTCTTCCCGTCTGCTGCCAAAATGACGCTCTCGTCCCCGGATATCCAACAAGCACTGTTGTATCTATCTTTCCAATATCTATACCAAGTTCTAAAGCATTAGTAGAGACTAATCCGCGTAAAGCTCCTGTGATCATTTTGTTTTCAATTTCCTTGCGCTCTAATGGTGTATATCCTCCTCTATATCCAGATATCTTATCTACCAAGGATGCTCCAAAAAAACTTTCCGATTCTAATTTATCTCTTGCTTCTTTTAAAACTATTTCAACATTTTTTCTCGACTTGGTAAACGCTATAAAACTATTGCCGTTTTCTACCAGCTCCGGCAGCAAATCAGCAGCAACCGAGGTTGTCTGCATCTGCCCGTAGTATTTTTTATCGGCCCCCATAATCTTTGGCGGCTGTACAAGGACATATTTTCTCTTTGCTGAAGGAGAACCATCTTTATCAATCTGTAGGAATTTATGTCCGCATATTTCCTCTGCCAGTTCCAAAGGATTCGCTATAGTCGCTGAACTGCATAAATACTGCGGCGATGAATTATAGTACCTGCATAGCCTCCCCAATCTGCGAAAAACATTTGCCAGATGTGAACCGAACGCGCCCCTATAAGTATGCAGTTCATCAATGACAACATATTTCAGATTTGAAAATATAAAGTCAAATCCAAATTTACTGTGATTCGGCAAAAATGCGGCGTTAATCATTTCCGGATTTGTCAGGATTATATTTGCATTTTTTCGTATTCTGCCTCTTTCATTTACCGTTGTATCACCATCATACACACCTGCGGTCACCCTGTTCTCTCCAAAGTACTCCAGGTACGGCAGGATAGCTCGGTACTGATCGCTTGCCAATGCTTTAGTGGGATATATAAAAACTGCTCTGGCAAGAGGATTGGATAAAATCTCCTGAAGAACCGGCAATAAAAAGCTTAGTGTTTTTCCGCTTGCTGTCGATGTTGTTATGACAATATTATTCTGTTCCATTGCTTTTTCAAACATCTCTGCCTGATGGCAGTATAGTTTTGTAATTCCTTTTTGCACAAGGTATCCTGATAATTCCTCCGACAGCATGGCTGGAAAATCGGCTAGTTTTCCCTCTCGTTTTGGTATTGTTTTACTGTATATAATCAGATCATTAATATCCATTTTCATCGCTCCCGCTCCTTCATCTTATATTAGATAATATCACCAGAACACCAGTTCGTCAATTTATACTCTTGCACGCTCTATGTCTATAACTAAAAAAGCAGATGGAAAATCTCCATCTGCTTTTTGTAATCCTGCTAAATTGAGCCGTCTATAGTGAAAGTATCTCCATAGACCGTGAAGCTGAATGGCGTTGATAACGTAACATTCCCTGAAGTCAGAATCCTTCTGAATGCATTTACCCTATCTGAGCCAGCACTGTCTTCAGTTTTAAGATAGCTGTATCTTAAGTCCATAACTTTCGAGAGGAAAGTGTTTTCATCAATGCCAGTAGCAGGAGTGCCACCCAAAGCAATCTTCGCCTTGTTTATAAAGTCTTGCGCTCCATCCTCACCGTGATTTACACACATGTCATAGATGAACGCCTGAGTTAATATATTCTTTGCGCCGATGCTGCCAGCAATCTTCACCGCCGGGTTCCAGTACAGCTGGTCAGCCATATATATCTGAGCCTGTTTGAAAAGCGGGTCAGTGCAATTGTTGACATCTTTAATAAATCCATCTAGTCCTGCTGTGCCAGGGTTTGAATCTCCGCCGTTTTGGCTGTGGGATCCCCTGTCTATTGCGTCCAGCGCCGGGATGTACTTTGCAAGTGAGTTGTTCGGATTTAGTTTAGTATAATACTTAATAAGCATGTTACCGTCATAGGTACCAGTGCAGAATCCAACATATCCGAAAGTGACTCCCCTGCCATCTCCGATGTTTTCAGCATAATAGTACTGCAGTTTTGTTGTGCTGTTTTCACATGCAGTAGTCATCTGAAGGGCTTTTGCCTTTGTTACTGACATTTGCGGGGTTGCAGTTGAACTTGCTGCCACTACGGTTGTCTTTGTCTGTGTAACTGCTGTGACCGGCGTTGGGACTGTATTTGCAGCCGGATTTGTATTTGTTGTGGCTGCGGCTGGCTTCGTCTCTGTCACTGCTGTAGCCGCTGCTGGGACTGTTGTTGGTGCAGCCGGATTTGTATTTGTTGTAGTTGTAGTTGTAGTTGCAGCTGGCTTCGTCTGAGTAGCTGCCGTAACCGGTGCTTGGACTGTACTTGGTTTTGGTTCTGTTTTAACAATTATGGTTTTGGTGGCTCTTGATTTATTACCGCTAGAGTCTTTTGCTTGTATATAAAACTTATGGGTCGTCGAGGGCAATAGATCCTCTACCTTGAAAGTTGTCGTTGAAACCGATGTTAAATATTTATTGTCTATGTAGACATCATAAAGTTTAACACTAGAACTTTTTGACGGTGCCTTCCATGAAAGGTCAACCGATGTGCTTGTTACAGCAGTTGTCTTAAGTCCGGATGGGGCATTCACATATACTGCTGCAGACACAGCGGTTTTGCCAATACCTATCATTATTGCCATTATAGCAATTACTGCAACTAAAATTCCCTTGTAACGCGCATTTCTTTTTTTCATTAACAATATCTCCTCCTTTAAACAGAACAATCAAACTATAACATATACATTTTCTTTGAACAATGCAATTATTACCTCTATTTCCAAAATCTCAACAATTCCATCGCTCTTCAGGGTACTGCAAGTCAAGTTTACGGTTGAAATGCTCTAGTATGAATGCTATTTCAAACTTTTTCGGCTTTTTTCTGGCTTTAATTTTACCTCAAATTCCTGTAAGGTTGATATTCATCATTTACAAGTTCAAGCTTAACTCAAAATTCTTTAATTATTTTTAAAAATCTGACGCCCTAAAAAATCAAATATATGTCCGGATAACTTTTTTACTGGCCCCAAGTTTGTTGCATAATAATAATCAGAATCAAACCATCCTTTCTCTTTATAATATTCATAATCAAAGCACCTGACACTAGCTGATTGCAGGCCCGTTCTCGTCATTCGAAAAATCATGAGCCTATAGAATGAAGGTACATGCGGCCTTGAGTTAATAAGTTCTTTATAGAATCTCTTAGCTGCTTTCTGGATTTTTGATACTAGTTTTTTCTTCTGAGGATCGGACATTGGTTCCAATGTCCATACGCAAGTACCTTGTGTAACATTAAATCCTAGGTTCGCTCCTGTACTTTCAAGATATTTACGTACTTTGTTTCAGCTTATCAAGAAGTACATTCCTGTCATCTTTTTGAGGACAAAATTCTTCTCCCTTGTCAAAGCATAACTTTCAGCCTTGGCAGAGTTCGAGGTTATAATCACTTAGGAATACATACTCAAAATCAATTCCGCTGTCATATT
>Ga0209540_10002946_pt1 | contig 11847 bp, 12 predicted proteins | sample BarGraIncu01121A_FD_184501 | JGI IMG/M metagenome (GOLD analysis project Ga0209540, IMG submission 184501) | Arctic peat soil microbial communities from Barrow, Alaska - Barrow Graham LP Incubations 011-21A (SPAdes) (version 2) | ecosystem: Environmental > Terrestrial > Soil > Wetlands > Peat... | reverse complement strand
CGATGATCGCCAACGACGAGCGCCCGCTCGAAGAGGCGGTCGCGGCGGCGATGAGTCGCCTGGTCGGCGCCTACTCGATAGTCGCTCTCGCCGAGAGCAAGCTGCTCGCCTTCCGCGATCCGCACGGAATCCGCCCGCTTTGCTTCGGCCGCCTCGACGACGACTGGGTTGTGGCCTCGGAGAGTTGCGCACTCGACCTGATCGGCGCCGAGCTGGAGCGCGAGATCGAGCCGGGCGAGCTCGTGATCATCGACGACGACGGCTGCCGCCAGATACAGGCGGTCGAGCCGGCGACGAATAAGGCGCTTTGCATCTTCGAGCTCTTCTACCTGGCTCGGCCCGATAGCCGTCTGCTCGACGTCGAGGTTCACGGGGCGCGGGTGCGCATGGGCGAGATACTGGCCGCCGAGTCGCCCGCCAGCGCCGATCTGGTGATGCCCATTCCCGACTCCGGCACGCCCGCCGCAATCGGATTCGCGCGCGGCAGCGGCATTCCCTTCAGCGAGGGGCTGATCAAGAACCGCTACGTCGGCCGCACCTTCATCGAGCCCGAGCAGAAGCTGCGTGAACAGGGCGTCAGGCTGAAGTTCAATCCGCTCGACGAGGTCGCCGGCAAGCGCGTGGTGGTCGTCGACGACTCGATCGTGCGCGGCTCGACCACGCGCAAGATCGTCTCGATGCTGTTCGAGGCCGGGGCGACCGAAGTGCACGTGCGCATCTCCTCGCCGCCAGTGGTCTTCCCCTGTTTCTACGGAATCGATTTCGGCGACGCCGATCAGCTGATCGCCGGTAAGAAAACGGTCGAAGAGGTGCGGCGCCACATCGGCGCCACATCGCTGGCGCACCTCTCGATCGACGGTCTGCAGACCGCCTCACAGCGGCCCGCGACCAACTTCTGCCGCGCCTGTCTCGAGGGCAAGTACCCGACGCCCGTTCCCGAGGGCGGCAAGTTGATCAAGCTGCGCCTCGAGAGGACCGCCGAAAGTCCGCCCGCTATGCGGCCTTAACCGTCGAAAGTCCGCCCGCTGCGCGGGCGTGACGACTTTCGACGGAGACCCCGGGGGACGGCGTTCGTTGGCAGCGATCGCGCCTCAGTGACGTTGTGCCAGAGTCGCCTACCTAGCAGGAGTGCTCGTGCTCTTGTCCTCGATGGTGAGAACAGGTCTGGTCGAGCTCGATCGGCTGTAGCTCTCCCGCGGCGAGCGCCGCGATCGCCTCTGCGACGGTCTTGCGCTGCTTGTCGAAGTAGACCTCGATGCCGGCCTGGTTGAGAATGGCAAGCGGACGGGCGCCGATGCCCCCAGCGACCAGCGTGCTCGCTCCCTCCGATGCGAGGAGCTGCGCGGCAGCCTGGCAACCGCCTTCGCTGTGACGTTCGTTCGGAACGGTTCGCACGTCTCCGATCTCGCCCTGAGTCAGCTCCACCAGCGTGAAGCAGCGGCTCTTACCGAAGTGATGCGAGCGCCTGGCCTCGAGCCCGTCCTCGCCAACCGAGGGCACTGCGACTACGCGCCTACCTCCAGCGGCCGGTGTGAGCTCCATCTCCGTTCCCTCCATCACACATCTCCTTGCTTGCTTGGTTTTCCCGACCCGCCTTCGGTCGGCCCGACGACGGGAACGGGGCCGAGCGAGCGATCGACAAGCTCGATCACGCTTCTGAACACGCGCTCTCGCTCTCGAAGGTGCTCGGCCCATTGCCTGAGTAGAGAGCGCCCCTCGTCGGTCAGCTCGTACTCGCGCCGATGCGGTCCGTGCTCTCCGGTCGACCACGTCGAGACTATGTAGCCCTCCTCTTCCAGCCGGCGCAGAACGCGGTACATGCCCCCCGGGTCCATGCAGACGAGCCCTCCGCTCAGCTCTTCAACCGCCCGGCGCAGGTCATAGCCATGACTCGGTCGGGCGGCCAGAGCGGCCAGCAGCGCGGGCTCGAGTAAACCGGCGGCGCGAGCACCCCGCCCGCGACCGCCTCGACAGGGCCGGCGACTGCTCTCAACCGCTTCCGATTCGGCAGGCATGCCTAGATGTTACATACATCTAGATGCTGCCTGTCGATACCGCGGCTTTACGCGGAGCCCGGGCGGACGGATCCGCCATGCGAGCGCGTATTGATCCTGAGCGCCTTGTAGAGCGGGCAGAAGCCGACGGCGGAGGTCGCCAGCATTACCGCCGCAAGCGCAAGCAAAACGATCCCGGCGACGCTTCCGACCCCGACGACGACCGCGATCACTATTGCCACCGGCGCGACTAAGAATGTCCTCACTAGCCGGTCTATCGAACCCATATTGACTCTCATCTTCGGCCTCCTCCCGGTCCGTTCCCCGTTCCCTCGACTCCGTCGAGCAACGCGCCGAGCTCCGTGAGCTGGCGCTGAAGCGTTCCGCACACCTGATCGCAGAGCGCGAACACGCCCTGATCGACGATCCGGTAGTAGGTGCGGTTTCCATCTTTTCGCTTGCCCACGATGCCGGCGTCGAGCAAGACATGAAGATGCTTGGAGACGTTCTGTTGCGACGCGCCGGCCGCGACGACCAGGTCGCCCACACACGCCTCGCCCTCTCGCAAGCGGTCGAGCAGCTTGATCCGCATCGGCTCGGCGATGGCGCGAAGCCGGTACGCGATCAACTCGATCAGATCGTCGGGTATGGGATGAGGTAGAGACATGGTGTTGTTGGGAATATACCTTACCACTGTTTAGTTGTATACAGTATTGCCCTGAAGACCTTCGATCAAACCAGAGGAGATGTCGATGGATGTAACCAGCGAGACCTTCGAGCGAGACGTGATCGAGCGCTCGCGCGAGCTGCCGGTGGTGGTCGATTTCTGGGCACCCTGGTGTGCGCCCTGCACGATGCTCGGCCCTCTGCTCGAGAAGGAGGTCGAGGCACGAAGCGGCGCGGTCGAGTTGGCCAAGATCGACGTGGACGAGAACCAGGACGTCGCCGCTACGTACTCGATTCGCGGAATCCCGGCCGTCAAGGCCTTTCGGAACGGTAACGTCGTCGCCGAGTTCGTCGGTGCTCAGCCCGCGACGGCGATAGCGCGCTTCCTCGATCAGCTCAGCGGCCCCTCCGCAACCGAGCAGGTGCTGGCGGAGCTGAAGAGCTCCGGCGAGGCGCCCGAGGTGGCCTCCGCGCTCGAGGCCGGCGATCACAAGCAGGCGCTGGAGCTCTTGCTCGAGCATGTCCGTGGCGGCGACGATTCGACGCGGCAGCGGCTGAGCCGTTACATGATCGCGCTGTTCGGCGATCTCGGCGCCGATAATCCACTTTCGCTGCAGTACCGCCGCCAGCTGGCGAGCACGCTTTACTAACTCATCCCAGGCTCGACGAAAGAGAGCGATATGCGCGTAAAGGAGTTCAGCTTCCCCGTTTCGGTCGAGTGGCTAGGCGACACGCGTGTCGCCACCCGCATCGGCGGCAAGAAAGAGATAGAAACGTCCTCGCCGCTCGAGTTCAGGGGCAAGGACGCCACGATCTGGAGTCCCGAGGATTTCTTCGTGGGCGCCGCCGCCTCGTGCGTCGCGATCACGCTCGCGGGCATCGCCGAGCGGCGCGGCCTGCCGCTGCGCGGTCTCGAGGTGAGCGGTACCGGAGTCGTCGGCAGGCGCGAAGACGGCAAGTTCGGTTTTTCGCGCATGAGCCTCCGCGTCGCCGTCAAGACCGACGCGGGCCAGGAAGAGCTAGCGCGCGAGGTGGCTCAGAAGGCCGAGGCCGACTGCCTGGTCGCCGTCTCGCTCGACCTTCCGATCGAGCTAGAAGTCGAGGTCGAGACGCCGCGCCGCTAGATGAGCGCTATGCCGCGAAGCTCGAGCTCCAGACCGGTCTCGTGCTCGCGAGCGTGCAGCCAGAGCGTCAGGTCGCTCGGCCCCTCCTCGCGCGTCCAGAGCGGCGCTTCGATCGTCCAGGCCTGCTCGCCGTCGGCGCTGGCACTGGTGAGGAGCAGAGCGATATCCGGGGGAATCACTGGCGAAGCCCCATAGTCGATGATCTCCTGCTCGATCCGGGACGCCGCCTCGGGCGTGAGAACGCCTTCCTCGATCAAATCCGGCAGCTCGCGCCGTGCAAGCCGGGTGAGTAGTTCCTGCACCGGCTCGTAGAGCGACTCGGGGAGCCAGTCTCCGCCCTCGGGGGTGGCCAGATCAAGCGTCACCTCGCTCGGTAGCTGACTCTCGAGCTTGATCGAAAAGCGCTCGCTCTCGTGCTCGTTGAGATAGCGCAGCGCCCGAGCGGCGGCGACTCGGTGCGTCGAGGCCTGCCCGAGCGGAGGATCGGCGAAGGTGAGCCTGAGCTGGTGCCTGAGCTCGGCGGCGCCGGCGACCGAGAGCCAGCCTCGGCCGTTCCAGCGCTCCTCGAGGTTCCCGTAGTCGAGGCCGACTCCCTCGCCGTAGTAACGGGCCTGGGCGAGCACGTCCGCGCGGCGCAGGAAGAGGCGTCCGTCCTCCCTCGTCGGGCCGAAGGCGAAAGAGAGCGCGGTCTTCGTTCCCTCCTCCGCGCACTCCAGAGTGAGCGCGACCCAGGTTCCGGGGAAAGGCTCGCGCCCGGCCAGGCAGCGCACCGCGATCGACTGGGGAATCTGCATCGCCTGCGTTTGTACCAGCTACGAGCTGGTCGCGGAAGCACCGGGCAAACAGCGGCCCCGGCAAATACACTGCCGGGGTGGCTGGAATGAGTTACGAGGCGGCCGGGGTTTCGCTGGCAAAGGCCGAAGAGATCGTCGAGCGCCTGCGTACCGCCGTCGCGTCAACCCATACTCGTGGCAACGGCGGATCCTTCGGCGCCTTCGCCGGCCTCTACGCGCTCGACGAGAAACGATTTCTCGCCGCCTCGACCGACGGTGTCGGGACGAAGCTGATCTTGCAGCGCGCGAGCGGGCATCTGCGCTGGGGTGGAATGGACGCGGCCGCCCACTGCATCAACGACGTTCTCACCTGCGGCGCCGAGCCGCTCTTCTTCCTCGACTACGTCGCGGCCAGCAAGATCGAGCTCGAATTGGTGACCGAGCTCGTGGAGGGTGCGGCGGAGATCTGTCGCGACTCGAGCTGCGTGCTTCTGGGCGGCGAGACGGCCGAGCTTCCCGGCATCTACGCCGAGGGCGAGTTCGACTTCGCGGGCACCTGCGTTGGCCTGGTCGAGCGCGAGCGCCTGATCGACGGGCCCTCCAGCTGCAAGGCCGGCGACGTCGTTCTCGGCCTGCGCTCCGCCGGCCTGCACGCGAACGGTTTCACGTTGGTGCGCAGCCTGATCGGCTCGGGCGGCTACGACGCCGAGCTGGTCCTGCCGCCGACTCTCTGCTACCTGGAGGACGTGCGCAAGCTACGCGAGCGGGCCGACATCCATGCGCTGGCGCACATCACGGGCGGCGGCATCCCGGGAAACCTGGCGCGCGTACTTCCGCCCGGCGTCGGAGCGCGTATCGAGACCGGCTCCTGGCAGCGCGGAGCGGTTTACGACTGGATCAGCGAGAAGGGCGTCAGCGAAGAGGAGCAACGGCGCGTCTTCAACCTCGGCATCGGCTACTGCGTCATCATCCCGGAAGCCGACGTGAGCCCGGACGATCTCGTGATCGGAAGGCTGGAACAGGGCGCCGAAGGAGTGCAGTTCACTTGATCGGCGTTCTCGTCTCGGGCTCGGGGACCAACCTGCAAGCCCTGATCGACGCCGAATTGCCGATCGCCTGCGTCGCCTCCAACAAGCCGGGGGTGATGGGGCTGGAGCGAGCCGCGACGGCGGGCATCAAGACCGCCGTATTCGAGCTCGAGGACTACCCGGATCGCCCCGCGCGCGACACGGCTCTGGCTGGCTGGCTGCACGACAGCGGCGCCGAGTGGGTCGTGCTGGCCGGCTACATGCATGTGCTCACGCCCGCCTTCCTGGGCAGCTTCCCCAGGCGAGTTATCAACCTGCACCCGGCGCTTCTTCCGTCCTTCCCGGGCGCCCACGCCATCGACGACGCGTTGAGCTACGGAGTCCGCTGGACGGGCGTGAGCGTCCACTTCGTCGACGAGGGCGTCGACACCGGGCCGGTCATCTTGCAGGAGCCGGTCGAGGTTCGTGACGACGACAACGTGGAGACTCTGGCCGAGCGAATACATGCCGTCGAGCATCGTTTACTGCCCCAAGCTGCCCGGCTCTGTCTTGACGGACGAGTACGGTTGCGGGAGAGTTCCCGTCGAGTGGTGATCACATGACCAAACGAGCGCTCATCTCCGTCTACGACAAGAACGGGCTAGAGGAGTTCGCCCGCGGGCTCATCGAGCTGGGCTGGGAGCTAACCGCCAGCGGCGACACGACCGAGGCGGTCAAGTCGTTCGGGCTCAATGTCGCGAGCGCCGAGGAGACGACCAAATCGTCCGAGAAGCTGAGCGGCCGCTTCAAGACGCTGCACCCGGCCATCCATGCCGCCATCCTCGCCCGCCGCGATCGCGAAGACGACATCGCCGCGCTGAGCGAGAATTCCATTGAGCCGTTCGACCTCGTCTGCGTCAACTTCTATCCCTTCGCCAAGGTCGTCGCTCGCTACGGCGTACGCGAAGAAGACGCGGTCGAGATGATCGACATCGCAGGGCCGACGCTCGCCCGCGCGGCGGCGAAGAACTATCCCCACGTCGCAGTCGTCTCACGAGCCGACCAGTACGCCTCCGTCCTGGACGAGCTGCGCCAGTCGGGCGAGCTCTCCGAGGAGACCCGCCGGCAACTCGCCGGCGAGGCCTTCGCCACCACAGCCGCCTACGAGTCGGCCATCGCGGCCTGGTTCGCCGATCGCGAGGCCTTCCCCGAGACGATGACCACCACCCTCGTCAAGGTGCTCGATCTGCCCTACGGCGAGAATCCACACCAGCGCGGCGCTCTCTACGCGGAGGCCTACGGCCGCCGCCACCTGCTCTCCCGTGTCGAGCAACTGCACGGACGCGAGCTGACGTTCAACAATCTCAACGACCTTTCGACGGCGCGGCTGATCATCGACGAGTTCACCCTGCCGGCCTGCGTGATCGTCAAGCAGGCCAATCCTTGCGGCGTCGCGGTCGGCGCCTCGCCGGAAGAGGCCTTCATCAGAGCGCTCTCCGCCGACCCGTCCTCGGCTTACGGGGGCGTGGTCATTCTCAACAGGCCGATCTCGGCCGAGCTCGGCAAGCTGCTCTCCGAGCAGTTCATCGAGGTGCTCTTCGCGCCGGCCTACGCGCAGAAAGCCATCGACGCCCTGCGCGAGCTCGAGACTCGCGTACTCACGCACTACGAGCGCCGCCGCGGCGATCCGGGCGAGAAGGACTACAAGCGAGTTCTCGGCGGTCTGCTGGCGCAGGATCGCGACTGGGGCCTCGAGGATCGCTCGGGCATGGAGGTTGTCTGCGGCGAGATCAGCGAGGAAGCCTGGGGCGACCTGCTCTTCGCCTGGAAGGTAGTCAAGCACGTGACCTCCAACGGCGTCGTGATCGCGAAAGATCTGCAGACGATTGGCATCTGCGGCGGCCAGCCCAGCCGGCTCGACGCGATCAAGGTCGCGATCGAGCGAGCGCGCGACAACGGTCACGACCTGAGCGGAGCCGCGCTAGCCTCGGACGCGCTCTTCCCCTTCTCGGATATTCCCAAGCTGGCGCTCGAGGCCGGGATCAGGCACATCGTTCAACCGGGCGGATCGAAGCGCGACCGCGAGTCGATCGAGACCGTGAACGAGGCCGGAGGCGCCATGGTGTTCACTCACCGGCGTCACCTCAAGCACTGATCAGCCGTCGCTCGGTGCAGTCCGCGAAAGAGAGCCGCTGGGTTAATATCTACGTATTCCCAGGAGGGGAATATCCCGATTCGGGCTCCGTCGTCAGCACAGCCGCAAGGCCCGGTGGAGCCGGCCCGGCAAGGGCGAGGGAGAGACCTCCCGGCGCCAACGAGATCCAAGCGGAGGGCACCACAGCAATGATCGGATTCACGACTCGCCTCAGAACCTGGCTTCTCATCGCGGCCCTTTCGGGCCTGCTCGTCGGGATCGGCTTTTTGCTCGGCGGAAGCTTCATCTACCTCTTCCTCGGACTCGCCGTGGTCATGAATTTCTTCGGCTACTTCTTCTCCGACAAGGTCGCGCTTGCGTCGAGCCGCGCCCAGCCGATCGCGGAATCGCAGGCGCCCGCCCTCTACGCGGATATCCGCGAGCTGACGCAGCGCGCCGGACTTCCCATGCCGCGCATCTACATGACCCCGTCGCAGCAGCCGAACGCCTTCGCCACGGGACGCAATCCGGCGCACGCCGCGGTCGCGGTCACCCAGGGGCTCGTGCAGTTGATGCCGCGCGAGCAGGTCAAGGGCGTGCTCGCCCATGAGCTGTCGCATGTGAAGAATCGCGACATCCTCGTATCCTCGATCGCGGCGATGATCGGATCGGTCATCACCTGGCTCAGCTACATGTTCCTTTTCTTCGGCGGCGGCGACGAGAACAACTCTCCCGTCGGCGCGCTCGGAGGGCTCGTGGCACTGATCGTCGGACCGCTCGCGGCGACGCTGCTGCAACTCGGCATCTCGCGCCAGCGGGAGTACCTGGCCGACGCAAGCGGCGCCAAGTTGCTCGGACAGGCCGCCCCGCTTGCGGATGCGCTCGAGTCGCTAGAGCGAGCGAGTAAGACGATTCCGATGCAGGTGAACCCGGCGACCGAGTCGCTCTACATCATGAATCCGCTCAGCGCCCGCGGCATGTCGAAGCTCTTCTCGACACATCCGCCGATCGAGGAGCGCGTTCGCCGCCTGCGCGCAATGGACGCCGCAGGGAGCCTCGCCTAAGAGCCCAGTTCGATAGATCTGCTCGTATAGCGCGGTCGATCCGCGGCGTCGGCTTGACCGCCTTGAACGTCCATCCCTACCGAAACCGGCTCTATTCGCCGTCCCGACTGCCCGTCGACCGGACGGGAGAGCGCGCGAATTAAACCCCGGCTCCCTAAAACGGGGGATGCGCACTACCCCGATTCCAAACATGATCGGTCTCGTGACCGCGCTTCCCCGGCGGTGTTATCCCTATTGCGGCGTTGTACTCGGCGCCCTCGCGTCCCTGCTCGCATTGCTGTGGCCGGGAGGCGACGCGCCCGTTCTCGTCGCTGGTTTGGCCTGCTCCACGGCGATTCTGCTGGCGGTTCGCGCCGATTTCACAAAGGCGGGGGCGGCCTGGTACTCAATCGCTGCGGGAACGCTGCTCGTCGCGCTCGGCGCCGCTAGTAACGAGCCGGCCCACGGGCTCGGCTTCGGCGACATCCTCTTTACGGCCGGGCTCTTGACGCTGGCGGGGGGGATCGTCTTACTGGTCGTGGCCAGGGCCAGTGGAGGCGACTGGGGCAGCGTGATAGACACCGCCGCCGCGACCGCCGCGGCAGCCCTGGTGATCTGGGTGACGCTGCTTGCTCCGAAGCTCGACGCGGGCTCGGCCGCCGCTGGTACCGAGGCGGCGTCTGTCCTCTACTGCTTCGGCCTACTGGTGCTTTTCGCTCTCACGACTCGACTCGTGCTCGGCCTGCGTACCTGGACTCCCTCGGCAGCCCTGCTCTGCCTCGCCGTGGGCTTTCTGAGCGCTCTAGCCGCCACCGCAGCCGCGGTTAGACTGGGCGAGCTCTCGAACGTCGCCTGGGCGATGCGGATCGATCAAATAGTCGCCTTTGCGCTGCTGGCCGCGTGCGCGCTACACCCGAGCAGGCGTAAGCTCGGAATCGTCGCATCCGAGCGCAAGCAAGAGCTGACGCCTAGCCGGTTGGCCTTGCTGACGACAGCCGCCATGACGGCTCCCGTGGTTCTCTTCGTGCAGAACGCCCGTGGCGCCCAGCAGCTCGACGTCCTCGCCACCGTCGTCTGCTCGATCGCCGTCGTCGCTCTGGTGATCGTGCGCCTGGCAGGGCTCGTCCTTCGCCAACAGCGCGCGACCCACCGAGAGCTCGTGCTCCGTCGCGCGATGCGTAGTCTCGCCTCGGCCAGCGAGCACGATCGAGTCTGTGCGGCGATCGTCGAGGCCGCCACCGCCATAGCCGGTGAACACGGCCACGTCCGGGCTAGCCTCCTGCTCGGCTCTGGACGAAGCACGCTCGAGTTCGCCACCCGTGGCGAGGCGATCCCTGGCCGAAAGCACGAGTCTTCAACCCCGCTGACGCTCCAGGACGAACGCATCGGCGAACTGGTGGTGGAGAGCTCCAAGCAGCTGCCAGACGAGATCCGGTCGGCGCTCAAGAGCCTCTCCTCACAGGCTGTGCTTGCGCTCGAAAGCCTGCAACGAACCAAGGATCTGCTGGAAGAGAGGCACGAGCTCGAGACCGAGCTCCAGCGCCGCTCTCACCTCGACGCGCTCACGGCGCTACCGAACCGCTCCTACTTCCTCGAGCGCACAGAGGCGGCTCTGGACAAGATCCGCCGCAGCAACGAGCCGGTCTCGGTGATGATCGTCAACCTCGACGACTTCAAGACCGTTAACGACACGCTCGGGCACGTCGCGGGTGATGAGCTCCTGCGCGCCGTCTCCGATCGTCTGATCGCCAGCATCCGTACCGACGACACCTGCGCCCGGCTGGGTAGCGACGAGTGGGCAGTCCTGATCGAAGAGAGCCCGCCGGAGTCGCCGGCGGCGGTCGCCGAGCGAATCATGACCGGGCTGGAACGCTCCTTTCTCTTGCTCGGCCGGCACGAGGTGTTCGTGCACGCGAGTATCGGCAGCGCCACCGTGGTACCGGGCGAAGAGGCCGAAGCCGAGGACGCGGCCGAGCTGCTGCGCAACGCCGAGGTGGCGATGTTCCACGCCAAGCGCCACGGTCGCACCGGCTTTGAGGTCTTCGAGCCGGCGATGCGGGCCGCCGTCGCCGAGCGCCTGGCGCTCAAGGCCGAGCTCGAGCGCGCCGTCGTCGCCAGCGAGTTCGTCATCCACTATCAGCCGATCGTCATGCTCGACAGCGGCGATATTTGCGGCCTCGAAGCGCTGACCCGCTGGAACCATCCCGAGCGCGGCTTGATTCCTCCCTTCCACTTCATCCCGCTGGCCGAGGAGACCGGGCTGATCGTTCCACTCGGCCGTTTCATCCTGAACGAAGCACTCCGCCAGGGGCGCGAGTGGCAGGAGCTGACGGGCCAGGCCGATCTTGTGATGTCGATCAACCTCTCGGGACGACAGCTCGACCACAGGACGATCGTCGACGATGTTGCCGAGGCGATCGAGCAAACGGGAATCGACCCGCAGACTGTGATCCTCGAGATCACCGAGACGGCACTGATGGAAGACGTCGAGGCCGCGATCGAACGCCTGAACGAGCTGAAGACACTCGGGATTCAGGTGGCGATCGACGACTTCGGCACCGGCTACTCCTCGCTGCAGTACCTGCGCCAGTTCCCGGCCGACATCATCAAGGTCGCCAAGCCCTTCGTCGACGGCGTGGTGGAGGCGGGCTCGGATGAGTACCGCATCGCCGACGCGATCGTGCGACTGGGCGAGACATTCGGCCTGCGGGCGCTGGCCGAAGGTATCGAGTTGCCCGAGCAGCGCGCGATGCTGCGTGACTTGCGCTGCGAGCTGGGCCAGGGCTACCTGTTCTCCAGGCCCCTCGCGCCGCCCGAGATCGAAGCGCTCCTAATGACGCCCGACACCACGGCGTTCGCCTCGCTTCAGTAGGCGCCGGGGACGGTAGCCAGAAAAGGCGCAAAGGGACGTGCCGATTCCGTTTCACCGTTCCACCCGGAAGGGAGCCCGCATCGACCAGGCCGCCCGAGACGACGCGGGCTGAGTGACCTCAGCGGCGAACGCCCACGTACTCGAAGCGGAGCGGCTTCACGATGCCGCGGTCTATCACCCAGCGCTCGAGCACCAGGCTCGGCTCGCCCTCCAGGTACTGGTATAGAGCCGGTT
>Ga0209540_10002945_pt1 | contig 11851 bp, 15 predicted proteins | sample BarGraIncu01121A_FD_184501 | JGI IMG/M metagenome (GOLD analysis project Ga0209540, IMG submission 184501) | Arctic peat soil microbial communities from Barrow, Alaska - Barrow Graham LP Incubations 011-21A (SPAdes) (version 2) | ecosystem: Environmental > Terrestrial > Soil > Wetlands > Peat... | reverse complement strand
CCTTCGACTCGCTGCTCGAGGCGAAGGTCGTGATCGAGGAATGGAAGAACACCTACAACACAATCAGGCCGCACTCGAGCCTCGGTTGGAAAACCCCGGCCGCGTACGCGGCCGGGGTTGAGAACAAATGAGATACCCCGACTCTCATAACGGGTGGGCCGACGAAGGGGGGCCGGTCACCATGATCGTGACCCGGCTCATGGGCGGCCTCGGCAACCAGATGTTCCAGTACGCGGCCGGCCGAAGCCTTGCTCTGCGCCTGGGCACGGAGCTCCTGATAGACCGAACCTGGCTCGAGAGCGAGAGGCAGATGTTCGATACTCCCCGCCGCTACGAGCTCGATGCCTTCCGGCTCCGGGCTCGTCTCGCTTCGCCCGAGCTCGTCTCGGCGCTCGAGCGACGAGGCGACAGCCCGCTCAACCGCCTGCGCAAGAAGATCGGGCTCACCGCTTCGCCCGTCGTTTTTCGCGAGGCAAGTCAGGCCTTCGACGCACGTTTCGAGGCGATCTCAGGCGACGTGCTGCTCGTCGGCTACTGGCAGAGCGAGAAGTACTTCGCGACTTGCGCAGACGAGATTCGCTTGGAGTTCGGGCTCAGAGACTCGCCTTCGGATCGCAACAGAGAGCTGATCGAGCAGATGAGGGCGACCAACTCGCTCTCGCTGCACGTGCGCCGCGGCGACTACGTCTCGAGCGAGACGACGAACCGCTTCCATGGTGTGATGCCGATCGCGTACTACCGGGACGCCGTGCAGGCGGTGATAGAGCGGGTGGGGCAGGTCGAGATCTTCGTCTTCTCCGACGACATCGACTGGTGCAAGCGCGAGCTCGAGATCCCCGGGCACCGGCTCCACTACGTCGATCACAACGTCCAGGGCAGCGAGGACATGCGCCTGATGAGCTCGTGCCGGCACCACATCCTGGCCAACTCGTCCTTCAGCTGGTGGGGGGCGTGGCTCAACCCCGATCTCGGCAAGGTCGTGGTCGCACCCGCACGCTGGTTCCAGGAGCCATCGGTCGATACCTCCGATCTTCTTCCCGGGGGATGGCTGCGATTGTGAGCGCGCAGGTTCCGGGGGTCTTGGCCGTTATAAGCGTCTACAACGGCGATGAGCACTTGCGCGAGGCGATCCACAGCATCCTCGGCCGATTGTTCGCCGATTTCGAGCTCGTGATCGTCGGCGACGGCTCGACCGATGCAACTGTCGAAGTGGTTACGCGCTATGTGCCACGGGTTACCTTGATTCGTCAGCAGAATGCGGGATCAGGCGCCGCGCGGAACCGAGGCTTCGAGCTCGCTACCGGAGATTATGTCGTCGTCGATGCCGACGATGTCTGGGCCCAGGACAAGCTTGAGCGTCAGATTCTTGCGGTGGATCGGGATCTCGATACCGGGCTCTGCTACACGAATGGCTCATCCATTCGAGTCGATGGATCGATTATAGAGATTACTCTGGTAGAGTCCCACAAGCGCTTAACGTGTCTGATGGCAATGACGGGGCGAAATCCGATCGTGACATCGTATGTACTTATATCGTCGAAGATTCCTTGAAGAGCATCCCTACAGAGACTTGCCAGTTGTAGAGGATTACCATGTGCATTTGAAGGTGCTTTGGAGGTCCGGCGGCCGGCCGGTGTTCCTCGATGAGCCACTAGTTCGATACAGGATCGTAGAAACGTCGGTGTTGCGCGAAGTCGATGCTTGGGAGAGAGGACGTTTAAATTGAAAGCGGTAGAGGCATTCATCGACGACATGCGCGCAGAGAAGCCGCTACCGCTGGATGTACAGCGCCGGGGAATCGCATACTCGCGCTTCCAGTGGGCTTGGTACTGCATCGACGGGGGGGTCGCGTATCGCTTCGAGGCGCGCCAGTTGTTGCGCGCGCTCCTCGGCGATTGTCTTTGGGATGGAATCATTGGAGGGGCCGAGACGTTCACTGTCGCGCTCGCTGGTGCCATGCGAAGTCTCGGCGTCGATGCGCGGGTCGTCTTCGTACGGGCGCCAGGCGCGTTTGCGTCTACGCTTGAGCAAATGGGCGTTCCCCACGAGGAGTTGAGTTTACGGCGGGGCCGTCATGCCGCGTATAGCTGCCGACGTCTCGCACGTGTTGTGGCAAGTAGTGGTTCGACCGGAGCGATCCTAGTAAAACGCGGTTTTCTATCTGCCGCACTTCGCCAGCCACCGGGCATCCGCGGCTGGGCACTGCCGATCGTGACAGAGCATCTCTTTCGATCGATCGTTCGCGAAGCTTGGTTTACACGCCCGACCGATCCGTTGTCCCGTCGCGAGCGGCTCGCTCGCGCATGGCTCGACTTCTCAAGGAGGTATCCCGACGTGTTGACGCCACGGCGCCGGCTGCGCCTCGGTGCTCAGCTCATGCTGGGGTTACGGAGTGGAGCCCTGATCCGGCTCCAGGAGCCGGATGTATGCGGGGGAGATCGTTGATGCCGGCTGTGAGCGTAGTCATGGCAGTCCGGAACGGCGAGGAATACCTCAGAGAGGCGATCGACAGCATCCTCGGCCAAACGATGACGGACTTTGAGTTCATCGTCATCGATGACGGGTCGACGGACAGGACGACCGAGATCCTCGAGTCGTACGACGATTCTCGTCTGCGAGTACTAACGCAGACAGGCCGCGGCCTCGCTCCTAGCCTCAACGCTGGGATTCGACAGGCGCGCGCGTCACTCATAGCGCGCATGGACGCCGACGACATCTCAGAGCCTTCGAGACTGGAGCGCCAGTCGGCATTCCTGTTCGCTCACGATGACCACGTGCTCATCGGTTCCGATGCTCTCGTGATCTCCGAAGACGGCGAAAGACTACACAGGGCGCAAATGGTTACGGGAAACACAGAGATAGAAAATTCTCTGGATAAGCTAGTCAATCCCTTCTTCCACGGTGCCGTGATGTTCCGGCGCGATGCGGTGATTGAGTGCGGTCTCTACGACGAACTCGTCGCTCAACACGTTGCCAAAACCGTAGGGCGAGCCAAAGCGGTCCTTGAGTTCGAGGACATACTGCTCTGGCTTCGGCTTCGTCGGTTTGGGTTGATGGCGAACCTTCCAGAGTCGCTCTATCGCTACCGGCTTCGGGCGAATTCGGTATCGAGAATTCCGCGCGCGGGGCGTAGGACGAGAACTCGTGTCCTTCGACAGTACGCTTCCACCCTCACTCTGACGCCCGACGACGTTCGCGACATCGTGAATCTTCAGAACAAAACAACAGAACGGCGTCGTAGGGCCGCATACGAGCTCGATCTCGGTAAGATCTATCTCGACCAGGCCGGAGATCTTCCCTGCGCGCGACGGCATCTTACTCGAGCCGTTGCGCTTGCGCCGGTATCGCCCCGCGCGTGGTTCAACCTCTGCTTGAGCCTCTCCCCACGCGCCGTCCGCTCGTGGCGGATCAGGCAGCGGAATCGACGGATTCACCTTCGGGCAGGGGCATACCGGTGACGAAAGCGCCGCGGATCCTCTACTTCAGCTCGCTGTTCCCTTCGCCGACACACCCCCACTCGGGTCCCTTCTCGCTCCGACGCGTACAGGCGCTTATCCAGTTGGGATCGGGCGTCCGTGTAGTCTGTCCGATCGGCTTGACTCCGCCGAAACAGCTCAGCTTGCACCCGCTGCTGGCCGCCAGATGGGTTAAACAGGAGCGGTCTATTCCTCTCGAGGCGACGATCGAGGAGCGTCGCACCAAACTTGGTGGAACCGGTTTCCGAGCCTCGGCGTGTTCGCACCAGTGGCCGGCTGTTGTCGATAAACACGAAGACCTGTATAGGAGCGTCGTGTGACGTCTATTGCCGTACTCGTCCCGACTGTCGATCGCCGAGAAGTAGCGCTTAGGCGCTGTCTCGATGCGCTCGGACGTCAATCTAGGCCTCCCGATCAGCTGATCATAGTCAGAAATGAACCTTCGTATGTAGGCGCTTTACGCGCCGGGTGGCGACAGGTCGAAACTGAGTGGGTTGCGCTTCTTGATGATGATGCCGAGCCTCAGAGTGATTGGCTAGCGCGTATCGAGACTCACATAGGCGACCCATCGCTGGGCGCGGTAGGAGGGCGTATTCTTAATGTCGTGAATGGAAGGACGACCGCTCGCAATTACACAGGCGGGTACGTCGCGAGACTCAACTGGTTCGGACGCACGACTTCGCGACTCCAAGATATCCCATATCGCCCGATCTGCCAGGACGTCGACTTTCTCCCCGGATCGAACATGTGCATTCGCTATTCGGCTATGCCAGATCTCGACCCGAATCTAGATTTCGGAATGGCGCCGGGCTTCGAACTGGGCGTCTGCCTCGCCCTTCAGCGAGCGGGATGGATTGTACGCTTCGACTCGGAACTTCTCGTCGTGCATTATCCAGACCGGCGTCCTGACGAATACGATCGCGCAAACCGAGCACGCTATGCTCACGAATATAGTCGAGTAACAACTTACTCTATCTTGCGAAACGTCTCGTGGCCGCGCAAGGTTGCGTTTGCTGTCTATTTCGCGCTCGTCGGTCAGCGCGAGTCCCCCGGGTTGGCTATGGCTCCATACTTCTTGCTCACCGGTCTATCACGGCAGAGGATGCTCGCGGCGTGGCGTGGAAAACTTGAGGGATTAGTAACCGCGATAATCGGATATCCGCAGTAGGTGATGAAATTAAACTATAGTAAGGAACTGGCTAAAGTTCGCGAGCGCCTTGTGCGAATAGCGAAAGAGGTACTTGTCACTGCGGACGGAACGTTGTTAAGGGAAGGGCGTGAATCACGCAGGCTCGTGAGTGCGACAATTCGCCAATTACTAAAGAGCGAAAGACTGTCTTGATCGTCCAGGAGACCATGCCACGGTATCGCATGGCTTTCTTCGAGCGATTGCGAGAGGATATCGCGGGGGTAGGGATCAAACTCGAGATCGCCTATGGCCGGAAGGACGACGAAGGGGCGAGCCTCGGTCTAGACGGACGTTTGGTCGGCGGAATCGAGATAAACAACAAGCGCATCTCCATCGGTCGCCGTCACTTTCTTTGGCAGCCGTGCCTGCGTCTCGCTTCCCAGGCGGATCTCGTTATCGTCGAGCAGGCGAGCCGCCTGCTTGTAAACAACGTGCTCCTGCTCATGCAATCGGTCGGACTAGCCCGCGTCGCTTTTTGGGGGCACGGCGCCAATCTGCAACAGCATAGCGCGAGTAAAACGGGCGAGCTATTGAAACGCGTCGTCTCGCGTTATCCTCACTGGTGGTTCGCCTACACGGAAAGCACGAAGGAGCGCGTGGCCGGGCTCGGGTATCCAAGTGAGCGCATCACCGTAGTGCAGAACGCTCAGGACACCGAGGAGCTCGCACGCATCGTAGATCAGCTGGGTGACGCCGACGCAAGGGCTTTTCGCGACGCCTTCGACCTGGGTTCGGGACCGATCGGCCTCTTCCTCGGGAGCCTCTATCGGGAAAAGCGCCTCCCCTTCCTGATAGACGCCGGAGAGCACCTAGCGCGGCTACGCCCGGACTTCCGTCTCGTCGTCGCCGGCGACGGGCCCGACCGCCACGTGGTCGAAGACGCTGCCGAGCGATTCGAGTGGCTTCGCTACGTCGGACGGCTCGAGGGAGTCCACGAGCGCGCGCAAGCGCTTACCGCCGCATCGGCTGTTCTCATGCCTGGACTCGTTGGGCTCGTCGTACTTGATGCCTTCGCAGCTGGAAAACCCTTGGTGACGACTGCGATCGACTACCACAGCCCCGAGATCGAATACCTACGCGATGGCGAGAACGGACTCATGGTCGCTGGCGCCGACGATCCGGAGGTCTACGCGAACGCCATCGCCTCCCTGTTAAGAGATGACACGAGGTATCAATACCTAGTCGCGGGCTGTATGCGCGCCCGAACCGTCTACACCCTTGAAGCTATGGTCCAAAGGTTCATCCGCGGAGTCGCTGACGCACTCGCAGCTTAGATGAGTGGATCAACCTCGACCAGGCGACTGTGGCAGATCCTTTACCGGCGCTATGCCGTACGATCGAACTCGTCTTCGTGCGGCGAAAAGTTTGCGAGGCGCCGGCTTCCCCGGTCACGCCGTGACATAGAGACTCCCTTTATACTATGCGCTGTCGACGAGCGGTTAGCGGTTGGTCTTCCGGAAGTCCCGCGGCTTCGCCTGACGCGAGAAGAGCTTTGAAGAACTCTGTTTCTTACCCGAGGTTGTCGTAAAGTGTCTGGTCAACGCCCTGCATATGCACTCATTTCACCGTGCTTCAATGAGGCACAAATCCTACATGACGCAATACAATCTGTCCCCCGACAGACATATCCCCCCCTACGCATTGGGTGACCTTACGTACACGAGAATCGCGATAGCGGCGTGGGTCTTGGGTTCGGTGGTGGTTCTCATCCTCACGCGCGTTCGGCCGGCGGCCTAGTGGCTCTGCTCGGAGGGCTCGTGCTGGTAATCACGTCTCAGACGCTTGCGAACCGTTCTCTCAAAGCGGCGACATCGGGCGGCTGGGAAGCCGTGATAACGAACGTTCAGAGCAACGGATTGATGGCGATCAACACAACGGGCCGGACGGGGATCTGGTCTCATCTCTGGGATTCAGCACGACATTCGCCGATCATCGGTAGCGGACCAGGTACTGCAGAAGTCCTTACGAAAGAAGTCATGTCGGGGGATATCGACCGACGACATTCTGAGTACCTGGGACTGCTTGTGGACGGAGTTGTAATAGCGCTGGGTCTTTGGGTCGGCTTCCTCTGCTTACTCGGACGAGCGCTCTACTTCTCGGGATCTATCGCCAGAACGGGAGTCGGAGTGCTGTTCGCGTACGCAGTCCTGGCCGCGACCGACAGTCCGATTATCAACTATGAGCAATGTGGAATACTGGTGGCTGTCGGCTTGGCGGCGCTCGTTTCCGAAGAAGCCATTCGTACGCCGCGGGGAGTAAAAGGTGCAACCGGTTGAAGCCGCGTTAGCCTGGACTGCGCTCCGGGAAAGGAAACCGCATCCGCGGGTTGCAATCGTGACGAATCGGCCCGCGCGCTATCGTAAAGAGCTCTTCGATCTGCTAGCGGAGAGTTGGGATCTAGAGCCTTTTTTCACCGCACGACATTGCACAGATCGTTTGTGGCCTCGCGATCAGCAAATGATCCAGGGAGAGCTTAACTGGCACAGGGCGACGTCTTCTATCGCGTTGTGGAAAGGAACACGCGATCGCGGCTTCGATTGCGTTATCTCATGGTTCGGAGGACGCACTACCTTGATGGCCGTTACTTGTGCCACTCGAGCGTGTCGGACTCCATTCGTGCTTTGGGCGGACATGTGGGAGTTTTCTCGTACCATTTCTCATCTGCTCGCTCGCCCGCTAGAGATACGGATGCTAAGGAGCGCGGATGCGATTCTCGCGAACGGAATGCACATGAACGCTTGGATCGAGCGAGTCACAGGCCGACGAGATGGAGTATTCACGGCGCCACATGCCGTTGATAACGCGGCGTTTCGAGCACCAATCGACCAGTCTGCTCTCAAACGCCTTCGTGAAAAATTAGGGCTAGATGGCGGAACTTCGTTCAACAGCGGGCTCTCAAGTGCGCTCGGAATCCTTGGGGATCTCGGTCTTGCCGGAACCGCCGCATACGCGGCTCTTTACGGATCCTTGTTTATCGCTGTGCGCCGGCTCCGATCGCCAGAGGCAGTGGCGGCGACCGGGGGCTGGGCGATGTGGGGCGTGCTGGGACTCGTCTTTGATTGGTGGGAGCAGCCACCTCTCTCGCTCGTGCTGGCGGTGCTGTCGGGGCTAGCGCTCACGGGTGGCCAGCGATGAACGTCCACGGTTCGATCGGCATGAGAGGTTCTCGGCAACTCTTCTCTGATCGCCTATACCAGGGTGCGTACCCCAAGTTTGGTCGAAAGCGAGGTAGCTAGACGATGCGCGTGGCGATTGTCACAGGTACGTTCTTCTCCGAACAACTCGAGCTCTGGCGTGCCTGCCGCGCGGAAGGGGCCGATATCTTCATGGTCGGCAGCGCCCGTATACCGCCGGGGTACGAGTGGCCCTGGCAGTCAGGACTCCCGAACGATTTCGACGGAATCGAACTTGCGCCTATCGGGCCCTTCCGTAAGCGCAGTCACCTATGGTGGTGGTACCCGGGTCTCGCGCGAGCTCTGCATTCGTTTCGACCCGACGTCGTGCACGTGCTCTCGGAGCCGTGGGGCTGCCTCGTTGTTCAATCCCTTCTTTTCAAACGACGCGCGAGGCGAGGAGCGCCGGTGTGCGCGCACGGATGCGAAAACCTCTATCGGCACGGCGCCGCGATGAAACAGCGGGCCAGGAGCGCCGTGCTCAACGCTACGCTCCCGCGCCTCGGTGGTTTCGTTAGCTGGAACGAAGCTGGAATTGAACAAGCGCGAGAATCCGGGCTCCCCGCGGAGGTACCAACGACGATCATTCCCGCGGTTGTCCCTGACCCCTCCCGCTTTACTCCGGTAGCGGGTGGAAAACGGAGCGAGTTGCGCCGGCGCCTCGGTCTACCGCTCGATCGAATCGTGCTCGGTTTCCTCGGCCGTCTCGTGCCCGAGAAGGGCGCAGCCGATCTCATCGCGGCGCTCGCAGCGCTCGAAGACCACGCTCCTTACCTTGCCGTTTGGGGGCATGGACCAGACGCGCCTCTCCTCGAGACATATGCGTCCGGCAGTCGCGGCGTCGTCCGTCCCTCGCTCCCGCTCCACGAAGTGGCGGATGCGCTTGCAGCCTGCGACATCGTCGCCGTACCGAGCCGGACAACGCCCGACTGGGTGGAGCAGTTCGGTCGGATAGTGGTCGAAGGGATGCTGTCCGGCTGTGTCGTTGTGGCCTACGACTCCGGTGCTCTTCCCGAGGTGGTCGGCGACGGCGGTCTGATCGTCCAGGAGGGAGACATCGGCGAACTGAGCAAGTCGATAGACGACCTCGCTACGAATGGCTTCCTACGCGACGCTATATCGCGCCGGGGAAGGGAGCGTGCGCTCTCTCTATACAGTCCGGCCGCGCTCGCTCCTCGCATGCTGGACTTCTGGCATGAAGTGGCCGAGCGATGAAACGGTTCCGCGCCCGCCATAGTGGCTTCGCCTGGGGAACGTTCGACAGCGCGATCGTGGCATCGGGTGCGCTCGCGATTATCGCTCTTCGTCCCGAGCGCGAGCGGGCTACGGCACTTCCCTTGCCTGCAGAACAGCGCTGATGCGCATTCTAGTCCTCCACTCGCATTACCTATCCGGCTCGGCGTCGGGCGAGAACCGCGTCGTCGAGGATGAATCCCGGCTCCTATCGGAACGTGGTCACCACGTCGATACCTGGACGCCGCGATACGAAGGGCAAGGCGCGATCCGCACCGGGATAGGCGCGGTCTGGTCGAGACGTGCTCGGACGGAAACGGAGCGACGCGTGTCTGAGCAGCAGATCGACGTGATTCACACCCACAACCTCTTCCCGATGCTCTCGCCCGCGGTGCTGCGCACCGATCTGCCGACGGTGATGACCCTGCACAACTTCCGTCTCGCCTGCCTGCCCGCAACGCTCCTTCGCGCTGGGCGGATTTGCGAGGACTGCCTCGGTAACGTTCCCTGGCGCGGCGTTTTGCACGGCTGCTACCGAGACTCGCGCCCAGCCAGCTCTGTACTGGCGACATCGCTGGCACTTCATCGGGCGATTCGAACCTTCGATCGCGTCGATCGTTTCATCGTGTTGAGCGAGTTCCAGCGGCGGAAGCTAGTCGCAGCGGGGCTCGACGCGAAGAGGATCGTCGTGCGGCCCAACTTCGCGTGGCCGTCGAAGCGTCGGCAGGTGCCTGGCGATTACATGCTGTTTGTCGGCCGCGTCAGTGCCGAGAAGGGTCTCGTCCCCCTTCTATCTTTTTGGCCGCAGGACATGCCGCTGGTTGTTGCGGGGGATGGACCGGAGCTAGAACATGCACGCGCGATCGCTCCTGACGGTGTCAGATTCCTCGGAGCTATAGAGGCGACACAGGTGCTCAACCTACTCCAGCGCGCCCGAGCGCTTGTTGTGCCATCGCTCTGTTATGAGCCGTTCGGCCGCGTCATTATTGAGGCATTTGCCGCGGGCGTACCGGTCATCGCCAACAGCATCGGCGGCATTCCCGAGGTTGTCGGTGAGAATCGGTCGGGACTGCTAGTTCCGCCTGGGAATGAAGCGGCTTGGGTCGATGCCTTGACTCGTCTTGCTGACGACCGGGAGTCGACTCGGCTCGGCAATGGTGCTTACGAGAGTTGGCGCGAGAACTTCAGTCCGGAGCTGGCGCTACGCTCTCTCGAGCAGATCTACCGCGAGACGATCGAGCACGCCCGGACACGTGGAAGATGACCGATTCTCGAGGAAATTCAGTGCGCTTAATTCTCGTTAGGATTGTTTTGCCATGAACCCCGAAACCCACCGTATACACAGAGTTTAGCGGCTCTTTCAGTCGCGGTTTCGTCCTGCGCGGATGAAGGCGTTCCTAGGGCTCTTCAATCCGGCGCCTGAGATGTCGATCCTAGATGTTGGCGGTACCTGCGCATTCTGGGCGGATTCCGGCAGGACTCTTCGGGTCACTGTTTTAAACATCTCGCCCAGGCCGGAGTATTTGCCTCCTAACTTCACGTACGTTCAAGGATCAGCGACGAGTCTTCCCTTCTCGGACAGATCGTTCGACGTCGTGTTTTCGAACTCGACAATCGAGCATCTATCCGATCGGGCGAGTCAAGAGTCCTTCGCGCGAGAAGCGTTACGGGTGGGACGTGGAGTGTGGGTGCAGACGCCTGCGCGATGGTTCCCGATAGAACCCCATTTGTTAACGCCGTTCATCCACTATCTCCCGAAGCGCGCGCAGCGCCGCTTGTTGCGAAACTTCACGGTCTGGGGACTCATCGCAAGACCAGACCAATCCTACGTCGATCATTTTCTCGATGAGACGGTGCTTCTAACTGCGCGTGACATGCGAGCATTGTTCCCGGGCTGTAAGCTCCGGCGCGAACGCGTGCTCGGTCTGACGAAATCGTTGATTGTAGTCTGCAGTCCGCACTGAACGAGTAACTCGGCGATATCCCACTAGCCGAGTGCGAGCCGCATCCCCTAGAGGTGACGGGGCCTTCCGTAACGGGCGAATATCGAATTTCATCCCGATCGCGAGCACCTCTATTCGCGTAGAGAAGGCGTCTCAGGACTTTGGCGAGCGAGACGACGCTCGCGCGAGGTTACTCCATTCTGTAGGGGCACGGCGAGCCCCACACACAGCCAGCCCAGGTCTTCTTGGGCGCGATCAGCGAGAAAGGATTGGATTGATCGCTACCGTCGGCGAGGCGTGCTCGCAGGTAGGTAGACCGCCCCGGCTTGCGAATCCCGGCTTGGAAGATCCCGTACCGGTTCGCTGTGAGCTTCTTCACGAACTTCCAAGCGGCGCCCGATTTTCGCTCTATCAGAACGGTTCCCGTTTCGCTAGTGGGCGTTCGTCCCCACAAATAGACGGTGTTTTTTTTCTGGGGAAAGGCGACAAAGGGGAAGCGGAAGGAGCGCAGCGTCGGCTTGGCGCGATCCGATGCGATGCCGCTGTCGCCACGATAGTAGAGGCCCGATTGCGCAACCCTCGTCGAGATTGGGTCATCGCGGATTTGAAACCAGGTGAAGAGGCTCACCCCGGCCTTCCACGCTTGATAGAGAGCCTGCGAGACCCAGCGCGCCTCGAGCTGGACGGGAACGCCTCCTGGATCGGGCGGGTTCGATTCCCAACTGAACTCGTTCATCCAGAGACGGATCTTCGGCTGCTTCGACACGACGTGCTTGGCACGGATGGCGGCGTTGAGGACTGCACGTATGTCGCCCATGTTGCCTAGCGAAGCATTTC
>Ga0209540_10002944_pt1 | contig 11853 bp, 8 predicted proteins | sample BarGraIncu01121A_FD_184501 | JGI IMG/M metagenome (GOLD analysis project Ga0209540, IMG submission 184501) | Arctic peat soil microbial communities from Barrow, Alaska - Barrow Graham LP Incubations 011-21A (SPAdes) (version 2) | ecosystem: Environmental > Terrestrial > Soil > Wetlands > Peat... | reverse complement strand
TCATTGCCACGGAGATAAATTGAATGGAGTATTTAAAATGAAGAAACACATTTTAGTTATTTCTCAATATTTCTACCCTGAGCAATTTAGAATTAATGACATCTGTTCTGAATGGGTCAAAAGGGGCTATAAGGTAACAGTCATTACAGGCATTCCGAACTATCCGCAGGGTAAATATTATAAGGGATATGGCTTATTCAGTAAAAGAAAAGAAACATATAATGGAATCGAGATAGTTCGCTTACCAATAATCCCTAGAGGGAAAACCTCTGTAATGATGGTACTAAATTATCTATCATTTGTGATATCCGGTTTCTTTTGGAAATCATTCACGCGCCTGAAGGCAGACAATGTTTTTATATTTGAAGTGTCGCCCATGACCCAGGCGTTACCCGGTGTATGGTATGCAAAACGCCGGGAAATCCCCTGCTTTCTTTATGTGCAGGACCTATGGCCTGAAAATATTGAGATCGTCACGGGAATCAGGAATAAACATATTCTGGGATCTGTCGGGAAGATGGTTGATTATATATACGCCCGCTGTAGCCGGATTTTTACAACATCCAATAGCTTTGTCAAGGCAATTTCAGATCGCGGTATCCTGATCAATAAGATTGAGTACTGGCCGCAGTATGCGGAAGATTTCTATATGCCGCTCGAAAAGGAACCTGTTCAGGAAATTCCTGAAGACGGTGCTTTTAACATGATTTTCGCAGGAAATATAGGGACTGCCCAAGGACTGGACATATTACCCAGGGCGGCTATGTATCTAAAAGAGACAACATTAGCCCGACAAATTCGGTTTAATGTTGTCGGTGATGGGCGTTATAAAGACAAGCTTGTTGATTTGGTGAATTCTTCCGATACTTCGGAAATCTTTAACTTTATTGACAGGAAACCGGCTTCCCAGATTCCCCGATACATGGCAGCATCCGACGCTGCATATATATGCCTGACATCAAGCCCTTTGTTTTCTATGACGATTCCGGGTAAACTGCAGTCATATATGGCGTGCGGAAAACCTATCATTGCTTCTGCGAACGGGGAAACGGAAAGAATTGTCAAAGAAGCAGATGCCGGCATGTGCAGTCCTTCCGGGGATGCCCAAAAATTGGCAGAATTGATTGTCGCGATGTCCTGTAAATCACAGGAACAGCTTACTCAATTCGGTGCAAATGCAAGGAAATATAGTCTTGATAATTTTGACAAGAAAACCTTGCTGGACCATATGGACGAATATTTTTCGTGATTCGCTGATTTTCATATACAGGTACAACATATAGGTTTGAACTGAGAAGCTGAAAGGAGCAACAGGTGAATATTAAATACTTGATTTCAAAAGCGATCAAAAAAATACATATTCCCGCTGTAAGGGACTCGATTGTTGATAAAACTTCCAAAGTCTGTTCCGGTTCTCATTTGATAAACGTGAAAGTGGGAAGATATACATATATAGGAAATTACTGCACGGTTATTGACGCTCAAATTGATAACTTCTGTTCGATTGCGGACAATTGTGCAATAGGTGGCGCAAGCCACCCTTTGGATTGGGTATCATCATCACCAGTATTTCACTCAGGGAAAAATATTTTGAGAAAAAACTTTGCAAATCACCAACATGTTACAACTCAAAGGACAAATATAGGAAGCGATGTCTGGATAGGAAGTAATTGTTTAATAAAGAGCGGAGTGAAAATTGGTACCGGATCTGTGATCGGAATGGGTTCTATTCTTACAAAGGATGTTGGAGAGTATGAAATTTGGGCTGGGAATCCAGCTCATATAATCGGCTCGATAAATGGTGAGACAGCCCGCGTTATAGAAGAATCCCAATGTGGATTGTGTTGTAATGCTGAGGATTTTGACAGTCTCTCCTATTTGATTTTGCGATTTTGCAAAAGTGAATCCAAAGTGCAAATGGTCAAAAACGCCCAAAAATATTATTTTGAAAATTATGATAAGGATCAATTTATAAAGAAACTTGAAAAATCACTCCTAGCCTTATGTGAAATTAACAGTGCATGCCTGTTAGCGGAGGGGAAAATTGGAAAAGCTAATTGAAGATAAAATGAAACGCAAAATATTAATAATCAGCAATAATCCATTGAGTAATATTCAACATAATGGGAAAACAATTGCTTCTTTTTTTGAGGGTTGTTCTCCTGCTAATATAGCACAATTGTATTTTAATTCAGCGGCTCCTGATAATATACAGTTCAATACATATTTTAGAATTAGTGATACAGATATACTTAAATCAATTTCTGGAAAGTCTCCGACATGTGGAGGGGTGGTATATCCCTGTGAGGGATATACCGCGCCCGTTTCTTCTCAACTGTTTTCAAAAATCAAAAAGACTTATCTATCAAGAATAGGCCGGGATTTGTTATGGAAAACCCATAAATGGGAAACTGATAATTTGAATCAATGGCTAGATATTTTCAATCCTGAAATAATTTTTTTTGTAGCAGGTGACAGTGGTTTTGCTTATGATATTTGTAAATATATATGTGAAAAGTATACAGCAAAACTTGTTGTATACATTACTGATGACTATATTTTGCCCCGTTTTGATATTTCCCCGTTTTTCTGGATTAGAAGATGCTATCTTATTAAAAAAATGAAAGATGCTGTTAATAGATGCGACCTGTTTATAACAATATCAGAAGAAATGAGAAAAACATATAAAGATCTTTTCCGTAAAAATAGTATTATAGCGATTAATATATCCGAATCATTATATAATGATTCTAATATTATTACTCGGAACAAGAATTTAATCATATTGGTATATACAGGAGGACTGCACTTTCACCGTGATATAACATTATCTTTATTAGCGGAAGCAATACAAAAATACAATCAAAATTCGACCGAGAAAAAAGCGTTTTTAAAAATATATTCTACATCAAAACCATCACAAAAAATGCTTAATAGATTGAATATTGATGGTGCCAGCAAGTTTTGTGGTGGAGTGGATAGTAATTCTGTTAAAAATGTACTAAATAATTGTGATATACCAGTACATGCGGAATCTTTTAATAAGAAGGCAATAGCATCAACACGATTATCCGTTTCAACTAAAATATCGGAATACTTATCTCTTAAAAAATGCATCTTGGCAATCGGACCGGAAGAAATAGCGTCAATGAGATATTTAGCTGATTGCGCATATTGCATAACAGATAAATTTTTGATATATAAAAAATTGGTACTACTCCTGGATCAAGAAGAGCTGCGAAACGAATATTCGAACATGAGTTATAACAAATATATGCTATATCACAATAAATGCATAACATCTAATGACTTTTTAGAAAGAATATCCAACCTGTGACTATGGAGATATTGAAATGGAAGCCATCAAAGCAATTAAATATATATATTTGTGCTTGACAGTATTAGCCGTTCTGGTTGCTGCTAGTACAACTTTATCCTTATGGGATCTGTTACCAGGTATATGCCTGATGTGGACACTATATTTATCATTCGCCTTCGGAAATCAAATTGCAAAAAGGACAAACAGTTTAGCCGGAAATCTATTGTATATCGCTCAAATTGAAGGGACATCATCAAAATCTTTCATTTTTAAACATAAGTTCATATTTGGGTGCTTGGCATTGTGTTTTTCATATGCAATTACTTACTTCTACACAGGACAAACTATACTTTCTACTATACAGAATACTCTGAAAGGGGTTAACCTCTACAGTCTATACCAGACACATTACAGGGAGCACAACATTGTTGTTTTTTCAATTAACAAGCTTCCATTTATTTTTATGAACTTTGGACTGGATTTTCTACTGATTTACTCATATATAGGCATTTTAAATAAGAAAATCAGCAAACCAACAATACAAGAAATAATATATTTGACTACACTTGCGTTTTCCTTTCTCATATTTGGGTTTGCGAGGGGTACGAATTTTGAAGTATTTGAGTTTACTCTATTAATACTCTTCCTAATGCTGCTAAAAAAGAAAAACGGTTCAACAATGAAAAAGATACCTATAAAAACAATTATACTCATAGCGTTAACCTGTGTCCTAGCAGTAGCTGCATTTTACGTTGTTATCAGCATAAGGATGCCCGCAAAACCTTACTATACCGTTTCTCAAGAAATGTGCTACGACCCAAATGACATATTATCTAGATTGTTACCGGATTTAGCTTATATGATTACACGTTTATCGCAATATTTTACTTTTGGAATATTCTACACATCAACATTCATAAGTAAGGTATGGATTAGTTCCCCTATCGTTTTTATGGGTGGTGCTTTTCCATTCGGATTAAATCTTGCCGGAATAACTCCTGTTACATCGACAATAAATCAGATCATCGATCAAAGCTCAAATTGGATACCGGATGTAATTGGCTTTTGGAGCTCATTGGGACTGATGGGCGAGCTGGTTCTTGTATTTTTTCTCGGAAATATGTCGAAGAAGCTAGAGAATAAGTCGGATATAGTCTCAATGATGGGAGTATATTTGATTACCCTTCAGATGTTTTCTTTTCCAATTGGTAATTTTCTTATCGTCTCTAGTGCCAACAAATTAATTACCGTGACTGTTATCGGCATATTGGTATTAAGAAAACTGAGTATACTAAAGGACGGCTTATTATGCAGGAAAAAATAGTAGGAGAAGAAAAATTAGATTTAATAAGCATTATAATTCCAATATATAACAACGAAAAATTCCTTGAAAAATGCATTACTTCCGTTGTCAATCAATCATATCAAAGCATTGAGATCATTCTTGTTAATGATGGTTCAACTGATAAGTCTGCATCAATCTGTAAATTGTACAAAGAATCTGATAAAAGAATTATATATATTGAACAAGAAAATGGAGGCGTCTCACGCGCAAGAAATAGTGGACTTGCTATTTCTAAAGGTGATTATGTATGCTTTGTAGATAGCGATGATTATATAAAATCAGATATGATTGAGATGATGCATATTCAAATAAAAAGAGATAAGTCACAAATATGTGCTTTGGTTGACATGACAATAAAGAAAAATTATATCAAAAAACCGTATATTTCATCGCGTCGAGCATTACAGCTTCTTGCCCTGCTTAAATATCCTTCATCAATGTGCGCAAATATGTATCGGAAGGATATCATTGCTGATTTGCGCCTGAATGAGAGTATTTATTATTTTGAGGATTTTTTGTTCAACTTTTATGCTGCAATGAATTCCAAGCAAGTATCTTTGTTACATGGCGATTATTACGAATATTACCAAAATGATGAAAGTGCAAATCACCAGAGAATAAACGCAAAGAGATTATCCTGTTTGTCAATATATGAGATTGTTAAAAACAGTATTCCTGAAAAATCAATTGACAGAAGAATGCAGTTTTTTCGTATGCATTGTCTGCTGTCAATTATTCTTGCTGTTGCAAAGTGTCAGAATTCGGAGGCTTTTTATTATGATGCCATAAGAACAAGTGCTCAGCAGATGACTCTAGGCGTGCTGCTTTCACCATTTGTTCCACTTCACTATAAAATGATTCATTTATTTGTGCTCATATCGCCAAGGTTGTTTATTGGATTTTTGCGTAAATATCGATATCGAGTTACTTAAGCTGAAAGGTGATGTACTATGGCAAATATTCTTTTTATTACAGGAGATTACCTTCCGTTTCCATCGAGTAATGGAATTTGTGTTCAAGGCATTGCAGATGTATTAGTAAGGGCCGGACATTCTGTTTATCTCCTTACAATCAATGATGCTCTATCGGGGCAATGCAAGCAATATAACAACATAATTGTCTATTATGTTTATGGAGAGAACAATCATATTAGTGCTGTAAGAAAGCTATTTTCATACTGCGAAGCTGCGAAGACAGTTAACTCGTTATACCTCAAAGCGACTGAAATTATTAGAAAACATAACATAGAAAAAATAGTCTGTGCATATCGGCCTGCTGAGACTATCGTTTGCGGAATGAAGCTTGCTAAGAAATATAATGACTGTAAACTCATTAATTATTTCATGGATTTACCTACTGACGTAGAACCCGAGAATCTGGCAAAAAAAATGATCTATATTTTTAATTCAAAACGATTCCTTAGACAGTCTGTATCGAAAGCAAGCGCAACCATCTCATTCGAGTCGTATTATTTGAATTTTGAAAAGATACTTAGGAAAACATACAAGAATAAAGTAATATATGCAGGCATGCCAAAATTGATAATGCCAACGAACAAGAATCTTTCGTCGATGGTTCATGATACAATAAATATCGTCTATGCGGGCAGACTTTATCCGGATTTTCGCGAGCCGGATTATGCGCTTGATTTTTTGCGCAAAATTGTTCTTTCAGAAGGAAACATTTACCTGCACTTCTATTCATGGGGGTGTGAAGAAAATCTCAAAAAATACAAATCGGTGTTCGGAGAAAAGTTGGTTTTACATGGGAAAGTTGATCCCAATGCAGCGCTTGAAGCAATCAATTCAGCTGATATAATCTTAAATATATCAAATAATCTTCCCAATCAGGTTGCCAGCAAAGTAATGGAATATTTTTCAACAGGTAAACCTGTTCTTAACGTTCGATTCCGAAAAGATGATCCAGGAAACACTATATATGAAATATATCCACTAATATATAATATAAACAAGTATGATAGAGATAGCAACACTGAAAAATGTCTTGAATTCATACAGGAAAATGCTTTTAATCATATATCATATAATCACATCCTGCAGCTATATCATGAGCATACACCCGAATTTACAGCGGATTTGATATTGAACCAGTAGGGTAAATGTGCAATAATATATGAGTTTTTCGCAATGAATTGTGCTGAAGTTGAGTGCGAATTGAATTGAATTGAATAATTTTAAATTTGTTTGCAGATGCGTTGATGTAATAATTGCATTATAGAGCCTGTTTTATGTAGCTGCACTGGGGAATGAAATTTGAAAGGAAGTTGAAACAATATGAAAGTTGATTTTCTGTTTATTTATGAAGTGAAAGCTCGAGAGCTTGAAAATATATGCTTATTGAAGTATGAATTGGAGAGTCGGGGATATTCTGTTGCATTCATAAATACTTGGTACTATTTAAGAACAAGAGTACCCTGTTATAAGGCCAAGGTAGTAGTTTCATTTGGACTTTATAATGATGCTACATATAAGTTTATTTGCACTTTCGTGAATAAGTTTAATAAATTGATAAATATGCAATGGGAACAAGTCGGCACAAAAAGTGATGAAATATCTGAAAAATCACAATTTTTAATTAGTGGCCTTGCGCGAAACGCAGTACATATTTGCTGGGGGGGTAATACGAAAGAAAGGCTCATGCAAAAGTGCAGAATAGACGAGAAAAAATTGAAATTGACAGGTCATATTGCACTTGATTTTTTGAGGTACAATTTAGTCACATACTATAGAACAAAAGAAGAAATATTTGGTCAATACAATATCCCTTTACAGAATAAGAGAGTATGTTTGTTTATTTCTTCCTTTTCTTATGTGAATTTGCCTGACAACATAATTGAAAACACACCCGATCTTGGATATGATTTGCGGCATTTTGTTAGAATTTCGAATGAATCACAAGCAGAAGTGATTAAATGGATCACTCGGATATTGTCGAAAGACAAAGACATTATATTCATTTATAGACCGCATCCTGCCGAAAGTGAAAATATAGAATTACAAAAGTTATCACTAAGTTTGAGCAATTTTTTTGTGATTGGTGAGTTATCAGTAAAACAGTGGATACTCGTTTCTGATGTTATTTATAACTGGTATAGCACGTCTTTCGCTGAAATTTTCAGGAGCCGGAAGCAATGTTACATATTAAGACCAATACAGATACCAAAGGATATTGATCTAGCAATGTGTGAGGGATCCAAATTCATTTGCGATTTCGACTCTTTTGAATCCACGATAATGGCGGAACCTTCTGGATTTCCAATAAAAGACGAGGTAATATTTGGATACTATTATATAGATGAAAATGAGCCGGCATATATAAAATTGTGTGACAGCTTTATTGAAGTATATACGGACGATTATTACTTGCTGCCGAAGCTAAAGAAGAGTCAAAAACAATCATTTTTAGAAAAATTGAAAATGGTGGTATACAAAAGTTTCATAAGCAATATAGTAGATTATTTATGTATTAAGACTACATTAAAGGTTCCGATACTAGAACGACGAAGATTAAGTATGCATAGTGGGTATGAGATGTATAGAATAAAGCAGGCACAAATAAATTACGTTTCAAAGGATGAAATTGAAACGATTGTAAACAGGATAAAGATGATTTTAGAAAAAAACAGATGATTTCCCTCAAAAGGCAATCCTTTCCTTCTTATCGTTAGTAATTGAAGTACAAGAGTTTAGCTTTATGATATTATACATAAACGTACTCTCAACAGATATGGTGAACGTTGAGAGAAAAAAGAAAAGTGCTATCATTTTTGTCTTGAAACCGAACATTAGAAATTGAAAAGAAAATTGAAATTAAGTATATTATATAAACATATAATATAAGCATCAAGAAAAATTAATGGATCGCATGATACATTTTGCTTTCCCAATATGAGGAGTATAAAACATTGTCTGAGAATGTAATTGTCAAAAACACTGATAGTATGTTAAAATCCATTTTCAAATTTTCTATATCTACTTGGATCAATTTTTTTATCAGCCTATTTACAGCCATTATTACAACACGAGTCTTTACTCCGGACATATATGGAATAATTAATGTATTTAACACAACCTCGGCTACAATCATGAGTATAATATGCTTAGGGTTGGATAGTAGCTATATTCGATTTTTTAACGAACCACCAGCTGGCAACAATAGTAAACAATTGACATTTAAACTAATATCAGTATCGGTATCAATAACGGCTTTTGTGGGTGTAATTATTTCGGCATTTCTTTACCAACCTTTCACTCAAGCTATTTTCAGTCGTACCAGCTGGTTGTTGAGTGTAATGGTGTTTATCAATGTCTTATCACTTTTACTGCTTCGCTTTCTTAATATCACATACAGGATGAGCTTCAACGTTCGACAATTCACAATTCAAAGCATCCTCGTTCAAATTTTTTCCAAGCTTTTTGTTGTTGCGGCGGCATTATTTAACCCAACTGCAGAAGTTGTTATATCTTTTAATGTTCTCGGGGTCTTTATTTTAACCGTTGTATATATTTTTCTCCAAAGAAAAGATATAATCCCACGAAAAATTGATTTTGATTTTACGGGATATAAACCAATTTTTAAGTATGCTTTTTTCACAGCTCCAATTTATATTGCAATTAATTTGAATGGGTTTTTTTCTCAACAAATTATTGCACAAACAATCAGTCTAGGAGCTGTAGGAATATATTCAACTGCCTATTATTTTTCTACTATTATTTCTGTTCTGCAGGCCGGATTTACAACATATTGGTCAGCCTTTATGTTTTCAAATTATGAAAAAGATAGGAAAAAAATAACTGGTGTGCATGATTATATAATGCTTTTCCTAATAGTTGCATTTATCGGAATGATTATTTTCAAAGATCTTATATACTTACTAATTGGTCCACAGTATCAAGAAAGCAAAAACTTTTTTGCATTGGTTTCACTTTACCCGATTCTTGGAATTGCAGCTGAAACTACTACGTATGGTATGGCAATTGTAAAAAAGAATCACATCACGTTAATAAACTATACAATAGCAATACTTGTTAATTTGCTGAGCAGTATAATACTAACAAAACAATTTGGGCTAACTGGTACAGCGGCAGCTTCTTGCTTTTCTGCAATTGTGTTATTTGCGTTAAATACGTTCTGGGGGCAGAAATACTATAAGAGCATCAGTAGCATAAAGAGGACTGTATTATGTGTTGTGATGATTGTCGTGGCTGCCTTTAGTGCTACATTAGTTAAAAACACGATTATTTACGCTTCAATCATTATTACAATTATTATTGTTTCAATAACAATTTATTTACCGCAGATTAAAGTTATATTGGGATTGATATTGATAATAGCGAAAACGAAATTCAACAAAAACAAGGAGAAGAAAATGTAAACCCTCATAAATAAATGAATTTATTAATTCACTTGCAGTCATCGGATCAAACAATTCGAAAGGCAGAGACAAACGTATTCATATGATAGGAGCAAAGGCAAATGAGATTTAAAGAACTTGACTCCTTGAGAGGCGTCGCATCATTGACCGTTTTACTTAGGGGCTGCTGAGCAAAAGGCCTTTTTTTACTTGGCTGAAATTATCAAGCAGTACAAGTTGGCATTTTGCCGGTAAGCAGCCATCTGAAAATGGACAAAAGAAGATCCCGGAGTCGTTTCTGGAGGTTCATCACCAGAAAAGTCATGTGGATAGCGACTTCACTGGTGCCTTGCAGGCGCGTCATCACACGGCCTAGCCCGTAAAAGCGCTTGCCTTCTCCAAATTTGCCTTCCACTGCGTTTCTTTCTCCGGATTCCTGTCTTTCCATCCGCTTCTGCTGTGTGTACAACACGGGATCCTTCGGTGGACGTCCCAGTTTGGGACCATTCATGCGAATGTTGTGTTTCTCGCAGTACTGCAGGTTTGTCCTGTTTCGGTAGATCTTGTCGCCCAGAATCCTTTCCGGATAATGCCCTGTCCTGTCTTTGTATCGTTCGCAAATTCCTTGCAGGTCCCCTGCTTCATTGAAGGCTTCCCAGTCTACATGTTCAATCATGGAATAGCCATCCGTCATGCTTATGGATATCTTGGCTCCGAACTCTACATTGGCTGTTGCCTTGCCTCGGACAATCGGCCGGACCCATGGCTGGTGAATACTCACGATTCGATGCTCTATTTTGTGTACTTTGTTGTCATACATGGTTTTTTGCTGGTAATACAGCTCCTCGATGACCTTCAGGTATTGCTGCTGCTTGGGACACAAGCTTCGGTCTGAAACAAGCTGCAGTTCCCGGACAATTTGCAGATCTCGACGGATATAGTTCAGTTGCTGGCGGTTTGCTTTACGTATTTGTTTGTACCTTGGTTTTCTGTTTCTGACCAGCTGCAAGTACTGCTTTCGTGCCTTTTCCCGATATGTTCTGGCTTTGTGACCCTTTTTCGCATCGTGGAGAGTATCAATCATTCCCTCCAGCTTTTCTCTGGCTTCGCTCAAAAGTGATACATCCGTTGGAAAATGAATGTCGGCGGGCGCGCACGTTGCATCTACGATGAGCGTCCCTTTATTGTCCGGTTCGCTTGGTGTGTCCTCTGTGATTTCTTCTGCACTTCCGCCGTTTCCCGGATCTGTGTCATCCGGGTCATGTTTGCCTCCATCAATAATCAACTGATTGATTTGTGCCATTATCTCCGGAGACAGGCGTTTGCGAAAGAGTGTCATCGTGGATGCATCAAAAGGTTCCTTATTGGTAAAGGCAGATAGTCCTATGAAGAATTGCAGGTAGGGGTTTTCTGTGATCATGGCTACCGTGTCCTCATCAGAAAGCTGCAACATTTCCTTAATGATTAGCGAGCCAATCGCCATGCGGCAGGATTTGGCCGGACTTCCTTTGATCGGGTTATCAAAAGTCAGGCTGTATTTTTCTTCGATCTGATCCCAGGGAATGATTCCCGACAGCTTGACCCATCGGTTCTGTGGATCCAGTAGCCCTCCCATAGCAAAACATATCGGATTTTCGTAGAGGCTGACCTGCTTTTCTCTTTTTTGATACATTAGCTGTCTCCTACGTGCAAGGGTTTTGATGGGTTTTTCGTGTTTTCCTTGCATACATTATATCATTTAATGCCCTGAAACAACGGCTATATCTGCGTTTCAGCCTTGCTCAGCAGCCCCTATATAGAACTGAAATACGGCTC
>Ga0209540_10002943_pt1 | contig 11853 bp, 8 predicted proteins | sample BarGraIncu01121A_FD_184501 | JGI IMG/M metagenome (GOLD analysis project Ga0209540, IMG submission 184501) | Arctic peat soil microbial communities from Barrow, Alaska - Barrow Graham LP Incubations 011-21A (SPAdes) (version 2) | ecosystem: Environmental > Terrestrial > Soil > Wetlands > Peat... | reverse complement strand
TTGTAGTGGCTGGTGCGGCTATTTATGCAATAATTCAATATTTTATTGCAACTAAAATTAGTTTAGCTATGACGGGTGCTAAACAGATTGAAAAGCGTGACAATCCGAGGTTTTATCGCATTGTAGAAAATTTGGCAATTACTGTTGGCATGCAAATGCCGAAAGTTTACATTATTGACGATCCGGCACCGAATGCGTTTGCTACTGGTCGTGATCCAAAACATGCAATTGTAGCTGCTACAACTGGGTTGATTGATTTGATGGATGATAATGAGCTCGAAGCAGTTATGGCTCACGAGATGGGACATGTTCAAAATTACGACATCCGACTTGGCATGATTACTTTTGGGCTCGTTAGCGCGATCGGTCTTTTAACTGATGTAGTTTTTAGAATGTTTATTTTTGGAGACAGTGACAATGACAGTTCTCCGTTTGCGATGGTAGTTGGTGTAATTATTATAATCTTAGCTCCAATTATGGCGGCAATAATTCAAATGGCAATTAGTCGTCAACGTGAATATCTAGCCGATGCAACTAGTTCACTTACGACTCGCAATCCTGATGCGATGATTTCAGCCCTCGAAAAAATCGGACAAAGTGGTCGTCCAATGCAAAAGCAAAATAAAGCTTCGGCACATTTATTTTTTGCAAACCCATTAAAACCTGGATTTGTCAGTGGTTTGTTCAGTACTCATCCACCAATTGAAGAACGTATTGCTCGCCTTCGCAATAATGCAGATAAGTTTTAGATTATGACAAAGAAGAAGAATGGTTCAGTTAAAATAACGAATCCAATTAAAACAACAAAAAAGCGTGTCCGAGATTATTTAAAGCGACGGCCACACCGTAGTTTTCGGTTTACTAGGCGTCGTGATTATACTCGTTCATTAAAGTTACCGAAATATTGGGCATTTACATTTTATGTTCATAAAACTTTATGGGCAAACAAAAAGATTTTTCTCTCGCTAGCTATTTTTTACGCGGTTATGACACTGTTGCTTGCCGGCATAGCCTCGCAAGACACTTTTAATTCATTAAGTGACACCCTTAATTCAACAGGTAGTGAAGTTTTGGTTGGTGTATGGGGTAAGATTGGCGGAGCAGGCCTACTGATGGTTAGCGCCATGACGGGTGGAATGTCTTCAGGATTATCTGATGTACAACAGATATATGCAGGTTTAATCACGTTGCTTACTTGGTTAACTAGTGTTTGGTTGTTGCGCAATATTCTGGCTGGCCATAAGGTAAAACTACGTGATGGAATATATGGTGCTGGCTCGCCAATAGTATCGACATTTCTAGTAGCGTTAATATTATTAGTTCAATTATTACCATTAGCTTTAGCGATTATTGGCTTCGGGGCGGCATCTATCTCTGGGCTATTATCGAATGGGGTTGAGGCGATGTTGTTTTGGATTGCAGCGGGATTGCTAGCCTCGTTATCTATCTATTTAGTTACTGGCACGCTTTTTGCCTTAGTGATAATTACATTACCAGGCATGTATCCGATGCAAGCAATTAAAGCTTCCGGTGATTTAGTAATTGGTCGCAGGATAAGGATTTTACTACGATTAGTTTGGATGGCGTTGATAGAATTAATTGCATGGGCATTAATAATGATTCCATTAATATTGTTAGATAATTGGCTTTCGGCAGTGTGGCCAGTTATTGGCAGCGTACCTGTGACACCTGTCGTTTTGCTTCTTCTGAGTGCTTTGACAATTGTCTGGACGTCTAGTTATATCTATTTGTTGTATCGAAAGGTTGTTGCTGATGATGCCGAACCAGCTTGAAAAGCGTGTTAATGAACTTCGTAAATTAATTGAAAAATATAGTTATGAATATAACGTTCTAGATAACTCTTCAGCTAGCGATACGCTTTATGATAGTTTGTTCGGTGAACTAAAACAAATCGAAGCTGAACACCCAGAATTAATAGTACCCAATAGCCCGACTCAACGTGTGGGCAGTGAACTATCTGATGGTTTCAGTAAGGCAACTCATAGGTCGCGTATGCTAAGCCTGAATGATGTTTTTAATCGTGATGATGTGGTTGATTGGGTCAAACGTATGGATAAACTATTACCTGGAATTAAACATGACTTTTTTACCGATATCAAGATGGATGGTTTGGCGTGTGCGTTAATTTACTATGATGGCGTATTTGTCCAGGCGATCACTAGGGGTGATGGATTTGTTGGTGAAGATGTCACTGAAAATGTTCGTACAATTCGAAACGTTCCACTTAAACTACGCAAGTCAAACGGTTTCAAAAAATTCTTAGTTGGACGGACTGAAATTAGAGGCGAGATTGTTATTTTAAAAAATGATTTCGAACAGCTTAATAAAAAACGTTTGGCTGCTGGCGAGCCGGAATTCGCAAACCCAAGAAATCTAGCAGCTGGTACTATTAGGCAACTTGATCCGAATATCGTTTCCGAACGTCCACTAAGTTTTAGAGGATATGATTTACTGAGGGATGATCCTGTTGAAGTTCCAACCTGGATGGCAGCCTACCAATTAATTAGCGAATTAGGCTTGGCGCGAAATAACGAGGCTAGTGTATTTAATAATCTAGATGATGTTATTAAATATATTGAAAAGTGGGACAAAAAACGAAATGATTTACCGTTTAATACCGATGGTTTAGTGGTTAAAATAAATGATCGAGCTCAATTTGCTAGTCTTGGAGTTGTTGGCAAGCAACCACGTGCGGCGGTTGCTTATAAATATGCCGCCGAACAAGCTACAACCGTAGTTCGTGACATTGTAATTAGCTTAGGTCGTACTGGTGCAGCAACACCAGTTGCGGTTCTTAATCCAGTAGTTGTTGCCGGTAGCACTGTGCAGCATGCTAGTTTGCACAACGCGGATGAAATCGTTCGAAAAGATATTAGAATTGGTGATACGGTTGTAATATTCAAGGCTGGTGATATCATTCCTCAAATTGATTCAGTTGTTGCAGATTTAAGGCCAGTCAATTCAGACCCTTATAATTTTGAGAATGAACTAGTTAGGCAATTTCCTGAACTTGAATTTGAGCGACCTGAAGGTGAAGTAATATATCGTGCCAAAGGTTTAACCGGTCCGATTTTGTTAAAGCGAGCGGTTCAACATTTCGCCAGTAAAGGTGCACTCGACATTGATACTTTGGGCGAAAAAAATGTCGTAGCCCTGGTTGATAGTGGCTTAGTTAACGATCTTGCTGATATTTACAATCTGTCATTTGATCAAGTTGTTAAATTAGATCGTTTTGCTGACATTTCAGCTCATAAATTGGTTGATGCAATCGCTAGTTCTAAAAAACCAAAACTTTCACGTTTTTTATTTGGTCTTGGTATCCGCCACGTGGGTACACAAACCGCAATTGATTTATCAAACGCATTCGGTTCTATTCAATCATTAAGCGATGCTACAATTGACCAGTTACGTGTGGTTGATGGAATTGGTGAAGTGGTGGCTGAGAGTATTATTGCTTGGTTTGCTGATCCTGATAATGAAGCATTGATTAATAAATTTGGTAGTCTTGGCGTTAAACCGTACTTCGAGAAAACAACCGGCAAGCTAGTTGGTAATAATTTTGTAGTTACTGGCACACTGGAAACAATGTCGCGTGACGAAGCAGCCGATCGAATCCGTGAACTCGGTGGAGTATTTCAAACTGCAATTGCGCGCGATACTACATATTTGGTAGTAGGAGCAAAAGTTGGAGCAAGTAAACTTAAAAAAGCTCAAGCCTATGGTATTAAAGTAATTGATGAAAACAATCTAATCGAAATATTAGCTGACTAGAAATGCCTGAATTCAAACTAAATAAATTAGTTCGTGATAAATTGCCGGCTGATTACAAACGCTTAGATCAGGTTGCTAAGTATAAAGTGCTGACACTTGATGAATATAAGATTGAATTAATAAATAAAATTATTGAAGAAGCTAAAGAGATTAAAATTGATGGTTCTATTGATAGCATTAAATCTGAAATTGCTGATATTCAACAAGCGCTTGATGATTTTGTTAGGTTATGTGGCATAAACTTGGACGAAATTAGCAAAATCCAGCAGAAAAAATTTGACAAAAAAGGTGGTTTTAGAAATAGTATCTATGTTAAGACTATTAAACTTAAAGATGATGACAGTTGGGTTCAATATTACAGAGATAACCCAGATACTTTTCCTGAAGTGTAATACAATAGAAGTATATGGAAATGACAAAAGATTATATTCTTAAAACTGAAAATATATCTAAAATATATCATTCTGGAGGTGTAGATTTCAAAGCACTTGATGATGTTTCTATTAATGTCGAAGCCGGTGAATTTATTATGATTACCGGTCGCAATGGTTCGGGCAAATCAACATTATTGCATCAACTTGCACTGCTGGATTCACCAAATAATGGAGAGATTGTTGTTGAAGGTCAAAAGACAAGTCATTTGCACGAAAAGGTAAAGATGGATTTACGACTATCTCAGCTTGGTTATATTTTTCAAGAATATGCGCTAATTGCTGAACTTACGGCTTTGGAAAATGTGATGCTACCGGCAATGATGTTAACTTCGTCCAAATTAGCCAAGAAAAAGGCAATTGAATTACTAACAAAAATTGGTTTAGAATCAAAATATAAGCGCTTGCCGTCTGAACTATCTGGTGGCGAACAGCAAAAAGTGGCTATCGCTCGGGCATTAATTAATGATCCGACAATTATATTTGCTGACGAGCCAACGGCCAATTTGGACACTATTGCATCCAAAGACGTACTAGAAATATTCAAGTTACTAAATGAAAAAGAGGGAATCACGATAGTAATGATAACCCACGAACCTGAAGAATTAGTTTATGCTAGTCGAATAATTCAGTTATCTGATGGAAAACTGATATGATGCGACAATTAAAATTACCATTCTACCTTGCATTCCAATATATTAGGCGCGGACGAAAATGGACGTTGTTACTGACTATATTTCTAATGACAGTCGCTTTTATTAACTTGGTTTTTATACCTTCGCTATTTAATGGGATCATTGATGGTGCAAATAAACAGATTATTAATACTATGACTGGTGATATATATATTACACCACCTGATGGCGTCGATTATATAAAGCCAAGAGACCAGGTACTGCAACGAGTTAAGAATATTGATGGTGTTGAGGCTGTCAGTTCGAAAACTCTTGTTCCTGCCCGATTGAAACAGGGTAACATAAGTGGCAGTTGGCAGACGCTGGCGATTAATCCAAATAATGAGAAAAATGTTTCGAATATTTCTCAGAAAATAATTAGCGGATCGTATCTAAATGCCCAAGATACAGATCAGATAATAATCGGTCGCCAAATTGCTGGCGGTAGTGACGTCGAAGAAAACGCCCTTTCATTCAAAGGCGCAAAAGTCGGCGAAAAAGTTAACCTAGTTTTTGACGGAATGACAAAGGAATTTACTATTAAAGGAATTTTTAATACTAATTTTGTTGAATCCGATAAGCGAGCTTTTATTACCGAAAAAGCATTGAATAAAATAGTGCCAAGTACAAGCAATAGAACTAACACAATAAATATAAAAATTAGTCAAAATGCTAATGAAGATAAAGTTATCGAATCAATTAAACAATCTGGCATTATCGGCAATGTCTACCCTTGGCAAGAGTCTACTGGATTAATGAAAAGCGTTAGCAATAGTTTTGCCAGTATTAATGTCTTGTTGTCGTTTACTAGCGTAATGATTGCTGCGGTGACAATTTTGATTATTATTTATGTCACAATCATTAACAAGCGAAAAGAAATTGGGATACTGCGGGCAATTGGGATTAAACCTTATATAATTATTTCAAGTTATGTAATTTTGTCGGCAGTTTATGCTTTGGCTGGAATTGTTATAGGTACGGCTGTATTTGTATTCGTGTTAATACCATACTTTCAAATACATCCATTTGTATTGCCTATTTGCAATGCAATTCTGGTTTTAGATTGGCAAAATTTTGCACTACGAGCACAAACCATTCTTATTGTATCAATTGCTGCCGGTTTCATACCAGCTGTTATTGTCACTAGGGCAAAGATGTTGTCTGCAATATTAGGTCGCTAAATACAAAAAACCTCACCGTTTGAAGGGTGAGGTTTTTAAATTTTGAACGAGGTTGGTAAAAATTACCAGCTACGTTGGCGGAATGAACCACCACCGTTGCCACCACCATTACCACCACCGTTGCCACCACGGTCGCCAGAATCACGACGAGGTCGATCTTCTTTTGGACGTGCTAGACCAACGCTGATTGCGCGACCATCAAGGTCTTTGCCATCAAGCTGATCAACAGCTTTTTGGTTGTCTGCTTCGTTTTCGAATTCAACAAAGCCGAAGCCTTTTGAACGGCCGCTATCGCGGTCTGTGATTACTCGTGCGCTTGATACTGGTCCGATTGTTGCAAAATGTGCTGCTAGTGTGTCATCAGTAGTAGCATATGCTAGGCTACCGATGAATAGATTTTGTTGTGCCATATAATAGGTACTCTTTTCTTCTTTTATCTGATTCATATTTATCGTCAGATCGACCGCTTCTGCGACTTTTGCGAAGAAGAGAGTTTACCTTTAAGGGGTAAGCGCTCGCCTTTTGCCTTTATACGCGTGTGCTTCTGAACATCATTATTTAATCATAGTTTAAAGATAATAGCTAGCATAAGTTATTAAAATAATATATTATAGGTCTAGAGCTGGTGCGCAATTGGGGTAACCTTTGCGCTGGTAAAACAAACACATCCAAAAACAAAAACGTGCCCCGGGTGGGCGCGCAACAGCGAAAACAGAATCTCGTCCTGAAATTAGGGCGAGATTTTGGTTTTTTATCATCAAATGATGACCATAGAAACTGTTTTTTAGTTGATTCGTTGCTTTACCGATCCCGCTCATGCTACAATTACCCTAAAGAAAAGGATGCTAAGCATTATACAAATAACGTTTTAATTATTAACTATTACGTATAATACAAACAACAACCTATGAAAACAATGAAGTTGAATAAACCTCAATCTCAAACCAACCTTGGTTTCACCATCGTCGAACTCCTCATAGTCATAGTCATCATTGGTATTCTAGCCGCCATAACAATAGTCTCCTATATAAACATATCTAAAAAAGCTACAGAAGCTGGTTTAATATCTGATCTAGATGGAGCTAAAAGACAGTTAGAACTATACAAAGTAGAACATGGAACCTATCCAACAACAATGGACAATGATGAATGCCCAACTGCACCAACTAATGACCCTAAATACTGTCTTAAAAATAAATCATTTGAATATACTTCCACTGATGGTTCAACTTATACCTTAAGGCTAACTAAATCAGACGTTACTTATGAAGTTACTAATGACACCACGCCAAAACTAGCCGACATCCTCCCGGAATCTGATTGGATAACTATCGGCACTCAGCGTTGGGCTAGGAAGAATCTTAACATAGGTACGAGGATAAATGGCAATGTAGCTCAAACTAACAACGGTGGTACGAATGTAGTTGAGAAATACTGTTACGGCGACAATGAAGCAAATTGTACGTCCAACGACAACGGTGGGCTATACCAATGGAATGAAGCTATGGGTTATACCAATACCGAAGGTGCTCAAGGTATCTGTCCGGTTGGCTCACACATCCCAAGCGATAATGAATGGAAGAATTTAGAAATGCAACTCGGAATGACGCAGACGCAAGCGGATATGCGAGACGTATATCGTGGACTTGACCATTATTCTCAATTGGAGTTTGGTGGTAGCTCTAATTTGAATGTACCACTCGGTGGTTTTCGTGGCAATTCAGGAGCTTTTATTAGTCTTTCGACACAAGCATATCTATGGTCAAGCTCAATATCGGGCGGAACTTCATGGGCGAGGGCGTTAGATAAGACTGAAACAGGAGTCTTTCGTTACGTAACTAACGATGTTGGCTTTTCGGTACGATGTCTAGGAAATTGATATAAAATCACTTTGTCAATTTGACACTTTGATCCTAGGCCACAATGGACTGGGATGATTTAAACTTAGATATTGTAAATAAATTACAATATTTACCTAAAATAATATATTATAGATATAACCATGATAAAAGAACATATACAAAAAAAGCTTGAGAAGTATACCCGAAAATATTTCGCTAAATATCCAGATATCAAATTAATAGTTGTTACAGGTAGTGTTGGCAAAACTAGTACCAAAGTTGCGATTGCCACGGTTTTGTCTGAAAAGTTCAAGGTACGTTTACATGAAGGTAATCATAATACGCAGATGAGTGCGCCACTAGCGATGTTAGGCATTGAATATCCAGAGGATATCAAAAGTTATCGGCAATGGAGAGCAGTGTTTAAGGCGGCTCGCAAGCGAATTAAACAACCACCTGATGTCGATGTTATTATTCAAGAGCTGGGAACTGACAAAGTCGGCGAAGTACCACATTTCGGAACATACCTCGTGCCGTATATTAGTGTCGTAACGGCGGTTTCACCAGAACACATGGAATTTTTCCATAATCTTGATACCGTTGCCAGAGAAGAATTAGCGGCTGCTAATTTCTCACGTCTTGCGATCATAAATCGTGACGATATTGACGGCGCCTTTTCAAAATATTTAACAAATTCGAATGTTAACACTTATGGAACAAGCGGTAGCGCAGAATATTATTTCATGAGCGAAAATTATTCTCCAGAAAATGGCTATCAAGGTAAACTTGTCGCTCCAGATTGGGATAATCCGTTAACTGCAAATATTCACACTTTGGGTGAGCATATGATTCGCCCTGCAATTGCCGCAGCAGCCGTGGCGATCAAACTAGGCATGTTACCAGAGGAAATTGCCAAAGGAATTGAAAATATCAGACCATTACCAGGACGAATGAATATACTTCGTGGAGATAAAGAATCGATAATTATTGATGATACTTATAATTCCAGCCCACTTGCAGCCGAGTCGGCAATGCGGGTTTTGTATCAGATGATGGTACCACAAAGAATCGCGGTGCTGGGTAGCATGAATGAATTAGGCGAAACTTCAGCGGCTGAACACGAAGTTTTGGGCGAAATGTGTGATCCAAACCAATTAGCGTGGGTTGTAACCGTAGGTGATGACGCAGAACATTACTTGGCGCCAGCCGCCAAGGCAAAAGGTTGCCAGGTAAAGAGTTTTAAAACCTCAATCCAAGCCGGAGCATTTGTGCATAGCGTTCTTGATGAAGGTGCGGCAGTCCTATTTAAGGGTTCGCAAGGTGATGTTTATCTTGAAGAAGCAATCAAAGTAATTTTACATTCTACCGTCGAAGAATCAGAGCTTGTTCGTCAATCCGAGGCTTGGGTAGATAAAAAAACCGCTTTTTTCTCTGAAAACTCTTAATTAACTTTGTAGAACGACGGTACTATTTGCTATACTAAAAAGTACTATGAAACGCTATAATCCTACTGAAATCGAAAAGAAATGGCAACAAGTCTGGGAAGATAATCAAACTTATAAAGTCGATTTTTCTGATCACACAAAACCGAAATACTATGGAATGAGTATGCTGCCCGGCATTACTGGTGCTGGTATTCACACTGGTCATGGTCGAACTTATCAGTTTAGTGATATTAAAGTTCGGGCAAAACGGCAACAAGGTTATAACGCTTATCACCCAATTGGTTGGGACTCTTTTGGTCTACCGGTTGAGAATTATGCTATTAAACTTGGCAAAAAACCGCGCCAAGCTCATGATGAGGCACTGGTTAATTTCAAAAACCAGCTAAAACGCCTCGGCTACAGCTATGATTGGAGCAAAGAAATCAGTACAGCCGATCCATCGTATTACAAATGGACACAGTGGATTTTTAACCAATTATTAGCACACGGATTAGCTTACCAAAAACAAAGTCCACAATGGTGGTGCGAAACAGATCAGACAGTACTGGCTAATGAGCAAGTTGAGGGTGGAAAATGCTGGCGTTGTGGCAATCAGGTTGTTAAAAAGAATCTAAAACAGTGGTTTTTCAAGATTACTGAGTATGCCGATGAGATGTTAGAGGCAACGGATGAACTTGATTGGACGCCAATGGTTAAAACCATGCAGAAAAACTGGATTGGGCGTTCAGTCGGTGCCGAGGTTGAATTCAAGGTCAGCGGTAGTGATGAAATTATGACAGTCTTTACAACTCGCCCAGATACGTTATTTGGTGCAACTTATGTAGCCTTGGCCCCCGAAAACGAATTAGTATCAAAATTAGTGAATAATGACACAGCCGAGGCTGTCGAGGCTTATGTTAAAGAGGCGGCTCGTAAATCCGAAATTGAAAGAATGAATGAAACGCGTGATAAAACTGGAGTTTTCACAGGCAGTTACGCTATTAATCCAGTTAACGGCGAAAAATTGCCAATTTGGGTAGCTGATTATGTACTTGCCGGATATGGAACTGGTGCCTTAATGGCAGTTCCAGCCCATGATGAACGAGATTTTGCTTTTGCTGAAAAGTTCGGTTTACCAATTGTCAAAGTAATAGAAAAGCCCGAGACGGATACTGAAATTGGTTTATATACCGGCGAAGGCATATTAGTAGATTCTGGTTCATTTGATGGCATGTTTTCAAGTGATGCCCGTGAAGAAATCGTGGCTTGGCTTGAACAAGAGGGAACTGGTCGTTCAAAAACAACCTACAAGATGCGTGATTGGTTAATCAGTCGTCAGCGTTATTGGGGTGCACCTATCCCAATTGTCCATTGTGACGATTGTGGAGCCGTTCCAGTGCCCGATGACCAACTACCTGTGATTCTGCCAGATCTGGATGACTTCAAGCCTCACGGTGGCGCTACATCGGCACTAGCGACTGCAACTGAATGGGTGAATACGCCTTGTCCTAAATGCGGTAAACCTGGAAAGCGCGAAACTGACACTATGGATGGCTATGCCTGTAGTAGCTGGTATTTCCTTCGCTACCTAGACCCATTTAACGACAAACAAGCCTGGGATCCTAGCATTATGGAACATTGGGCACCAGTTGATTTTTATAATGGTGCCGACCATGCTGTTGCCCATCTGTTATATTCACGTTTCTGGATGCGATTCTTTTATAAACTCGGCTTAGTTCCGACCCCAGAACCATTTAAACGCATGATGTATAACGCCTATATTATGGCGCCAGACGGTACTAAAATGAGTAAATCAAAAGGCAATACGATCGATCCTCTAGAAATTATGGACAGTGGTTATGGTGCTGATAGCCTAAGGGTTTACGAAATGTTTATTGCTCCGTATGATCTGGAAGCCCCTTGGGATACTCGTGGTGTTCCTGGCACGTATAGATTTCTTAACCGTGTTTGGACACTAGCTCAAGAATATATTGAGGCTGGTGACGTTAATATAGATGACTCTGGTCAAAGAAAAATTCTAGCAATTGCTCACCAAACTAATAAAAAAGTGACCAGTGATATTAACGACGACAAATTTAATACTGCAGTTTCCGCTATGATGGAAGCGGTTAATAATTATTACAAATTAAAAGTACAGCTAACAATTGGTAAAAACCCAGCTTGGGATTTTGCAATTGAAAGTTTACTGCAAGTACTTGCCCCATTTGCGCCTCATATAACCGAAGAATTGTGGAGCCAAATCGGTCACAATGATACAATTCATATCGATCATTGGCCAAGTTGGGATAATAAATATTTACAAACTGATACAATTACGATTATTGTTCAGGTGAATGGTAAATTACGTGCAAAATTAGAGCTTGACAAGAACACTCCAGCTGATGAAGTCAAACATCTAGCTGTAACTCAAGAAAATGTAGCTAAGTTCATTAATGGCCAAGAACCATCAAAAGTAATTTATGTTCCAGGCAGATTAGTCAATATTGTCA
>Ga0209540_10002941_pt1 | contig 11857 bp, 10 predicted proteins | sample BarGraIncu01121A_FD_184501 | JGI IMG/M metagenome (GOLD analysis project Ga0209540, IMG submission 184501) | Arctic peat soil microbial communities from Barrow, Alaska - Barrow Graham LP Incubations 011-21A (SPAdes) (version 2) | ecosystem: Environmental > Terrestrial > Soil > Wetlands > Peat... | reverse complement strand
CTCCGAGGCCACGGGCAGCGGCTCGGGTCGCTCACTGGACGCGGCGAGCTCTTCGGCAAACCGGGCCAGGACTGCGCCTTCGATGACCTTCCGGCCGGCGTGGTCGGAGGTGGCGGCCAGGCGACCGCTGTCGGCCCACCGGCGCAGGGTGTCGTCGCTGACGCCGAGCAGGTCGGCAGCTTCACGGATACGAAAGATTGACACAGCGGAGACTCTATCCGCACTTGCGACTCAGACAGGCCCACTGGTCAACATTCACGGCAGAACGAGGAGCAGGCATCAGAGTCTGCGGTGATGCGCGACGTGTGAGTGCGAAGGCCCTGAAGCGCTGGCCGCGGCGCCCGCCGCGCCCGCAGCGCCGGGACTGGCCAGTCTCGCTTTCCTTCGTCATGCCAGGCGCTCACACGACGCGGGAGACCCCCGGCAGCCGCAACAGGAGTGCGCCGATCATGAAGGAACCGAGCACGCCGAGCACGCCGACTGCGGCGTACTCAATCTCTGGAGGCCACGCCACGTGGCGGCTCGCGAGAACGAACCCCACCAGGACGACCTGGTGGACGACGAACGCCGCGAAGGCGGCTCTGCTCATCCCCCGCGCAAGCCCGCTCTGGTGGTCAAGGCGCCGGCGGAAGACGTCGAGCACCCACAGCGACATCGCCACGACGAGCGCGCCCTCGAGCACTGCGATCACCAGCGACTGCCACGTGCCGCCGCCGCCGAAGTCGTCGATGTTCGCTCCCATCGCACTCGCGACACCGATGACGACGACGCACCCGACGAGCGCAGCCCACGCGATGCCCCGGATGCGGCGCGCCATCACCGGCTCGATCGGGTCGAGCCACCCACGCTCCCCGGCCAGAGCACCCAGAGCAAAACCAACGACCCACGCAGGCGCCTGCCCGAGCGCGAGATGCCAGCGTTCTTCCCCGAGAGAAACAACAAACCGCACCGCATACGAGGCGAGCGCGATGACCGTGCCCGCGGTGAGCAGGTGCCACGCGCGCAGTGGTGTCGGGCCCGTTGTACGTCTGGGCCAAACCGTTCGCGCGACGGCGTACATCGCGGAGAAGAGCAGGAGCATCCCCAGGAACCAGGTTGGACCAGGCACCGGCGGCCACCAGACATCCACGGTGAATGCCGCGAATCCCTTGTCCCAACCCGCGTTGTCAGGGTCGACGTACTCGACGATCGGGCTCAGCGCGAGGACCTAGAACACCATCGGGACGCCGAGCCGGACGGCGCGGTCGGCCAGGAACCGGCCCAGCCCCTTTCGCGCAAGCGACCGTGGAGTGAAGACCCCGGCAATGAGGAAGAAGAGTGCCATCCCGAACAGGGAGCCAACCACCGCCAGCAGGGTGGCAATGGTCAGCAACGGCTCCCGGACATGCGGCTCGTCAAAGACCCACGTCCCAACCCCGGTCCACGCCATTGTCACGTGAGCCACGATGACGCCGGCCACCAGGACGACCTTGAGATTGTCGGCGTAGGCGCAACGCGACCTCATCTCGGGACCGGCGAGGCCCGCACGGCGTGAATCGTCATCTGCCCACCTCCCATGGCCCTCCACACGTTCATCCGAGCACGCTCCAGGCGACCGGGGTAGGGACGAACGTCATGGTTCTTCACGCGCCCGCCCCTTCTGAGCCTCGCAGGGGGCGGGACCAAAGTCCCTTTCGGCAAGCTTGTCGCGGTCAAGGACATCGGCTTCAGCATCGCAGCGGGCGAGACCTACGGACTGCTCGGCCCCAACGGTGCCGGCAAGACGACCACCATCTCGATCATCGCGGGGCTGCTGGAGCGCGACGCGGGCGAGGTGCTCCTGGCCGGTGAACCGATGAGCCCGGATGCTACGAGAACCAAACGGCTGGTCGGGCTCGTCCCGCAGGACCTTGCCATCTACCCCGATCTCGGCGCCACCGAGAACCTGGAGTTCTTCGGGCGCCTCCAGGGCCTCAAGGGTCCGGTGCTGCGCCAACGGGTGGCTGAGGTGCTGGACATGATCCAGCTCACCGACCGCGCATACGACCGCATCGAGACGTACTCGGGGGGGATGAAACGGCGACTCAACATCGGCATCGGGCTGCTCCACCGCCCGGCCCTGCTCATCCTCGACGAGCCAACGGTGGGCGTCGACCCGCAGAGCCGCAACGCGATCCTGGAGAGTGTCGAGCTCCTCGGCCAGGAGGGGATGGCCGTCCTGTACACGACCCACTACATGGAAGAGGCGGAACGGCTGTGTGACCGAATCGGCATCGTCGATCACGGCGAGCTGATGGCCGAAGGGTCTCAGCGGGAACTGGTCCAGATCGTCGGTCAGCGAGACCGGCTCACCCTCACGGCCACCGGGGCACTGGCCGCAACCGTTGCCGAGCTCGAAACGATGCCCGAGGTGGACGACGCCGCGGTGACCGGCGACGGCATCACCCTCACCGTCGACGGGGCCCACGACCACCTGCCCGAGATCCTGTCCATCGCCGGCAAGACCGGGTCGGTGGTCAAAAGCGTCGACATCGACAGCGCCAACCTCGAATCGGTGTTCCTCAAGCTGACCGGCAGAGCACTCCGGGAGTAGTCATGGGCGCAGCGTGGACCATCGCACGCAAGGACCTCAAGCTGAGGCTCCGGGACCGCTCCGCGTACATCATCGGTATCGTCGCCCCCCTGGGTCTGGCACTCGTCTTCGGTTTCGTGCTCAACCCCATCTCGGACTTCACGTTCACGGCGAGGTACGCGGTCGCCGATCTCGACCGAGGCCCGGTATCCGCGTTGTTCGTCGACGACGTCCTGCGCTCCACCAAGGGTGTGAGGGTGGTCAAGGTCGCCTCCGTGGCCGAGGCGGAGGCGCTCGTCGACGCCACGGTGAACCCGCTCGGTGGCACGGGCGACAAGCAGGGCGCCGACGCGGCGTTCATCTTCCCGAAGGGTTTCTCCGCCGACGTGCAGTCCGAGCGTCCTGCAGCCGTCCAGGTCATCGGCAGCCAGAGCTCTCAGACCAATGCCGGAGTCTCCCTCGCCCTCGCCCAGGGCTACGCCAGCGAGCTCACCTCGGTGCGGGTGACCGTGGCCACCGTGGAGAACCTGACCGGCCGCAGAGTCGACCGCCTCGCCACGGGCGTCAAGGTCCTCCAGACCCCCAACCCCGCAACGCTCGTCGATGAGACCACCACCACCAAGCAGCTCGACCCGGTCACCTTCTATGCCGCAGGAATGGCCATCTTCTTCCTCTTCTTCACCGTGCAGTCCGGCGTAACCGCCCTGCTCGAGGAGCGACGGACCGGCACCATGGCCCGGTTGCTGTCCTCACCGATCCCCCGCTCAGCGGTGCTGATCGGGAAGATGCTCAGTGCCTTCGCCCTCGGCATCGTGAGCATGACGGTCCTGATGGTGGCCACCACCCTGGCCGTCGACGCCAACTGGGGGCCACCACTGGGCGTGGCTCTTCTCATCCTCGCCGCCGTGGTGGCCGCCCTGGGCATCGTCGCCCTCATCGGCGGTCTCGCCAGGAGCACCGAGCAGGCGAACACCGCCAGCTCGATGATCGCCATCATCCTCGGCTTCATCGGGGGCACCTTCTTCGACGTGTCCCAGGCGGGCGGGGCGCTGGCTAGACTCCGCTTCATCTCGCCCCACGGATGGTTCATGCAAGGTCTCGCCGATCTCAGCGCCGGCGACGTGAGCGTGATCATCACACCGGTGCTGGCGATGCTGGCGTTCGGGCTCATCGCCGGGGCCATCGGCATGGCCCGGCTGAGGAAGGGACTCCGCGCATGAAGGCCCTGGCCATCTCCCGCGTCAACCTGGTCCGGTACTTCCGGAACCGCGGCTCCATCTTCAGCGTGTTCGTGCTCCCGCTGATGATCGTGCTTCTGCTCGGTGCCGCATCAGGCGGAGCAGCCCTCCCGAAGCTGGGTTTCGTCGCCCCCACCCCTGACACGTTCACGACCGAGCTCGAGCAGAGCCTGAAGGCGGTCGAAGGCCTAAGGGTGGTGAAGGTCGAGAGCGACGACGTGGCGGTCCGTGGCGTCGAGCGCGGGGACCTACAGGCAGCGATCATCCTTCCCGCCGGCTACCAGCAGACGCTGCGCTCCGGCATGGACGTCGGAATCCGCTACGTGGCCCGGAAGAGTCCGAACATCCAGGGCATCACCGGGGTCGTCAACGCGGCGGTCACCCGGCAGTCCACCCTGCTGCGCACCGCACGGTTCGCCGAAACGCGAGGGATGGGGACGTTCGACAAGGCTCTTGCTGTCGCCGAACAGGCCCGGACCGCGCTGCCGTCGGTCACGGTGGTGGAGTCCACTGCAGGAGAGCCGCTCCCGTTCGCCGGACTCGGGCAGTTCGACATGCCTGCGCAGGGGATGCTGGTTCTGTTCATCTTCATGAACACTCTCACCGGCGCCGCCAACCTCGTCCAGACGCGACGCCTCGGTGTGGCTCGCCGCATGTACTCCACGCCCACCCCGGTCCACACCATGATCGCCGGTGAAGCGCTCAGCCAGTTCACGATCGCCCTGATTCAGGGTGGGTTCATCATCGCCGGCACCTTGCTCATCTTCGGAGTCGACTGGGGCAACCCGCTCGGCGCCATTCTCACCATCGTGGTCTTCGCCGCGGTGGCCAGCGGTGCCGCCATGCTCCTCGGGGCGTTGGTGAGCAGTGACCAGCAGGCCTCGGGTATCACCTGGGCGGTCGGTCTCGATCTCGCCGCCCTCGGCGGGGCCATGATCCCGCTGGCGCAGCTGAAGCTGCTGTCCGACACCGTCTATCGCGTCGCCCACGTCACCCCACACGCGTGGGCGTTGGAGGCATTCCAGTCGCTGGTCGCCGACAAGGGCGGTGTCGCTGACATCGCCGGCTTCCTGCTGATCCTGGCCGGCTACGCAGCCGTGCTGCTCCTGCTGGCCACCTGGAGACTTCGCACCGTCCTCGTCCGCTGAGCCCGCCCGCACAGGGGAGCCGGGAGCCGAGTCCTGTTCAGGAGAGGGACCTCGAGTTCGGGGCTGCCTCAAACAAGGATCCGCACCGGTTCCTCGAGGAGTGATACGAAGGCGGCCATCCACTGCGCGGCTGTTGCTCCGTCGATCGGCCGGTGGTCGACCGAGAGTGTGAGGTTCATGACGGTGCCCACCCTCAACCGCCCCTTCGTGACGACAGGCTTCTCCAACGCGGCCCCGACTGCCAGGACGGCAGACTGGGGCGGGTTGATGATCGCCGCGAAGTCCTCGGTGCCGAACATGCCGAGGTTCGTAACGGTCAACGTGCCGCCCTCCAGCTCCTCCTGACGCAGCTGCCCTGACCTTGCCCGGCTGAACAGGTCGCTGCTGGCCGCCGCGACCGCCGACAGTGTCATCTGGTCAACATTGCGCAGCACCGGGGTGACCAGGCCCCGATCGGTGGCAACAGCCACGGAGATGTCGACGGCGGAGAACGACCGCACCGCGTCAGGTGTCCAGATCACGTTCATTGTTGGTACCAACACATACGCTCGCGCTGCCGCCTTCACCACAAGATCGTTGACCGAGATCCGGACCGAGCTGCCGCCGTTGAGGCGCGCTCGCAGTTTCATCAGTTTGTCGACCCGGGCCCTGCCGCGCAGATAGAAATGCGGCGTGTCTCGCGTGCTCTCGGTCAGCCGAGCGGCGATAGCACGGCGCATCCGCGAGTGCGGTATGTCGACGTACCCTGCGGAAACCGCTGGCGCGGCCACAATCGGGCCCGGTCCCGGGGCCATGACGGGCTCGCTGTGCGAAATCCTCCGTGCCTGGGCCGCTAGCTCGACGTCTCGTCGCACGATCCGGCCGCCCGGACCGGTTCCACGGAGGTCAGCCATGGACAGGCCAGCCTCCCTGGCCAGGCGTCGAGCCAGTGGGCTGCTGAATATGCGCGCACCAGTTGCCTCGGCAGCCTCGGATGGTGCCGGTGCGAGGGCGGAGGTCGCGAGGGCGGAGGCCGCGGGTGACGACGTGACGGAGTCCGGCGCGACCCCGAGCTCGACGAGCAGGGCGCGAAGGTCATCGACCAGCTCACCGAGATCTCCGAGAAGTGCGATCGGCGTTCCGACCTCGACCACGGCGCCAGCGGGCACGAGCGTCTTGAGGATCACGCCGTCAGCGTCGGCCGGCACGTCTACGACTGCTTTTTCGGTCTCTACCGTCGCAATGGCATCCTGCGCGGTGAACGGCGTGTTCTCGGGCACCGGCCAATCGGACAGCACCGCCTCCACCGCGTTGGCAGCCACCCCGGGCATTCGCAGCAACCGGGCCATGTCAGGACGCCGTGATCTCGGCGAGCCGTACGGCGACTTCCTCGCTTGTGGCGATCGCCGCCCGCTCCAGGACCTTGCTGATGCTCGGCGAGGCCTCGCCGCCGGTCACCCGCTGCACGGGCTGGTCGAGCCAGTCGAAGAACCGCCGTTGGATCTCGTCGGCGAGCCAGCCCCCATACGACGTTCCGAGGGCACCCTGCTCGGCGATCAGCACGTTGTTCGTCTTCTTGATGCTCTCGCCGATGGTGTCCCAGTCGATGCTGGCGCGGTCGAGCCAACGCAGGTCGATCACCTCGGCGTCGACGTTGCCGAGCTGTGCGACAGCCTCGAGCACCTGGTGAACCATCGCGAGATAGGAGATCACGGTGATCTGCGATCCCTTGCGCCGGATGGCGGCCCTGCCCACGGGCAGGCAGTAGTCGAGGTCGTCCACCGGCCCCTCCCCCGTTGACGTGTACAGGTCGACGTGCTCGAGGACGACGACGGGGTCCTTGCACCGCAGGGCGCTGTTCATCAGGCCGACATAGTCGAAAGGCGTCGACGGTGCGACGATCCGCCAGCCCGGCGCCGTGGCAAAGATGCCGGCCGGGTCCATCGAATGCTGCGACCCGTAGCCGGTGCCGGTGGCGACCTTGCTGCGCAGCACGAAGGGCACCTCGCCGTCGCCCCCGAACATGTGCCGGGCCTTGCCGATCTGGTTGAAAAGCTGGTCGGCGGCCACCCACATGAAGTCGGCGTACATGAACTCCACGACCGGCTTGAACCGGCCGTCGAGCGCGATTCCGCCCCCCAGACCCGCGAAGGCGTTCTCACTGATCGGCGTGCCGAGGACCCGGTCGGGGTAGACCTTCTTCAAACCTCTGGTGGCGCCGTTCGTCCCACCATTGAGGCGGTGCACGTCCTCACCCATCACCACGATGGTCTGGTCGGTCTGCATCCTTCGGGCCATCACGGCGGCCACTGCGTCGATGAACTTCTGTTGCGCGATCTCGCCCGCGTACGAGTCGCGGTCGGTCACGTGAGCGTCATCGAACTCGCTCAGGTCACCTCGGACCCCGATGTCGACGAAGGCCACATCCGGCCACTCCGCGGGCTTGATCCTGCGCTGGCCCGGCTTGCCGCCGGGCAGTGGCTCGAGAAGAACCGCACCCGTCTCGGCCATGACCTGTTTGGCTCGGTTGACGGTCTCGTCGATGGCGGACTGGCTCAGAATGCCCCGACGCACCAGGTGGCTGGCGACCTGCGCGATCGGGTCACGCGCTCGCCACTGCGCCTCCTCCTCCTTGGATCGGTATCCGAAGGCGCTTCCCGGGAATGGGCCGTTCTGGTGGAAGTAGCGGTAGGTGTCTGCCTCGATGATGGTCGGTCCGTTGCCGTTGCGCATGTGCGCCAGAGCCTCCTGCATGGCCAGGTAGACGGCCAGCGGGTCCATGCCGTCAACCTTCCAGCTCGGTATGCCGAACCCGAGACCGCGGGCCGACAGCCGCGGCTCCCCGGTCGCCTCCGCGACGTTGGTCGAGACGGCGTAGAGGTTGTTCTCGATGAAGAAGCAGATCGGCAGGCGCCAGGCGGAGGCAAGGTTGAACGTCTCCAGCGTCGAACCGATGTTGACCGCACCGTCCCCGAAGTAGGTCACCGACACGGCGTCGGTGCCGGCCTGCCGGTTCGCCCAGGCAAACCCTGCGGCCTGCGGCACACCGCCTCCGACGATAGCGTTCGTGCCCATCGCGCCGGCTTCCTTCCACTGCAGGTGCATGGACCCCCCGCGCCCGTGGCTGTAGCCCCGGGACAGGCCGCAGATCTCGGCGAGCGTACGGAGCAGGACGGTGCGTACGTCGTCCGTAAGGTCCTCGGTCAGATCAAGACCCTTGGGTGCGACGTGCGTGAGCGCCTTGGCCAGGAACTGGTGGTGGCCTCGGTGCGAGCCGTTGACGGCGTCCTGGCTGGTCAGCGACAGGATGGAGCCGACCGCGCCGCCCTCCTGTCCGATGCTTGAGTGTGCCGGCCCGTGGACCAGGCCCGCGCCGGCGAGCTGGAGGACGTACTCCTCGAACGTCCGGATCAGCACGAGCTGGTTCAGCATCGTCGTGAGCAGCGCCGGGTCAGCGGCGTCCCAGTCGTCGGTGGTGGCGACGAGCTCGACCCACGGAGCCGCCGCGGTGAGTTGCCTGTGCATGGTCATGACACGCTCCATCGCTCGGTTGCTGTCATCCAGCATGACACGAGATAGGATCCAATCGCTAGTCCCAAAGGAACTCAATTGCCCCTATGGACCAAGCCGCCGTCGTCTGTCTACCATGTATTGGATCCATTCGCTGTCTGAAGGGAGTTTTGGAGATGGGACTGCCAGGGTTGCGCCGGCTCGACCACATCGGCATCACGGTGCCGGACCTCGAGGAGGCGACCCGGTTCCTCGTCGACGTGCTCGGCTGCCAGTACCTCTACTCGCTGGGCCCGTTCCAAGACGACGGCGACTGGATGAGTGAGCACCTGGGTGTCCACCCCCGTGCGACGGTTCCGGAGAACCGCTTCTTCCGCTGCGGTGAGCAAACGGTCTTCGAGGTGTTCCACTACACCTCCCCCGACCAGAGCACGTCCGTCCCGAAGAACAGCGATGTCGGCGGGCACCACATCGCCCTGTACGTCGACGAACTCGACAGCGCGGTGGAGTACCTCAGGAGTCACGGGGTCATCGTGCTCGGCGAGCCGACCGCGAGCAAAGGGCTGAACCTCGGCCAGCGGTGGGTGTACTTCCTGGCCCCTTGGGGGCTACAGCTCGAGCTCGTGTCCTACCCGAACGGAAAGGCCTTTGACCGGCAGCAGGCCAGTGACCACGAGCAGACCAGCGCGATGAAGTCATGATCGCCACGTTGTCCTCGGACACGTCTGAGACCTCGCCAGGTCCGGCGAGCCAGCGGGTCGCCGACTATCTGCGCGACGCGATCCTCGGCGGAGACATCGGGCCCGGACAACGCGTCCGGCAGGAGCAGGTCGCCGAACGGTTCGGTGCCAGCAGACTGCCTGTGCGCGAGGCACTGCGGATGCTGGAGGCCGAAGGACTCATCGAGCACGAGGCGAACAAGGGCGCACGCGTTCCCCTGCTCGACATGTACGAGGTCGACATCATCTACCAGATGCGCGAACGTCTCGAGCCCCTGGCGTTGAGCCAGAGCATTCCGCACCTCACCGCCGACGACGTGGGCAGCCTGGGGCACATCCAGGACGAGATCGAAACCAACTCCGACGTCCGTGGCTTCCTTCAGCTGGACCGGGAGTTCCATCTGCTTTCCTACAGCGGTTGCCACTTCGACCAGCTGACGTCGATGGTCACCCGACTCTGGAACTCCACCCAGCACTACCGCCGGGCCTTCGTGTCGAGCTCCGGACCGGGTCGGATGTGGGTGATCAACTCGGAGCACCGCCTGCTGCTCGACGCGATCGAACGCCGCGACACGACTGACGCTGAGCGCTACCTTGGCGGACACATCCGGCGGACTCGCGTCGAGCTTGCCATGCACCCAGAGGTCTTCGGCGACTCACCGTCGTGAAGCACGAGTCACCACTGCACCGCGATGTACTTCGACTCGAGGTAGTCGAGCATGCCGTCGTGACCACCCTCGCGGCCGATCCCGCTCTGCTTCGAGCCGCCGAAGGGCGCCGCCGGGTCGCTGACAAGGCCTCGGTTGAGCCCGACCATGCCGAACTCCAGCGCCTCACTGACGCGCAGCCCGCGTGCCAGGTCGCCGGTGTAGACATAGCCCACGAGCCCATGCTCCGTGGCGTTGGCGAGGGTGACAGCCTGCGCCTCGTCCTGGAAGGTCACGATCGGAGCGACCGGGCCAAAGAGCTCCTCACGCAAGATGGCCGCACCCGGATGAACGTTCACCAGCACTGTCGGCTCGTAGTAGAAGCCCTCCCCGCCCGTACGCCGCCCACCAACGAGCGCCTGCGCTCCGTCGATGACAGCTGCGCGGACCAAGCCGTCCACCTTCGAGATCGCATCCTGGTTGACGAGCGGGCCGACATCGGTGCCCTCCGCGATCCCTGGCCCGAGAACCAACGCCGACATCCGATCGGCCAGACGGCGGCTGAACTCATCAGCAACCGGCGCCTCGACATAGAAGCGGTTCGCTGCCGTGCACGCCTCCCCCGCATTGCGCATCTTCGCCACCATGGCCCCCTCGATCGCCGCGTCCAGGTCGGCGTCGGCGAACACGAGGAACGGCGCGTTTCCTCCTAGTTCCATCGAGGTGTTCACAACCCGGTCGGCTGCCTCGGCCAGCAGGATCCGGCCGACCTCCGTCGATCCCGTGAAGGACAGCTTGCGGACTCGCGAGTCGTGGAGCATCGCGGAGACGACTTCGCCGGAGCGGCGGGAGGGCAGGACGTTCACCACGCCTGGTGGAACCCCCGCCTCCTGCAGGATGGACGCCATCGCCAGCGCAGTCAGGGGGGTGTCGCTGGCCGGCTTGAGAACCACGGTGCACCCAGCGGCCAATGCCGGAGCGATCTTGCGTGTCGCCATCGCTGCCGGGAAGTTCCACGGCGTGACCAGCACGCAGATGCCGACCGGCTGCTGCAGGACCAGAATCTTGTTGGCCCCGGACGGAGCGGTCATGACCGAGCCGGCGCCTCGAACGGCCTCCTCTGAGTACCAGCGGAAGAACTCGGCAGCGTAGGCCACCTCGCCACGCGCGTCCCGCAGCGCCTTGCCGTTCTCCAAGGAGATCAGCTGCGCGAGGTCCTCGGCGCGTCGCATCATCAGCTCATACCCGCGCCGCAAGATCTCGGCTCGCTGACGGGGGGCAGTGGCGGCCCAGGCAGGAGCAGCCTCGTCGGCAGCGTCGATCGCGGCGATCGCGTCCTCGACACTCGCATCGGCGACGGTGGTGATCGTCTGCCCGGTCGCCGGATCCACGACGCCGAAGCGGCGACCGCCCGCAGCTGGAACCGCCGCGCCCCCGATGTAGAGGTCGGTCACGAGAGCGTGCAGGAGATCTTCGGTGTGGTCGCTCACGGGAGTTGAACCTTTCGACAGTGCCGGTTGGAGCCTCAGTGGTTTCGGGCCTCAGTAGGGGTTGGCGATGAAGAGCTCCTGAGCAGGGAACAGGGTGAGGATGCGCGGGCCATCAGGGGTGACCAGAACCTCTTCCTCGATGCGCGCTGCGGAGAACCCATCGCTGGCCGGGCAGTACGTCTCCAGCGCGAAGACCATGCCGGACTGTAGCTCTACCGGCTCCTTCATGCTGTTCAGCCTCGAGATGATGGGCCGCTCGTGCAGCCCCAAGCCGAGGCCGTGCCCGAACTGCAGGCCGAAAGCGGCCATCTCGTTCTCGAAGCCGAAATCGGTGGCCTTCGGCCAGACCGCTGCCACCTCGTCAGTGCCCACGCCCGGCCGGACTGTGTTGATCGAGGCGTCCATCCATTCGCGCGCCTTGTCATAGGCATCCCGCTGGCTGGGGGTGGCGCTGCCGACACTGAACGTCCGGTAGTAGCACGTGCGATAGCCGTTGAAGGAGTGGATGATGTCGAAGAACGCCTGGTCGCCCGGGCGGATGAGACGGTCGGAGAAGTTGTGTGGGTGCGGGTTGC
>Ga0209540_10002938_pt1 | contig 11862 bp, 9 predicted proteins | sample BarGraIncu01121A_FD_184501 | JGI IMG/M metagenome (GOLD analysis project Ga0209540, IMG submission 184501) | Arctic peat soil microbial communities from Barrow, Alaska - Barrow Graham LP Incubations 011-21A (SPAdes) (version 2) | ecosystem: Environmental > Terrestrial > Soil > Wetlands > Peat... | reverse complement strand
TCCGCCAACAAAGAATTGAAAAAATAGACGAACAAGCTCTCAATTCTACACAGAAAACTTAAGACCAAACACTAGATGTTTTGTACAACAGAGGGCGGAATTCCAATTCCGCCAACAAAGAATTGAAAAAATAGACGAACAAGCTCTCAATTCTACACAGAAAACTTAAGACCGAAACACTAGATGTTTTGTGCAACTCGGAGGGCGGAATTCCAATTCTGCCAACGAAGAATTGAAAAACAGAAGAGTGATCCGCGAGAGAATTGACGGAATCATATAAAGTAGTTAGTATTCAAGTTCCCCAAGGAAAATAATGAGGGGCAGTAATTAGGAAACCAATAATAGAAATTAAAATAGTAATGGCATTTAAACGAAAAGTAAAATTATCAAAGTACAAAAAGAATTGGGCGGTTCTTTTATGGTTCCATGAATTATTGCGTCAGTACATGGACGAGGGATTGAATGATAGAAGAAAAGCGCTGCTGGAGGATTGGCAACCCCAAAAAACGGAATCCAATAAAGAAGAAATGCAAATCATTGAACGCATTGTGGTGGAAGCCAAAGTTGAAATATTCAAACGCCTGGGCATTCAGCAACCCGCCGACTCACCAACCGTTGCCAATTGGACAGATACGGAATTTCAACCGGCACCGGTGCGCAGGTTCCCGTTTGTGCCTACCCGACAACTGAAAAGATATGCTGCTGCTGCTGTCCTGGCAGGTATTATATTCAGTGGTAGCACGCTGTTATTCCGCCGCAACAATAACACTGAAAGCCGCCTGACAGCCCAATCGGAATTATCAAAAACCTTATTTGCAACGACCATCCGAGAGAAAAAGCAAGTCACGTTGCCGGACGGTTCAACCGTATATATGAATGGCGGCAGCAAGCTAAAGATACAGTCGTCGGAGTTCAACAAAGAGCAGCGTGAAGTCTGGCTCGACGAAGGTGAAGCCTTCTTTCAGGTAACCAAAAATCCACAAAGACCCTTTATTGTGCATAGTCGTCACCTGACCACCGTAGTAAAAGGAACATCGTTTAATGTAAAAGCCTACCACCAGCTGAACGAAAGCTCCGTGATGGTCAGAACCGGAAGGGTGGAGGTCAATTCCGGCAACAAGGTACTGGGCATACTCACACCTGACAAACAGCTGGTGTATCATAAAAACAACGGGCAATACGAAGAAAGCGATATCCACCCCGAAGATGCCACGGCATGGTGCGATGGCAGATTGGTATTGCACAAAGCGGGTATTGATGAGTTAAAGCTACGAATCAGTCAAATTTACGGGATCGAAATCAAGGTAGAAGGCAATGCCATGGAGGGAAAATACATAAGCTCTTCTTTCCGGAAAAATACCTCCTTCGAAAGCGTCATGGAAAGTGTCTGCTTACTACACGGACTACATTACAAAATCAACAACAAACAACAGGCAACAATCTATCAGTAAGCAGTCAACAGACTATAGACAAAAGAACAAAGATCAAAGACAAAAGACAAAACAAACAGAAATGAAGAATACTCTTAGAACAATGAAAGTACTGGTATGCTGCCTGCTAACGGCAGTAGCAATTCTACAACCTCAAAGCCTTCAGGGGGAAACCATCAGTCAACAGTTTCCCAAAGAAAGCTTGGTAGTCCGGCTGGAAAAACTCGCTGCTAAAACCAAACAAGTCATCGTATACGATCCCACACTGCTCGAAAACACAACCGTACAGGCTTTGAATTCCAAAAAGCTAAGCGTGGAGCAGATCATACAAAAAAGTCTCGCTGGAACCACATTAGCCTATAAAGTAACCTCCGATAATTCCATCGTTATCCTGAATCCAACCAGCAACACTGAAAAAAAAAGCGAATCAAAAGGCAAAGGACGTATCACCGGCAAGGTAACCGATGAGCAGGGTGTAGGCTTACCCGGAGCAACCATTCAGGTACTGGGTACCGACAAAGCTACCCTCACCGATATGAACGGGAATTACAACTTAACCGTACCTGCCGGAAAGTACAGCATTGAAGCCAAATACGTATCCTATCAAAAGCAACGGTTTGATAATATAAAAATTACACCCAACCAAAATACATCCTTGTCGGTCACCCTGAAAGAATCATCTATTTCTTTAAAAGATGTAGTGGTTACCGGACAGCAACGCGCTTCCTCTACCAACGCACTGCTGCTAAAACAAAAAGAAATGAGCTCCATGACCGACGGACTCAGTGCCGACCTGATTAAAAAGACATCGGACAACAACATGGCACAGGTACTGAAAAGGGTAGCAGGCGTAACTATACAGGACAACAAGTTTGTTACCGTGCGAGGTATGAGCGAACGTTATAACAATGTACAACTCAACGGAACCTCCATGCCCAGCACGGAGCCCAACCGACGCAATTTCTCCTTCGACATTATACCCAGTGCCCTGGTGGACAATGTTACCGTGGCCAAAACCTTTACCCCCGACATGCAGGGCGAGTTTACAGGAGGTATGGTGGAAATAAGCACGCTGGCCATACCCAAAAAGAACTTTTTCAACCTCACCCTGGGCACCGGCATGAACACCAACAGCACCGGTAAAGAGTTTAAAACCAATAAGCGCTTTACATCCGACTACCTGCTGGGCAACGCCTCCGAACGCAACTGGTACGGCCGCGACTGGATAAACTCCGAATATGCAAGCTACTTTAAAAACGATGCTACCGGTGTCGGTCTAGCTCCGGAATATGCCGAAAAAGCCTACGCCATGAATGCCAACATACCCAACCACTGGGGGCTGAATAGTTATACCGCCGCCCCGCTGCAAAACTACGCCCTCAGCATGGGTAAATCTATTGATCTGGGCAAGGGCAACACCTTGGGAGCAACCCTGGCTGCTACCTACCGCCACGAGGAAACCGTGGAAACCATAGAAGAGGCGATGTATCGTAGTGGACCAAATGAAACCCAAAACGGTCATACTTATAAATTTACTACGGCGGTGGGAGCGGTAGCCAATATAGGATGGGAACGCCCGGGACATAAAATCACCCTGCGCAACCTGTTCAACAACCGCTTTACTCACGACAATATAGAACGAGTCCTTTTCAATCGCTACGATGGCTCTTTGTGGCTTGAACAATACAGTTCACCCATGCGCAATACCTTATGGCAAAGTAGGCTGGAAGGAGAGCATAAACTGCTAGGCATCATTCTTACCTGGTTTGCCGACTATAATGACCTAACCCGTTCCTTGCCCGAGGACAGATTAATAAAAGGCACTTTGGGGACAAGTAGTGAGACTCAGGGAGCATTTCCTACTATCCCCACCAAAGATGGAAAATACATCGTAAGCAACTGGGCAATAGATAATTCAGAAAACATTGGAAACGGACATATTATGAATAGCAAACTGAATGAAATAAAAAAAAATGTGGGTGGAAATCTCGAGTATCCTTTTGTAGTGCTAAACAACATACAAAAACTCAAAGTCGGCTATTGGGGTACTTTTCGTAAAACCAGTTACAGCCAGCAATTTATTGTTCCGACAAATGGCTCAGTGACAAATTCTGAATTAAGCGGACTTTCCTTACATGAATGGTTTGATCCTCTCAATTTCACCAATGGTTATTTAATTTACAGCTTCGGATCAACGAAAGGACGTGAAGGCGATTATTACAACGGCAGGCAAACCATCCATGCCACCTACCTGATGGGAGATTTTAGCTTTTTCCACAAACTACACCTCACCGGAGGAGTACGCATAGAGTCCGCTAACACCGAAGTAGATACACGCTATGGTTTCTATAAAAACAACCAATTAATGTATCCTGATACCACCATTATACGTCCCAAGACCGATTGGCTACCGGCACTTACGCTTATTTACAATATCACCGATAAAATAAATATCCGGGGAGCCGTGAGCAAAACGCTGGCACGCCCCGACTTTCGGGAACTCACTCGCTACAATTATTACAATGCTAACGATCGACTGGAGGTTGCAAGCAGCCAAGCTTTAGAAACTACCTATACCGATAATTACGACCTGCGGTTGGAATGGTATCCGCAGTCCGGCGAGCTGCTCTCCCTCAGCGCCTTTTACAAGTATTTTATCAGTCCGGTGGAGATGTTATCTTACAATCCATCGGGAGCTGGAAATTTTGTTTTAAGACCTGCCAACCTCTACGACGCCAGCATCAAAGGACTGGAGCTAAATGTCCGCAAATCCTTCGGCTTTCTGGCTCCCGCCGGTTTTCTGAAAGACCTCTACCTCACTGCCAATACCACAGTACTGAAAGGAGACGTAAAATACGATTTAGCAAAAATAGGTATGGATCCTAAGACCTTCACCGGCACTGCACGTAAGCGTCCCTTGCAAGGCATGTCGCCCTATGCAGTCAATGCCGGGCTCGATTATCAAGCCGAGCAGTTGGGATTAGCCCTCAATTACGGGCGAATAGGACGCAAACTCGTATTTGCGGGCGAAAAAGAATCGGAAGACACCTACGAGGCACCGCGCGATGTCATCGATTTTCAAATCAGTTACCGCCTCCTCGGCGGACGCATACAAATAAAAGCCAATGCCAGTGACCTGCTTAACCAGCCCGTTATACAATATGATAATTTTCGAACGGGTAGTAGTGTTGCTGATCCTGACAAAAATTACAACAAGGGCGAAGATCTATTACGGAGCAAAATCAAAAAAGGAACGAACTATTCCCTGTCGGTCAGTTATAATTTTTAAGCCCCTTAAATCCAGACCTCACCCCTGACCCCTCTCCTTGAGGAGAGGGGAAAAAGAGAGGGGGACTTAAGAGTGATTCGCGGGAGGACGGAATTCCGATTCCGTCAACAAAAAACTAAAAAGGGGATTGAGGAGCAGTCTTAAAACTTGTAACAACAATGACACGCTTCTTTAATCGTTTTGTTGCCCGATTGGATGTTAAATAGACTGTATTATAAGTGGGAGGGCGGAATTCTGATTCCGCCAACGAAGAATAGAAAAAACTAACAGCCCCCTAATCTCCCATGGGGAACTGAAGAGTGATCAGCGGGAGGATCCGGGAGGACGGAATTCCGATTCCGCCAACGAAAAACAGGAATTCCGATTCTGTCAAAAAAATAAATGGACAAAGGGGTCAAACGCTGCCTCCCCTAAGTCCATCATTCAAAAACGGTTTGGCGGCAAAATTATAAAAAATATTTTATATGAACAAATTTATGTCGAAGGCGAAAGCCTTGCGTTTGGCAATCGTAACGATTGCAGTGGGATTATCGGCTAGCTCATGTACGAGCAAAGACGATTTACAAAGTGTAAACACCCGTGCCATCACTTCGGTGATCACGGTATCCGGGGCCATCACGTCCAACACAACATGGACCAGTGACAATGAGTATGATTTGAACGGTAAAGTGTATGTTTCAAACGGTGCTACCCTGACTATTCAACCGGGAACACTGATTAAAGGTTTACCTGCACTTAACGATCTAAAGGTTAACACTTCTGCTTTAATTATTACCCGCGGGTCTAAAATTGATGCACAGGGAACGGCCGCCAACCCGATCGTTATGACAGCTTCCAGCGGAGTCAAAGGAGGCTGGGGAGGTATTGTATTGTTGGGAAATGCCCAGATCAATCAGACTCCAAATCAGCAAATTGAAGGTATTGACTCTACAAGGATTGTCATTCCTGCTGGAGTTAAGGTGACTTACGGTACAAACGATGCCACTAAGAACACCGAAAGTTCAGGTACATTGAAGTATGTACGCGTGGAATATGCAGGTGCTGCAATTTCTGATGCCAACGAATTAAATGCTTTCACCTTTGGTGGAGTAGGTAGCGGCACCACACTGGAACACTTGCAGGCTTACAAAGGAGCTGACGATGCCTTTGAGTTCTTTGGTGGATGCGTAAATGCGAAGTATTTGATTTCTACAGCTACCGACGACGATGCGTTTGATTTCGACTTCGGATACACCGGTAAATTGCAGTTTCTGGTAGCTACCATCGATGCAAGCATGTCGTATTCAAGCGATCCAAACGGTATTGAATGCGATAACGACAAACAAGCTGATGGTACAGGTTCCAACAATACTCCTTACACACACCCCTACATTTCCAACCTGACCTTTGTAGGTACGGTAGATGGTAAAGTTACACCTACTGCTACAAGTCCAACAGTTTTCCTGAAATCATGCGCCGATTTCCGCCGCAATTGCCAATACACACTGGTGAACTCCATTTTGTATGGTGCCAAAACAGGTATTCTGGATGAAACTTCGAACTCCTATGTATTGGAAAACAACGTAGTGGTTGCTTCTCCTGCAGGTTCAGGTGTTAACTTCTCCGGAGTGGCTAGTGTTTCAGGTACTAACTTCGGACTGACAGACTATAGTACCATTATACTAAGTTCTCCTTGGGGTAATGCATACACCAGCACAGCTCTACGGCCTACTGGTGCACCGGCTACTAGTGGTACTTATACGCATACCGATCCTTGGTTTACAGCTACCACCTATAAAGGAGCTGTATCAGCATCGGCAATAGGTTACTGGATTGATGATGCTTGGGTGAAAAAAAATTAATCTGAATAATATGGAGGTAAGAGGGAGTGTCCTTTTATCTCCATATTTATAAAATAGTCCATCAATGAATAAACTTACTTTTTCTTTTCTGATTCTCCTTTCCGTCCTTCTCCAGGCTTGCGATGTAAGCGATACCCTGGCCAAAGGGGATACCTTTTCGGATGCACCTTATATGAAATTCAGTGTAAAGATTGTCTTTCAGGCAGATGCCACCAAACAGTATAAGGTCATCACCTACAACGACAAAGATATTTCCACTCCCTACAGTATCCTTCGCACCGATACAAGCGGGGTACTGAAAGTGTACAACGGTACGGAAACAACACCCGAACTGACTACCACTATCAACCATCATTCGGGAGAAACCATCAGTATGATACAGCTACCCGGACAACCCGTGCAACTGTATGGAACCGAAGCGGGTGCAGTCGATCCCATTACCCGGAACAGGGTAAAAGTGCGTTTCTTTTACAGTGCAGCTAATATTGCCACGGGCGATTCGGTACGGATGCTTATGCTGTCGCAGGCATATAGTGTGGTATCGTCCTCCAAATATGATACGATAGCGACCATCAATATAGTCAAGAATAAAATCAGTCCCTATATTGAACTGAATTTGGCTAAGTACTGGACAACTAGCAGTAAGAAAAAGGCAATATTCAAATACCTGCTCTACGACTATATTAATCTGCAAAAGCCTACGGTATTGAGTTCTACAAAGCAAACACTGAATTACAACACCACCGGTGAAAGTACCGATACAAACGGACCCATTGTCGGTTACAAATTACAAACAATACAACTCACAAAATCAGTCTCAACATATAATACGGACTTCGTTTTCGGTACCAAATGGGAATAAAACCCGACAAAAGAACTGCGTATGCTGGGGCTAACGCCCCGTATCAGACGAATGGAAACAGATAAAAACAACTATAATTTAAAGATAAAAACAGAATGAAAAAAATTACTCTATTATGGGTGGTATGCCTGATAACGTTTGTGGGGGCAACCACCGTTCATGCACAAAACCCAACTGTGCTATGCTCCGGATTTGAAACGGAAGACTTTGCCGATGTATGGACAAATGATTTTGGGGATCTTGTAAGTGTTGTTTCGAATGACCAGTACAGCGGCACAAAATCTTGTAAATTGATAACCGATGCTAGTAGTCAATTATCAGAAGTATATCAAAAAGTAGAAATTACGGCAGGTAAGGCCTATACCCTGTCTATATATAATAAACTGCTGAATAATGGTGGAAATGCAACTGCTATGTTAGGATATATGTTTTTAGATGCAGATGGTAGTCAGGTGGGTGATGAGTTTGTATCTGTTCCGATAACAACTACACAAGGTGCATGGGTCAAAAGCTCACTATCAACAGATGTTGCCCCTGCCGGGGCTGTCTATATATGGTTCGATTTACAGGTTACCGGGGGGGCAGGCACATCTATATTATTTGATGATGCTTCGATTACCCTGAGCGGTGGCGCTACCACAAAAACAGCCCAAACCATCACCGGCTTGTCTGCTATGAGCAAAATGGCAAGCGATGCCGATTTTGATCTGGCTGCTACAGCATCAAGCAATTTGGCAGTTACGTACACCAGCTCCAATACTGCCGTAGCCACTGTCAGCGGTAGTAAAGTACATATTGTGGGGGCAGGTGCTAGTACCATTACCGCTTCACAAGCAGGGAATGACACGTATGCCGTAGCACCGGATGTAACAGCTACCCTCACGGTAGCCTTCGCAGCTGTAGCCGTAACATCTGTAACACTCAATACAAGTACATTGGCACTCGTAGCTGGAGGTTCGCAAACACTTACTGCCACTGTTACTCCCAATAATGCCACCAACAAGAGCGTAAGCTGGACTAGTAACAACACCGCGGTAGCCACCGTAGACAACACCGGAAAGGTAACAGCCCTGACAGCAGGTACTGCTACCATCACCGTAACCACTACCGACGGAAGCAAAACAGCTACCTGTATCGTAACCGTAAGTGCTGCAATTAGCTACACATGGTTACTGGCACCGGCTATCGCCATCGAAGGGACTAACCTTAAAGTAGTGGGTACTGATGCCGATAAATTCACGCTGTTCTATATCAACGATCAGGCAGCTACCGCTACTGGCGGTGTGGTAAGTCTGGCTGGCAAAACAGGTGATCTGAGCTTAAAAGCTACTACTGCCGATGGAACAGGTCTTATTAAGTTGAAAGTAAATCTGGCTCCCAAAACAGCAGTCAAAGATGGAGTGGAAGTTATCAAATTAAATGTAAACAATAAACAGTTAGCAGTTAGCAGTAAACAGTCAGTAGTCAGTAGTAGGTAGTTAATTGGGTGATTGGGTGATTGAAGACTGAACTATACCAAAGACTTCCAACTAGAAACTATAGACTATAGACTGTTGACCGGAGACCGGAGACTAAAAAAATAAAAAGCATATGAAAAAGATAGTAAATTTATTGATCGTAGTAAGTTGCATTTTAGCACTAGGATCGTGTAAAAAAGACGAGGTTCAGGTGGATCTCACATTGGACAAAACAACCATCGAGTTGGTAGTAGGAGCATCGGGTACAGTAAAAATAGCCACCGGAAACGGCGGGTATGTGCTTACCAACTCATCGGCTGCCAACGCCACCGCTACCTTGTCGGAATCTACCATAAGCATTACAGGTGTAAAAGAAGGTACTGCCACCCTTACGGTAAAAGATCAGACAGGCAGAACCGTTACACTGGTGATAACCGTCAATCCTGCTGCTCCTGAATTTATGTGGAACGATACCAAAATCCTGTTGGATCAGGTAAACAGTTGGGGTTTGACTGTGCTTAGCAACCGGATAGCTGTAACCAATATTGCTACCAAGGCGCAATACCTGTTATCGTGGACAGGCGATATGACGTTAGGCGACAAGACCGGTGGTAAACTACAAGTAGTAGGTAGTCCTGATATTACCTTAACCAGCCTGAAGGTGGTGCAAGCCGCATCAGCAGGTTACTACCTGACGTTCGAAGGAGATTCTAAAAAAGGATTGGTTTATTTTACGAAATAACCGGTATTGCAGTCAATTGACGTTCAACACCCCACTGCCCCTCATTTGCAACGAGGGGCAAATGGTTCACCGTTTTAAACGGTACATACAAAACCCGCAGGCTATTGACTTAGCCTGTGGAAACAAAAAAACAAAACAACAATTCAGATCAACATTATGAATTGTCAATTATGAATTATGAATTAAATAAAGCTATGGCTGAATTTCAACCCGCACTTCAGAAAGTGCTTGCCCATGAGGGCGAATATGTAAACGACCCCGACGATTTGGGTGGTGAGACATACAAAGGTATTGCCCGCAACAGACACAGTAAATGGAGCGGCTGGGTGCGAATCGATATGAGTAAAGGTCAATCCGGTTTTCCGGCTAATCTAGAAAAAGATGTGAAACTACAAGAAGAAATAGCCTTATTTTATCAGGTGAATTTCTGGGATACCCTCAGTGCCGATAACATCAACAACCAACTGGTAGCCAACTCTATTTTCGATTTCGGGGTAAATGCAGGAGTACAGATGAGTGCTCTGTTGGCCCAAATAGTGGTCGAAGCTACCGCGGATGGAGTGATCGGACCGCAGTCGATCGAAAAAATCAATGCCTTTGACCCCGATCATTTTCTGGCTGCTTTCACCGTAGCCAAAATAGCCCGCTACGTGACCATTATCAAAAGGCGACCCACCAGTCGGAAATATTTGTACGGTTGGGTATGCAGGGCATTGGAATAACCCCTAACCCCTAAAGGGGAATAATGCAAGTCCATCTTTATTATCTTTAGTAGTAAAAAATGAAATCGTTAATATAAATTTAAAACACCCAATTGAGTAGGTTCTCAGAGACGATACTAACTCAGTTCCCCTTTAGGGGTTAGGGGCTATTTCTTAATTATGAATTATATATGAGTTTCTTATCCGATATATTCGCCGGTGGTGCCGACAAACTGGTTGACAGTGTGGGCAACACGATAGACAAGCTGACAACTTCCAAAGAAGAAGTGCTGCAGCAGGAGTATGAACTGAAAAAAGCGGAAATACAATTTCAGCTCGACCAGCAAAAGCTGGATATAGAAGATCGCAAAAACACACTGGCCAACATGGATAGTGCCCGAAAGCGGAGCGCCGAAGTGGAGACCAATGCGAATGCCGGATTCTTGTCGAAAAACATAACGGCTTTTCTGGCTATCGGCAGTACCCTGCTCACTTTTGTACTCTTTTACATTATCATTTTTCGCAACGACGCGATTAAAGCCGAAGTAAAAGATGTGGTATTGTATGTGTTAGGGGTGCTGAGCACCATTCTTACTCAGGTGTTCAGTTTCTACTTTGGTTCGTCACAAGGCAGTGTTGATAAAAATAAAACGATAGCAGATATGAAGTTAAAGCAATAAAGTTCTTTGATCTTTGTTCTTTGTTCTTTGTTCTTTGTTCTTTGCTCTTTGCTCTTTGCTCTTTGCTCTTTGATCTTTGATCTTTGATCTTTGATCTGCATAAATTCTCATATATACTCCAGATACAGATAGCATACAGACTAGATACAGCTAAGCAAAAAGTCAAATGCAACAATATTCAAACAAGACTCTATAAATATACGAAAACAATTATGAATTATGAATTAAATTAAAGTTATGGCTGAATCAAAAAACAACATCATCACTCACGGATTGAGTGGTAAAGTAGGCGATCTCATCGTATTTCGCAACAGAAATGGAAAAACCGTTGTGGCAAACACACCCAAAGAACGTACCGGAGAATTGTCCGCAGCTCAAAAAGGGCAGCAAAAACGCTTTCAGCAAGCTACTATTTACGCCAAGTCGGCACTTACCAGCCCCGAAACTAAGCAAGCTTACAAAGAGGCTGCCGACGAAGGCGAATCTGCTTATAACGTAGCAGTTGCCGATTTTATGCATGCACCGGATATTGAAGAAATCAACCTTAGCAAGTACACTGGTAAGGTCGGTAGTATTATCACGATCATAGCAACCGATGATTTTAAAGTAGTCGAAGTATCTGTTACCATTCTCAATGAGGACGGCACGGAAGTGGAACACGGCATGGCACAGCTTGCAGCCGGAGGTTTACAATGGATTTACACCGCCACAGCCGATAACAACATGCTTACCGGCGATAAAATTATTATCCGTGCTTCTGATCTGCCGGGACACGTAACCGAAAAAGAACAAGCATTGTGAAATGCAGTTCTTTATTTAAAATAATTTTTACTTGATTTCTCAACTGGTTTCCTATTGCC
>Ga0209540_10002937_pt1 | contig 11863 bp, 8 predicted proteins | sample BarGraIncu01121A_FD_184501 | JGI IMG/M metagenome (GOLD analysis project Ga0209540, IMG submission 184501) | Arctic peat soil microbial communities from Barrow, Alaska - Barrow Graham LP Incubations 011-21A (SPAdes) (version 2) | ecosystem: Environmental > Terrestrial > Soil > Wetlands > Peat... | reverse complement strand
CCGAATCCCTCGACCGACTCCGCCACAACGTCATGAGGGTCGTTGATCAGCTTCTTCACGCTGCACATCCCTTCTTCCCCGGCGCTGCGCGCGCAGGACTGAGCAAAGGCAGCCAGCGTCGTTGGTGGCGCACCCCGCTGAGACGTCGGTGCTGGTGCGCCTGGCGTCCTCACCGACGTCTCACCTTTTCGCCGGTGAGGATGCGCCGTCAAGGGAAACTTGTCCCGGCTCGGTGCACGTATGTTCACCAGTGTCGGACGGCGCCCCTCGTTGCCGCCGGTCAGCCTCGCCCCAGCAGGATCCGGACGTCCGCGACCATCGTGATCGATACGCGATCGGCCACTGGGACGGCAGACACCGTCGAGGAAGTCACCGAAGATGTCGCCACGAGCCAACCCTTACCCGTGGCCAGCACGTCCGTCCATCATTGAAGAAGCCTCCACGATTCGAGGGGAAGCTCAGGAGCCGCCTCGTGCGTATCCGTCGAAACAGTTTGGAAGAAACCTGCGGCTGGTGCGCATCGTCGCGCCGGCGCCTAGGCGCCGTTGAGCGCACGCCCCCGCAGCGCGCCCTGCATTGCCGCCGCGTCAGAGGGTCATGCGCACCATCGTCCACGACACCGGCGGCAGCTCTGCGGTCAGGCGGCCGCCCTCTACTCGTGCCGTCGCGTTGACGCGCGGAGCCACGCTGGCGTCGTCGTCGGCAGACGCGGTCCAGGTGTGATCCGGGTTGGCAAGCGTCAGCGCCTCGACGACGCGCGGCCGCCCGAACGCCCGCACGTCGGCGGCGAGCCGCACGGCGTCGGTCGTCGAGCGGTTGACGAGGAGCACCACGAGCTCAGAACTTTCCTCATCGTGGGTCGCGACTGCGTCGATCAAAGGGACGACGCCGTACTTCGCCGTCTCGTAGGTGGGTACAGCGCTGAACGCGACCTGGAGCACCTGCCCCCGAGCGTGACGTGCGGTGAGCGCGAAGGGGTGGAACGTCGTCTGCTTCCATGCACGCCCGCCGGGCTCGGTCATGATCGGTGCGATGACGTTGACGAGCTGAGCCAAGCTCGCTGCGTGGACGCGGTCGGTGTTGCGGAGCAACGAGACGAGCAGCCCACCGACCACCACGGCGTCGGCGACGTTGTAGTGGTCCTCGAGGAGCACCGGCGCGACCGGCCAGTCATCACCGCTCGGAGGACGGGACTCGGCACGGTTCTGATACCAGACATTCCATTCGTCGAATGAGATGTGGATGCGCTTCTCGAGCTTCTTCTGCGAACGCACGGAATCGGCGGCCGCGACGACGGACGCGACAAAGTAGTCCAAGTCCACCGGGGATGCGAGAAAGGAGCCGAGATCCCCCTCCTCCTCGCAGTAGTAGGCGTGCGCCGAGATCATGTCGACCTGGTCGTACGCCTCGCCGAGCACGATCTGTTCCCACTCCCCGAACGTCGGCATCCGGACGCCGGAAGACCCGCAGGCGACGAGCTCCAGGTGCGGATCAACCATCCGCATCGCCCGTGCGGTCTCTGCGGCAAGCCGACCGTACTCGCGAGCGGTCTTGTGCCCGACCTGCCATGGCCCGTCCATCTCGTTGCCGAGGCACCAAATGCGGATCGCGTGCGGCTCGGCAGCGCCGTTCGCACGGCGCAGTTCGGACAACTCGGTGCCGCCCCGCATGTTGCAGTACTCAAGAACGTCCAGTGCTTCCTGGACCCCTCGTGTGCCGAGATTGACCGCCATCATTGGCTCGACCCCGGCCGCCGCTGCCCAACCTGCGAACTCGTCTAGCCCGAACGTGTTCGGCTCGGTCGAGTGCCATGCGAGGTCGAGCCGCCGCGGCCTCGCCTCCACGGGCCCGATCCCGTCCTCCCAGCGGTAGCCTGATACGAAGTTGCCACCGGGGTAGCGCACCGTCGTCACGCCCAGCTCACGGACCAAGGCAAGGACATCCGTGCGGAAGCCGTGCTCGTCGGCCTGTGGGTGCCCGGGCTCGTGGATACCTGTGTACACGCATCTGCCCAGATGCTCGACGAACGAGCCGAACGTGCGCCGACGCACGGGGCCGACGCGGAACGCAGGGTCGATTGCAAGGGTTGCACGGATCACGCGGTCTCACCTTTCATCGAGCGAACCTCCCCGCGCCCCGTTCGCCCCGACCGCGAGGTCGAGTCCAGGGCCGGGGCTTCAGGACAGGGATCGACTACTCCACCTGGTTGACCGACGTCACCGCCCACGCGGGCAGGTCGATGTCGATCTCGAGCACGCCCCCCTCAGAGACCGTCAGGGTCGTCCGGTGCAGGTCGTCGGCGGTGCGGCGCAGGCTGGTCGTCTGATCCTGGGTGAGGTTGAGCGGCTCACCCATCTGGTGCCAGGCCTCGGCGACGTTCCCGTGCTCCCAGTCGACGGAATCGACCCGGAAGACGGTTCCCGGGATGAGGCCTTCGACGGTGTGACGGACCCTGCGGCTCGGCCCCATCGCCACGAGGCCGCGAGTCGCCTGGTACGTGCTCTCGGAGCCGACGGGCCGGGTGCCCATGTCGTCGGGGTAGTTGAAGAAGACCGCGGACAGCGCCTCGGTCAGGCTGTCGCGCGTGATCACACCGTGCGGGGTGGACAGCAGGATCCGGTCGCCCAGCCGGGAGAGCATGGCGAAGGCGTGGAACGTTGGCTTGTGGATGCCCTGTTCATTGACCAGACCGAAGCCTCCGTGGAACGGACCGATGCCAGCACCCCCTTCCTCGAACACGTCGGTGAAGGTCCAGTACGAGATCGAATCGGCCAACGCTGCGCAACGCAGATACGCGCGGGTGATGTAGGTGGCCGCGAACACAGTGTCGTGAATCGAGTCACGACTTGACGGTGAGCTCGACCACTCCGTGATGTGCAGCTCGGCACGTGGGAACGGGCTGTTCTCGATGATCTTCTGGAGCACGACCAGGTCGTCGTGGGTCGCGTCGACCTGGCGTCGGATGTGGCGGGCCTCACCGTCCGAACCGAACGCCGTGTCGGTCGGGTACAGATGGGTGGACAGGAAGTCGAGCGGCACGTCTCGCGTCGCGCACCAGTCGATGAACTCCGCGATCCACACGGGACGCCACTCGAGAGCGTCGATCTCCTCGGCGGCCGCGGTCCCGTGCTCTACCGAGCGGTCCTCGTACTCACCCTTGTAGCGATCGTCGGGGACGAACACACTCGTCGACGGTCCACCGACCTTGAGATCCAGATCGATGCTCTTGATCGCCCGAGCGGTCGCCTCGTAGAGCTCGAAGTACTGGGTCCTGGTGCCGGTCCAGAAGTGCGGAACAAGGTTTGGCTCGTTCCAGACCTCGAACCGCCACTGGCGCACCTCGTCGAGACCGTAGCGCTCGATCCAGTGCTGCACGGTGGCGGTGACGAGCTGGACCCATCGGCCCATGTCCTTGGGCGGGCTGCAGTGGGCCTTCCACCAGAAGAGGGTCTCGGTCTGGGTCGCCAGCTCACGCGGCATGAAGCCGAACTCGACGAACGGGCGGGCACCTGCCTCGAGGATGAAGTCGAACACCTTGTCGACGTAGCTGTAGGTGAACAGCGGTTCGCCGATGGGCGTGTGCGGCCCGAAGCCGACGCCGTCGCTGGCGCGGTAGACGAACATGTCGTCGTGGAAGAGACCGTGAAAGCGAACGGACCGCGCGCCGAGCGCCGTGACCGCCTCGCGGAAATGCTCTTGCCAGTCCGCGCGCAGCGCCTCGTTGGCGCGTCCGGCGCCGACGCACTCATTCCAAACGTGCCGCAGCGCGACGTCCGCGCACTCCTCGTTGTCGATCCGCAGCCGCGGTCGCCTCACTTCGGTCTTCGCCATGGGATTCGCTGCTCTCTCGCGTGTGTGGGTCGGATGGGTCAGGTCTGGGCGCTCGCCGCCGCGCGGTCGAGCGGCGCCCCAGTGCCACGGCCTTCGCGTCGCCGGGTCGGATGGTGCTCGGCTGCCCGTCCGAGCACCTTCGAGCGGTCGCTAGTGCGATGGGTCATTCCTTCACTGCCCCGAGGGCTAAGCCGGACTGCCAGAAGCGTTGCAGTGTGATGAAAGCCACGATCAACGGGATGATTGTGAGCAACGATGAGGTGACGACGAGGTTCTGGAGCAGCGCCCCGTTGCCAGCGGTGGAGGCGAGCTTGTTCCACTGGTTGATGCCGATGGTCAGTGGGTACCAGTTGGGGTCCTTGAGCATGATCAAGGGCAGGAAGTAGTTGTTCCAGATCGAGACGAACGAGAAGAGCAGCACCGTCACCGTTGCCGGGACCAACATCGGCAGGGCGATCTGCATGAAGATGCGGAACTCCCCCGCACCGTCGATCTTCGCTGCCTCGAGCAGGCCCGTGGGCACCGCCTCGGCTGCGAACACCCACATCAGGTAGAGCCCGAACGGGTTGACGAACGAAGGGATCAGCACTGCCCATGGCGTGTTCGTCAGGCCCAAGCGCGCGAACAAGAGGAACTGCGGGATCGCCAGCGCGATGCCTGGCACCGAGATGGACCCGAGCACCACGAACAAGAACACCTTCTTGCCGGTGAACTCGAGCTTTGCGAGAGCGTACCCGCCGAGTGCGGCGAGGAAGGTCGACGTCACCGCGCCGACCCCCACGTACAGCAGCGTGTTGAGGAACCACCGCACGAAGATGCCGCCGTCGTAGGTGAACACCTCGGCGATGTTGTCGAACAGCGCGAACCGCGTACCGAACGCGAAGCCGAACGACGAGGCGAAGTCCGGCTGCGACTTCGTCGAGTTGATCACGAGCCAGACCAGCGGTAGCAGGCAGTAGAACGTGAAGAGCGCCGTCAGGAAGGTCAGCGTGCGGCTCTTCCTGGGGTTGTCGATGGTGTACCGGCGCCGGGCTGGGGGCCGGGCGAGCCTCGTGGGCGAAGCTGTCGTCGTCATGAGTGCTCCCGGCTACTGGTCGAAGGCACGCTTCATGCCCCGGATCTGGACGGCGTACGCGATTGCGATGGTGATCGCGGCCATCACGAGCGCGAGCGCTGCGGCGTACCCCTGCTGCCCGCCCGTGAACGCGAGGTTGTACACGTACAGGTTGGGTGTGTAGTACGTGGTGATGCCGCTGTTGGCGACCATGGACGGCAGGATCTGCGGCTCGTTGAACATCTGGAACGTCCCGATGATCGAGAAGACGACCGTCACGACTAGCGAGCCGCGCAGCGCCGGCAACTTGATCGCTCGGATCACCCGGAACTCGCCCGCACCGTCGATCGCCGCCGCCTCGTACAACTCGTGGGGCACAGCCTTGAGCCCGCTGTAGAAGATCAGCATGTTATAGCCCGTGAACGCCCAGGTGACCATCACGCCGATCGAGATCAGGGTGGTACTCGGTTGGAACGGGTCGACGGCCGTGCCGAGCCAGTCGTTCAAGTTCTTGAAGAGGCCGTAGCGGACGCCGAGCATGAAGCCCCACATCAGCGTGGAGACGATGGCCGGGACCGCGTAGGGAAGAAAGGTTGAGATCCGCATGAACTTGGCTCCGTGCAGCCGCTTGGAGTCCAGGGCCAGGGCGAGGACGAGCGCGAGGGCCAGCATGATCGGGACCTGGATCAGCGTGAACCGGAACACCCGGTACAGTCCGTCCAGGAACTGCGGGTCCTGGACCAGCTTGAGGTAGTTCGCGAGCCCCACGAACGACGTCCCACCCACCATCCGCTCCTGGAAGAGGCTGAGGTAGCCGGAGTAGAGGATCGGTATGACGAACACGAGCGCGAACAGCCCGCCGAAGGGCGCGACGAACGCCCAGCCGATCTGCCGCTTCTTCTTCGCCCGCCGCCGCAGCTGGTCACCGCCTGGGGAGGCGACACTCAAGGGAGCACGCGCGGTGTGCGCCACTGTTTCGCTCATCTGAGTCCTCTCCCTTGTTCAGTGGACCAACCCTGGGCGGGCGTCTCGTACGCGAACCCGTGCCGCCGAGGCGCCCGCGGTCGGGCCACCTAGTCGACCTTGAAGCCCTGCTCGTTGCCGTACTTGATGGAGCGCTGCTTCCACGTCTCGAGCACCTGGGCGAGCGATCCCTTACCGGTGGTGTAGAAGGGCGTGGCGATGTCGCCGTAGATGGACCTGGCCCACTCGAAGAACGGCGGGTACTGCCAACCCACGGCCGCGATCCTCGACGCCTCGGCCAGCACCTCGCCGGTCTTCTGGCCCCCGAAGTAGGGGCTCTTGGCGTTGAGGAACTTGGCACTGTCCAGCACGGAGTTGTTCGGCACCAACGCGCCAGCGTCGACGCGGGCCTGTAGGCCGTCGCCATGGGTGAAGTACTCCAGGAACTCGAAGGCCACCTTCTTGTTCGTGGAGGCCTTCGGGATGCCGAACGACGAGCCGCCGTTCTCCGCGCCGACCTTCTGCCCTGCCTCCCACTGCGGCATCAGGGACACCCGGAAGTCGCCGGCGGCGTCAGGTGCACGTCCGGGGAGCGTCGAGGTCAGCCAGCCACCCATGTTCTGCGAGGCGAGGGTGCCGTCGTTGAGCGCACGGTTCCAGCTGTCGGTCCAGGCAGTGATCTTCGTGTTGATCAGGCCCTCGTCGAGCATCTTCTGCCAGAAGGCCACGGCTCTTTTCGTGCCCTGGTCACTGAAGTTGATGTGCACCTTCGTGCCGTCCACCTTGAAGGGCCGACCGCCGGCCTGCCAGATCTGCGAGAGCAAGAAGAACAGGTCCTTGTTGTCCTGGGCGATGTAGTAGTGCGGGCCGAGGGCTCGGATCTTCTTCGCGTCCTGGTAGTAGTCCTCCCATGTCGCAGGCGCCTCGGTGATCCCGGCTTTGGCGAACGTCGCGGAGTTCCAGAACATCACGGCGGGGCCGAAGTCCGACGGCAGGGCGTAGATCCCGCCGCCGAGTTTGACGTTGCTCCATGCCGAGGGCACGTAGTCGCCCTTGAAGGCCGACGCCCCCATCGGGCCGAGGTCGGCCAGCTTGCCCGGGGTGGCGAAGTACGGGACGGCGAAGTACTCGAACATGGCCAAGTCGGGGACCCCGGACCCGGCCTGGATCGCGTTCTCCAGCGACGTGTACTCGTCCGACGACGACCCCGCGTTCACGACTTTGACAGTGACGCCCGGGTGGGCCTTCTCGAACCCCGGGACGGCGAGTTTGACGGTGTCGTCCCAGCTCCACACCGTCAGGGTCGTCTGCTGGTTCCCGCTCGCACCATCCTTCCCCTGAGGGCTGACGCTACCACCGGAGCTGTTGCCCCCGAGCCGGAGCACGCGGCGAGTGCCACCACCGTCACGAGCGCAACTGGGAGGAGTCTCGCTTTGGTTGAGAGCTTCATTGCTCCTGCCCCTTCCTCGTTGAGAGTATTGGTTCGAAAAAGTTTCGCAATCTATCGGTTGCCCATCGGATTCTAGACACAGGTGCTCCGAGGCGTCAAGCGTGGGCACGAGCGGTAGCTATCCGATCAGTTGATTGCGGCCAGGCCAGTTTGCTATAGTCGAAACAGTTTCGGGCGACAGGAGGAGTTGAGGATGGTTGGGCGGAAGGCGTCGGAGCGGGTCACGCTTCTTGAGGTCGCGCGACAGGCCAGCGTTTCGAAGGCCACCGTGTCCAAGGCCCTCAACGGGCGCAGCGACATCGCCCCGGACACCCGCAGCCGCGTGCTCAGCGCCGCAGAAGAGCTCGGCTACCGACCGACCACCTCACGGTGGGAGCCGCCGCGGGGGCGAACCCTGGTCGCCGTGTTCGATGTGCTGGAGTCTCCGTACATGACGAATGTGCTCCAAGGCATCCTCGCCGCCTCGACGAGCGCTCACACCAATCTCCTCGTTCGCCTCCCGCCTGACCGTGCGGTCCGCGCGACGAGGGCAGCCGCGCGCGCTTGGGTCGCCGAGCAGACGGCCTCTGGTGTCGTCGGCATTATCGGGCTGACCCTCGCGGAGCCGGACGCGGTGCTTTTCGCCGCTAAGGAGCTTGACCTACCTTTCGTGATAATCGATCCGGTCGACACGCGCGACTCGCGGATCGTCAGCATCGGCTCGACCAACTGGGCCGGCGGGCGGACCGCGACCGAACACCTCCTCGCGCTGGGCCACCGGCGCATCGGCTGGGTTGGCGGGCCGCCTGGCTCGGCCGCCTCCCGCGAGCGGTTCCACGGCTACCGCGCCGCACTGGACTCGGCCGAAGTCGAGCTGGACCGCTCACTGGTGCGCAGCGACAGCTTCTCCGTGGAGACCGGACTCCACCACGGTCGCGCGCTCCTGTCGCTCGACGAACCGCCGACCGCGATCGTCGCCGGTGACGACGAGATCGCCGTCGGCGTGCTCGCCGCCGCCAGCGAGCTCGGAGTCCCGGTACCCGCTCGCCTCAGCGTCGTGGGTTTCGACGACACGCCCCAAGCCACGTGGACCACTCCGCAGCTGACATCGGTGCACCAGCCCCTCATCGGCATGGGGCGCATGGCCGTTGAGACCGTCCTGGCCATGGCGGCCGGCATCCAGCCCGCATCACGCCATGTCGAGCTCGCCACGACGCTCACCGTGCGCGACTCGACCGCGCCGGCATGCCGATCAGCGTCGCGGTCATACCAAGAGCGTACGGATAGCCCCCCGCAGTGAGACAGATCATCGGACGGGTCAATTGCGACGACATTCACGCGGGTCGCATCGCCGAACGCGCAGGGCCGTGGTTGTCCGTTGATGGAACGGTCAGCGATGCGGCCGACAGCGCCGACGAGGGGAAGGCAGCAATCACCGCAAGGGGACGGCGAGCTCAACCGGTCGTCAGCCGTTGTTCGGTCGCCGCAGCAACTCGTTCAGTACCAGCTCGTGACGGCGCGCGTCCACGCTCAATGCCGGGAGTTCGCCGTCCTCGAGCACGTCATCCAGATCGGCGAGTTCGTCTCAAGCCGGGCGCGTCCGGTCGAACTCATCGCGGAGCTCCTGCAACGTCATCCATTGCACCGACTTCCCCATGGCACGACCGTAACCGCCTCACCCTGGCAGCGGCAGCCCACACTCAGGGCACCTGGCAAGGCGGCAGAGCGTCAAGGCCATCGGCTGACATCCGCGTAGGAATGCCCGATGCCAGCTGTCAATAGCTGGTCCAGCCGGCGGTCGTCAATCAAGCGGAGTTCAACGGAGACGAAAGGAGAGCCCTTTGGTCCAGTTCCCTGAGGAAACCTGGCCCGCCTGCACGGTCGCCCATGAGGCCCATCCATGTACAACGTCGGGTCTTAGCAGCCCCACACAAACCGCAATCACGAGAGCTGGTGTTCTCCGGCGAGGCTTCCTCCCTTTGGGCGACACTTTCACGTCGACCCGACCTGACGAGGCGATGTTCACCGTCGGGGATGTGGTTCCGGGGCCCTCGATATGCTGGTCCGTCCAGCCGTCGCTGTCTTTGTACTGCAGCTGCCCGTTGCCGACGTAGAACCACCCAGGTTCGCCCTCACGCATTCGGCATCTCCTGTGATCGGCCCCCCACAGGATCAACGGTAGAAGCGGCCGCGGCGTGGCGCCCGGTAAATCGGAGGAATAAGGCCCGACCTGGACTACCGGGACAAGACGATCACTGCTCGCTAACTCGGGGTGCTCCGCTGGGTCACCGACGGGTGCCCGGTGGGTGTCATGCAAGACCACGCCCACAAGACTTCAGCGGTGCCGCTGCAAAGCCGCCGACGCCGTCCTGCTTCAGAGCCAACGCCTCAGTACTGGTCTGCGGGCTCCTCTGCATCGGCTGGGCGGAACTTCCTGAGATACTCGATCTCCTTCTTTAGCTCGATCATCTTGAGTTCGCGACCGACGGTCAATCGTTGGAACTGTTCGAGCTCCGCCAGCCGCTTCAGCTCCCTGGCTTGCTGCTGGAGTTCCCTGGCGTGCTGCTCGGCGATCTCCCTTTGGGTATGAATCTGGTTGGTCACGTCGCGGGCGACGGCAACCACGCCGAGCACGTTTCCGCCGGGGTCGCGGTAGACCGAGGCGTTGAACAGGACCTCGGTGAGCGTCTCGTGCCCGTCGCGGTGGCGCAGAGTCAACGGGTAGTCCACGACCGTCCCCTGGGTGAACACCCGCTGGTAGATCTCTTGCGCCTTCTCGGGGTCGGTGAAGTAGTCAGAGAAGGAGGTCCCCATGAGGTTGTCGCGGGGGACCTCGATGAGTTTGACCGCGGCCTCGTTGGCGTCGGTGATCTTGCCTTCGGAACTGATCGTCATCAGCAGGTCCAGGCCTGCCTCGATCAAGCCCCGGGCGTACTTGGCTGCACGTTCCTGCTCGGTCATGTCGCGGTGGATCACGGATGTGCCGATGATCGTGCCGTCCGCGTCGCGGATCGGTGAGACGGTGGCCGAGACTGGGAACACCGTTCCGTCCTTTCGAACCCGCTTGGTCTCAAGGTGTTCGACATGCTGGCCGGCCTTGATCTTGGCCTTGACTGCCGTGATCTCGTCGGTTCGATCCTCGGGAACCAAGAGGCGGAGTGACTTGCCGATGATCTCCTGACTGGTGTAGCCATACAGCCTCTCGGCGGCCGCGTTCCAGCTCATGATGCGGCCGTCGAGAGTGGTGCTGAGGATGGCATCGTCCGAATCCTCGACAATCGCTGCCAGACGCTGGGCTACTGCCAACGCCCGCCTCTGCTCGGTCACGTCGCGGGCGACCGCAGACGAGCCAACGATCACGCCGTCCTCGTCACGAATCGATGCGACCGTGACTGAGACCGGGAAAACCGTTCCATCCCTTCGGACGTGGTTGATCTCTAGGTGTTCGACAATCTCACCATCCTTGATCCTGGCCAGAACGCCATACATTTCGCTGACATGATCACGGCGAGCCAGGAGGCTGGCGGACCTGCCGATGATCTCCTTGCTGGAGTAGCCGTACATCCTCATAGCCGCCGGGTTCCAGCTCGTGACGACGCCGTCCGGCGTGCAGCCGATGATGGCTTCGTTCGAATACTCAACGATCGCGGCCGTGAGCTGGGCGTTCTTGACCGCCAGCTTCTGTCTGGCCATGTCGCCCGCCGCCGTGACCACCAGCAGCACATCCCCGGTGTCGATCTGGGACAAACTGACGTTGATCGGTAACTCGCTGCCATCCTGGTGCCGTCCGCTCAACACCACATCAAGTCCACTGGACCGTGTCCTGGGGTCCGCGAAGTAGTTCTCCTTGTGCTGGACGTAGATCTGCCAAAGAGGCTCGGGCACCAGTATCTCGATCCGCTGGCCGATCAACTGGTCGCGGTCATAGCCGAACAGCAACTCGGTCTGGCGATTGACAAACCGGATCACGCCCTTCTGGTCCATGCCCACCAGAGCATCAGGCACCGCCGCCAGCAGGTGCTCAAACCTCGTCGTCTTCGAAAACATCTGGTTCCCCTTCAAGCCGGGCAGACGACTCGCACCGAGCAGAAACTCAAATGCTCGTGCCCATGACTGTACGACGGAAACCGTCCTCACGACCGGTCCGCGTTTACCTTTTCTTACCCAAATCTTGGCCAGTTGCTGAAGGTGGCCGCGACATGCACTTCGCGCCCCTACGGCCGTGCTGGACAGAACCGGAACCGCCCTGGAACGGTGGCCCTGAGGCACGCTTATGGCACGTCGTACACCGCGTGAATGGGAACGGCGGGACACAAGAACGGCGGTGAGAGCGGATGTTTTGGCTGGGGATCGGTCCACGGACAAGAGAAATCACACCCAACGCGGCATTTTGAGCACGTTCGATACCAGACTCGGAGCTGAAGACGGGTCCTGTGGACAAGATGTGGGTGCTCTGTACGCCAGATCGGCGGGGACGGCCGCCGGGCTCAGACCTGAAGTCCCACGCCAACGATCGCCTCAGCGACCGTGCGCAGGCTGGCGTGGTTGTTGCGGGCGTGACCGCGCATGAGCTGGTAGGCGTGATC
>Ga0209540_10002935_pt1 | contig 11866 bp, 12 predicted proteins | sample BarGraIncu01121A_FD_184501 | JGI IMG/M metagenome (GOLD analysis project Ga0209540, IMG submission 184501) | Arctic peat soil microbial communities from Barrow, Alaska - Barrow Graham LP Incubations 011-21A (SPAdes) (version 2) | ecosystem: Environmental > Terrestrial > Soil > Wetlands > Peat... | reverse complement strand
ATGTTCGCGGTAGCGGCGGATCACTTCGGCGAATACGGTATTCAGGTCCGGGTTGCCGTCGAGGAGTTCCAGGTTGGCCCCGGCCAGCTTCAGGTAATTGGCGCGGACTTTTTTAAGGAAATCTTTCTTTTCAAACAATTTTGCCACTCCCTGGCGGGCGCTGTTGATGCGTGTCAACGCCCGGTCCACATCGACGTCGATGATGAAAATCAGGTCCGGCTCGGGAGCGAACTCCCGGTTCTGGCGCAGGATAGTTTCCAGGTCGATGCCGCGGGCGCCCTGGTAGCAGGCATTGGAATAGTAATAGCGGTCCATAACCACGGTTTTGCCGGAGCGCAGCGCCGGCAGGATGTTGTTTTCCACGTCCCAGCGCCGATCCTGGAGAAAATACTCCAATTCCTCCTGGATGGATATGCTTTTCGTGTCCTGGGCGATGCGGCGTATTTTTTCTCCCAACGGCGAATCGGTAGGCTCGCGCAGCCAGACCGCGGCTATGCCGTTTCCCAGCAGCCAGGCGTGAAACATCCGTGACAGGGAAGTCTTGCCCGAGCCGTCGATCCCTTCGAAAACGACCAGTCGCCCCATTTATTTCCCGAAGCAGGTGCCCACTGCTATAGCGGTTTTGACCAGGTCGCTTTCCGGGTTGACGCGGCGCGGTTCGGCGATGGCTTCCAGGATCGGGGTCGTTTTGATCTCGTTGCCGCGCAAGCCGACCAGGCATCCGAATTCTCCGCTGACCGCGGCGGCCACGGCATGGTAGCCGAAGCGCGTTGCCAGGATGCGGTCATAGGGGGTCGGGCTGCCGCCACGCTGCACATGGCCCAGGATAGTGAAACGGCTTTCGATCCCGGTCATGTCCTCGATCTGGTTGCCGACCAGGGCGGCGATCCCTCCCAGCCGGACCGGGTCGCTGGCATCGTTCACCGAGCGGGCGACCACCAGTTGCCCGTCCTCGGTCCTGGCCCCTTCCGCCACCACGACCAGGGAGAACCTTTTTCCTTTTTGAAAGCGCTCGTTGATCTTTTCACAGACTTTTTCGATTTTATAAGGGATCTCCGGGATGAGGATGACATCGCCGCCGCCGGCCAGTCCAGATTCCAGGGCGATCCAGCCCGCGTAGCGGCCCATCACTTCGATGACCATGACGCGGTGGTGGGCTTCGGCCGTGGAATGCAGCTTGTCGATGGCCATGGTGGCGGTATTGAGCGCCGTGTCAAAGCCGAAGGTGACATCGGTGCCGTTCAGGTCGTTGTCGATGGTCTTGGGAATGCCGATGACCGGCAAGCTGTATTTTTCATAAAAAAGCTGGGCAATGCTCTGCGTGCCGTCGCCGCCGACTGCCAGCAGCACGTCGATCCCGTTTTCGTCAATGGTCTTCATCGCCTGCGCCGAGACATCACGGTACTCTTTCGGGCGGCCCCGGGATTCTTCCGCGAAGTGGAAGGGATTGTCGCGGTTGGAGGTGCCCAGAATGGTCCCGCCCCGGGGCAGGATGCCCGAAACATCGGCCAGTTCCAGCTTGCAGACATTGTTGTGGACCAAGCCGGCATAGCCGTCCAGGATGCCGCAGACCTCGATGCCGAATTCCCGCTGCGCGGTATTGACCACGGCGCGGATGACAGCATTCAATCCCGGGCAATCGCCGCCGCCGGTAAGAATGCCCACTTTCCTGATCTTTTTCATCTGGACTCCTCTTCGACCATGATAACAAAAAAAAACATCCCTGCCAATAAAAAACTCACCCCCAGCCCCTCTCTTGCGAAGAGAGGGGAGCATTTCTTCCCCCCTTCTCTTGCCAAGAGAAGGAGCGCATCGCCATGCCGAGGCTATGCGAGGCATTTGGCGACGCCATCCCGCTATGCGAGGGGTGGGGGATGAGTTTTAAAAAACTATTGCAAGTATTTTTATAAAGATTCTTCAAGCAGATTCAGCTTTTCTGCCAGCAAGCCGGCTGCCTGGTCCGCAGCAGCGGCGCCGGTGCCGTCAGTGAGGCGCAGCGGTTGACCGAAAGAGAAATGGATGCGCCCGAAGGGCAGGGGGATCATGAAGCGGTCCCAGCTTTTTTGCAACACTTTTACCCGGGAACTGCTCCAGCTGATGGGGATGACGAAGGCCCCGGTCTTCAGCGCCAGTTGCACGGTCCCTTCCTTGACCTTGCCTGCCGGGCCCTTGGGGCCATCGGCCGTGATCAGCACCGCCGACTTTTCTTTTTGCACGCAGCGCGCCATGTGCAGAAAAGCCCTGGCACCCCCTTTGGAAGAGGAACCGCGGATGGGATCCATGCCGAATTCTTCGGCCACGGCCGCGACCAGCTCGCCGTCGCTGGACAGGGAGATCAGCGGCCTGGCGCCGCTGTTCTTGAATTGGTGGATCACGAACAGGATGTGGCGGTGCCAGAAAATATAGATCAGGGGCAGGTTCTGCTTCTGCAGGGCGGAGACGTTCTCCCGGCCGCTGATCCTGACATGGCTGCTGAACACGATGGTTTCGATCAGCGCCTTGGCCAATTTTTTCAAAAGCAGGAATCTAATCTTTTTCAGCAAGGCCGTATTCCTTGATCTTGTCCAGCAGGGTCTTGTAGCTGATCTCGAGGATCTTGGCCGCCTGCGAGCGGTTGAAGGCGGTCTCGGCAAGAACCTGGCCGATCTTCAGCTTCTCGGCCAGTTTCTGCGCCCGGGAAGCCACGGCTTTCAGATTGCCGTTGAGATTGAAAGTATCCTGGACGGGGAACGCCTTGCCCGGGAGGATGATCTCCTCGGGGCTGATGGCGGGACCGCGGCTGATGATCACCGCCCGTTCAATTGTGTTCTGCAGCTCGCGGACATTGCCCGGCCAGATATAGGCCAGGAGTTTTTCCCGGGCCTGGGCAGAAAGCGTGTATTCGCTTTTCTTGATCTCCAGCGAGAGTTTCCTGGCAAAATATTCGCCGAGGAGCAGGATATCGTCCCGGCGTTCGCGCAAAGGGGGCAGCACGATGGGAAAGCTGGTGATGCGGAAATAGAGGTCCTGGCGAAAGCGTTTTTCCGCAGTAGCCGTTTCCAGGTCCTGGTTGGTGGCGAAGATGAAGCGGATATCCAGGGGGATGAGCTTGCCGCTGCCCAGGCGGGTGATGGTTTTTTCCTCCAGCACGCGCAGGATCTTGCCCTGCAGGTGCAGAGGGAAATCGCCGATCTCATCAAAAAAGAAAGTGCCGCCTTGGGCCAGTTCGAGCTTGCCGAGTTGGCGCATGTAGGCACCGGTGTAGGAACCTTTTTCATGCCCGAACATTTCGTTCTCCAGCAGGTTGTCCGGGATCGACGCCGAATTGATGGTAAGGAACGGCTGTCCCTGGCGCGGGCTCAATGAGTGGATGGCGCGGGCGAACAGTTCCTTGCCGGTGCCGCTTTCGCCGCGCAGCAGGACCGTGGTGCTGGTCTGGGCGACCTGCCTGATCTTCTCGGCTTCGCGCAGGATCTCGCGGCTGCTGCCGATGATGACGGTTTTTCCCAATTCCGACTGCAGCACCTCGCGCAGCACCAGGTTTTCGCGCGCGATGTGGGTCGAGGCCAGGGCTTTGCCGATCATCAGCAGCAGGTAGTCGGGGTCCACGGGCTTGGCGATGAAGTCGAAAGCTCCTTCCTTGATGGCTTCCACGGCCTTTTCGATCGAGCCGTAGGCGGTGAGGATGATGAACGGCAGCTGCAGGTTCTTGATTTTTTTAAAAAAACTCAGACCGTCCATGTCGGGAAGCTGCAGGTCGGAAATGACCAGCGCGTAATCGTTGTGTTTCAGCAGGGTCAGGGCCGAGGAAACATCGGCGGCGGCGGCGACGGCGTAGCCCTTTTCCGCGATGATGCTGGTGAGCATTTCCCTCATGGAGGCCTTGTCTTCCACAACCAGGATTTTAACCATGCCCCCATTATCGGGCATAGGCTCCCGGCTTGTCAACCTCTGGCCGCGGTGCCGGTCCTTGTCCGTTCCAGGCCATCCAGGCTTGACAGGCGGGAATTTTTAATATACTTTACTTGCTATGGAGAAGAAAATGAAAGAATTCAAGGGACAGTTGATTTCCAAGGGCTTCAAAGTGGCGATCGTGGTCTCGCGCTTCAACAATTTCGTCACCGAAAAGCTGCTGGACGGCGCCAAGGATGCCTTGCTGCGTAGCGGCGCCAAGGAAGATGAAATTGCCGTGGTACGCGTTCCCGGCGCCTTTGAAATTCCGCTGGTGGCCAAGCGCCTGCTGCTCAGCAAGAGATACCAGGCCGTGATCTGCCTGGCCGCGATCATCCGCGGCGAAACCCCCCATTTCGACTACCTGGCCGCCGAGGTCAGCAAGGGCATCGCGCAGTTGAACCTTGAATTCGCCTTGCCGGTCACCTACGGCGTCATCACCGCCGACAATACCGACCAGGCGATCGAAAGGGCCGGAAACAAGATGGGCAACAAGGGTTTCCAGGCCGCCCAATCGGCCATCGAACTGCTCAATCTTTTTACCGATGCCAAGATCTGATGTTCCGCATCAAGTACAGCCGGGAAATCGTCTTAAAAATCCTTTATCAACTTGACGCCCTGAAATGCGATGCGGCCCAATGCGGCCCTGTCATCGAGGAATACTTCAAATCCTTCCGCAGCGTCAATCCTGATGAAGAGGAATTCATCCGGCGCCTGGTGCAGACCGTCATGGACCAAATGCAGGAGATCGATGCCGCAATCTCGAAAAACCTGATCGGCTGGAAGCTGAACCGCCTGGCGCTCATCGACCGCAACCTGTTGCGCATGGGCATCGCCGAGGCGACCTTCAACTCGGAAAAGCCCATCATCATTGACGACCTGCTGCGCATCGCCAAAAAATACAGCGATGCTGATTCCTATAAGCTGATCAATGCTATTTTGGACAAGGTAATCCGGTGAGAATATTCCTGTTATTGCTGTACGTCTGGACGCCGCTGCGCCAGGAAACCAGCATCGAGGTCTTCGTCAACTGCCGGACCCCGGAGATCTTTAGCGATTACCGCAATTACAACTTCAAGCAGGAGATCCGCCCGGGCAACGACGGACTGAATGTGAAGATCATGAGCCGCACCCTCAGTTTGCAGAACTTGAACTACGTCATCCGCCCTGATGAGCGCTTCCTCGCAGGCCAGGGGCCGGCCATCGGCCGGGTTTTCGCCCAGGTGCGCCAACATGCCCTTTCCGTCGCGGATTATTTAAAAAACATTTCCTCTTTTTTAAAGAACCAGATCGAGTATAGCGAAGCCGAACTGCCGCAGGAGGTGGATACCGTGCTGGCGCAGGGGAAAGCCCATTGCATCGGTTATGCCAATGTCGCCCAGGCCCTGTTGGCCTGCGTCGGCATCGCCAGCCGCCCGGTCAACGGCTTCTATCTGCGCGAAGAGGGCGGCCAGGTCAAGCCGGTGCCGCACCGCTGGCTGGAGATCGACCTGCCTGGCGCGCGCCGGGTCTTCTATGACCCCCAATACCAGGATTTTTCTTCGCGTTACCTGGTCACCAACCTGGGATTTCCCCTGGACCGCATCGAACGCTTCGCGGGCGTCATCGTCAAGAAAAACAAAAAAATACTGGATGAATGAGGTAGGCAAATGGAAGAACAGTTCAGCGTCAGGCTGGAAAAATTAAAAAAACTTTCTGAATTGGGAATTCCGTCGTATCCCTACCGTTTCGATATCACCATGCGTTTTGCGGAGATCATCGCCAAATTCAAGGATCAGGGCGCCGAAGACCTGAAACAGAACCCCCAGGAGCTCAGTTGCGCCGGCCGCATCCTGGCTATCCGCAGCATGGGCAAAAGCGTGTTCATGCATCTGTTCGACGGTGAAAACAAGCTGCAGATCTACATCCGCAAGGATATGGTCCCGGAAAAGGATTTCGCCGTGAACAACCTGCTCGATATCGGGGACATCATCGGCGTCAAAGGGACGGTCTTCAAGACCCATACCCAGGAACTCTCCATACTGGTCACGCAACTGACTTTTTTGGCCAAATCGTTTCATCCGCTGCCGGAAAAATGGCACGGCCTGCAGGACAAGGAATTGCGCTTCCGCCAGCGCTACCTGGACCTGATCGTCAATCCCGAAAGCAAGCTGATCTTCCGCAAACGCTCGCAGATCATCCAAGCGGTCAGGGCTTTTTTTCACGGGCAGGGATACATGGAAGTGGAAACGCCGATGATGCATCCCATCCCCGGCGGGGCCTCGGCCCGGCCTTTTGTCACCCATCACAACGCTTTGAACATCGATCTTTTCCTGCGCGTGGCTCCCGAGTTATATCTGAAGCGGCTGCTGGTCGGGGGCATGGAAAAAGTGTTCGAGATCAACCGTAACTTCCGCAACGAAGGCATCTCCCTGATGCACAACCCGGAATTCACCATGATCGAATTTTACGAACTTTACCGGGATTTCAACGACTATATGAATTTGACCGAGGAGCTTTTGCTGACCCTGAACCGGGAATTGCTGCCCGACGGCACCATCCTGTGGCAGGACCAGAAGATCCGCGTGGCGGCACCGTTCAAACGGGTAAAATTCATGGAAGCCATCTCTGAAAAAGCGGGGCTGACGCCGGAGCAACTTTGGGACGAAGGGCAGATCAGGACTCATATACAAAAACATTTTCCCGAGGAACCCGTTCCGCCGACCTTCGGCAAGATGCTGGAACTTCTCTTTGATTTTTATGTCGAAAAGACCCTGATCGAACCCACGTTCGTTACCTATTATCCCAAGGAGATTTCGCCGCTGTCCAAGGCATCCCGCCTGGATGAGCGGGAAACGGAAAGGTTCGAACTCTATATTGCCGGCATGGAAATCGCCAACGGCTTCTCGGAATTGAATGATCCGCTCGAACAGCGGAAAAGGTTTGAAGAGCAGTTGCGCAACCGCGAGCGCGGCGATGAAGAGGCCCAGCTGATCGACAACAGTTTCCTGCAGGCCCTGGAATACGGCATGGCTCCCGCCGCCGGGGAGGGCATCGGCATCGACCGCCTGGTCATGCTCTACACGGGAGCGGCTTCCATCAAGGAAGTCATCCTTTTCCCACTGCTGAGACCCAAGGAATGAAATTCGCCTGGTTCATCGCCATCCGCTATCTGACCAAGGGCCGGAAAAATTCCTTTATTTCCATCATATCATTGGTTTCCATACTCGGCATTGCCATCGGCGTCGCCGCCCTGATCATCGCCCTGTCCCTGATCAATGGCTTTCAAAACGACATTCGCAACAGGATCTTAAGCTCCTCGGCCCATATCATGGTCACCGATCGTCTGGCGGACGGATTCGCCGATTACCAGGCTTTAAGCAAAAAACTGGAAAACGAATTCAAGGAAGTCAAAGCCGTCATGCCGGTGGTCTATGGGACCGTGCTGGTCAAGGGAGTTGGGCGCGAGGTCACCGGGGCCGTTTTCCGCGGCCTGGACCTGCAGCGGGGAAAAAAAGAGCCCTGGCTGACCAAGCTCGATTTCGGGCGCCTTCCCGCCAATGACCGGGAGTTGCTGCTGGGCCGGGAGATGGCCTTGAAGCTGAACCTTTTCGCCGGCGACAGCTGCCTGATCGTTTCTCCGCAGGCGGCGCTTTCGCCGTTGGGCATCATGCCCAGGTTCAAGAAATTCAGGATCTCCGGCATTTTCAGGTCCGGGCTCTTTGAATTCGACAGCGGCACGGTGATCTCCGGCCTGGGCGCCGCCCAGCAATTGTTTTCCCTGAAAAACAAGATCAGCTACCTTCAGGTCAACCTGAATGATATCTTCAAGGCCGAAGCGGTCGCCGCCAGGATGCGCGACCGCCTGGGCGCCCAGTATGCGGTGATCACCTGGAAGGAACTGAACCAATCGCTTTATTCGGCTCTGGAGATGGAAAAAACCGTGCTCTTCTTCACCTTGGCCCTGATCATCGTCGTGGCTTCCTTGAACATCGTGGCCGGGCTGATCCTGATGGTCATACAAAAAATCAAGGACATCGGCATCCTGCTTTCTTACGGGGCCACGGCCGGGCTGATCAAAAAAATATTCTTTTTGCAAGGGGCCATCATCGGAGTGCTGGGCACCACTTTGGGGGTCACCCTGGGGCTGGGATTCTGCTATTTGGCCAACCGCTATGAATTGATCAAGGTTCCCGCGGAGATCTACCAGCTCAGTTTCGTTCCCTTCCGCGTCAGTATCCTGGACCTGGCCGCAGTAATCGGGGTCTCTTTGCTGATCAGCTTCAGTGCCACACTCCTCCCGTCCCGCAAAGCGGCCGCGGTCGCTGTCGTGGACGCCGTAAAGTACGAATGAGTTCCCGGGCAGCGAAATTCATGAAAATAAAAATTATTCGGCAATCGATATATTTTTATTTTGATTTTTGTTAAAATTTCATTGTGAAATGTGATATATCAAATGGAGGGGATGCATGAATCACCGAAAAACGGTCGTCTGCCTTCTCGGATTGCTTTTGCTGGCTGCCGTGACGGGAAACGCGCAAACCGGTTCGCCTGCCGTGGATTGGAAGGGGCTGGAGGAAGCATGGAATGCCTACTATGCCAGTCCCAGCGAAGCCGCCGCGGAAAAAATGCTGAACCTGCTTCCCAGCAACGTAAAAATCATGGATATCAAAGATGGTTTCCTGCTCATCAATTCGATCTATGACCATTTGGGAATGCTGGAAGGCGAGATCTATTCAGGCAATCCCAATTCGATCCGCCTAGGTTTTCGCCTGTACACGATCTCTTACGGGACATTCGAAGTTGCCCTGAACAAGATCATCGGCAACCTGATCGCCTTCAATCCCCGGCTCTTTCTGGAAGAATTGGCGGCCCACCGCGACCTGTTTCCCTCTCTGGATCAGATATTGTCCAGCTTCGTAAGGGATATTCCCAATGACCCGGTCGCCCGGGATCTGGAAAAAAAATTGCGTATCAAATCCCTGGAAACGGTGGAAGACAAGCCGCTGAAGTCCCTGCGTAATGAATGCATAAAAATATTGAAAAAAATCTGATTTAAGCCCGATTCAAGGGGATTTTGAACGGTTTTTGCTTGACTTTGACCGCTTTTTGTATAAACTAAAAGATAAAAATCAATGCGGAGGAAAAGCCCATGCAGATCAAAATCGCCTCCAGCCATCTCAATGGCCTGGTTGTCCTGGAGGCGGATGTTTTCGAGGATGAACGCGGATTTTTCATGGAGGTTTTCCGGGCCGATCAATTTGGATCTTTGGGACTGCCCGTGGATTTTGTCCAGGACAACCATTCCCGTTCCCAGCAGGGGGTGTTGCGCGGCCTGCATTTCCAATGGCAGCCTGCCATGGGCAAGCTGATGCGGGTGACCCTGGGCAGCGCTTATCTGGTCGCCGTGGACATCCGCAAGGGTTCACCGACGCTGGGCCAATGGTTCGGCATCGAAGTGTCGGCCCAGAACAAGAAACAGGTGTACGCTCCGGCCGGATTTGCCCGCGGCTTCTGCGTTCTGTCCGAGGTGGCCGAGATCCAATACAAGTGCACCGGGATTTACAACAGCAAGGCGGAAGCGGGGATCCTCTGGAACGATCCGCAACTGGGGATCGTCTGGCCGGTGAAAAATCCGGTCTTGTCCGAAAAAGACAGCCGGGCCCGTACCCTCTCTCAGTGGCTGGCCAGCCCGGAGTCCGACCTGTTCCCTTACCACCCCATAGGAGGAAGCGCAAAATGAAAATACTCATCGCCGGCGGCGCCGGCTATATCGGTTCGGTCTTGATTCCCAAGCTCCTGGAAAGGGGCTATGAGATCAGCGTGATCGACCTTTTCTGGTTCGGCAACCACCTGCCCAAGGAGGTCGCCATCGTGCACAAGGATATTTTCGACCTGCAGGCGGCCGACGTGTGCGGCTTCGACCAGGTGATCTTTCTCGGCGGCCTTTCCAACGATCCCATGGCCGAATTTTCTCCCAGCAAGAATTTCATCTACAACGCCGCCGCCCCGGCTTTTTTGGGATATGTGGCCAAGGGGGCAGGGGTGAAGCGCTTCATCTATGCGGGTTCCTGCTCGGTTTACGGCTACACGGTCAACGAATTGTACGATGAGACCCAGCCGGCCGTGTCCAATTATCCCTATGGCATCTCCAAGTTGCAGGGCGAACAGGCGGTTATGCAGATGCAGGACAAGAATTTTTCGGTGATCGCCTTCCGCCAGGGCACGGTCAGCGGCTACAGCCCGCGCATGCGCCTGGACCTGGTGGTCAACACCATGTTCAAATCGGCCATGGCCGATAAGGTGATCACGGTCAACAATCCGGCCATCTGGCGCCCGATCCTCAGCATCCAGGACGCGGCCAGCGCCTATACCAGGGCCATCGAGGCCAACGACGGCATCTCGGGGATCTTCAACATCGCCTCGGGCAACTACACGGTCGGCGAATTGGGCGACCTGGTCCGCTCCGGGCTCAAGACCCATCTGCAGGTTGACGTGCGTTTGCAGATCAACCACATCCAGGATTTCCGCAACTACAAGGTCAGCATCGACAAGGCGCGTAAGGTGCTGAGCTTCCATCCCAAGCATGACGTGGAATCCATCATCAAGGACCTGGTGGACAACCTGCCCAAGTTCAAGGATTTTGACAACCCCGCCTACTACAATATCCAGGTTTTCAAAGCCCTGGAAAAACAGAATTGACGCCAGCGGCGGCAGGCAAAATGAAACTCGCCGTGATCGGGGCCGACGGCCAGCTGGGTTCGGATATCGTGGAAGCTTGCCGGGCCGACGGCCAGGAGGTCGTGCCCCTGACCATCTCCCGGATGGACATTGCCGACAGCGGGCAGGTACAGCGGACGCTGGGTGAGATCGGGGCCGATGTCATTGTCAACACGGCCGCCATGCACCAGGTAGAAAAATGCGAGGCCGATCCATTCAAGGCCTTCTCGGTCAACGCCCTGGCTGCCCGCTACCTGGCCCAGGCAGCCAATGCCGCCAGGGCCCGTCTGATCCATATCAGCACGGACTATGTTTTTTCTGGCGACAAGATGGCACCCTACCTGGAGAGCGACTGCCCCCTGCCCTTGAACGTCTACGGCAACAGCAAGCTGGCCGGGGAGCTCTTTGTCCGCTCCATGGCCGAAAAGCATTATGTGATAAGGGTATCCGGCTTATACGGAAAAAATCCCTGTTTGGAAAAGGGGGGGCTGAATTTTGTCGACCTGATGCTAAAGCTATCGCGAGAGCGCCGGGAGATCCGCGTGGTCGACGACGAGGTATTGACCCCGACCTCGACCCGGGATGTGGCGCGACAGATCCTGCATATGATCAAGAATCATGCCGCCGACGGCCTCTACCATGCCACGGCCGAAGGCAGCTGCTCGTGGTACGAGTTCGCGCGCGAAATTTTCCGTTTGCGCAAAAGTCCGGTCACGCTGAACAAGGCCGCTCCCGGCGAATTTCCGGCCAAGGTGCCCCGGCCCTGCTACTCGGTGTTGGAAAACGCCAATTTAAAAAAACAAAAACTTAACATCATGCCAGCCTGGCAGCAAGCTTTGAAGGAATACCTTGAGGAAAAACACGGTATAGGTGCCGGCGGCGTTCAGTAGCGCCGGATGCTTTTTTGATCGATTTCTTTTAGAATTTGCATCTTCATCCTGAACAGTTTTTTCTTCAGTGGTGAAAATCCCTTGGCGGCAGTTTCGGCGGTCAATGTCCCGGCAAATTTACCGAAAAAATCGGCGCTGAGAATGCGGGCGTTGTACCAGCTCCAGTAAAATTTTTTTGCCAGCGGCATGCGGATCTTGAAAAAAGCGATATAGGTCCGCTGCAGAACGCGGGTGACTATGGCCTTGATCACCCCGCGCAGCCTGGTAACATAGTAGATATTGAATTCCTGCACGCTGAGGTGGGAGTCGATGCACATGCGCCGGAACATGTAGCCGGGACTGACCTT
>Ga0209540_10002934_pt1 | contig 11866 bp, 10 predicted proteins | sample BarGraIncu01121A_FD_184501 | JGI IMG/M metagenome (GOLD analysis project Ga0209540, IMG submission 184501) | Arctic peat soil microbial communities from Barrow, Alaska - Barrow Graham LP Incubations 011-21A (SPAdes) (version 2) | ecosystem: Environmental > Terrestrial > Soil > Wetlands > Peat... | reverse complement strand
AAAGCGCAAAAGAAATGGCAAGATATGTCACCACGGGAACATTCTTTAGCTCAGCCTGAAGGACGAGAAAGAGCAAAGCCTGGAACAAAAGGTGAAGGTGATTACTTCAGAATTGTTGTAAGGTCAAAAGATGAGTTTGTTACATTCCGCAATCAAGATATTGGAGAGCCAGGACACATTCAACGCTTAGCAGGAAAAAGAAGCAGTGGCTCATGGGATACGCAGGCATGGCTTATCAGTAAGGAAGATGCTCACATTGAAGGTAATAGATTAATTCCTGACACTGATGATGCGCGGGAGGTAATAGAGAAACTCGGTTCTGAACCAAAGCACATTAAAGCTGACATCTTTGAAGCAAAAGATAGGCCAAATGTTCCTGAAAGCGAAAAACCAACTCCTGCGCAACAACGAGCACGAATGGAGAATATAGAAAAGGCGCAGCAAGCCAGGCGGAAGAGCAAGTAGGAGAGGATAAAGAATGATAAGGAGGTGGTTCTTGTGATTCGAAAAGTCAAGGAAGGCTATCGCGTGGTTTCCGAAAGCGGACGTAATATGGGAACGTACCCAACAAACGAAGAAGCGAAAAAGCGTTTGCAACAGATTGAATATTTTAAACACAAAAAGAAAACATAACTAATAAGCGAATAGCTTTTGGCATTCTTTCCTTTGGTGGTATATTTGGTTTGGGAGAGAAACAATATGCAATTCTCTTGGACTAGTAATGGAAATTATGGATACAAAAATTATGTTGTGATTGATTGCACAGAACCACAACCCGGAGAATGCACCCAAGGTCCAAATACTCTTTCCCCTGAAAATTTGAAATGTCTGAATTGGTCGGGGTGAAAGGATTCGAACCTTCGACCTCGCGGTCCCAAACCGCGCGCACTAGCCAGCTGTGCTACACCCCGCTATAGTCTGTCATCCTCGTGCTTGTCACGGGGATCCACGTGGATTCCTGTATTCACAGGAATGACAGGGTATTTGTGGTCCCCATTCGTGAGATAACCCCGATATTATACGGCATTTCACCAGATTCTTCAAGACTATACCATTGACAGTGCGGCCCGAATATATTACAATTCCTACAAGTAAGATAAGTAGGAGATATTTAAGATGAGAAAACCAGAATTTTATGGCAGTACCGTCATCAGCGAAAAGGGGCAAGTAGTCATTCCAGTTGAAGCTCGAACGGCACTGGGTTTGGAGAAAGGCGAGAAGTTGCTCGTCATGGGCATGCATGACGGAGCTATTATGCTCATGAAACTCTCGAGCTTCGAGAAAATGTCTGAGGAAATGGCTCGCAGACAGGAAGAATTAAATAAGGCAATAAGGAACTTATAGGTGGGGAAATTAGTTAAATTTTTAAAGCCATATACTCTTGGTATTATCGGAGTTTTGATCCTGACATATATCCAGGTTCAGACAAGCCTACAACTGCCAGACTATATGGCAAAGATAATCAATCAGGGGATAGTCGCTCAGAATAATAGTGTTATTTGGAACACGGGCATGCTCATGTTGCTAGTAGCCCTCCTTGGTGCTGCCTGTACTATCGGGCTCGGGTACCTGTCTGCACGGGTTGCGACTGGATTCTCCAGGGATTTGCGCGAAAAGGTTTTCACCAAAGTTGAGAGCTTCTCCATGAAGGAATTTGATAAGTTCTCGACCGCTTCGCTGATAACTCGTTCTACGAATGATATCCAACAGATACAGATGGTATTCCTGATGATACTCAGGATGGTTCTGGCCGCTCCAATCATGGCGGTTGGTGCTGTCATCAAGGCCTATCACATGGCACCATCAATGTCATGGATTCTAGCGCTAGCCGTTACCGTGCTAGTTGGAATGATTATGGTAATATTTGCTATCGCTTTGCCGAAATTTAAAATGCTACAGAAGCTTGTAGACAAGCTGAACCTGGTCACGAGAGAGAATCTGACTGGTCTTCGTGTTATTCGTGCTTTCAATGCTGAGAGCTATGAAGAAAAGAAATTCCAGAGAGCCAACCGAGAGCTGACAGACGTAAACTTGTTCGTAAATCGTCTGATGGTAGTGATGCAGCCGATGATGATGCTCATTTTCAATATGTCCGCTATTGCTATCGTCTGGTTTGGCGCTCATCTCATCGGCACAGGTAATCTCGCCATCGGCGACATGATTGCCTTTATGCAATATGCGATGCAGGTCATCATGTCATTCTTGATGCTGTCATTCATCTTTATCATGGTGCCGAGGGCCTCTGTCTCAGCTGGACGTATCGCTGAGGTCATAGAAACGGTTCCAAGCATTATTGATCCGGATAAACCAAAGAAGTTTACTGCTGGCGTAAAGGGGATTATCGAATTCAAAGACGTAACGTTCTCATATCCGGGTGCAGATACCCCCGTGCTCAAGAATATTACCTTTGAAGCACATGCTGGCGAGACCACGGCTTTCATCGGTAGTACTGGTAGCGGCAAATCGACTTTAGTAAATCTGATTCCGCGTTTCTATGACGTGACCAAGGGCCAGATAATGATCGACGGTTTGGATGTTCGCGACGTCAGCCAGAAGGATCTCTGCAATAAGATTGGTTATGTGCCTCAGAAGGGTGTTCTGTTCTCTGGTTCTGTCGAATCTAACGTCAAATATGGTGCACCGAAGGCGACCGAGCTGGAAATGAAGAAGGCCATCGAGACCGCCCAGGCATACGACTTTGTGATGGAACTCGAGGATAAATATAAAACCAACATCGCCCAGGGCGGTACAAATGTCTCAGGCGGACAAAAGCAAAGGCTGTCGATCGCTAGAGCCATCATCAAAAAGCCGGAAATCTATATCTTTGATGATAGTTTCTCGGCGCTAGACTTCAGAACTGACGCTGCCCTCCGGGCTGCGCTGGCCAGAGAGACAAAGAATGTCACCGTGTTGATAGTGGCTCAGAGAGTGAGCACAATCATGAACGCAGACAAGATCGTTGTCCTAGATGAAGGCAAAATAGTAGGTATGGGCACGCACAAAGAGCTGCTAGCCAAGAACCCAATCTACCAAGAGATAGCATCATCACAGCTATCCAAGGAGGAGCTGTCATGAGCGAAGATAAATCACAAGTAGTTACCCCCGCTAGGCCGCCAGCGGGCGGACGTGGCCCTATGGGTGGTGGCCCTGGCATGATGATGCCTGGGCAAAAAGCCAAGAATTTCAAAGGGACGATGAAAAACCTGCTCGGTTACGTAAGGCCTTATCTGGTTCCGATAATTGTCGTCATTGTTTTCGCGATTGCCAGTACGATATTCGCCATCATGAGCCCAAAGATAATGGGAAATATGACCACTCAAGTGTTCAACGATTACGTCGATATGACGACTTATGACGCCATTGTCGGACAGCTACCCAAGGGGGTAGTCATTCCTGCCGGAACGACTGGCGCCGATCTGCTCAAAAAGGCACCATCAGCACTACTTCAGAAGATCCCATCCAATATGCAAGGCAAGATCCAGGCGCTCGACGTTTCGAAACGTCCAACGATTAATTTCGGGAAAATATGGGGCATCGCTGAGTTTCTGATCGGGCTCTATTTACTGAGCGCAGTGTTCAGCTTTATCCAGGGTTGGATCATGACCAATATTTCTCAGAAGATTACCTATCAGTTCAGAAAAGATATCTCAGACAAAATCAACCGAATGCCGCTGAAATACTTCGACTCAAGATCATTTGGTGACGTACTTAGTAGGGTTACGAATGACGTGGATACGATAGGGCAGACGTTGAACCAGAGTATGACCCAGATCATCACCTCGATCACCATGATCGTCGGTATACTCTATATGATGTTTACCATCAGCTGGCAACTGACTTTGGTAGCGCTTATTACTGTCCCTTTGAGTTTCGTCACAATTGGCTTCATTGTTAGCAAGTCTCAGAAATTCTTCAAGCAACAGCAAGATTCGCTGGGTGAGATAAACGGCCATGTAGAAGAGATGTATGCTGGTCACAAAATCGTGAAGGTATTTAATGGCGAAGAGCAATCTGTTGGTATCTTTAGGAAGATAAACGACAAGCTCTACAATAGCGCCTGGAAATCACAATTTTTGTCCGGTCTCATGATGCCGCTGATGAATTTCTTTGGTAATCTCGGCTTCGTCGGTGTCTCGGTCTACGGTGGCTATCTTGCCATCAGGGGTTCCATCAACATTGGTGATATACAGGCGTTTATCCAGTATGTGAACCAGTTCAATCAGCCGATTCTGCAGACCGCCAACACGGCGAATGTGCTCCAGTCTACTGCGGCCGCAGCCGAGAGGGTCTTCGAGTTCCTGGGCGAAGAGGAGGAAGTACCGGAGGCTGCAAAACCAGTGAAGCTCACGGACGTGAAAGGTAATGTCGAGTTTGACAATGTTGTCTTCGGCTACAATCCAGGTCAAGTGATTATCAAAAACTTCAACGCCAAGGTGCGCTCGGGACAGAGAATTGCGATTGTCGGACCGACTGGCGCCGGTAAAACAACGATGGTGAACCTATTGATGAGATTCTACGATGTGAACAAGGGTGCCATCAAGATAGATGGTGTTGATATACGCGAGATGAAACGCGCTGACTTGAGACGTATGTTTGGAATGGTGCTTCAGGACACTTGGCTTTTCCATGGTACGATCAGGGACAACCTGGCCTATGGTGACCCGAAAGCGAGTGAGGAAGAGGTCATTGAAGCAGCCAAGGCAGCGCATGTGGACCATTTTGTTCATTCATTGCCGAACGGTTACAATATGGAACTTAGCGAAGAGGCTGACAATATTTCACAAGGTGAAAAGCAGCTAATGACAATCGCCAGGGCGATGCTGGCGAATCCACCGATGCTCATCCTGGATGAAGCAACGAGTTCCGTTGATACCAGAACTGAGATATTGATTCAGAAGGCCATGGATAAGTTGATGGAGGGACGCACCAGCTTCGTCATAGCACATAGACTATCGACCATCCGCGATGCCGATCTCATCTTAGTGATGAATGAGGGTAACATTGTGGAACAGGGCAGGCATGAGCACCTTCTGAAGGCGAACGGTTTCTACGCCAAGTTGTATAACAGCCAATTCACAGCACCGATGATAGAAGAGGGTATATAATTTAATGGTTAGGAAAGATATGAAAGCTATCAGTCTCAAAAACATCACAAAAATCTACAAAACCGGAGACGAAAACACCGTCGCTTTGGATGGCATTGACCTTTCCATTGGAAAAGGCGAATTTGTCGCCATCATGGGGCCATCTGGCTCTGGTAAGTCCAGCCTGATGCATATCATTGGGCTTCTAGACACTGCCACCAAAGGCGAGTATTGTCTCGACGGGCAAGACGTCAGTAAGCTTTCCAGCGCCAAACAGGCCGAAATTCGTAACACTGAGATTGGTTTTGTCTTCCAACAGTTCAACTTGCTGCCCAGGACTACAGTCTTGGACAATATCCTGTTACCAACCATTTATGGCAACATCGAGAATCCAGACAAGAAGGCGGATCAGCTGGCAGAGGAAGTCGGACTTGGCGACAAGAAACACAACAAGAGTAATCAGCTTTCTGGCGGACAAATTCAACGGGTCGCCGTTGCCAGAGCTCTGGTGATGGATCCGACCATCATTCTCGCCGATGAGCCAACTGGAAATCTCGATTCGAAGACTTCTGTCGAAATAATGCACTTATTCCAGGAAATCAACAAGAAGGGCGCCACGGTAGTTCTGATTACCCACGAGGAAGATATTGCCAAGTTCGCGAGCCGAATTATTCATTTGCGTGATGGTAAGATAGTGGAGGGTAAATAGCATGAAATACTGGATGATACTCAAACAATCTCTAAAAGCAATTTTTGCGAATAAGGGCCGCAGTTTCCTTACGGTGCTCGGCATCATTATCGGCATCGGTTCGGTAATTGCGCTGATTTCGATGGGCAACGGTGTCCAGGCTAGTATTGATAGTCAGATCAAGCAACTCGGGACAAATACGCTTACGATCACAGCTGGAGGATCTAGGTTTTCTCAGGCAACCAACCAAACTTCGGCGAAAAACAGTACCCAGACTGCCAGAGAAGGGGTTGTTGGAACTGTTTCGACTCTCAGCGAGAATGATTTGCTGTCGCTATCTGACACCCAGAAACACCCAGATTTGAAGTATGTAGATGGGGCAGTTTCGGGGACGGCCATTATAGATACTACGAGTGGAAGCCTGCGGGTGGCTGTGACGGGTAACTCTACTAGCTCCTTTCAGATTAGTGGAATGACGGTAGAAAGCGGTCGTGAATATAACCAGAAGGATATCGATACGAAAGCCAACGTAGCTGTGCTTGGAGCACAAACGTATACCGATATTTACGGCACGAGCGATGCCCTGGGTAAAGAAATCACTATCGCTGATGCACAGTATCAGGTAATCGGTGTGTTGGCTCATAAGGATGAAAGCGGGTTCCAGAATTACAACGAGGGGATATATATTCCGTATTCCGCAGCTTTTGTTTCTTTTAAAACAAGCGATTTTAGCGCTATGAGAGTGGAGTCGAGTAATGATAAGGTCGTTGAGGCAGCCAAAACCGATATTGTAAACACGTTGCTTGCGAACCACAATATCACTGACCCCAAGTTGGCTGACTTTACGGTCATGTCCTCGAAAGACTTGCTATCCACTGTCAGCAGTATCACTAGCGTGCTCACCTCACTTTTGGCTGGAATCGCCGCTATCTCACTGGTTGTTGGTGGCATCGGCATCATGAATATTATGCTCGTTTCAGTAACTGAGAGAACACGTGAGATTGGACTTAGAAAAGCGGTAGGGGCCAAAACATCTGACATTCTGCTCCAATTCATTGTCGAGGCGATTGTTCTAACACTGGTTGGTGGGATATCGGGGATTGTCCTTGGCTACGCTATCGGTTTGGGCGCTACCAAGGTGCTCGGGTTCACTCCAATAGTGACGCCTCGGGCAATCTTATTGGCTGTTGGGGTTTCCAGCGCCATAGGTCTAGTCTTTGGCATCTATCCCGCTGCCAAGGCAGCTAGACTCAATCCGATTGATGCCCTTAGATACGAGTAAGTATTAGTATTTCGCGACCGACGAATTGGTCGGCGCGGGAATAGGTTAAGTTACCACGGCCGTAAAGCCTTAACTCGGCGTCTCCGAGGCTTGGCTTTATGATTTCGAGTCCGGTTTTACTTAATTTGTCCAAGATTGGCAGATAGAAATAGTCAGAGCCAACCACAAAGAAAGGGATTGCTAGGACGATTTGGCCGTTTGGTTTCAGCATCTTTCCGAGATTTGTGAGCGCTTTTACGTAAAATCCGGTCAATTCATCGGCGTCTTTGACGGCTTGTTCACTGCTACGACGATATGGTTCGCCGAGGAATCCTTCGCCGACAATGGCATCGGCTTGTACTTCTTTGGCGGGAGTTAAAACATCCGATACAAAAGTGAATTCGTCATTCTGGGCTATTTCGCCGGCCAGAACGCGGCTAGGATTATCGGTCAAAATGCTCGAGGTCGATAGCCAATCCATATTGGCCTTGGTGTCGGCAATATTTCGTTCGCTCAAATCGCTACCGTAGATATGTTTATATCCAAGCAGCATGGCTTCTTGCAGGATTGTGCCGCTACCGCAGAATGGATCGTAAATAGTACTGTCTGCTGGGGCTTCAGCGAGATTTATCATTATTTGAGCAAGTTTTGGCGGAAGCATCCCGTTGCGATCATCGCGCTGAGGGCGACCGAAGTCACGTTTGGAGTAGAGCTTATAGTTCTGAACTTCCAGAGTGCGTCCGAGTATATAGGTTTGGTTCGTGCGAATCAGAATCGCTTCGAAGCCACGTTCAATCAGCTTGTTCTCGTGTACAATGACACTCGATAGATCCATGGTTTTACCGGTGACGAAGCGAGCGGAGTAACTGTTTTTGGCTAGATGCTCTTTGATTTCATAGCCAAGATTTAGAATAACTTTTTTGTTCAATTTTCCATAACTAGAGATGCCAAAATTGATTCTTTGCTTATTCTCGAAGGGGACTATCTCGATAAGTTTTGCCTTGATATCGGCAATATCTGTATATTCTCCGAGGATTTCGAAGATCTTTATGGTGCCACCGAGTTCGTCTATTGAAAGGTCAGAAATACCACCAGACATTTCAATAATCAGGATATCTTTTTCGTAATGAAGGGTACTGGCGGTTATATCTTTGCGCGTGAACACAGCAAAAATCTCCGCGACGCTGAGTGCGCTATCACGGCCGAGAACGAAGCCAAGCTTAATAAATTTCGTGTTCATTGCCAGCAGATTATACCTCAAATGTGCCTATTTTGCGAGCGTTTCGATTGAAAAAATGGCTGTTTTGCGCTATAATCTATTCGTCTTTTGAGCGCCCGTAGCTCAGCGGATAGAGCAGTAGCCTTCTAAGCTATTGGTCGGTGGTTCGATTCCACCCGGGCGCACCAGTAAAGCATTGAAAAAACGTTCTAAATCGGGTATAATATTCAAGTTTTCACGGGCCTGTAGCTCAGTCGGTAGAGCAATTGCCTCTTAAGCAACTGGTCGTGGGTTCAAGTCCCACCAGGCCCTCCAGTGAAATATCTGTTATAATGTACGAACTAAAAGGGAGACATACATGGCTGAAGTAAAGAAAAATAAGATTTGGGTGACTGTATTCTGGATAATTTTCGGTCTTGCCGTACTTGGTGGCGTGGTTTACATGGCTTGGAATCGCACAGATACTACTCCAACAACAACTACAGCCGATAATTCGACGGTTACTGATAATACTAGCGCCGCCGCTGTTGATCAACTAGGGCCAAATGAGGTCAAGCTAACACCATCAAACTTTGACGAAATAACCAAGAAGGCTGGCGTTGTTCTAATAGACGTCTATTCACCGACTTGCCCGCATTGTCAGAAGATTGCCCCAATACTTACAGAACTATCGAATGAGTACGTCGGCAAGCTTATTGTTGGTAAAATGAGCGTAGAAATCAACGAAAATCGCGACTTTATACTCGCCCGAGAGAAAGACTTCCAATATGTGCCAGCTATCTGGATATACCAGGACGGTGTGGTCAAAGAAAGCTTTACTGGCGAAAAGACAAAGGAAGAATTCAAAGCATTAATTGATAAGTATGTAAAATAAAAAATAGGCCTCCGGGCCTATTTTTTATAATATTTGATTAGTTCTTTTACCTTATTGCTCACTTCGAGAGGAGTAAGCTCCGCCTTGACTAAATATTCGGTCGCGCCAAGCTCGTAGATTTTCTCCGCAGTTTTTTCGTCGGAGAGATTGGTGAGCATGATGACAATCATATCCTCAAACTCTTTTTGGTCTTTAATGTATTTGAGTACTTCCAGACCGTTCACCATCGGCATCATGACGTCCAAGATTACAACGTCCGGCTTAAAGCCCTCTTTTAGAACGTCAATAGCCTTTTGGCCGTCTTCGGCAACCTTGGTATCAAAGCCGTCAAAGGCAAACTTACGACTGTACATGTCGACAAGCTGAATGTCATCTTCGGCGAGCAATATCTTGATTGCCATACTTGTTCTCCTATACTTAGATTTTACATCAGGAAGGCGAATAGTCAATCAGTATAGAAAAAAGCATTGACAAAATGACGATTTAGGAGTAGAATTTTCTTTATCACGCACGAAAGTGTCGCACCCCACAACTTGCTTTCAAGCAGACAAAGGAAGCCTCCAGCAAGATCCCATGCATGCAAACGCACCGGATCTCACGAGGTAGACAGTGTTACTCCAGAGTCTGCCTGCAAGACGCATGTCCGGATCGGGATAACATCATGCGAACAGACAGCTGTGTTCTTTGGATCGCCCATGGTTAGCCGCAAGGTGAAACCGAAAAGCATCCTCGTCACGCTTATCTAACGCTCACGCGATGGAACCCAGCAAGGACATGTAAGGATCACCAAGGATTGGCCGAGCCAAGTGTGAGGACACAAAGTCGCGCCAAACTCTACCGGTACAAAATACCCACTGTAGGGTCATGGCCCATCGCTAGCTGATCAAGGTCAGCACAGCACGGGCGCCACCATGACACCTGGGGACCAGTAGGCACTGGTGATCATCGGTACTACGATCTCACGGCATCCGGCAACGGATCATCCTCACGTGAGGTCAAGCGGGTGACCGCGGTACTGGGCTATGCAAACCCGGACCGCGGTCACCCGATCTACTTTTTAGACCATTTGGGTCTTTTTTTGTTTGTGGACAACGGTTTTGGGCAGACCTATAATTGTATTTATGAAAAACGTAATCGAAATCAAGGAACTCAAAAAATATTTCGGTAAAACTCGCGCTGTCGACGGGCTAACGTTCGAAGTCAAAGAAGGGGAGATATTCGGTTTCATCGGGCCGAATGGTGCCGGTAAATCGACTACTATACGTACACTTCTCTCACTCATCTATGCAACCAGCGGTACGGCAACTATTTTTGGTAAAGACGTGGTGGAATATGGCCCAGAAATCAAGGAAGAGATTGGCTATTTGCCATCGGAAGTTTTCTACTATGATGGGATGAAGGCCATCGATCTACTTCGATATTCGGCTAGTTTCTATAAAAAGCCAAAAGAACAGATGGAGAAACGAATCCAGGAACTCGCCAAACTGCTTGATCTCGATCTCAAGAAGAAAATCGACGATTTATCGTATGGAAACAAAAAGAAGGTTGGTATAATCCAAGGTTTGCTACACGAGCCGAAGCTGATTATCCTTGACGAGCCAACAGGTGGCCTAGATCCGCTGATTCAGCAGAAATTCTTCAATTTGCTGCGCGAAGAAAACAAACGTGGCGCAACAATATTGTTTTCGTCCCACATTCTTTCGGAGGTTCAGAAGCTTTGTGATCGTGTCGCCATCATTAAAGAAGGCAAAATTATCAAGGTGGAGAAAATCGCCGATCTGCTCGAGAAAAACACCAAGCGTTTCAAGCTTGAGACGGTAGACAAAACCACCAAAGAATATTTTGATGGCATTTCTGGCATCAGTGATCTCATCGTTGTTGATAATACTGTGAACTTTCTATACCGCGGGCATATAAACGACATAACGGGGAAGATTGCTGGATTAAATCTGTTGAATCTCGAAGTCACCGAGCCAGATCTTGAAGAGATCTTTCTGCATTATTACAAATAAAGGACGCTGTGAATATATTTTGTGAGGAGCTGAAATATTATAGGCGTTCGACCATCATTTGGGTGGTTGTCCTTTGTTCTCTAGTAGTTATGTTTTTGTCCATTTACAGCTCTTTTGCAGTCGATGTAGAGTCAGCCAAAACACTTCTCGCCGCTTATCCACCAGCGGTGCTAGCGGCGCTAAATCTAAAAATTGATATTTTCTTTACCATATATGGCTTCTTTGGGTATTTATTGACCTTTCTCTGGCTCACCGGTGCCATCCAAGCGATGAACTTGGGTGTTTCCGTGTTATCCAAGGAAATTTCGGGCAAGACTGCCGACTTTTTGATGTCAAAACCAGTTACGAGGTTCAGAATCCTGACAGAGAAGTTGACGGCCGCATTTATCCTTATCGTCATTACAAATATTTTCTATCTTTCGTTCGCAATTCTTGCTGCCAAAACTTTTTCCAGGGACGGCCTAGATATGTGGCTATTTCTGATGATTGCTTTCACTTTTTTCTTTATTCAAATATTTTTTTTGGCGTTCGGATTTTTGTTGGCGGCCGTGGTACCGAAAATCAAAACCGTGGTTGCTTTTACACTGCCATTTATTTTTACTTTTTTCATCATCTCTGCCTTCGGTGGCGCTATAAACCTAAAGGAAGTAGATTACATCACGCCTTTTAAATATTTTGATATTTCGTATATCTACCACAATCATGCCTATGATCCCAAATATTTGTGG
>Ga0209540_10002932_pt1 | contig 11867 bp, 12 predicted proteins | sample BarGraIncu01121A_FD_184501 | JGI IMG/M metagenome (GOLD analysis project Ga0209540, IMG submission 184501) | Arctic peat soil microbial communities from Barrow, Alaska - Barrow Graham LP Incubations 011-21A (SPAdes) (version 2) | ecosystem: Environmental > Terrestrial > Soil > Wetlands > Peat... | reverse complement strand
GACGCGGGCGGCGCCATCGCCTTCGGAATGGGGAAGCAACTCGATCGACTGCGCCGCAGCGGTCGTTACGACCTCGCCTTCCGGCTCGAAGCGAACCGCTGGAACGGCACTGTCACGCCGCAGCTTCAGGTCAGGCGTGTGTTCGACGAGGCAGCGCGCTACGAGGCGCTGCACGACCGCTTCGTCGCCAGTTGGCGCGCCGGAGAGAGCGGCTGGGACGAGCAGACACGCGCGGTCTTCGCGGAGACGGGGCTGCTGGAAGAGGGCGCCGGCCGCCGCAGCCTGCTCGAGTCCGCGACCTTCAGAGCCCTGCTCCTCGAGGACGAGCCGGTCGCAGCCGCCGCCTAGGAACTCGAATCGAAAAGAAGCGCTCCGCCGGCCTTTGGCTACGAATGCGGCACTGCGTCTAGCATCACACTCGCCGATCGCGCGCGGTCAACGCGTCTTCGTTCCGCCTAGAGGTTCTTGCGGAGATCCAGCACCAGCTCGAGCTCGTCGCGAATCGGGATGTCGTCGAAACCGAGCTCCGGGATCTCGGGCTTGAGCCGGCGCGATTTCTCGACCGCGCCTTTGCGTAGCGCGGTGAGAATGAAACCGCGGCGTTGGTAGAAGCCGAGCGCGCGTACGTTGTCGTTGGTTGTAACGACCGAGAGCCGGCGGCACTCCTGCCGCCAGGCCGCGTTTGCCACCGCCGCGACGAGCGCCGAGCCGACGCCGGCGGCCTCCCGAAGGCTGTCGAGCATGACCAGCTCGCTCTCGGCGCCGCGAGTCTCGTAGGTGGCCAGGCCTACCGGCTCGCCGTCGATCTCGGCTACGAAGCCTTCGAGCAGGCTTGCGTCTCGCGCCTTGCCTCGGGTGACCACGACCTCGCCGCCCCAGCGCTCGCGCATTAATTCGATCGCCCAGGGGCGGTCATCTTCTGCGAACGCGCGTACCTGAACGCTCATAGACGCGATTCTACTTCCGTCAAGCCGGCGAAAGCCCGACGGCTATCGCCGGCGGATCACCAGGCCCGTTTTCAGTGGCCGCCGCGACCGACCTGCGCGGGCGCGCCTTAGCCGACAAAAGTCTGGCGACTTTCGTCCGGTAGGGCTTGTGCCGACAATACACTTAGAAGATGACTGTTCTGGATGCTCTCCAGCGGCACGAGCATCTCGTCGAGGAACTGCTCGCCGAGGTGGCGGCCTATAACCCGAAGGTCGATCGGGATCTGATTCACCGCGCCTTCGAGTTCGCCGCCAAGGCACACGACGGTCAGCAGCGCCGCTCCGGCGAGGATTTCATCAACCATCCCTTCGGCGTGGCCAAGATCTGCGCCGAGCTCCGCCTCGACGAGCAGACGGTCGCCGCCGCGCTCCTGCACGACGTGGTCGAGGACACCGGCGTCTCCGTAGCCGAGCTCCGAGAGGAGTTCGGGGAGGAGATCGCGCGCCTGGTCGAAGGCGTGACCAAGCTGACCCGAATCCAGTTCCAGAGCCGCGAGCAGGCCGAGGCCGAGAACTACCGCAAGATGGTCGTGGCGATGGCGAGCGACATGCGAGTCATCCTGATCAAGCTCGCCGATCGCCTGCACAACATGCGCACGATCGAGTACCTGGGCAAGCAGAAGCAGGTGCAAAAGGCACGCGAGACGCTCGAGGTCTACGCGCCGCTCGCGCACCGCCTCGGTATCCACACGCTCAAGTGGGAGCTAGAGGATCTCGCCTTCCAGGTGCTACACCCCCGCAAGTACTCGGAGATCAAAGCGATGGTCAACGAGCAGCGCTCCGACCGGGAGGCGCACGTGCGCGAGGCCGCCGCCCTGCTCAAGGCCGAGCTCGACAAGCTCGACATTCCGGCGGACATCTCCGGCCGGGCCAAGCACTTCTACTCCATCTACGACAAGATGGCCCGCAAGGGCAAGGAGTTCAACGAGATCTACGACCTGACGGCGATGCGGGTGATCGTCGAGCGCACAGGCGAGGAGGGCACGCGCGACTGCTACGGCGCTCTCGGACTGATCCACTCGCTCTGGAAGCCGATGCCCGGGCGCTTCAAGGACTACGTCGCTATGGCCAAGGCGAACCGTTATCGCTCGCTGCACACGACCGTGATCGGGCCGGAAGGCAGGCCGCTCGAGATTCAGGTCAGGACGGGCGAGATGCACGAGGAGGCGGAGCTCGGAATCGCCGCCCACTGGCTCTACAAGCGCCGGCGCTCGGCCAAGCTGCAGGAAGAGGAGTGGCTGGCCTGGGTCAAGCAGCTCGTGGATTCGCACGCGAGCCCGGCGGGCACCGACACCAGCGAGTTCATGCGCACCTTCCGCAGCGACCTCTTCGTCGACGAGGTCTACGTGTTCACGCCCAAGGGCGAGGTGAAGACGCTGCCTGCCGGCTCGACACCGATCGACTTCGCCTACGCGGTGCACACCGACATCGGCCACCGCACCGTCGGCGCCAAGGTCAACGGGCGTATCGTGCCGCTGCACTACCGCCTGGCGAACGGTGACTTCGTCGAGATTCTCACCTCGCGCTCGCCGCGCGGGCCCTCGCGCGACTGGCTCTCGCTCGCGGTTTCCTCACGCGCCCGCAACAAGATCCGCCACTGGATCAGCTCGCAGACCCGCGGCGAGACCGAGCAGAAGGGACGCGATTCGCTCGAGCATGCGCTCAAGGCGCAGAACCTTCCCTACCGCCGGCTGGCGGGCTCGTCCCTGCTGGCGCAGGTCATCCGCGAGATGGGCTTCAAGAAGGCGGACGACTTCTATCTCGCGCTCGGCTCGGGCAAGGTGCCGGCCAGCCAGGTGGTCAACAAGGTCATCCAACGGCTAAAGATCGACCAAGCGGTTCCCGAGCAGACGCTGCCTGCCCGGAAGTCGCGCACGAGAAGGGCGACAGCTTCCGACAGCCTCGGCATCCGCGTGCAGGGGGTGGACGACCCGAGCGTCCTTTTGCGCCTGGCCAAGTGCTGCAACCCGGTACCGGGCGACAAGATCGTCGGCTACATCTCGATGGGCAAGGGCATCACCATCCACCGCGACGACTGCCCGAACGTGAAGGCGCTCCGCCGCAACCCCGAACGATTCACCCGTGTCGACTGGGACGGCGGCACTACGCAGTGCTTCCGCGTCCAGATCGCCGTCTCGGCCTGGGATCGCCAGCGCCTGCTCGAGGACGTGGCTCGCACGTTCGCCGAGCACGGCGCCAACATCGTCTCCTACGGCGGCTCGGTCGAGGACCAGCTGGCCAAGAACTGGTACACGGCCGAGCTCGGCGACGTCAAGGCGCTGAAGACGCTTCTCAACGCGCTCAGGAACGTGGACGCCGTCTTCGACGTCTACCGAGTGACGCCGTCTTGAGCTGCGCTGCCGGCCGGTAAACCGCTGCGGCTCAGCCCGAAGCGCTCAGGCGGCGCAGGCCGATCAGCGCTGGCAGCATCGGCAACCAGGCGTTGAAAATGCGGTAGGCGAAAACGGCGAGTAGCGCCGGCGCCAATGCCACGCCCGTCCAGTTCAGCGAGAAGAGCGCGAGGGCCGAGAACGACGGCATGTCCGTCAGCTAGGAACGGATGATCGCGAGCACCTCACCCTGCTTCTCTTCCATCAGCTCGGAAGAGAGCGCCTCGAGATTGAGGCGAAGTAGCGGCTCGGTGTTCGAGGGGCGGACGTTGAAGTGCCAGTCGCTCGCGTCCACCGAGAGACCGTCCAGATGCGTGACCTTGCCTTGAGCCGAGAAGTGCTTCTCCAGCTCCTCCAGCTTGGCGGCGACATCGGAGACCCGGGTGTTCAGCTCTCCGGTGATGAAGTAGCGCTCGCGGTAAGGCTGAAGTACCTCCGACAGCGGCTTTCCCTGCTTCGACAGATACTCGAGCATCAGCAGGCAGGGGATGATTCCCGAGTCTGCCTTGGAGAAGTCGCGGAAGTAGTAGTGGCCGGAGACCTCGCCGCCGAAGACAGCGCCGCTCTCGCGCATGCGGTGCTTGATGAAGGCATGGCCGACGCGATTCATGAGCGCTGTTCCGCCGGCCTGCTCGATAGTGTGCGGAACGGCCCAGCTGGCGCGAACGTCGTAGATGATCCTGGCGCCGGGCTCCTTGGCCAGGAAAGTCTCGGCAAAGAGCGCGGTGACGAAGTCGCCGGGCACGAACTCGCCCCTCTCGTCGACGAAGAAGCAGCGATCGGCGTCGCCGTCGAAGGCGATGCCCAGATCGGCCTTCTCCTCCTTGACCTTGGCCACGATGAACTCGCGGTTCTCGGGTAGGAGCGGGTTCGGCTCATGGTTGGGGAAACTGCCGTCAGGCTCGAAATAGCAGCGCACGGCCTCGATCTGAGACAGGCGCTCGAGCAGCGGCTCGAGCATCCGTCCGCCCATGCCGTTGGCCGCATCCACGACCACGCGCAGAGGCTTGACAGCGCTCGGGTCGATAAAGGAGAGGACGCGGTCGAGGAAAGCGGGCCAGATGTCCTTCTTTTCGATACTGCCCTTGCGGGCGATCTCGCCAAAGCCCTTCAGGGCGCGGTCACGCACCTCGGTCAGGCCGGAGTCGCCCCCCACCGGCAGGGCGCCGGCTCGCACGATTTTGAAGCCGGTGTACTCCTTTGGGTTGTGCGAGGCCGTGCAGGTGATGCCACCGTCCAGCTCGAGCGAGCCGACCGCGAAGTAGAGCATCTCGGTGCCGATCTGCCCGATGTCGAGTACCTCGGCGCCGCCGTCGGTAGCGCCTTCGGTCAGCGCGGCGACCATCTGCGGTCCCGACACTCGCATGTCGCGGCCGATGGCGATGCGCTTAGGCTTGAACTCTTCGACGAAGGCGCGCCCGATCGCGTAGGCGCCCTGTTCATCGATCTCCGCCGGATAGATCCCGCGCACGTCGTAGGCCTTGAAGACTTCGGGCTTGAGCATGACCTGGATGCTAGCGGCCGCCGGCGCACGGGATGAAGGTTGCCGTAGACGATTCGGTGAGGAGCGGTTTCATCGCTCTGCTGGGCCTGAGCGTCGTCCGGCGCAGCTCGTAGGCTTGAGCCATGGAAAGGGCGCCTTCTAGGATCGAGCTGCTCGAGCTGGATATCGATACGAGACTCTCCGACCTTTGGAAGGAGACGCTCGAGATCGAGGAGTGGAATCTGGAGGTCGTTGCGGCCTTCATACGCGCCGCCTACGGCAAGGGCTACTGCGACGCCCTGACCGAAGACGATCCCGGGCGACTCTGCGCCGATCACGGTTACCGGGTGCCTGACCGCCGCGCGGCCTGATCTCGCTCGTCGCCGGGCTTCGCCCGGCTCCGCTCGCCGGCTGCGCCCGTGGGCGAGAAGGAGAGGGAGTTCGAGCCTCGCTGCCGAAAGATCGACACGATGATTCGACGCAGCGCATTCGCGGCGATCTGCCTGCTCCTGCTCACGACTTCCGCCTCTGCCCAGCCAAGCGGAGGCAAGCTTTCGAACCTGCAACGGAAGGTCGACCAGGCGACGAATCGCGAAGGAGTTCTCACCTACAGCATCGCCTCGATGAATGGGCGCATTCACTCTCTGCGCAGCGGCCTCGCGAGCGCCGAGGCCAGGCTGGCGCGGCTAGAGGTCGAGGTCGATGCGCACGAGCAGCGCCTGAACGAGGTGCGAGCGGATTACGAGCAACAATCGCAGCTGCTGGCGGCGGCCCAACGTCAGTACGCCTATGCACAGCAGCAGATCTCCCGGCGCCTGATTGCTCTCTACGAGAGCGATCAACCCGATACGGTCGCTGTCGTGCTCGCTTCGGAGAGCATCTCGGGCGCCATCGACCGGCTCGAGTACATGGAGGCCATCTCGGCTCGCGACCGGCACCTGGCCGAGCAGGCAGTAAGGATCAAGCGTCGCTGGACTGCGGTTCGCAGGCGAACGCATGGCCTGCTCGTGAGCATCGGCAACGAGACCCGTGCGGTGGAGCTCAGAGCTTCGCGCGTGCTCGCGACTCGTGACCGCCTGAGCTCGAGCCGCGAGAGCCTGCGCACCGAGCGGGAGACGAAGCAGAAGACGCTGGCGAGCGTACGCGAATCGAAGGAGAAGTGGCTGGCAGACATCGCGGCGCTGCAAGCCGGCAGCGCCGACATCGCCGCGCGCCTACGCAGCAGCGGCTCGCATTCCAGCACGACGCCCTCGGCCGCCGGGCTCATCTGGCCGGTCCAGGGCGTGCTCACAAGTACCTTCGGCATGCGCTGGGGACGAATGCACGAAGGTATCGACATAGGCGCCGGGCAGGGGACGCCGATCTACGCCGCGGCGGCGGGAACGGTGATCTACGCAGGTTGGGAAAGCGGCTACGGCAACCTGACCGTGATCGATCATGGAAACGGGCTTGCCACGGCTTACGGGCACCAGTCGCGGCTGGCGGTCTCGAGCGGGCAGACTGTGTCACGCGGCCAGTTGATCGGCTATGTGGGCTCGACGGGGCACTCCACCGGCCCGCACCTGCATTTCGAGGTACGAGTCAATGGGACGCCGAATAATCCGTTGAGCTACCTGTAGTGATGTGTATGTCGGGAAGGTTGCGGAAGCGCTCGTCGAGGTCGAAGCCGTAACCGACGAAGAGCTCGTCCGGAACGGTGAAACCGACATAGCGAACCGGTAGGTCGTCGACCAGGCGCCGGTAGGGGCGGTCGAAGAGCGTGGCGATGGTGATCGAAGAGGGTACGCGCAGCGCAAAAACCCGGGTCAGGTAGTTGAGCGTGAGCCCGGTATCGACCACGTCCTCAACGACGATCACGTCGCGGCCCGTGATATCAACGTCGAGATCCTTGAGCAGACGGATTTGCTGCTGTCCGCCGACGGCTGCCGAGGTGAACCCGGCCAGGTCGACGAAATCGATCGTGTGCGGGATGGGTAGCGCACGTGAGAGATCAACGAGAAAGACCGCGCTGGCCTTGAGCGGCGCTACAAGAATAGGTTCCCTGCCCTGGTAGTCGCGTGCGATCTCGGCTCCGAGCTCGCGCACACGGCCGGCGATCTCCTCCCGCCGCAGGTAGATCTCACCGACGCTCGAGTTCTCAGCAGTCGTCTCTTGCTCCTCTACCCCGACATCCTTCCCGATCCGAGCTTATGCCCGGGGGCGCCTAATCTCGAGAGCCTGTTTCGCTGTCGTCACTCGAAGGCGCTTCAGGAAGCCAGATCGAGGCGGTAGCGCTCGGCCAGGCGCTGAACGTCGCGCCGGTAGAAGAGCTTGACGCGGACTCCCGGGTAGAGCGCTCGCAACTTGCGCAGCTTGCGGTTCTTGCGGGTCACGAGCGACTGCTTCATGACCGTGATCTCCAGGTAGAGATCTTGCTCGGGTAGATAGAAGTCGGGCGTGAACGCCTCGCTGACGCGGCCTTCCTCGTCGCGTTCGAGCACAAAAGAGGTGGGCTCGTACTCCCAGAGGATTCTGTAGTAGTCGAGGATGCGCGCGCATTCGGCCTCGGCCTGGTTCGCGAACCTGGGGGTTTTCGAACCGCGATCTGCCTGGAAATCGACGCTTTCGAAGCCCATCTACAAGCAAGCGTAGCAATAGGGTCGGACGCCTCCGCGCCCCAGATGAAAGAGGGCTCGAGTGAAGAGGAAATTTCCCCAACCGCTCCGCGCGGCATACACTTCGGCCATGCCGGGCCGGAGCGACGGTCGCGTTTTCAGAATCGCCCAGATTTCCGATCTGCATTGCGGCGGGCAACACTTCGTGCCCAATCTGCTGGAGCGCGCCATTTCGGAGGTCAACGATCTCGCTCCTGACGTCGTCGTCTGCTCGGGCGATCTGACCACCTTCGGCTTCAAGGGCGAGTACGCGCAGGCGCGGGCCTACCTCGATCGCATCGCGTGCCCGAGCATGGTCGTAATCCCGGGTAACCACGATGCTCGCAACGTCGGCTACGTCCACTTCGAGCAGCTCTTCGGCGAGCGCAACTCCGTTCTGCACAAGGGGCCGGTCAGCATTGTCGCGATCGATTCCACCGCTCCCGACCTCGACTACGGGCAGATCGGGCGCGGACGCTACCGCTGGATCGAGGAGCAGTTCGCGCGCCCGGCCCAGCTGCGCATCTTCGTCCTCCATCACCATCTGCTGCCGGTGCCCGGCACCGGCCGGGAGCGCAACATCGTGCACGACGCCGGCGATACGCTCGAGTGCCTACAGCGCGCGGGCGTGAATCTCGTTCTGACCGGTCACAAGCACGTTCCCTATGCCTGGAAGCTCGAGAGCCTGTTCGTCGTCAACGCGGGGACGGTCTCGTCGCTGCGCTTGCGCGGAAACACCAGGCCCTGTTACAACGTGATCGATTTCACCGGCAAGAAGATCGAGGTCGATCGCCACTACCCCTTCCACGGGACCGAGCGCATCATCGAGTTCGATACCGACACGCTCGAGTTCCGCAAGAACACCAGCTCGATAGAGCACGAGGTCACCACTCGATGAAGCTCGCCGCGCTGGCGCTGATCGACGGCGAGCACTATCCACCGGTCGTGCGCGACGCGCTGAGGGCTCTGCCCTACGAGTTCGTCTGCTGCGTCAACGCCGGCGGCGGAGAGAAGCTTCGTTCGCCGGCGCAGACTGGCGAAGAGCTTTACGGTGTTCCGCTCGCCGCCTCGATCGAGCAGGGAGTCGAGACCTACTCGCCCGAGATCGTCATCGATCTTTCCGACGAGCCCGTTTTAGGTCCGCGCGAGCGTCTGGCCGCCGCGAGTCGTGTGCTGGCGCTCGGGCTGCCGTATGCGGGCCCAGACTTCCGTTTTGATCCACCCGCGCTCGAGCCCTTCGGACTCCCCAGCCTGAGCGTGATCGGTACCGGCAAGCGCGTGGGGAAGACGGCGCTGGCGATACAGCTCGCTCGCGTTTGCGCGCGACAACTCGACGTCGTGGTTGTGGCGATGGGGCGGGGCGGACCACCCGAGCCGGAGTTGCGCGAGACGCCGCCGAGCGTCGAAGAGCTGCTCGAGCTGGCGCGCTCGGGGCAGCACGCGGCCTCCGATTATCTGGAGGACGCCCTTCTGGGCGAGATCGTCAGCGTCGGGGCTCGCCGCTGCGGCGGCGGCCTGGCCGGGGCGGTCGGCTACTCCAACGTGGCCCAGGCGGCCGAGATGGCGTTCGAACGGCATCCCGATCTGGTCGTCTTCGAAGGCAGCGGTGCCGCCTTGCCGCCGATCGCCAGTGATCGGCGCGTGCTCGTCATGAGCGCTCATCAGGACGTGGAACTGGCCTGCGGCTACCTGAACGCGTACCGCATCCTCATTTCCGATCTGCTCGTGCTGAGCTTCGCCGAGCCCGGCGAGCGGCTCGACCAGCTCAGGCGCCGGGTCGCCGCGTTACGACCGGATCTAAAGCTGATCGCCACGTCGATGCGCCCGCGTCCGCTTACACCGGTAGCCGGTAAGAAGGTGGCGCTCTTCACCACGGCGCCGAAGAAGGCGCTTCGCCCGCTCGGCGAGCATTTCCAGCGCGCCCACGGCGCCGAGGTGGTGCACGTCTCGGGCAGCCTCGCCCATCGCCCGAAGCTGGTCGAAGAGCTGGCGCGGATCGACGCCGAGGTATTCCTGGTCGAGCTGAAGGCGGCCGCGGTCGATGTCGTGATCGCCGAAGCGGTGGCGCGCGGACGCGAGGTTGGTCTCATCGACAACGAGCTGGTGCCGCTGGAGGGCGAGGCCGAGCTCGAGCCTGCGCTTCTCGAGCTGGCCCGTCAGGCGCGCGCGAAGGCGACCGTCGCATGACCAAGCACCGCCACAACCCCTTCCCGCTGGGCGACGAGAGCCTGCCCTACTCGAAGGGTTTGATGGCGCGAGCGCTGATCGCCGTCGGAGTCGGCGGCGTGCGAGCCTACGAGCTGGCTCGGCAGGTGGAGATCGACTTGGCCAAACGGGACGAGCGGGTTGTCGAGCTAGAGCGTCTGCACGAGTTGGCGATCGAGACGCTGGGCCCGGTCGAGGGCCACGAGGCGGTCGAGCGCCTGCGCCGTTACCACGATCTCGACCAGCTCGACATGCCGTTGATCGTGCTCATCGGCGGCGCCACCGGCACCGGCAAGACGACGATCGCCGCGGAGGTCGCGCACCGGCTCGGCATAACCCGTCTTTCCTCAACTGACTTCATTCGCCAGACGATTCGCGCCTTCTTCTCCGAGGAGTTCATGCCCACGATCCATTACTCCAGCTTCAAGGCCTGGGAAGCACTGCCGGAAGCCGAGCGCGAGGAAGGCGATCCGCTCATTCGCGGCTTCCTCCAGCAGACGAAGAACGTGCTCGTGGGCGTGCGCGCCTCGATCGAGCGTGCGCTCGAGGAGGGTTGGTCGATGGTGCTCGAGGGCGTGCACTTGGTGCCGGGGATGTTGCCGCTCGAGATCGAGGGAGCGCTTGTCATCCAGTGCCAGCTCGCGGTCTACAACGAGGAGGTTCACGCCTCGAATTTCTTCGTGCGCGACCTTGCCACCGAGGGTGTTCGCCCGGTCGAGAAATATCTCCACAGTCTCGGTGAGATTCGCCAGGTTCAGGACTTCCTGCTCAAGCGCGCTCGCAAATCCAGCGTCCCGGTGATAGAGAATGAGAACGTCGATCGCACCGTCGGCGCGGTGATCGAGCTAGTACTGGAGGGCGCTGAACGCGTACAAGGAGTGAAATGAGCACGTCGAAGACAGCGAGGAAGAAGAAGGAGGAAGCTCCCATCGCCGAGCCACCCGGGTCGATCTGCATCTGCGCCCATTACGCCCGAGCTACCGACGCGGCCGCTCTGGCCAGCGCTCGCTGGTTGGGTCGCGCCGACCGCGAAGGAGCCGAGGATGCCGCTTTCGCCGCGATGCAGAGCACACTCGCCAGTCTTCCGATCGACGGGCGCATCGTCGTCGGCACGTCCGATGAGGGGGGGCTTGCTGCCGGGCGGCAGGTCGGCGCCGGTGGAACGCCGGTCGATCTGGCTCTCGATCCACTCGAGGGACGCGAAGTCGTGGCCCGGGGAGGTCCGGGCGCGATGTCGATGATCGCCGTCGGGGAGCCGGGCGCATTCGTGACTCTTCCTGACATGTACATGCGACGAATGGCTGTCGGACCGCGTGCGCGCGGCCAGATCGACCTGCGCAAGCCCGTCGGTGAGAACATCGTGGCGATCGCCAAGGCCTTCGGGCGTAACACCAACGACGTCACCACGATCGTGCTCGACCGGCCCCGCCACCACGATCTGATCGACGAGATCAGGCATGCCGGCGCGCGCATCAAGTTGATCCCGGACGGCGACGTCACGGCCTCGATCTCGGCGGCAATCCGAGGCACTAATGACCATCTGGCGATTGGGATCGGCGGTACGCGCCAGGCGGTGCTGACTGCGGCCGCCCTGCGCTGCCTGGGCGGAGAGCTCCAGGCGCAGCTCTGGCCGGTGTCGCGGCGCGAGATCGAGCAGGCCAAGGCGACCGGCATCGTCGACATCGAGCGAATCTTCAGCACGACCGACCTGGTGCCGGGCGAGATCATCTTCGCTGCGACCGGCGTCTCGGGCGGCGACCTTCTGCGCGGCGTTCGCTTCCTCGCCGACAGCGCGCGTACTCACACCCTCGTAATGTGCACCCGCTGCAACTGGGTGCGCTTCATCGACAGCATCCACTTCTTCGCCCGCGAGCGGCGCGAAGAAGTCCGCCTGCTAGGGAGCGCATAACGGCATAGCAGTCCGCTGGCCGCCGCAGCCGACATGCGCGGCTGCGGCGTACAAAACGCTCTCCCCAGGGCCGAACAAGACGAACACCGCTCACAACCACGGTTAACCGAGCACGCTTCTAGGAGCAGACTAGGCACTCGCACCAAAGGCGCGGTGACTCGCACTACTGATACGCCGGCGAAAGTCGAGGCCCGCTCCGCGGGCCGACTTTCGCCGGTAGATAGACTGGACTCGTGCTTACCGCCGAGGACGTCACCGAGG
>Ga0209540_10002931_pt1 | contig 11868 bp, 12 predicted proteins | sample BarGraIncu01121A_FD_184501 | JGI IMG/M metagenome (GOLD analysis project Ga0209540, IMG submission 184501) | Arctic peat soil microbial communities from Barrow, Alaska - Barrow Graham LP Incubations 011-21A (SPAdes) (version 2) | ecosystem: Environmental > Terrestrial > Soil > Wetlands > Peat... | reverse complement strand
TCGACTACGAGGCGATCCTGCGCGAAGCCGAGAAGGAGGCGGACGTCATCGTGTGGGACGGCGGCAACAACGACTGGCCGTTCTACGTCTCCGACCTCGAAATCGTCGCGCTCGACCCGCACCGGCCCGGCCACGAACGGGCGTACTACCCGGGTGAGGTCAACTTCCTGCGCGCCGACGTGCTCGTCATCAACAAGGTCAACACTGCCGAGCAACACGCCATCGACGACCTGGTCGCCGCGGCTGCCACCTACAATCCGGGCGCCGAAGTCGTCTTGACCGCGAGCGAGATCACCGCCGACCCGCAAGCCCTCGCTGGGAGGCGCGTGCTGGCTGTCGAAGACGGCCCGACGGTGACACACGGCGGAATGGCCTATGGGGCGGCCGCGCTGGCTGCTCGGGCCGCCGGGGCCGCCGAGCTCGTCAGCGCCGAGCCGTACGCGGTCGGCTCGCTGCGCGACACGTTCGCCAAGTACCCGCACATGGACGCGGTGCTGCCGGCGATGGGCTACTCGGCCGAGCAGCTCGCCGACCTCGAGGCCACGATCAACGCGACGCCGTGCGACGTGGTGGCCATCGGAACGCCGATCGATCTCGGCAGGCTGATCGATATCCGGCATCCGTCGGTGCGTGTGACCTACCGAGTGACCAACACCTCAGCCCCCACGCTCGACTCGGTCGTCGACGAGTTCTGCATCAAGCACGGAATCGGGTCCTGACCGAGGACGACGTGCGCGTCACGCGGGAAGGACCGGTGACTCGCGTCCTCGTCTGTCTCGCCTCGCTCGCAACGTATTCGGCGAACGCCAACATCCGGGCAGATACTGGGGTGTCGGTTTGCGCGAGGAGGTCGCATGGAACTCAAGGTGGTTGCCATAACCAAGCCCGAGACGGTGAGCGTGATCCTCGGCCAGTCGCACTTCATGAAGACGGTTGAAGACGTCCACGAGGCGATGGTGAACTCGGTGCCGGGCATCAGGTTCGGCGTCGCGTTCTGCGAGGCGTCGGGCGCGCGGCTCGTGCGCGTGTCCGGCACCGATGAGGGCCTGCAGGCGCTGGCGGCGGAGAACGCGCTCGCGATCGGCGCAGGCCACAGCTTCGTGGTCATGCTCGCGGACGGCTTCTACCCGATCAACGTGCTTGGCGCGCTGAGCGCGGTGCCAGAGGTCGTCGGCATCTTCTGCGCGACCGGCAACCCTGTCGAAGTGATTCTCGCCGAGACCCCCGCCGGCCGCGGCATCCTCGGCGTCATCGACGGAGCGTCACCGCTCGGCGTCGAGGACGACGAGGGCGTGGCCTGGCGCAAAGGACTGCTACGCGGGATCGGCTACAAGCTGTAGGCGAGGGTGGTCAGCGTGACGAGGCGCCCTGGGTTCTCGGCAGTGGAGAGGCGCTAGGCGATCACGTTCAGCCGTCTGCCCACTCGCGTGAACGCATCGATTGCGAGATCGAGCTGCTCATCCGTGTGAGCGGCCGATACTTGTACGCGGATGCGCGCCGCCCCTATCAATCCGGAGGGCCCTGCCGAACCTCGACTCTATCCCACGACAGAGACTCGGCGGCCTTCGGAGGCTTGTTCTCCGCGGGGTAGCCCACCGCAACAATGCACAGCACGCTCAACTCGGTCGGCAAGCCGAGGACCTCGCGGATATACTCTTCGGCCGGGCGACCGTCCTCATGGTGGCGCGCGCGAATCTGGATCCAACACGAGCCGAGCCCGAGGTCCGTGGCCACGAGCTGCAGGGTCGCTGCCGCGATCGAGCCGTCCTCGATCCAGCAGTCCGAGACCGACGCGTCTGCGCAGATCACCACGCCGAGCGGAGCTCTGCCGACCGACTCGCCGAATGATGGCTTGGCGCGTGCCAGCGCCTGAAGCGACTCCCGGTCGGTGACGAAGACGAAGCGCCAAGGCTGCAGATTCCGCGAGGTCGGAGCCCGCAACATCGCTTCCTGAAGCCTCTCGACGTCCGCCGCCTCGACGGGTCGCTCCTGGTAGCGGCGTATGCTTCGCCGATTGCGCACTGCCTCGAGCATGGGATTCCCTTCGCCGATGTCCGTCGTCCGCCGGGGTCAGCCGGCTAGTCCTGCTTGCTGAAGAGCGCGACCGCGGGCACAAGGAAGACCACGAAGAAGCCGGCCAGTACGAGCACTTCGACTTCGACCGGCGCGATGCGGAAGTTCGCCATCACCGAGGCGGGGAGCATGATCTGTCGCAACGCGTCCACGCCGTAGGTGACCGGGATGAAGCGCGCGATGAGCGTCACCCACGAGCCCTTGGTCAGCGGGAAGAAAGCCCCGGAGAGAAACAGCATCGGCATGATGACGAACTGCATGATGACCTGGAAGCCCTCCATCGTCTTCTGGCGCGATGCGATCAGCAGTCCGAGCGACGACATGACCGCCGCGAGCAGCAGCATGATGAGCAACAGTTCGACACCCTGGAGAATGCCGAACTTGACGCCCACGAGCGGAGCGAGCAACAGGATCAGCGCGCCTTGGGCCATGGCGACGGTAGAGCCGCCGGCGATCTTGCCGATTGCCACCGACGTGCGCGAGACAGGCGCGACGAGGACCTCCTTCAGGAAGCCGAACTCCCGGTCCCACACGATGGAGATCGCGGACATGATCGAGGTGAACAACACCGACATTCCGAGGATGCCCGGGAACAGGAACGCGAGGTAGTTGAAGCCGCCGCCAAGCCCGGATGCTGCGGCTCCGAGCGGACCGCCGCTCGCCATCACGCCCTTGATGGCGCTGGAGATACCGCCGCCGAGCACCACGAGGAAGAGCACCGGCTGGGCGATCGCACCGAAGATGCGGCTCTTGTCGGTGAAGAACCTCAGCACCTCGCGATACCAGACCGTGTACGCGCCGAGGAACTCCTTGCGCAGATCCATGGATTCTCTCCTCGCCTCTACCGCCGGCGTCCGGGGCCCATTCCTCCGTGACGCGCGCGCATGCGCTCGGCGCCGGTGGATTCGCTCTCGCGGATCGTCCGGCCGGTGAGCTTGATGAACACGTTCTCGATCGTCGGCCGCTGGAGTGACACGCTGAACACCTCGACCGGCTCGGGTGCATTCGAGAGCGTGGTCATCGCATGCGGTATGAATCGCGCTCCCTCGGCCGTCTCGATGATGAGGGTGCCCGACTGCGTGACCTGCGGGCTCACGCCGAAGGCTTCGGCGAGCAGCGTGGCCGCACGCGCGTTGTCAGCCGTCTCGAGAGTGACGACGTCGCCGCCCACCATCTCCTTCAAGCGGTCCGGCGTGTCGAGCGCGATGATCTTCCCGTGGTCCATGATGGCGATGCGGTCGCAGTTCTCCGCCTCGTCCATGCTGTGCGTGGTGAGGAACAGGGTGAGCCCCTTGTCCTGCCTCAGCTCGAGCAGGTAGTCCCAGATGTGCGCCCGGGTCTGGGGATCGAGGCCGATCGTCGGCTCGTCCAGGAAGAGCACCTCGGGATGGTGTAGCAGGCCTCGCGCGATCTCGAGCCTGCGCTTCATGCCACCCGAGTATGACCGCACGTTCTCTCTGGCCTTGTCGGTGAGCTCCACCATCTCGAGCAGCTCGGCAGAGCGCACAGCGAACTCCTCCCGCGTCACGCCATAGAGCATAGCGTGGAACTTGAGGTTCTGGAGTCCGGTGAGGCGCTCGTCGAGAGTGGGGTCCTGGAAGATGAGGCCGATGGACTTCCGTACCGCGTCCCGCTCGCGTGCGACGTCGTGGCCTGCCACGCGCGCGCTGCCACTCGTGAGCTTGAGCAGGGTACACAGCATGCTGATCGTGGTGGTCTTGCCTGCGCCGTTCGGTCCGAGGAACCCGAACAGTTCCCCCTTCTCCACCGCGAAGCTCACTGCATCGACGGCGGTGAAGTCCCCGAAGTCGCGCGAGAGTTCCGACACTTCGATGACAGGCATGAGCTACTCCAATGCCACGCTCGGCGCGTCTATTCCTCGGCTCCAAGACCGTTAGAGTCTCTAACTATATGAGGTTGAACGCGCGTTCGCAAACACCCCGCCGACTCGAACACGTCCACGCACGAAAGCCGGACGGCCGATCCGAATGGGTCAGCGGCGCCCTTCTCGGCGCCCTTCGCCTTCACTGGGCCTTCGCTCCCATCTTGCCGTGGCAGCCGAAGCAGAACAGCTCGTCGTGGCAGCTCAGACAGAATATGGCGCCCCGCTGGCTGACCGTGGGCGCGTGATTGGCAGCCCACGGTCCCTTGGCCGGATCGTAGCCCTTGTGGTGGCACATGCTGCACAGGTTGGGCGCCGGGCCGTGACACTGGACGCACACCTGTGAGTTCGTCTCGGCGAAAGCTGCATGGGCGGGCGGATTGCCTTTCGCCCACCCCGTCGGGTGCGGCATGTTCAGCCCGTGGCAGCTGCTGCAGAAGTTGTCGTCGTGGCACATCGCGCAGGGCTGCCGGTCGGCCTTGGCAGTCTTACCGTGATTCCTGAGCCAGGCCGTGGCGGACTGGTGCGACTGCGGACGCATGCTGAAGGACTTGGGGTGGCACTCGGTGCAGGTGCCCGGCGCCTTGGCTCCCGGTGTTCGGCCGTGGCATGTGAAACACTGCGCCATCAGCACGAGGGGCTTCTCCGCGTCGGGTGGTGGGTGAGCGGTCGAGCGGTGGCACGAGATGCACGACTTGTTGCGCCGCACGTGCTTGGCGTGATCCATCGTCAACCCCGTAGGTAGCGTGACCGCGCGAGAAAGGTCGTGGCACTGCAGGCAGTTCTCGTCGGGGATCGGCCGCAGCTCAGCCGCTGCCGTGCTGAGCGAGCTCGCATTGGGATTCGCGCGGTGAGCGTCGACGTCGCGCTTGAGCATCTGGGCGCGCCAGACGAACGTCTCCGGGAAGCGGTTCCAAGGTCGGACCGGCTCGTGGCAGGAAGGACAGCCTACGCGTGCGTGCGGGGAGGTCCTCCACGACGCGACGGCGGGTGCGATCTCGTGGCAGGTCGCGCACGTGCTCGGCGAAGCGGTCCAAGCGGCGAGGCCCGTTCCGAGAGCGAACAGGAGGAGATAGGCGCCGGCGACGACCCACAACAGGCGCGCGACGGCACCTGACCACGCGTTCGAAGCGTCCGCGCCGAAGAGAGCGGGGCGCTTCATCGGGCGCCCGCGAGGGCAAGCCGCGTGCACCGTGCATTCTCATGCAGCCTGCCCATGGAGTTCATCTCGGCAATCTGACCCATCGCATCGTGTCTGGAGCACTCGTGCTAGCCGCGACGCTACAGACTGCCGAAACACCGCGTCAAGGAGCTTGTACACCGAAATGAGCGGCTCATGAAGGGTGCTCACAGAACCTTAACAAGACGCCAATCGCCCCCCAATCCCACGAAGCCTTTCAGCACCGATACTCTGATTGGCTCTCAGCAATCCCGCCACCGCGCCGCAAGATCGCCGGAGCGTCGCCGCAGGAGGATGGGCCTCACCAGATCGCAAGGAGAGGGAATGGTCGTGATTCCGCCAAGCTTGGCAAGGCGTATCGCCACGAGGCTGCTGGCGCGGACGCTCCTTTCGGTGACGACCATCGTATTCGCGGTTCTGACGCTCTCGGCGACACCCGCGTTCGCCGGACAGGCCTCCTCCGGCGAGCTGCTCTTCTATCCCTGCACGAGCTGCCACCCGGTTCACCTGATCCCGGGCACCGGTAAGCCCGACCGCGTGCTCCCGAATGGCTTCCAAGGCCACCAGATCGTCCTCATGGGGCACGACAAGCTCGGGAGCGGAGGCGCTGCCTGTCTCGTCTGCCATGACGACATGACCCGCAACCCAGGCATGCTCAAGGCCGCGGACGGCAGCCTCATCGACATCAGGACCGGCGACATCGCCTTGGTCTGCTACCGTTGCCACTCCGCGAAGTACAAGGAGTGGAAGGCGGGCACGCACGGCAAGCACAAGCCGAGCTGCGTGGCCGCCGGCTGCCACGACCCGCACACGCCGCAGTTCATCTACGCCGCACCGCTGACGCCGTTCGTCGGCACCGGCTTCCAGTTCCAGGTCCTCTCGCAGCGGGTGGCATTCTCGCCGCTCGCGCGTCCAGCCCCCGATCCCGCCGTCGTGATTCCCGGGTGGTTCGTGGCGGTGGCCGCTCTCGGCTTCGTGTTGGCCGCGGGTCTTGTCGGCACGCTCGTATCAGGAAGGTTCAAGCGATGAGGCAGGACAAGGAGCGCGTCTCGGCAGGAGAGGCGCCCGCAGAGTTCCAGGCGACGGTCTCGAGACGGCAGTTCATCCAACGTGTCGGCATCGCAGCGGGCCTCGTCGTGGTGGGAATGGTCCCCGCCTTCGTCAACATGCCCGAGACTGTACCGAGTGCGGATGGCGCCGAGGTGGCCCCTCTCGCCGGCAAGATCAACCCGCTGCAGCGACTCATCGACGAGGACCAGCCGGTGAACTACCCGGGCAAGCCGGTCTTCTACGCCGACCCTTCCGGCGACCAGAAGTGGGCGATGGTCATCGACGTCAAGGCGTGCGTCGGGTGCCGCAAGTGCGTCTACGCGTGCGTCAAGGAGAACAACATCGGGCGCAACTCCGGCTTCACCTACATCCAGCTGTTGCAGATGGAAGCGGGCTCGGTGGACTTGGAGACCGCGACCGCTGACTACGCCGAGGGCGGCTCGCCGGATCACTGGTACCTGCCGGTGCAGTGCATGCACTGCGCGAAGCCGACCTGCGTCTACGGCTGTCCGGTCAAAGCGACCTGGAAAGAGCCGGATGGCATCGTGGTCATCGACTACGACAAGTGCATCGCGTGTCGCAACTGCATGATCACGTGTCCGTACTTCGCGCGGCACTTCAACTGGGTCGAGCCGGAGGTCCCCAAGAATGAGATCAACCCGAAGGTCCCGCTCGAGCAGAAGGCCGGCGTCGTCGAGAAGTGCACGTTCTGCATCCAACGGACGCGCAACGGCCAGACGACGGCGTGCACCGAGGCGTGCCCGGTGGGCGCGCGTAAGTTCGGCGACCTGAACGATCCCAACAGCGACGTCGCGACGCTGCTTCGGACGCGGCGCGCGTTCCGGCTCAAAGAAGAGCTCGGGTCCGGTCCGATGATCTGGTATGTGGGGTGATGCGACGTGACTGAGGTCTCGACGACACCCCGTCCGGGCGTGAAGCACTTCATCGGCATCGACTTCGACTTTGGCGCGCTCAAAGAGGCAAGCCCGCAGTACTGGCTGTGGGTCGCGCTGCTCGGCACCTTCGTCGTCATGGGAGTGTTGGCGTGGTTCACGTTCTTCACGCACGGCGGCGTCGTCATGAATCAGCGTGACGGCAGCCCGTGGGGGTTGTGGTTCACCAACTACATGTACTACGTCGGTCTGGCTGCCGGCGGACTCGTCGTCTACGCCAGCGTTCACCTCTTCGGCGCCGAGCAGTTCAAGCCGCTCACCCGCATCGCGGTGCTTCAGGCTGGCGTGTTCACGATGATGGCGCTGCTCGGCGTGATCACCGACTTCGAACGTCCGTGGCGCATGATCTCATTCCTGCTGACGCCCAACCCCACCGCACCGTTCGTCTACACCGGCACGGCCGCCGGACTCTACATGGTGCTGTGCTTCATCGACCTGTGGATCATCATCACCGGTACGGGCGGCGAGAAGCTGGCGTTCACCATGACGCTCATCGCGCTGCCTGCGGCCGTCTACCTGCACACGACGACGGCGTTCGTGCTCGCGCTCAACAAGTCCCGGGAGTTGTGGAACTCCGCGGTGATGGTGCCGATCTTCCTGACGTCGGCGACCGCCTCGGGCATCGCGGTGCTCATCATCTTCGCGTACCTCTTCCAAGCGGTGACCAAGGTCAAGTTCAAGCCGAGCATGTTCCGGAGCTTGGCCACGCTTATGGCGACCGTGATAATCATGGATCTGTTCCTGCTGATCGTTGAGATCGGCACAGTGTTCTGGCCGACCTCCGCGCAGCCCGGCCACTCGGTCCGCATGATTGAGTTCGTCGACGGTCGCTACGCTGTGTTCTTCCTGCCCGTGCTGATCCTCGGCTTCACGGCGTTCACTCTGCTCGCACGGCGCAAGACGCGGCACCTGCCGGCAGTCCAGATAACGGCGTCGATCCTGTACGTGATCGCGATCTTCCTGAAGCGCTACGTGCTCATGGCGATGGGCTTCTCCTACACGCCCCTCGGGCAGCCCACACAAATCTACTTCCCGAGCTTGGTCGAGACGCTGCTCGCTCTCGGCATTCTTGCCTTCGGGATCCTCTTCATCACGATCTGCATCAAAGTCCTGCCACTCGAGATGCCAAAGGAAGAACACGGCCACGGGCACGCCTTCGCCTCCGATGACGGTGATGCCCTCGCCGAACCGGCGCTGGAGCCGGAGGTGGCGTCGTGAGCTCGGACCCGAGCACCAAGGGCGGGTTGTTCGGCGGGTTGCCGCTCTGGGTCGTGTTGGTCACCGCCGTCCTCGTCGTGATTGTGGTCTCCGTGGGAATGGCGTTCTATTTCACCTCGAGCCCGGCGTTTCTCTCACGCTACCAAAGCTACCAGCGCAGCTACTCGACGTTGCAGTCCTCAGGGCACAAGGGCTTGGCGTGCAACCAGTGCCACATCGGCTCCCAGGGCGGCCTGGCCTACCGGCTCGCGCTAGTCGGCGACTTCTACGCGAGCCTCCTCGGCAAGCCCGACGCGCCCCTGTTCGTGAAGCTCGCACAGCCCAGCCGACAGGCCTGCCTCACGTGCCACGCCCACGACTGGAGCATGGACTCGAACAAGACGATGAAGGTGCCGCACCCAGCGCACCTGCGCGCCATCGACGAGACACGTGACTGCGTGACGTGCCACAGGTGGACCGCGCACGAAGAAACCTACATGCAGCAGCACAAGGCGATGCCCTTCAGCGTGGTCTGCGCGTCGTTCGGATGCCACGTGGGCGTCAAGCCCCCGGCGGACTGCAAGAACTGCCACCACCAGCTGCAGCAGAGCCTGGACACGTGGAAGCAGGTGCACCCGCAAGTCGTTCGGGCCTACGGGCCCAACGCCTGCCTCGAACAGTGCCACAGCGCCGATCAGTGCCGGACCTGCCACACGACCGGCAAGACACCGGTCTTTCCCGGAACGATCAATGCCTCGACGGTCTCAGCGATCGAGCAGGCACACGTGAAGTCGAACTGGCTCACGCAGCACGGCACGTTCGCTCTCCAAGACCAGGCGAAGTGTCTGACCTGCCACGTGACGCTCGGCGAGTGCCAAGACTGTCACTCCCACCGCCCGGCGTTCCACGGGACGGACAACACGGCCTGGATCGGCACGCACAAGAACTTCGCCAAGGATCGCCGTCGCTGCTACACCTGCCACCAGAGTTCTTGGTGCGACGCGTGTCACAAGCAGTTCAAGGAGATGCGCTAAGTGGCCGAGAAGGACGAGGCGCTCTCGGCTGAAGGCGAGGACAGCACCACTGCCAAGCCGGCCAAGAAGCGTCGCTTCCCCACAAAGACCGTGCTCGCGCTGCTGGTCATCGTGGCGCTCGGCCTGCCCGTCGTCTCGACGCTGCAGCCGAGCTACTACGAGCGCTACCCTGAGCTGCGCGGCCGCATAGAGAACTGGCGAAAGTCGACGCATGCACGCATCTCGTGCGCACAGTGCCACGTGGACCCTGGCGCCGTGGGGTTCATCAGCTTCGCGGCCAAGTCGATCCCGGCGTTCTACTCGCAGCTCATTCTCGGCCCGCGGCCCCAGAACCTCCTGAGCGTGCCGTCGCGCGCCGCGTGCCAGAAGTGCCACACCGACTACCGGCAGGTGTCGCCAGCCGGAGACCTGCTCATCCCGCATCGGGCGCACGTCGAGATGCTCCACGTCAACTGCCCGGTCTGCCACAAGAACCTCGTGCACTCGCTCAACGCGGCTGGCTACAACAAACCCGAGATGCAGACGTGCCTGACGCTGTGCCACAACGGCGTGAAGGCGACCAACAAGTGCGACAAGTGTCACACGCGCAAACAGGTTCCGCCGAGCCACATGCAGGCCGACTGGCTAGACGTCCACCCCACGATGGTAGGCAAGATCAACTGCGCGCAGTGCCACGCGTGGGCGCCCGACTACTGCCGCGAGTGCCACTCGCATCGCCCGCCGTCGCACGTGGGCAACTGGAAGCAGCTCCACCAGTTCCGCGCCAAGGCCATCGGCACCAAGGGGTGCCTGTTCTGCCACGGTCAGGCGTTCTGCAACAAGTGCCACTAGCGCGCATCAGCGCGTGAACCCATCCTCCCGAGGAGGAACGGTGCCCGACGAGAAGGACATGACGCAGAAGAGGACCTGGGGCGACGCTGTCAAGCGCGCTTGGCGGATGGAGCATCTCTCCGGCCGCCGGCGGCTGCTCGTGCGCCTGGGCATCGTCGCGCTCGTGCTGCTCGTCCTTGTCGTCATCCCAGGCTATGTCGCCCTGCAGCCGAGCTTCGTCCAGCGCTACGCCAACCTCAACCCCGAGTACAAGACCTGGTCGACCTCGGTCCACGCGCAGGTGCCGTGTCAGCGCTGCCACATCAAGCCACAGGCGACTGCCCAGGCCGTGTACGCGGTGCGGATGCTCGGCGAGTTCTACGTGTCACTCGCCATGCCGAATCGGCAGCCCAAGCTGTACCCGACGCCCACCAACGACGCCTGCCAGAGCTGCCACATCGACCTTCGCACCGTCTCGCCGTCGGGAGACCTCAACATCCCGCACCGCGCCCACGTGGAAGTGCTCAAGATGCAGTGCGTGAAGTGCCACGCGTACTTGGTCCACCAGGCAAGCCCGGAGGGCAAACACACCCCCAGGATGGTCACGTGCCTGACATGCCACAACGGAATCCTCGCCAAGAACTCGTGCTCGACGTGCCATACCAACAAGGCGATCCCACAGAGCCACCAGGCCGCCAACTGGCGGATCGTCCACCCGCAGATGCAGACGAAGATCGACTGCAAGCCGTGTCACGCGTGGACGACCAACTGGTGCGCCGACTGCCACTCGCGGCGCCCCCGCGACCACACCGCCAGCTGGCGCACGACTCATGGCCAGCAGGTCAAGGTGCACCGTAACTGCGAGGCATGCCATCTAGCGACGTTCTGCATCCGGTGCCACGGCGTGGTCCCGCAGCTGAACTTCAACCCAGCGCTCCAGCTCGTGAAGTAGGGGTGCCACTTGCCGGAAACGCGGAGCAGCGAGACTGAGGAAGTGCCCGCCGAGCAGTTGAATGGCGCCCCCAGAGCCGCCCGATCTAGGCGCGTGTGGATCATTGCGGTCATTCTCGGCGTGGCGATGCTCGTGTTCGCGGTACCTGTCTGGTTCACCGCAACGCCAAGGCAGTGCGCGAGCTGTCACGAAATGAAGCCTTACTACGACAGTTGGCGGGCGTCGTCGCACCGGGAGGCCGCCTCGAACTGCCTGTACTGCCACGTTCGACCAGGCGTCGTGAATCTCGTCGGCTACGAGTTCACGTTCTACGGCGAGGTGTTCGCCCACTTCGCGGGTGCACCGGTGAAGTCGACTGCAGGCAACACGCCGAGCGTCCAGTCGTGTGGTCGCGCGGAGTGTCACTCTCTGAACCGGGAGACCTCTAACTCGGGCGACATCAAGATCAACCACCGCCTGCACGTGACGCAAGCCAACATCCCCTGCACGCGCTGCCACCCCGGCGCCGTGCACACAGGCGTCGGCGGCCGCCTGAAGCTGCCGCCGCTGAGCCTGTGCAAGACCTGCCACGCCGACAAGATGACCCAGTGCAGCTACTGCCACGCCCAGCGGCACTCGGGAGCGCCACCCGCCGGCCACTAGCGCCGCGCTGAACCCATCCGCCGCCGCTCCACGACGGCTACTCAACGTGGGCAAGCCTCAGGCGCCAGCTAGCCCGTCTCCCACGCCTGCTCGTA
>Ga0209540_10002930_pt1 | contig 11870 bp, 12 predicted proteins | sample BarGraIncu01121A_FD_184501 | JGI IMG/M metagenome (GOLD analysis project Ga0209540, IMG submission 184501) | Arctic peat soil microbial communities from Barrow, Alaska - Barrow Graham LP Incubations 011-21A (SPAdes) (version 2) | ecosystem: Environmental > Terrestrial > Soil > Wetlands > Peat... | reverse complement strand
TCTCGGATACGTTCCAGCCCGTGCGCCCGAGTTCGCGGTATTCCATGTGCTTGCGCCCCCTAGCAGTGGAGCGACGTGACCCTGATCTTCTCGATCAGCATCTCGCGCTCCTCCGGAGCGTAGGAGTCCTTGAATTCATCGAGCGCCTTCACACGTGCGCTCAGCTTGAGCGCGCTCGCGATGCGGTGGAGCGCGTAGAGGAAGCACGTGATCGAGGCGCCGAGGAATACGTCGCGGACCAGGCCGTACACGGTTTCGGGATCATGCAGACGGTGAAGGTAGTGATCCATCTGAGGGCCTCCAGAGGTCGGTTGCGTGCACGCGGCGATGCTCGCCTTATGTGTACGTTCCCGCCTTGGGGCAGCGAGTACTGGTCGGCATGGCCCAGTGGCTCCACGGTGCCGGCGTTGGCCCGGGATCCTGGGTGAGACCCGAAGAACGGGGAGCCCTTGACCTTCGGGGGCGGACCCGAGGGGTCAGCGCTTCAGGATCGCTGGGCCCCATCGAACGGCCGGCTCTTGCAGGCGACCCTTCGGCGGAGTTCAGGCACTCTCAACGTCGGCCGTACGGCTACGTCTCGTAGAGCCTGTCGCCCAGATGGGAGAAGTCGTAGCCCGAGAGCGCGACCAGCTCGCGCCGGAACGTCCCGCTGCCGAGAAGCTCGCGCACCGTGCGGATGATGCGCCGCGTGGAAGGCGTCTTGGCGATCACGAGCGCGATCGTCTCCGTCTGGAGCGGCCGGTAGTCGAGTCCGGCTATCTGACGGAACACCCGCTCGGTGCCGATGCCCACGTCGGCACCGCCCTGGGCGACGAGCGTCCCCTGCGCCAGGTCGGACAGGATCTCGCGCTCATACCCCTTGACGGCGTGTGCGTCCGCCTCGAGCAGCCGCAGATGCTCGTCGAGAAGAACACGCGAGCCGGAGCCTCTCTCCCGGTTCGCGAGCACGAGCGGCCGGTGCACGAGGTCCGGCCAGTCGCTCAGGCCCAGCGGGTTTCCCCTCCTGACAAGAAGGCCCTGCGAACGTGTGGCCAGGTGCAGGACGACCAGGGGTATCCCCGGAGCGAGCCGCTTCACATACGGCAGGTTGTAGGAATCGGTCTCGCTGTCCCACAGATGGATGGCTGCCGCGTGGACCCTCCCCATGTAGAGATCGACGAGTTCCTGGTAGCTGCTGCGATACGAGCGCAGCGCGGGTATGCCGGTGGCTGAAAGGTAGTTCGCCAGGATATCCAGGGTCATGTCGTGACCGCCGATGACGAACGCGCCTGACGCGATCGAGTCGTTGTCTCCGCCTGCGACGGATCGGGCGCCGGTCGGAGGCGCGGGCTGCTGCCGTCCGCCCCGAGAGGCGTCGATGAACGTCTGCACATCGTCGAGACTGAAGCGCAGCTTGCGACCCACGTTGTACGAGGGCAGCGTGCCGGCCTTCGCCAGGCCGTACACGGTGTTCTTGTTGACCTGCAGGATGGAGGCCACGTCCTGCGCCGTCAGCGCATCGATGTGCGGGATGTCGGTCATGCGGTCCCCCTCCCGGCGACTGCGGGTGGCGATCTCGGGTGCGTCCGTCACGAGCACGCGGTGCGCACACCGCCAGCATAGCCGATTGTGACGAAACAGTACGAAACGGTACGCAACAAGACGAAAGACATCGAGATGGCCTTTGCGGGGCTGCGCGTGCCGGATTTGGAGATAGATTGGGGGGTGGACACAGCACAATCAAGGCGAGACGCGGAGAAGTCGCGGATCGCCTGAATCGAGGAAGAGGAGACAGTCATGAAGCTCTCGGCTCGCAACCAGCTCAAGGGCACCGTCGATCACGTCACCGAAGGTGCCGTCAGCGGCGTCGTCACCGTCAAGGTGGCCAACGACGTCATCAAGGCCGATATCACGATGGAGGCCATCAAGGGCCTGGGTCTCCACGCCGGCCAGGAGGCGACCGCGATCATCAAGGCGAGCCATGTCCTTGTCGCCAAGGGCAGCCAGCGCCTTGTCGAACTCTCCGCGCGCAACCAGCTCTCCGGCACGGTCGAGACGGTGACCAAGGGCGCCGTGAACGGACACGTCACGCTCAAGCTGGCGGACGGCGGCGTCCTCACGGCCTCGATCACCAACGAAGCGATCGAGGAGTTGGGCCTCGAGGTGGGTGCGCCTGCACTCGGGATCTTCAAGTCGACTGACGTGATCGTAGGCGTCTAGCCACTGCGCCGCTGTGACAAGAAGGCCGGGTCGGGAACCCCCGACCTGGCCTCTGGATTGTGTGAAGGAAGGGCCCGGAGGCTTCCTGCCTCCGGGCCCTTCCTTCAGCCGGTGCTCGGTGACGGCCCCGACGGTTTGGACGCGGAGCCGACCTGCGACAGGAGCGTGACCCCGAGGATCGCCACCGCCGCGGACACGACCATCCAGAAGGCCACCCCAGCCGTGATCCCCGCACCCTCCCCGAGCACGACCACCCCGAAGAGGACCGCGACCACCGGGTTCGTCACCGTCACGGCGCCGACCATGGTCTCGGACACTCCGGTGGCGTACGCCTGTTGGATCATCCAACCACCCCTGATGGATCCGATCACGAGAGCCAGCGCCATCCCCCAGAAGACCGGACTCCGGACCCAGTCAGCCTGAACGCCCGCGAAGTCCCTCATGGTCCGGATCAACGCGGCTTCCAGGCCGTAGAAGAAGGCACCTCCCATGGCCCAGAAGAGGGACCGCCACGCCCTGCGGCCGCGCGCGCCCACGCGACCGAGTCCCTCTGCGGCGACGTATGCGACGGCGCACGCCATCGCCACGCGCACCGTGTCGAACCCCGTGCCGCTCGAGACGTGCGATGCTGACAAGACGGTGAAGCCCACCGTGCCGACCAGGGTCAGGCCCACGGCCGCCCACTCCATGCGAGGGATCCTCCGGTGGCGGAAGGTGGCTTCGAGGATCACCGCCGACGGCACCGCCAGGACCCCGACCGGCTGTACCACGGTGACCGGTGCGAGCATGAGGCCCGTAGCGTTCAGGACCGAACCGAGCCCAGCCAACAGGAGTCCCGCCAGCCAGCGGGGGGTTCGCACCAGCACCCACAGGTCCGAGAGGGGGATGCGTTCCTTGCGCGTGTTATCGCCGACCTGCCTGCCCACGGCATGTCCCTGCACCGTCGCCCCGGCGGCAAAGGCAAGCGATGAGAGCATCGCCACGACGATCGCCAGCGGGATGTTCTGAGTCACGAGATGCCTCTTCGATCGGCGAACGAAGCATCATCATTGTGCATCCCGTCGGGCCCTGCGGTCACGCCATGCCCCTCGGGCTGTCTACCCGAAGGTCACTTGGTGTATGCCACGGACGCGCCTCCCCTCCTTGCATTCGATACTTTTGTGTAATACTATTACTGAAAACCAGTCTCCACCACATGAAAGGAAGATCCGCCGTGGCCGGGCTACAGGAGATGGGACCCGAGGAACTCCGCTCTCGCCTGCTCCAGTTCGACCAGGCCGTTGCCCTGCGTCATCCGGGCCAGACCTTCCGACTCGTGCTCGTGGGAGGCGGCGCCATGGTCCTACTGGGCTACCTGCAACGAACGACGCTTGACCTGGATGTGCTGGCTGCTCCGGCGGAGCTGCGGGGGCTCATGGCCGAATACGATCTCAGCGGTCAGGTCGCGACGTATGAGGACCACTTCGCCTACAACCTGCAGGACCGGCTCGTACCACTCGGTCTCAGGACCGTGGCGGTCGAATGCTACGCCGCGTCTCTGGAGGATCTGGTGGCGTCGAAGCTGAACTCGGATCGCGCGTCGGACGCCGCGGACGTACGAAGGCCCGGTGTCCTGGTGGGTTTGGACTGGGCCAAGCTCGCCGAGGTGGCGCAAGAGATGCGTGGGAGCAGTCTCAACGAGCGCAGGTATCGCCTGTTCCGGCAGAACTTCGAGCGATACGTGAAGGAGTGCGGACCGTGCGCCGGCTGACATTCAAGGGCTTCCTGGAGTCCTACGTGAAGTACCTCGCCGCCGAGGACTCGGTCGACCTGACGCGGCTCGCTTCTGTGCTGCACGGTGAACCCCGCCTCGCCGAACCGTTGGTCTTGTGGGCGGTGGTCACGGGCCGCGGCGCCCGGCTCGCCGAGCTCCTTGAGGAGAGCCCGCTGGCGTCGGAAGTCCGCGCGGTCGATCGGTTGGCAGAGGCGGGCCGACTCGAGGAGACGCTGGCTGCGGCTGGCCCGGAACTGCGCCCGGAGTACGCCAAGGCGTGGCGGAGCTACGTATCCCGGCGCGACGCGGCCTCCCGTGACGCCCGCCTCAAGCTCGAGGCCCGCGAGCGAGTGCTCGCCTTGGAAGCCGAGAAGGGCGTCACCCGCTACCTGATGGCGAAGGTCCTGGGGCTGAATCCCGGAAACCTCAACGCATTCCTCGTGCAGGGCAACGCCGGCAAGCTCAGTTTGGACAAGGTGTTCCGGCTCGTCAGGTATCTCGAGGCGGCGTAGGACCTAGAGACCCAGGGCCGCCTTCTTCTCTTCGATGGTCGCAACATGGTTCTCGAGGTGGCGCACCATGAGGATCAGCACCTGACGAACGGTCAAGACGCGATCCTCTCCGCGGATCGCCACGAGTCCCCACCCCTCCGCGGGAAGACCGCGCAGGTCCTCGGCCATCTGCTCGCGCTTCACGGTGAGCACCCCAAGATCCGCGTCGAGGTCCCGCTCCGGGTCGCAAACTGGCTCGGGGTGACGGCCTCCCATCACGAGGGGCACCTCTTCGCCGGCGATAGCGCGCTTGATGCGCCCGCCCAGACCACTCTCGGAATCGGCGATGTGCGTCACCACGTCGTGAGTGGACATCTTGCCCGGGATGGGCCGTGCGTGGAGCTGGGCCTCGTCCATTCCGGCGATCGTGTCCCGCACGAGCGGGGGCCCGGCCAAATAGCGCGCTATCAGTGCATCCTGCGCGATGTCTTCAGCGATGGGAGTTCTGGCTGGCGTGCCGTGACCTGTGTCCATAAGGGGTTCCTTCTTCTCGATAGTGAGCGGTGTGTCCACTGTGGTGGCAATCATAGGCGCTTGGGCCTACCGACACGGCGGCCACTATCGCGAGCGGACTTGCGCGTCGCACCGATTAGGCCAGTCGACCTCAACGCGGGACATGGTATCCGGACGGCAAGGGGATTCTCGGGCCCTCGACCCGAAGGTCACCCAGACCCTACACCCGTGCCTCAGCAACCGGACTGAAACGCCCCGGGTTTGACGGAGGCTCCGTTTCCAGGGTTACTGATCCTGGAGGAAGGAGTCAGCTTCATGCCCAGAGCTTCGAAGTACCCGCCCGAGTTCCGAGACAGATGCGTCCGCATGGCCCGCGAATCGGAGCGTCCCATCGCCGCGGTCGCGCGTGATCCTGGGGTCCACCCCGAGACCTTGCGGGTGTGGGTGCGTCAAGACGAGGCCAACGACGGCACGAGGTCCGACCGCCTCACCACCGCCGAGCGCGAGGAGCTCACCGCCCTTCGCCGCGAGGTGCGCGATCTCAGGCGCTCCACCGAGATCCTGAAGGCGGCGAGTGTGTTTTTCGCCCGCGAACTCGACCAGCCCCGACCGAGGTGAGCGCGTTTGTCGACAGACACCGCGATTGCTTCGGGGTCGAGCCGATCTGCCGGGAGATAGAAGCATCGGCCTCAGCGTATCGGGCCAGGCGCACCAGGCCGCCGTCGGCACGTGCCGTGCGTGACGTGTACCTGCTCTCCGAGATCCGTCGCGTGCATGACGGTTCTGACGGCATCTACGGCCAGCTCAAGATCTGGGATGAGCTCAACGACGAGGGTGCCGTCGTGGCCCGCTGCACGGTGGAGCGCCTCATGCGAGCCAACTCCATCGTGGGCTGCGCCAACGGAAAGGTGCAGGTCACGACCCGTCCGGGGTCCTGCCCGGTGGCCGCTCCCGACCTCGTGCGCCGCGACTTCACCGCACAGCGTCCCGACCAGGTGTGGCTGTCAGACTTCACCTACATCAGAACCTGGGAGGGCTGGAGTTACCTCTCGATCGTGCTCGACGTGCACACCAGGCGCATCGTCGGTTGGCAGCTCGCGAGCCACATGCGCCAATCGCTTGTGACCGACGCCTTCGATATGGCGGACGCGTCGCGGCTCCACCACGACGACGGTCTGATCGCGCACTCCGACAACGGCTCGCAATACACGTCCTACGAATACACCGAGCGCCTGAAGCGGGCCGGCATCGCTCCGAGCAGGGGAAGGACGGGAACGGCTTTGGACAACGCGATGGCCGAGTCCATCATGTCGACGCTCAAACGCGAACTCATCAAGCGCTACACGTGGAGGACCCGCCTCGATCTCGAGCTCGCGCTCGTGACGTATATCGGCTGGTATAACGCCCGGCGTCGGCACCGAGGTCTCAAGACGACGGTTGGCGGGGTCACGAGACGCCGATCGCCGCTGCAGATGCTCGAGCAGTACACTCAGGAAGTTGCCCGGGAGACCGTGGCTTCCACATAATCGAGCCGACGTGGAACCCAGGGCGTTTCGCTCGAAGCGGCTCGGGCACGCGTCAGTCGCCTTCACGCTGCAGGTCTACAGCTGGGTGCTGCCGGGACAGCAACGTGAAGCGGCCCAAGGCTTCGCAGCCGCCGTGTCTGGCCGCTAGGTAGCAAACAAGGGATCCTTGGGCTTGCGCGTCTGAACGGCCGTCTACAGGGAATCTGTACGGTATCCCGCCGTCCCCCCGGCCGGGATACCGAAGCCGCCCCGTCCGCTGACCACCTCGCGGATGGGGTGCTGCTTCTTCGAACAGACACATGAGGTCACAAGCGCGGGGAACGCACCCCGACCCCGCCGCTATTCGACTCCGGATCGTTCCGACCTTGAAACCGCCACGATCGCCACATCGTCAGACAATGATCCGCCGGTGAACTCGAGGACCCGGTCGAACAGGACCTGGGGGATCTCCCGAGTCGGGATCGATCCAGCCTCGCGCACGAAGTCCACGAGGTGCTCTTCCCCCAGCATCACGTGGTCGCGCCTCGCCTCGGTCACGCCATCCGTGAAGAGCACGAGCAGGTCGCCGACGCCCATCTCGGCGTGGCCATCAACGTAGTCCACGCCGATCCCGGCCCCAGCCATGGGAGAACCCTCCTCGAGCAACTCGATCTGACCGCCGCGGTGCCGCAGTATCGGGTACGGGTGACCGGCCCTGCAATAGGTGACATGGCCGCTGGAAAGATCCAGGATGCAGAAGAACATGGTGACGAACATGGATACGGGCGTCGACTTCAAGATGATGTCGCTCGTGGTCGCGATCACGCGAGCCGGCGAATCGGAATCGTAGGCCAGTGCCCGCACCGTATTCTTGACGAGCGCGGTCAGTGTGGCCGCCTCGATGCCCTTACCCGACACGTCTCCGATCAGGAACCCGGCACGGCCCCCGTCCAACTCGATCAAGTCGTAGAAGTCTCCGCCGACGACGGCAGCTTCGGTCGCCGAACGATACAGATAGCCGAAATCGACCCCCGGAATCCGGCGAGGCGTGGTCAGCAGCGCCTGCTGGAGCGTCGCCGCGATCTTGCGCTCAATCGCGTGCCGCCGGGCGTTCTCGAGGGCCAAGGCGAGCAACGCGCCCATCCGCTTGGTGAAACTGGACTCGGCATCGGTGAGTGAGTGCCCTTCATCGTGATAGTGAAAGCCGATGGAGCCAACAACCGTGTTGCCCACAAGCATCGGGGTGACCAGCACGGTGCGTGCCTTCCACCGGGCCTCCATTGTCGCGGCGAATCGGTCATCAGCGCTGACGTCAGGCACGAAAAGCGGCGCACGCTGCTCGACGGCGGCCAGACTGATCGCAACCGAGGCGAGCTCCAGCGGCTTGGCGCTGATCCGCTTGCGAGCAAGCCCGTATGCGCCCGCGATCGACCACTGGGCGCCTCCAAGCAGGAGTATCACTCCGGATTGGGCCCGCAGCGCCCGGGTCGATTCCCGCACGACCTGTGGCAGCACGTCGGTGAGTTCAAGGGTGGAGCTCACGGCCAGGCTGATCTTGAGCAGAGCGTCGCCGAGCCTTTGCTCCAGCTTCAACTCGGTGACGTCGTGCACCGCGAGCAGAACGGTCAACTCCCGTGACTCCTCTTGAACTATCGAAGCGTCCAGAACCATCGACTTCGGGCCGATCCTTTCAAAGTCGTGGTCGACGTTAAGGCCGGAGAGCTTGCCGCCTTCGCGGACGATGCGAGTCAGGTTTGACATGAGGCCCGGGATATTCCACTGCCCGTTGCCGAGCTCCCCGATGGAAAGCCCGATGGTCTGCTCGGCGGTCGTGGCGAACATGCGATAGAAGGCTTGGTTGGCTCCCAGAACGCAAAGGTCCTTGCCAATGGTAAGAAGCGCATCCCTGACCGTCTCGACGACGGCCTCCGCGTGCTTCTTGGCGGCCTGCGCTGCGTCCGCACTCAGCCGTGCGGCCTGCGCCAGCTTCTTGAGCGCATCGACATCGAAGAATGCGACGACCACGCCGTCGAATCCGCCGGCCTTGGTGTGATACGGGCGAATCCGCATCGAGTACCAGCGACCGTCGTCGTCCTGGACCTCGGTCTGGGAGGGTTGTCCTTCGCGCAAGACGTGCTGAACCGCACCGACGAGATCAGGCGCGGCGACCTTGAGCCGAAAGTCGGTGATCGGTCGGCCGACATCTGCCGGCAGAATGCTGACCACGGCATCCGACTGTGGCGTGAACCGTCGGATGCGCAACTGACTGTCGAGGATGAGCATGGGGATCTCGGCGCCCTCCAAGACGTTGGTCAGATCGTCTGTGAGCGCGACGAGTTCGGCGTTGCGGGCGCGAAGTTCGTCATTAAGAGTCGTCAGCTCTTCGTTCGTGGACTGGAGTTCCTCTTGCGCGGTCTGGAACTCCTCGTTGACCGTGCGCAGGTCCTCGAGCTCTGAGGTCGACGCGTTCTCGAGCACCCCCGCCTGAGCGGCGAGTGTCGGGTACGCGTCGGGACCCGAACGACGGGATCCGACGACGGGCAGCGCGGAGGGACCGGCGGTACGCGAGTAGATCCGAGACCTCTTGTCGACAAGTGTGAACAGAGCCGAGTCTGTGGCAGCGGCTTCGGCTGTTCCGAGGATCAGGAACCCACCAGGTTTGAGCGCATAGTGGAGGACTTGGAAGACCCTCTCCTGCAGTGGCCGTTCCATGTAGATGAGCACGTTGCGAAAGCTCACGAGGTCGATCTTGGAAAACGGTGGGTCTTGCACCACGTCGTGGACCGCGAACACGCACATGTCGCGGATGACCTGGTCGACACGGTAGCCGCCCGGCACGCGGGTGAAGAAACGCGCCAGCCGCTCCGGCGAGACCTCCGTCTCGATCGAGTCGGGGTAGACACCGACCCGCGCGACCTCTATGTCTGCAGCGTTGACGTCGGTGGCGAACACCTGGGCATTGCGAAGGACCGGCTCGTCGAAGAACTCGGCGATCAGGATAGCGATGCTGTAGGCCTCCTGACCCCTCGAGCATCCGGGCACCCAGACCCTGAGCGCCTCGCCTGTCGGCAAGAATCGAGAGATCTCGGGGAAGGATTGGCCCTTGATCGCTTCAAGAACCCCGGAGTCCCGAAAGAACTCCGTGACATTGACGAGAACATCACGGTACAGAGCCTTGACCTCCGCCGCGTCGCGGCCAAGGAATGTGAGGTAGTCGCTCATCACACCGACACCCGTCAGCAGCATGCGGCGAGAGATCCGCCGGTCCAGCGTCGACCGGCGATACCCCGACAGATCCAGCCCGGTGGAGGCGCGCATGAGATCGATGATCCCCATCAGGCTCGCCTCATCAGCCCCGGCATGATCCGGGCGCTTGACGTAGTCGTTCGCACCGATCCGAATCAGGACCTCAGCAAGATCCTCGGGACTCAAGGCGGAGTCGACGACACCCGCGTCCAGGGCGGACCTTGGCATGCCGTCGTACTGGGCCGTCTCGGGATCCTGGACGAACGTCAGTCCACCGGCACGTTTGATCGCCGCAAGGCCCATCGTCCCATCGGTTCCCGTGCCCGAGAGTATGACGCCCACCGATCCCTCGCCGCACTCTCGCACGACAGAGGCAAAGAAGCCGTCGATCGGCAGTCCCGCCGGGCCTGTCGCATCGAGCGACCCCAGATGGAGGAATCCGCCGGAGACGGTCAGGGCCGCCTTGGCTGGGATGACATAGACGTGATCGCTCTCGATATGAACGCCGTCGGCCACTTCGGTCACCGGGATCTTGCTCTCGCGCGACAAGATCTCGGACAGGTGGCTCGTGTGCGTTGGGTCGAGATGCTGCGTCAGCACTAGCGCCATGCCGATATGGGCAGGCAGCGCCTCAAGAAGTCGCGTGAAAGCGTCCAGACCGCCAGCCGATGCGCCGATGGCAACGATGCGACAAGAATCGACGCCCTGTCCGGGCTCCTGACGCGCAACGGCCGCCAGCTCGGGGGCTTTCTCAAACCCGGCTGCTGCGGATGGCGACCGTCTCATCGACACAGAGCAACCCTTCGGCCGGTGAGGCTTGGACCGTTCGGCCCCGAGCGACGATGGAAACTTGTTGTTGATTTTACCCCCACCCGTCGCCGCCGAGACGGCGTCACGGCACCGCGGCATTGCGGCATTGCGAGATTGGCACTCCTTTCCTGATGACTGACAGCCTGCGACTCGGAACTACCTGTGCGGTGACAATGGCGCTCGCGGTGGGTAAACCCATCGTCGTGCACGCCGCTTGTCCCACATGCGTGCGAGCACCGGCAAGAGCGGGTCGACATAGTCGTAGATGACTACCTCACTCTTCTCGTCGTGCAGGCGCCGGAGCCTGCCGGCATACTGCTGCAGCGTCCCGCGCCACGAGATCGGCATTGCCAGGAAGAGTGTGTCGAGACGGGCGTCGTCGAAGCCCTCCCCAACGAGACGTCCGGTCGCAACGAGCACGCTCGGCTCGCCGTCGGGCACGGCCGCCATGCTCTGGGCGAGAGCGGCCCGCTTCTTCACCCCCAAGTCGCTGGAGAGCGCGAAGACGTGGGGCGTCCGCTCCGCGAGCAGACTCGCGAGCAGGTCGCGATGCGCCGTGCGCTCGGTCAGCACGAGCGCCGAGCACGTGGGTACATACATGTGGCAAGCACATCGGTGAAGGGACGGGAATGCGATGATGGGAAGCGGCCGGGGGTTCGGCTTTGACTACGGAAACATGATGAGCGGCGGCTGGTCCGGCGGCTGGCCGATCTTGCTCCTCGGCGCGCTCGTCGTGGCTGCAATCGTGCTGCTGGTGGTCTGGGGGGTACGCGCCTCAAGAAGACGCTAGTCCGCGCAGTGGTGGGCGAAGGCGAACCGAGCTGCAGCTCGAAGAACGGATTCCTCCGCAGATCGACCAAGGGCTCTTGGACTCGCCGCAGCGCGTGGCGGCAGTTCCGGATTCGAACGGACTACGCATTGACGAACTGCGACACTCGTCAGACTTCTGCCAGCACCAAGCTGTGCCGCGGCCTCGCCATGAGCGGGAAAGGGAGATGTAAGCCAGGCGGATTCGGGATGCCTAGCCGGCACGTCACTTCTTCTTGCTGGACGCTCTCGGCTTCGCTGGGGTCGAAGAGGGCTTCGGCCGTGCCGGACTCGGCTCGCCCATCCTGTCGGCAGCCTTGCCGAAGATATCCGAGAGGTCGGCAAACGCATCCTTCACATGCGGTTCGGTAGCCTCGCGCATACGCTGCGCCGCGTCGCCGAACGCCTGGCCGGCCTGATCGGCGCCTTCCTTGACCTGTCGGCCCAACTTGCTCTCCGCGCGCCCCAATGCGGTGTCCGCCTTATGCGCGATGTCGTTGATGCCAGCACGAACCTGCTCGAACTTCTGCTCCGTATCGCCTCCGT